>Ga0116227_10000419_pt1 | contig 81345 bp, 71 predicted proteins | sample S1TSphgellanicum_FD_89693 | JGI IMG/M metagenome (GOLD analysis project Ga0116227, IMG submission 89693) | Host-associated microbial communities from peat moss isolated from Minnesota, USA - S1T2_Fb - Sphagnum magellanicum MG | ecosystem: Host-associated > Plants > Peat moss > Unclassified...
CTGGCGGTGCTCTGGGACATTCAGGCGGGTCGCGTGAAGCGCGCCCTCGCCATTGCTGTGCCCGCCGAGACCATCAGCGAGATCATCACGCCACCCGAACCCCCGATTCCACCCGCGCCCCCTCCCCCCGCCCCCAAGACCCCCCCGACGCCTGCGCCGCAGGTCAAGAAAGCTCCGCCACCGCCGGCGCCTCGTCCGGTGGCGATTGCAGATCCCACACCGGCGCCCAATGCACCGACCGGCGTCGCCACACCGCAGCCACCGGCCCCGCCGATCGAGGCCCCGGCCCCACCGCCAGCGCCCGCTCCTGCCCCCCGGCACCTCCTGCGCCGCCGCAGATCGTCCTGCCCTCCAGCGATGCCGACTATCTGCAAAATCCCAAGCCTGCCTATCCGGCCATCAGCAAGCGCCTGGGAGAACAGGGCAAGGTGGAGATACGCGTGCTGATCAACGCACAGGGGCAGCCCGAGCGCGCGGAAATATCCAAGTCCAGCGGCTATGAAAGACTGGACAAGCAGGCCTACGACACGGTCTTGAAGTGGCGCTTCACCCCTGGCAAGCGCAATGGCGTGGCGGAAGCCATGTGGTTCAAGGTTCCGATCAACTTCGTTCTCGAATAATTTCTCTGGAGTATTTATGGATTCGCAATTCGGCCTTGCCAATGTCTGGACCCAGGGCGACTTTGTCATCAAGGCGGTCGCGGTACTGCTGCTGGGCATGTCGCTGGCATCCTGGATCGTCATCCTGATCAAGGCGCTGGATGTCGTGCGCTACAAGAAATTTGCCCGCAACGCAGAGGATTTCTGGCACAGCGAGGACTTTGCTGCCGGCCTGACGAAACTGGGAGCTGACGCCGCCAACCCATTTCGCCAGCTGGCGGTGGAAGGGCGCGAGGCAACGGCACACCATCGCAACACCAAGGCCCATCTGCACGACAGCCTGGATGTCAGTGACTGGGTCACGCGTTCGCTGCGCAATGGCATTGACGAAGTCACGGCACGCCTGCAGTCAGGCTTGGCGATCCTGGCTTCGGTCGGTTCCACCGCGCCGTTCATCGGCCTGTTCGGTACGGTGTGGGGCATCTACCATGCCCTGATGAGCATCGGCACGTCCGGCCAGGCCAGCATCGACAAGGTGGCGGGCCCGATTGGCGAAGCCTTGATCATGACTGCCCTGGGGCTGGCGGTCGCCATCCCTGCAGTGCTGGGCTACAACGCTCTGGTGCGAGGCAACAAGTCGGTCCTGAGCAAGCTCAACAGCTTCGCGCACGATCTGCACGCCTACTTTGTCACCGGCGCGCGCGTCAGCGGAAACGGCCCGGCGACGGTTCTGCCGCTCAAGAAGGGGGCCTGATATGGCCTTTGGGACGCAAGACGATTCCGACGAGGTAATGAACGAGATCAACATGACGCCGCTGGTGGACGTCATGCTGGTGCTGCTCATCATCTTCATCATCACCGTGCCGGTCATGAAGGATGCAGTCAAGATCGACCTTCCGCGCGCCTCCAGCCAGCCCGAGGACGCCAAGCCCGAGACCATCCGCCTGAGCGTGGCCGCAGACGGCAGCTACTTCTGGAACGATCACCGCATCGCGGATGATGATCTGGAGCCAAAGCTGCAAGCCGAGAGCCACAAGACGCCTCAGCCGGAGCTGCATATCCGCGGCGACAAGGATGTGCGCTACGAACGTGTGGCCCAGGCCATGTCGGCAGCGCAGCAGGCCGGCGTGAAGAAGATCGGCTTCATCACCGAGCCGAAGAAGTAAGGCCGCCGCCGACGGAAACGCGGAAGCGGCAGCACAAAGATACAGAAATCTCCACAAACTTCTGTTGACGCATTTTTGAGAATGGTTATCATTAACCAATCGCGAAATCAGCAAAGGACGTATCCCATGCACGCAAGCCCTTCTTCTCCGTCTGTCCTGGCGTCTACATCGCAGCAGGTCTACGCCGAGATATCGCGCGCCAGCCTGAATCCGTCCGTCGAACAGGCCGCAGTGGAAAGCGCCGAGCTCCTGCGCGGCCGCAAAGCGGTAGAGATCAGCCATAACGGGTCCATCTACCGCCTGCAGGCTACTCGCCTGGGTAAGCTGATTCTGACCAAATAGGTTTCATCGTGGGGCGACTCCAAGGACTTGCACAAGTCTCCAAGGGTCGTTTTTGCCAGCCAACGGTTCGCCGTCCAGCCACGCATTTTTTCCCGAACCAGCCATGAAAAAGCCGACTTGCAGGTCGGCTTTTTGTTATGCGCCGCCAGCCGCGGCAGTACTCACAGGCCCAGAGCGGCGATGCCGGCCTTGCCGATCTGCACATCCTCGCTGGACTTCACGCCACTGACGCCCACGGCGCCAATGCACTCGCCGTCCTTCAGGATCGGCACGCCCCCCTCCAGCAGCCCCTTGAGCTCAGGAGCCGACAGGAAGGACACACGGCCGCCATTGACCATGTCCTCGTAGCTCTTGCTTTCACGCCTGCCGAGCGCCGCCGTATGGGCCTTTGCCGGAGCGATATGGGCTGAAATGGCAGCTGCGCCGTCAAGCCGCTGCAGCCACAGCAGGTGGCCGCCATCGTCGACGATGGCGATGCTCACGGCCCACTTGTTGCGCAGGGCTTCAGCCTCGGCTGCAGCAGCAATCTTCTTGACGTCGGCTAGTTCGAGTGTGGATTTGGTCTTCATGGAATGTCCCGCATGGAGGAAAAAAGCGTGCCAGCATAACCGCGCAGAGCCCTATGCGGAGCTGACATTTCCGCAAAGGTATCCTTACAAAAAGTAGGAAGGAATCTGGAAGGTCTTTCGGCACAGGCTTGCGCCAAGCTCCGCCTAGAATGAGAGAACCTGCAAGCACTGCAGGAGGTTGTCTGCACGTTCTGCAGATGTTCAAGGAGTAGACATGAACGACCAATTGCAAACCATCGGCCGTACAGGCTACGGCTACGACGTCTCGCAGGAACAGCGCCAGCGGGTCATGCGCAATACCTACTGGCTGCTGGCACTGAGCCTGCTGCCCACCGTGCTGGGCGCCTGGGTTGGCGTGCAGACCGGCATCACCCAGTCGCTGCGCGGCGGCATGGGCATGATCGTCTTCCTGGCTGGAGCCTTCGGCTTCATGTTCGCCATCCAGAAGACCAAGGACTCCGCAGCCGGGGTGCCCGTGCTGCTGGCCTTCACCTTCTTCATGGGCCTGATGCTGTCGCGCCTGATCGCGATGGTGCTCGGCTTCAAGAATGGCCCCGAGCTGGTGATGACCGCATTCGGCGGCACGGCGGGCGTGTTCTTCGTGATGGCCACGCTTGCGAGCGTGATCAAGCGCGACCTCTCCGGCATGGGCAAGTGGCTCTTCGTGGGCATGCTGGTGCTGCTGGCAGGCTCCTTGGTCAATCTTTTCGTGGGCTCGTCTGCCGGCATGCTGGCCATCTCGGTCGCGGCCATCGGCATCTTCAGCGCCTACATGCTGTACGACCTGAAGCAGATCATCGACGGCGGAGAGACCAACTACATCAGCGCCACGCTGGCGCTCTACCTGGACCTGTTCAACGTCTTCCAGAGTCTGCTGGCGCTGCTGGGCATCTTCGGCGGCGAGCGCGACTGAGAACGCCCCCTGGCGCTTCGGCGTTACGGTGATCAAGGCCCTCCGGGGCCTTTTTCTTTGGGTGGTCCTGCGATGGGCCTCCAGTTGGACGGCCTGCTGCCGATAATCCGGAAGAGTCCATTCCAACGAATTCCTCCGCCCCAGCCCCATGCCGATCCGCCCGCTGAGCCTCGCCCTCCTCGCCTTGCTGGCGGGCTGCGACATTCCTGGCCTGGGACCGGACCCCCGCATCGCCCAGCGCGAAGCCGACGCGCGGGCCATCGGCGGCGCCTGCCGCTATGCACTGCGGGGCATAGAAGACTGCTACAACCTGAACCCCAAAGCCCCCAAGGCGGCGGTGTTCGCAGGCTGGAAGGATATGGACCAGTACATGCGCGAGAACAAGATCGCCGGCCAGACTTCCACTATCGGGCCGACCGCGGCCAGCGCCGAAGCCGACCCTGAGGCCGGTATCGACAAGACAACAGAGAAGGTGCTATCCGCACCGTCCCGCCGGCAGGCGGGACGGGCTGCCTCACTGTGAGGCGGCCAGGACTAGGCAGACGGCTCCAGATCGAACACCGCCATGCTCTCCACGTGGGCGGTGTGGGGGAACATGTTGACGGCCCCCGCAGCGCTGCAGCGATAGCCAGCCTGGTGCACCAGCAGGCCGGCATCCCGCGCCAGGGTGGCGGGGTTGCAGCTCACATAGACGATGCGGCGCGGCGGCTGCCATGCGGCCACGGCACCGGCGTCAGGCAGCGCTTCCGGCGGCCGATCGCCGGACGGCACCTGGCCGATGCGCAGCTGGTGCAGGTCGGCCAACGACTTGGCCAGGGCGAACGCGCCTTCGCGCGGGGGATCCACCAGCCATTTCTGCGCAATGCCGTCCTGCAGCAACGCTGCTGGCGTCATGTCAAAGAGATTGCGCGCAACAAAATCTGTAGCACAAAGCCCAGGCGCCGCTTGGGCTTTTGCCATATTTTTCTGATAATTCTCGCGCGAGCGCGCAACCAGCGTCTCGCTGCCCTCGATTCCCAGCACGCTGCCGGCCTGCGTGGCCAGGGGCAAGGTGAAATTGCCCAATCCGCAGAACCAGTCGATCACACGCTCATCACGCTGCACGTCCAGCAGGCGCAAGGCCCGGCCCACCAGGATGCGGTTGATCTGCGGGTTGACCTGGGTGAAGTCGGTAGGCTTGAAGGGCATGAGGATGCCGAATTCCGGCAGTGCATAGCTCAGCTCCGGCCCTTGCCCATCCAGCAGGTGCACGGTATCGGGCCCCTTGGGCTGCAGCCACCACTGCACGCCGTGCTCGGCCGCAAAGGCGCGCAGCCGGTCCAGGTCGGGGGACGACAAGGGCTCGAGATGCCGCAGGACGAGTGCGGTGACCGTGTCACCGCAGGCCACCTCGATCTGCGGGCAGGTTTCACGCGCCTCCATGGTACCCAAAAGGGCGCGCAAGGGCACCAACAAGGCGCTCACGTGGGCCGGAAGCACCGCACAGCTGGTCATGTCTGCGATGTAGCGGCTCTTGCGCTCGTGGAAGCCCACCAGGACCGTGTTCTTCTTGTGGACGTAGCGCACCGACAGCCGTGCGCGATAGCGGTAGTGCCAGGCGGGGCCTTCGATAGGCCTCAGCAGCATCTCTGGCCGCACCTTGCCCAGATGCCACAGGTTGTCTTCGAGTACGCGCTGCTTCACCGCGACCTGCGCGCCCGCATGCAGGTGCTGCATCTTGCAGCCGCCGCAGGCGCCGGCATGCAGGCCGAAATGCGGGCAGCCCGGGCGCACGCGCTGAGACGATTCGCGGTGGATGGCCGTGAGGTTGGCCTGCTCCCAGTTGTTCTTGCGGCGAAAGCTCTGGGCGCTGATGAGTTCGGTCGGCAGTGCGCCATCGACGAAGACCACCTTGCCGTCGGCACGGCGGGCAACGCCCTGCGCCTCCAGGTCCAGCGAGTCCACCAGCAGTGCATCGGGGAACAAGGGATCAATCGGGTGGGTGGGCAGGTTCGTGTCACCTGCAGCGTCAGGGGTCGGTGGGGTCGTGTCAGTCATTTCCCCGGATTGTCTCAGCCCCGGAAAGCCCTTCTTCGCGCCGCACCGAAATGCTGGTGCGCAAATTGCTCATTTTTCGTTACACCCTCTCACGGGAGATTCCATGCGACTGGATTCCACACCGCGCGTCGCGCAGCCTCTGGCGAACGACGTGTTCCTGCCCTACATGCGCGACGTGTCGCTCTGCGAGCAATCGCTCAAGGAGCTCAACCTGATGTGGCGCATCATCGAATCCTCCGCCAAGATGAACTGCCCCAACGAGGCGAAGTCCATCCTGCCGACCATGGCGGCGACCCGCAGCGGCTTCACCAAGCTGGAGCACGAGCTGGTGGAAAGCCTGGTGCAGGAGAAGGTACGCAATGTGATGGCAGGCGTCGGCACCAAGGCCCAGTACGTGATCGACATCGTGGTGCGCAACCTCTTCGAGCGCACAGCGGATGTCGGCTTCCTGGCGACGGACCGAGAGCTCTGCAGCTTCGTCGCGCAGCCCACCGACGATGGCAACATCGCCCGCCAGAGGCTGCGCGAATACCGGGACAAGTACACGGTCTACGACGAGATCATCCTGCTCGACACTGAGGGCAACGTACTGGTGCAGATCGACCCGGCCACCCCGCTGGAGCACAGTGGCGACCCGCTGGTGGCCGAAACACTGGCGAGCGACAACTACGTGGAGACCTTCCGGCACACCGACCTGCGCCCCGACAAGGAGCGCGCGCTGGTCTACTCGCGCCGCATGCACCATCCCGACACCGGTGCCGTGATCGGCGTGCTGTGCCTCTGCTTCAATTTCGAGCAGGAGATGCAGGGCATCTTCGAATCGCATCGCGACGACGAGAAGCGCTCCAACATGCTGCTGCTCGACGGCACCGGCCGCGTCATCGCCAGTGCTGACCCCATCTGGATTCCCACCGGTGCGGTGGTGCCGGTGAACCGCGCTGCCGAGCCCAGCCTGATGCTCTACTGTGGCCGCGAGTACCTGGTGCGGACCTATGCCTCCGAGGGCTACCAGGGCTATCCCGGGCCGTCCGGCTGGCAGGGCCAGGTCATGATCCCGGTGGACGTGGCCTTCCACGGCAACACCAGCAACGTGCTGGCCGAACTCGATCCGATGGTGGCCGAAGGCCTGCTCTCCCACGCCGAGAGCTTCTGCCCTCCCCTGCACGACATCATGCAGGCGGCCAAGACCATACAGCGCATCGTCTGGAACGGCCAGGTGATGACCGCGGGCCAGGCAGGCGACATGCAGAAGCTCAAGACGGTCCTGGACCAGATCAGCGAAACCGGCAATCGCAGCAACGAGCTCTTCGCCCGGTCGATCCACGACCTCTACCAGACTGTGCTGGCCTCCAGCATGCGGGGCGCGGAATTCACTTCGCACCTGATGGTGGACCTGCTGGACCGCAACCTCTACGAACGCTCCGATGACTGCCGCTGGTGGGCCCTGACGCCGGAACTGCGCGCCACTCTTGGCGAGGAGCATCCGGAACCGGCGGCGCTGGCGCGCATCGACGAAATCCTGGCCTACATCAATGGCCTCTACACCGTCTACACACGCCTTTTCGTCTACGACCGCCACGGTTGCATCCTCGCGACCACGGGCAGTCCCGACACGGCCGACGGCTCGCCCGTCCGCGGCCGTCACGTGGACACCGACACCCTGCAGCAGGTGCTGAACCTGCGCACGTCGCAGGACTACCATGTCAGTCCCTTTGGCGCGACGCCGCTCTACGACGGGCGCGACACCTACATCTACCACGCTGCCATCCACGACCTGGACGGCAGCGGGACCGTGGTGGGCGGCATCGGCATCGTGTTCGATGCGGAGCCCGAATTCCGCAACATGCTGCGCGCGGGCCTGGCCGGCAAGGCCAACTGCAAAGCCTTCTACCTGGACCGCCAGGGCCGCATCCTGGCCAGCACGGACGACCGCCGCCCGGTGGGCAGCCTGCTGGAAATCGATACCGACCTGCTGGCCCTGGACAACGGCCAGAGCCGCTCGCGCATCACGGAAGACGATGGCCAGTACGCCATCCTGGCCTGCACGGTGTCCAGCGGCTACCGGGAATTCAAGACCCGTGACGGCTACCAGGAAGACGTGATCGCGGCGGTCTACCAGTCGTTCGGGGAAGTGCGCCATGGCAAGGCACTGGCGCGCAATACGGCGCAGGCGATAGAACAGGAAGGAGTGGCGCCCGACGCGCGCGAGTTCGCCACCTTCTTCTGCCAGGATTCGCTCTACGCACTGCCCGCGGAGCATGTGCTGGAGGCTGTGCCCTTCTCCGACGTGCGGCTCACGCCGCTCGGCGGCGGTGGCCGCATCGGCATCCTGGGGCTGCAGCGCGCCGACATGCGACAGCGCTTCATGTGGGTATTCGATCTGGTGCAGTTGCTGGGCGGCCAGCCATCGCGCCCGACGTCGGGCAGCCAGGTCATGGTGGTGCGCCATGGCGACCATACGCTGGGCCTGCTGGTCGACGAACTGCACGCCGTGCCGCAGTTCGACGAGAGCCAGATCATCCGCACGCCGCTGGCCGTCCAGGGCCAGTCCATGTTCGCGTCGGAAGTCATCAAGGCCAACCACGGTGACCTGCTGATCCAGGCGGTGAATGTGGAACGGCTGTTCGCCTGGCTGATCGACGGGAAGTCCCCCGAGCCGCCACAGGAAGAAGAAGTACGGCTCGCAATGGCGGCCTAGGCGCCGGCGGGCGCAGGCAAGAGCAGGCCCGGCGGCGCGCCGCTACAGCAGCATGTCCCGCACCACGCCGTGGCGCGCCAGGTGCCGCCGCAGCTTCTGCAGTGCCTCGTTCTGGATCTGGCGCACACGCTCGCGGGTGAGGCCCAGGCGCCGGCTGAGCGTATCCAGCGTCTCGGGCTCGCGGTCGTGCAGGCCGAAGCGGCCGTAGAGCACTTCGCGCTCGCGCTGCGAGAGCGCGTCGATCCACTGGTCCAGCAGGCGCTCCACCTCGTGCTCGTGCATGGTGCCGCTGGGATCGGTGGCAGCTTCGTCGCGCACGGTATCGACCAGGGTGTAGGCCTCGTCGTTGTGGTCGAGCGAGGCGTCGAGCGAGCGTGGCGTCTCCGCCAGTGCCAGCAGGTCGGCGACCTCGTGCACGTCACGGCCCAGCAGCGCAGCGATGTCTTCCACGCGCGGGCCGTCGGGCCGGCGTGCGGCGAGCTCGGGATCGTTCTCCAGGGCGCGGCGTGCGCGCAGTACCTGCTGCAACTCGCGCACCACATGCACCGGCAGGCGGATGGTGCGTCCCTGGCTCATCACCGCACGCTCGACGGACTGACGGATCCACCAGGTGGCGTAGGTGGAGAAACGGAACCCACGCTCGGGCTCGAACTTGGTGGTGGCATGCATCAAGCCGAGGTTGCCCTCTTCGATCAGGTCCGCCAGCGGCAGGCCCCGTCCCAGGTAGCCCTTCGCAATGCTGACCACCAGGCGCAGGTTGTGCTCGATCATGGATTGCCGGGCCTCGAAGTCCCCGGCACGCGCCCGCACCGCAGTGGCAAATTCTTCCTCGGGGGTGAAGAGTTGGGTGCGGCGCACCTCTCTCAGGTAGTGGGCGAGCGTATCGCCGCCTTCTGGCGAGTCGAGGATCTCCCTGGCATTGAGCTCTGGTGGTGGCGGTGGCGCCGTGGCCTCCGGCTCCGGGGCATCTGCCGCCGCCTTGGCAGCAGGAACAGCGGGGCGCGAGCTGTGACCGCTGCGCCGCGCCATGCCTGTTACCGCGCCGCCAGGTAGCGCGAGGGATCAACCGGCTTACCCTGCCGGCGGATCTCGAAGTGCAGCTTCACCCGGTCGGCGTCGCTGCTGCCCATTTCGGCGATCTTCTGGCCACGGCGCACCGACTGGTCTTCCTTCACCAGCAGGGTCTGGTTGTGGGCATAGGCCGTGAGATAGGTGTTGTTGTGCTTGAGGATGATCAGGTTGCCATACCCACGCAAGCCCGCACCCGCATACACGACGCGACCATCGGCCGCGGCCAGCACCGGGTCACCGGCCTTGCCGCCGATGTCGTAGCCCTTGTTCTTGGCTTCGTCGAAGGTGGCAAGCAAGGCGCCGCTGGCGGGCCAGATGAAGGCGACCTCGTCCTCGCCGGTAGCACCCGGCGGCGGCGTAACGGGAGCCACGACCCCAGGCGCGGCGCTCGGGGACGGCGTGTGGGACGCAGGCTGCGCCGGCGGCAAGGACGAGCCCGTGACGGGTGCGCCACTGGGCCTCTCCGCCGCTGGGGCCTGGGCCACCTGGCTCGACGTGGGCGGAACGACGCGCAGCACCTGACCTACCTCGATCAGGTCGGCGTTGTCGAGGCTGTTCCAGCGCACGATGTCACGCCAGTTCTGGTTGGTCTCCTGCCCGATCTTGCGCACGGTGTCGCCGGGCTTGACCGTGTAGTAGCCCGGGCGGCCCGCGTTCTCGGCCCCTGGCAGCGGCTTGGGGGGCGGTGCCTCCGCCACGGAAGGGGCCGCAGGCGTGTTCGGCGCGAAGGCGCCAGCGCCAAGACCACGGTCTTCCACCGGCGGCGCACGTCGCGGCTTGTCGGTGGAGCACCCGGCGATCACCGCCGCAACGGCCAGCATGCCCGTTGCCACCCACATCCGTCCGCGCATTCCTAGCATAAGTATCCCTTTAAGCAATCCCTGATTTTAGGGGGACAAAGCGCACATCTTCCAGGACGCTCTGTTTCAAGCCGTGCCGCGTGCGGTCCACTACGACCAATGCCTGTCGACCGCCCTGTATGGCCATGGGAGCGACCAGCCTGCCGCCCACTGCAAGCTGGTCGCACCAGGCCTCCGGCAGCGCCTCGCCGCCTGCGGCGGCAATGATGCCGGCATAGGGAGCCCCCTTGGCATAACCCGCCATGCCATCACCGAACAACAGGTGGACGTTGGGCAGGCGGAAAGGCCTCAGGTTCTCGCGCGCCTTGTCGTGCAGTCCACGCAGCCGCTCAATGCTGTAGACCTCGCGCGCGACGCGGGCGAGCACCGCGGCCTGGTAGCCGCAGCCGGTGCCGATTTCCAGCACGCGTCCCAGGCGTCCGTCCTGCGCACCTTCAGCGCCCAGCAGCAATTCGACCATGCGTGCCACCACGCTGGGCTTGGAAATGGTCTGGCCCAGGCCGATCGGCAGGCTGGTGTCCTCATAGGCTTGGTTCACCAGGCCCGAGTCGACGAAACGGTGCCGCTCGACAGCACCCATGGCTTCGAGCACGGCCGGTGTCTGCAAGCCTTGCGCGGCCAACTTCTGCAGCATGCGCAGGCGTACAGCGCCTGAGTCCAGCCCCCATCCCGATGGGGTCGGCGGTATCGCCGGATTGCCAGAGTGCTGGGTGCCGCTTCCCGTTGTGGCGCGCTGGCCAGTCGCTACATTCTTTATAGCAACGGCAGGCCGGCCTGCCGGCGACGCAGAGGTTGTCAGCCTCGCCGGGAAACGCGGCCGCTCGCTCATGCGGCCGCCTGTGCCGGACGTGCGTCCGGATCACGTCCTGCGCCCGCCGCCAGAGCGCCGCCCAAACGGGCTACCGTCTGCCCCCAGTAGCCGAGGTTGTCGTGGTCGGTCAGGTCGATCTTCAAGGGCGTCATGGCCACGTGCCCCTGGGCCGTGGCATGGAAGTCGGTGCCTTCGGCATCGTCCTTGGCCAGGCCGGCGTTGCCGATCCAGTACATGGTCTCCCCGCGCGGACTGTCCTGCGTGATGACGCGCTCGGCCGCATGGCGCCGGCCCAGCCGGCATAGGCGCAATGGCTTGAGCTGCGAGAGCGGCCGGTTCGGAATGTTGACATTGAGCAGCCATGGCGTCTCGCCGACGAGCTGCTGGGAGATCAGCGCGCCTACGATCTCGCGGGCCTTCTGCGCGGCGGACTCCAGTTCTGCCCAGCCCTTCTCGACCTGCGAGAAGGCGATGGAGGGCACTCCGAACAGAAACCCTTCCATCGCGGCGCCCACGGTACCGGAGTAGATGGTGTCGTCGCCCATGTTGGCGCCGTTGTTGATGCCCGACACCACCAGGTCGGGCCGATATCCCAGCAGGCCGGTGAGCGCAATGTGCATGCAGTCGGCAGGAGTCCCGTTGACATAGCGGAAACCGTTGGCGGCCGTGTGGACGTAGAGCGGGGAGTGCAGCGTCAGGGCGTTGGACTTGGCGCTGTTGTTGTGCTCGGGAGCGACCACCTCGACATCGGCGATGTCCTGCAGTGCGCGGTGCAGCGCCACAATGCCGGGCGCCTGGAAGCCGTCGTCGTTGGAGATGAGGATTTTCATGGGCGAAGCAGAGTCGTTGGATTGTAGGTGGCGCGACGCTCCAAGATACCGCGTCGCACGAGGGACAAAGGCCTTTCACTGCAGCCTCCTATGATCTGCTGGCAGACACCATTGAATCGACGGAGACATCCATGCATGCCTGGCTTTGCGAAGACCCGACCGGCGTTGAGGCCCTGACCTGGAAGGAGCTACCCACCCCGGTGCCCGCCGCAGGTGAGGTGCTGATCGAGATCAAGGCCGCCAGCCTCAACTTTCCCGATCTGCTGATCGTCCAGAACAAGTACCAGATGAAGCCGCCCCTGCCCTTCGTGCCGGGTTCGGAGTTTGCTGGCGTGGTGCGCGCCTTGGGCGAGGGGGTGACCGGGCTGCGCGAAGGCCAGAGCGTGGCCTGCCTGCAGGGCACCGGCGGCTTTGCGACCCATGTGCTGGCGCAGGCGTCGCAATGCATGCCACTGCCGGACGCGTTCCCCCATGTGGATGCGGCCGCATTCATCATGACCTATGCCACCTCGCACCACGCGCTGCTGGACCGGGGGCAACTACAGGCCGGAGAGACAGTGCTGGTCCTGGGCGCGGCAGGCGGCGTGGGAACGGCTGCCATACAGATCGCCAAGGCGGCTGGTGCGCGCGTGATAGCCGCAGCATCCTCAGAGGAGAAATGCGCGCTGTGCCGCAGCATCGGAGCAGATGCCAGCATCGACTACAGCCGCCAGGACCTGCGCACCGCCCTCAAGGAGCTTACGGACGGCAAGGGCCCGGACATCATCTACGACCCGGTCGGGGGCGAACTCGCCGAGCCGGCCTTTCGATCCATCGCGTGGCGCGGCCGCTACCTGGTGGTGGGCTTCGCCGCAGGGCCGATACCCGCACTGCCGCTGAACCTGCCGCTGCTCAAGGGGGCATCCATCGTGGGCGTCTTCTGGGGCGGCTTTGCCCGGCAGGAGCCCCGGCGCAATGCAGCCATGATGCAGGAGCTGGCCTCGTGGTACGCGCAGGGCCGGATCAAGCCCGTGATAGACCGCACACTGCCCCTGGACCGCCTGAAGGAGGCCTACGGCCTGATGGGATCGCGCAGCGTGAAGGGCAAGCTGGTGATGGTCAACGGATAGGAACTCAGGCGGCCTTTGCAGCCGCCAGGCGTTCCTGCAGTGCCTCGGGCCGCATCGGGCGTGCGAAGTAGTACCCCTGGGCGTAAGTGCAGTGCAGATGGCGCAGCCGCTGCGCCACGGCCTCGGTTTCCACGCCTTCGGCCAGCACGTGCAGGCCCAGGCTCAGCGCCAGCGAAATGATGCCGCGCACGATGGCGGCATTGTCCGGGTCATCGATCAGGTCGTGCACAAAGGATTGGTCGATCTTGATCTTGTCGAACTTGATGCGGCGCAGATACGCGAAGCTTGAGTAGCCAGTGCCGAAGTCGTCGATCGACAGCTTCACCCCCAGTGCCTTGAGTTGCCGCAGGGTGGACGAAACAGCCGCACCGTCGTGGAGCAGCACGCTCTCGGTCAGCTCCAGTTCGAGCTTGTCCGGTGGAATGCCAGAGGCCACCAGGGCATCCTCCACCTGCTGCAGCAGCACGCCACGCTGGAACTGCCTGGCCGACAGATTGACGGCCACCATGAGTTCGGTATGACCGGCGTCGTGCAAGGCACGCAACTGCTGGCAGGCCGCACGCAACACCCAGGCGCCGAGCGACACGATCAGGCCGCTGTCCTCCGCCAGTGGAATGAAGACCCCCGGGGGCACACTGCCATGCTCGGGATCGTCCCAGCGACACAGGGCTTCGATACCGACGGTCCGCCCGCTGGAGAGGTCGATCAACGGCTGGTACTCCAGCCGCAGGCCGGACGTATCCAGCGCATGGCGCAGCGCGGCTTCGAGGCGCAGGCGTGCCAGCGCTTCCTCGTTCATCGCACCGGCAGCGAACTGGTAGGACGCTCGGCCATTGCGCTTGGCGGCATGCAGCGCCGAGTCGGCACGGCCGAAGATGGTGTCGAAGCTGTCCCCGTCACCCGGATAGACCGCCACGCCGACCGAAATCGAGATGCTCATGGGCAGGTTGGCCACGGCCAGCGGCTCTGCCACGGCCTCCATCAGACGCTGCGCCGTATGGGCCGCCTCCGCTGTGCCCTGGACACCCGGCAGGACCACCAGGAACTCATCGCCGCCCAGGCGCCCGACCAGCGCCACAGGCCCGGCGGCAGCGGCCAGCCGCTGGCCTACCGTACGCAGGATCTGGTCGCCGGCCGCATGGCCGAGCGAATCGTTAAGGGTCTTGAAGTGATCGACATCGATCACCATCAGCGCCAACTGGCTGCCCTGCACCTCGGCGCGATCAAGCGCCAACGTGGCGCGCAATGAGGACTGGGCACGGTTGGGCAGGCCCGTGACGATGTCCTGCGTGGAGAGGGTTGCAATCTTCGCCTCGGCCGCCTTGGTCGAACTCAGGTCCGACAGCACAGCCACATAGTGGCCGATCTCTCCGCTGGTACGGTCGCGCAGCACAGACAGGGTGAGCCATTGGGGGAACACCTGGCCGCTCTTGCGCCGGTTCCAGACCTCGCCGCTCCAGCGGCCATGGTTCTCCAGCATCTCCCACATCTCACGGCTCTGCGCAGCGTCCTGCTGACCCGCCGTCAGGACGCGTGGATCAAGCCCCAGGGCCTCCTCCTGGCTGAAACCCGTGATCTCGCAAAAGGCAGGATTGACCATGATCACATGCAGGTCGGCATCGGCCATCAGCACGCCATCCGTGCTCTGGTCGAGCATGCGGCCTGCCAGCACCAGCTTGGTGGAGGCACTGCGGATCTCGGTGATGTCGCGCCGCACCACCAGGATGCAGCGGCGCGCTCCATCGGGGAAGAAGGACGGCACCCGCAGCACCTCGAAGTACCGCGGCCCCCTGCGCTCATCGAGCACCATCTCCTCGATCTGCGAGGGCGTTCCCTGCAGCCAGGCGAACTCCTCGTGCAAGGCCGCCTTGCGCACGGCATCCGCCGCCGGATGGCCCTGCTCCGCAAGTTTGAAGTTGGTGACGCCCGCGTACTGTTCGAGCCCCAGGTGCTGCAGGAAGGAGGGGTTGGCAAAGAGCCAGCGGCCATCGCCATCCTTGAGGCACACCATGTCCTGCTGGTGGTCGAACAGGAAGCGCAGCAGCGACGGATCGGCATCCAGGGATGCCTCGGTCCACACCGGTGGAGGAACAGGCACGCCATGCGTGTCGCCGGCGTGCAGGATTGCGCCCGCGTCCGTGGCAACAGACGCAGGCAGCCGATCTTCTTCAGAGACCGAGGGCAGCAAGTGGCGGCTCATTTCCGGGTCCTTCCATCCGGCAGCGCTAGCTTCGCGGTGCGTGAACATGTCGATGTCCGCCGCAGCCCGGACGGTCCGCACGGCAACGCCTCATCGCATCGGGCACTATACAAACAAGCACCCCCATGGCGCGCCCACGGTACAAAATTAATGTCGGCAGGTCCCTCGCGACCCTGTCGCCAAATCCCGAGCCTAGCGAACGGTTGGCCCTTCACTCGGTTCGACCGGCGCTGCACCGCGCAGGTGTGCAGGCTGCCATTGTTCAACCACCACCTTGCGGAAAAAGTCGCGGTCCATCCACAGCCACAGCATCACCGGCGCCAACGTCGGCACAACCAGCGTTCCAAGCTGATATCCAAAGCCGATGCCTTCGAGCTGCCAGTGGTCGATGCCCAATGCAGCTGCTCCTCCCGCACCGGCCATGGCCATCTGCTTGAGCAGATCGAACACCAGGCTGAACGCCTGGAACGGCAGCAGCAGCAGATAGCCTGCTGCCGCCCGCTTCCACAGCCCGCGGCTGCGCGCAGCCAGCAGCAAGGCCAGCAGGATTGGCAGGCCATAGGCATAGTGCGCGGTGCGCGTATCGACCATGAGCTCTCCGCGCACACCGGCCGCCGCGCCAGGAACCTTCACTTCGATGCGGGTGTCCGCCTCGATCACGCCGGACGTCAGGCGGACGGTACGCACCCAGTAGGGCGCCCCCTGTTCCAGCGCGACCTGGGCAAGGAAGCCGGCAGGCAGCGAAACCCATCGCGACACGGTCATCCATGCGGCGGTCAGTACCAGCAACCAGGCGAGTGCCGCAAGGAAGAAGCGGGAGAGGCGTGATTTGGGCAGCATGATGGCTAGTGGTCTCTTGGAATGCACGAAGTCTGGAGCATTGCGGACCCGCCTCAGACAAGACTGGGCCGCACGATCGCGTGACATGCTACAGCGGCCACAGCACCTACAGCAGGCGAGTGCCGTCGCGAAGCGAAAAAACGTGAAGAGAAGCGGGTTTTGAGCTGGCACGACCGGAAGAACTGAGCTCCCGTTGCGGGAGATCCGGATCATGCATGCGCCATTGTGTGGACAGCGCGAAAGAGAAGAAAACTGGGGTGGCTGATGGGGCTCGAACCCACGACAACAGGAATCACAATCCTGGACTCTACCAACTGAGCTACAGCCACCGTAGTAAGAGAGAGATTATAGCGCCATTCATGCGGGCATCCGCAGATCTTTTCAGCGGATGCCCTGCCCTGCTACCCAGCCACGGCGGGCACAGGCTTGTCGGCCTTGATGCGGACCTTCATCTGCTGCTTGAGCAACTCGTAGTAGGCGGCCGCCTCGGCTGCGCCCCACGACTGCGCAACACGGGCGCGATCACGCTGCGCCTCTTCGCCCGTCGGTGGCGTGCGGGGCTCGACCTTGTTCAGACGGACCACGGCGTATCCGTCAGCGGCCAGATCGACTCCGGCGAAGGCCGGCAGGTTGGCGGCAGACAGGCGCATGGCCGCGCTCACCACCAGGGGAGATTGCTGCTGCGGCTGGCTGCGCGACACCGTGATTGGTGCCGGCATGCCGGCACTCGCCGGTGCAGCCTTCCAGGCAGCCAGCTTGGCCTGCCCTTCCTGGCGAGCCAGTTCGGCGGCGCGCTGGTCGGTGGCAAGCGTACGCACGCGGTCACGCACCGCATCCAGTGCCGGCGTCTGTGCCGGGCTGTAGCGCGCGATGCGCGCAGCGGCAAGCTGGTTGGGGCCGATCTCGATGGCTTCGGTGTTGCGCTTCTTCTCGATGGCGTCGGGCGAGAACAAGGCCTCGAGCAAGCGCGCATTGGCGAGCGCACCGGTCGCTCCAGGCGCCGGCGTACGAACTACATCCTTGGCCGTGCGCACCGTCAGCTTGAGCTTGTCAGCTGCTGGCTGCAGGCTGTCTGCCTGTTCATAGACGGCATTGGTGAACGTCTCGGCGGCCTCGGCAAAACGGGCCTGGGCCTGCTGCTGGCGCAACTCGGACTCCAGCTCACCGCGCACCTCGGCGAAGCTCTTCTGCTTGGCCGACTTGATGTCGTCCAGCAGGATGATGTGATAGCCAAAGTCGGATTCGACCAGATCGCTGATATCACCCTTCTTCATCGCGAAGGCAGCCTCCTCGAAGGGCTTGACCATGGCACCACGCGCGAAATAGCCCAGGTCGCCACCACTGGGAGCGGAACCGGGATCCTGCGAGTTCTTACGTGCCACCTCGGCGAAAGTAGCAGGTGCCTTGCGCACCTGGGCCAGCAATTGCTCAGCCAGCGCGTGCGCCTTGTCGCGATCGGCCTTGGGCGCATCCTTGGGCACGGCAATCAGGATATGGCTGGCACGGCGTTCCTCCTGATTGGCCAAGCGCGCCTGGTTCTGCGCGTAATAGGTCTGCAGGTCCTGGTCGCTGACAGTGATGCCGCGCTTGACGCTGTCCAGGTCCAGCACGAGATACTCGACGTCCGCCTGCTCAGGCACGCGGAACTGGGCCAGATGGTCCTGGTAGTAGCGCTGCAGATCCGCGTCCGTCAGGCTGACCCTGGACGCGAAGTCCTTCGGGTTGAAGCTCGCAACCTGGATGTCGCGCCGCTCATAGAACGGATCGAACGCCAGGCTGGTTTCGGCGGCAGTGGCAAAGCTGGTGCCCGGTACGGCCTCCAGCACCTGACGCAGAGCCAGCTCGGCACGCACGCGCGACTCATAGAGTTCGGGCGTCATGCCCTGGCGCGCCAGGGCCTCGCGGTATTGCGCCATGTCGAGTCTGCCGTCGGCACCGCGCATGCTGGCAATGACCGGATCGTCATGCAGGACACGGGCCAGACGTGCGTCGCTGGGCAGTACGTGCTCCTTCTCGGCGGCCGCGCGCAGCACGCGCTCACGCACCAGGCGCTCCAGCGTGCTGTAGCGCGCCTCCGGCGACTCCAGCAGGCGGGAATCCAGATTGGGCATCTGCGCGCGCATGCGCTCCACGTTGGCACGGTGCGCAGCATCCCATTCGCCCTGCGTCACGTCGTGGCCGTCCACGGTGGCCACGGCAGCACTCTGCTCCATGGAGCGCCGATAGCCGTCGACGCCGAACAGCACGAACGACGGGATGATCAGCAAGAACAGCACGACCATCACGATCTTGGAGTGCTTGCGGATGGACTCAAACATGGCGGATCTTTCAACAACACCGCAAGAGCGGTTCGGATAAAGAAAAAGGCGAACTACCGTTCGCCTTTTTGTGTCGGTGGTGGGTGCTGACGGTCTCGAACCGCCGACCTACGCCGTGTAAGAGCGCCGCTCTACCAACTGAGCTAAGCACCCCACCTGAACCTGACCTCAGTTCAAAGCATCCTTCAATGCCTTGCCTGGACGAAACTTCGGTACTTTAGCAGCCTTGATCTTGATGGTCTCGCCAGTGCGCGGATTGCGGCCGCTGCGTGCAGCGCGCTTGCCCACGGCGAAGGTGCCGAAACCCACGAGCGAGACGGTGCCGCCCTTCTTCAGGGTGGTCTTCACGGCGCCGATGGTGGACTCCAGTGCGCGTGTGGCAGCTGCCTTGGAGATGTCGGCGTGCTTGGCGATGTGCTCGATCAGTTCGGTTTTGTTCACAGGAACCCCTCTGAAGAAATATGGCGTTGACCGGGTGTCGGTGGAATCTGGTCGCCCCCAACCCGTGGGTCCCCTCGGGGACGGCTAGGCGGTTCGGGAAGTGGCTGCAGCGACGGTGTGCAGCGAGAGCAGATTAAAGCGATGGACCTTGGCGGTGTCAACAGACTTGCCGTCTTGCAACGGCGCGGAGCCGGGATTCTAGACGCTTTTCGAACAGGTTCTGGTCACAGCGCCGCGGCAATCGCACGGCCCAGATCCGAGGTCGATGCGGCACCGCCAATATCGCGCGTGCGCGGCGCGCCGCTCTTCGGATCGAGCACCTTCTCGATGGCGGCGAGGATCGCGTCGTGCGCGTCCTTGTGGCCCAGGAATTCCAGCATCATGGCACCGCACCAGATCTGCCCGATGGGATTGGCGATGCCCTGGCCCGCGATGTCGGGCGCCGAACCGTGCACCGGCTCGAACAGCGAGGGGAAGCGGCGGTCCGGATTAAGGTTGGCGCTGGGCGCGATGCCGATGGTGCCGGTGCAGGCGGGCCCCAGGTCGGACAGGATGTCGCCGAACAGGTTGCTGGCCACCACGACGTCGAAGAAGTCGGGCCGCTGCACGAAATGCGCGGTGAGGATATCGATGTGGAACTTGTCCACGTTCACCCCCGGATAGGCCTTGGCCATCTCGGCGACGCGTTCGTCCCAGTAGGGCATGGTGATCGCGATGCCATTGGACTTGGTGGCGCTGGTCAGGTGCTTCTTGGGCCGCGTCTGGGCGAGCTCGAAGGCGAACTTCAGCACCCGGTCCACGCCAATGCGCGACATCACGGTTTCCTGCATGACGATCTCGCGCTCGGTGCCGGGGTACATGCGCCCGCCGATGCTGGAGTATTCGCCCTCGGTGTTCTCGCGCACGATGTACATGTCGATCTCGCCAGGCTGGCGCGGACTGCCGTCGCGGCGCACCACCGGGGCAATGATGCCGGGCATGAGGCGCGCCGGACGCAGGTTGACGTACTGGTCGAACTCACGCCGGAACAGCAGCAGCGAACCCCAGAGCGACACGTGGTCGGCGATCTTCTCGGGCCAGCCGACCGCGCCGAAATAGATGGCGTCGTGGCCCCCGATCTGGGCCTTCCAGTCGTCCGGCAGCATCTTGCCGTGGCGCTCGTAGTAGTCCCAGCTCGAGAAGTCGAAATGGTCGAACTGCAGGTCGATGCCGAACCTGCGTGCGGCGGCATCAAGCACGCGCACGCCCTCGGGCATCACCTCCTTGCCGATGCCATCCCCGGCGATGACGGCAATGCGGTGCTTTTGACGGGCGGGCTGAACCATGGCGGAGTCTCCTGAGAAAAGAATTGGAAGAAAAACCGGCGACGCAATCCGCGCTAGCGGGATGCCACGCCAAAGAAGGGAAGTGCCTCGTCGAGCAGGGCCTGCGGCGCCTCCTCGGCAATGTAGTGGCCGCAGTCCAGCGCCGCACCCTCCACCTGCAGCGCGCGCGCGCGCCACAGGGACAGCACATCGAAGCACTGCCCCACCACGCCATGGCGCCCCCACAGCACGCGCAGGGGCTGTGCCAGCCTGCGGCCGGCAGCGACGTCCGCGCGGTCATGGTCCAGGTCGATGCCGGCGGAGGCACGGTAGTCCTCGCTGATGGCGTGCGCCGTGCCCGGTATGCGCATGCAGCGCTCGTATTCGGCCAGTGCCTCCGGCGCGAAGGCGCCCAGCCCCGCATGGCGCTTGCCCATCACGCTGCGCAGGTAGCGCACCGGATCGGACTCGATCAGGGCCTCGGGCAGCGGCAGCGGCTGGATCAGGAAGAACCAGTGCCAATAGGCGCGCGCGAATGCCTCGGAGGTGTGCTCGTACATGGCCAGCGTCGGCGCTATGTCCAGCAGCATCAGGCGCTGCACGGCATCCGCATGGTCGGCCGCCAGCCGATGGGCCACCCGTGCCCCGCGGTCATGGGCCAGCACCTGGAAGCGGTCGAAGCCGAAGTGCCGTACCGCGGCCAGCGCGTCCAGGGCCATCTCGCGCTTGGCATAGGCCGCATGGTCCGGCCCGCCTTCGGGACGCCCGGCATCGCCATAGCCGCGCAGATCGGGCATCACGAGGAAGAAATGCGCTGCCAGCCCAGGTGCCACGCGGTGCCACATGGCGTGCGTCTGCGGATGGCCGTGCAGGAGCAGCAACGGTGATCCGGTGCCGCCCGCCCGCCCGCGGATGGCCACGCCGCCACGCTGGAGGGAGAAGGGAGCGAAGTCTTCGAGCATGGGCAAATTGTGACGCTGCGGCGGCCGCACCATCAAGCAATAATCAAGCAATCAATCATTGCCCAAAAGGAATGAATGCCATGGAGCGCAGCGATCTGGAACTGGTGCTGGCCGTGCGCGACCGCGGCAGCCTCGCCGCGGCGGCCGCCGCCATGGAGGTGGTGCCCTCGGCCATCACGCGGCGGCTGGCCGCCCTCGAGGCGCAGATCGGGCATCGGCTGTTCGAGCGCACCACGCGCCGCGTCACCCCCACGGCCGAGGGCGAAATGTTCTGCAGCCACGCGGCCTCGCTGCTGCAGGGTTTTCAGGCACTGGAGGCCGGCCTGCGCGAGCGCCATGCCGAACCCGTGGGCCGCATCCGCCTGGCCGCGACCTTCGGCTTCGGCCGCCTGTGGGTCGGGCCTGCGGTAGCGGACTTCCAGGCACGGCATCCGGGCGTGGACGTCCAGCTGCACCTGACCGAGCGCCTGCCCGACCTGGAGTCCGAAGGCTTCGATGCGGCGGTCTGGCTCTGGTCGCCCCGGGCGCGGCGCGCTGCGGGCTGGACCACGCGCATGCTGGCACGCAACCAGCGGGTCCTGGTGGCTGCGCCCGGCTACCTGGCGCAGCACCCCGCCCCCGCGCACCCCGATGAGCTGCCGCAGCACCAATGCCTGGTGGTGCGCGAGAACACCGGGCAGGAGGAGCCGCGTGCCGACCACTGGGCACTGCAGCGGGAGCGGGATCGCCGCAGCGTTCAGGTCAGGGTGGAGGGCCGCCTGTCTTCCAATTCGGGCGAACTGGCGCGCGACTGGTGCCTGGCCGGCCACGGCATTCTGTTGCGCAGCCTGTGGGACGTGGCCCCGCAGATCGCCGAGGGGCGGCTGGTGCATGTACTGCCGGGCTGGGCTGGCCACGATGCCGACATCCACTGGCTGGCGCCGCACCGCACGCAATTGCCGCGGCGGCTCAGGCTGCTGCTGGACTTTCTGGCATTGCGCTTTCGCGGCGCGCCATGGAAGCCCTGAGGGCTATCGCACCCGCGCGCGGATCTCGGGCAGCGCCTTCTGCAGGTAGTACACCATCGACCAGATCGTGAGCACGGCCGCACCCCAGATCAGCACCGTGCCCCAGAGGTGCGTGTCGATGACACGCAGCAGCCGCCCGTCATAGAGCAGGAACGGAATCGCGATCATCTGCACCATGGTCTTGACCTTGCCCAGCATGTGCACCGCGACGCTGCGCGAGGCCCCGATCTGCGCCATCCATTCGCGCAGGGCGGAAATGGCGATCTCTCGTCCCACGATGATCAGCGCCACGAAGACGTCGGCGCGGTGCAGGTAGACCAGGACCAGCAGCGACGCGCAGACCAGGAACTTGTCGGCCACCGGGTCCAGGAAGGCACCGAAGGACGAGGTCTGGTTGAGCCGCCGCGCCAGGAACCCGTCGAGCCAGTCGGTCGCGGCGAACACCACGAACATCACCGTGGCAATCAGGTTGCGCATGGGCTCGGACAGCGGCAGGTAGAACACACCCACGATCAACGGAATCGCGATGATCCGCGTCCAGGTCATGATGGTGGGAATAGTCCAGAACATGGCGTCGATTGTGTCACGTGCCGCCCCCGCGCGGCACCGAATCAGTGCAGGGCCCGGTAGATCTCTTCCGCCAGCTCGCGCGAGATGCCCTCGACCCGCTCGATATCCTCCACGCTGGCGGCCGCCACGCCACGCACGCCGCCGAAGCGCTGCAGCAGCCGCGCGCGCTTCTTGGCGCCGATGCCGGGAATGTCCTCCAGCTGGCTGCCGCCCACGCGCACCTTGGCGCGGCGCGCACGCATGCCGGTGATGGCAAAGCGGTGCGCCTCGTCGCGGATCTGCGCCACCAGCATCAGCGCGGCCGAATCGCGACCCAGGTAGACCTTCTCGCGGCCGTCGGCAAAGACCAGCTCCTCCAGCCCGACCTTGCGGCCCTCGCCCTTCTCCACGCCGACGATCAGCGCCAGATCCAGCCCGAGCTCCTCGAACACGCCGCGCGCCATCGACACCTGGCCCTTGCCGCCATCGACCAGCACCAGGTCCGGCATGCGCGCCGAGCCGCTGGTGGGATGGTCCGGGTCCTCCGAGGCGCGTGCGGCCTCTGCCAGCTTGGCGTAGCGGCGCGTCAGCACCTGGCGCATCGCGGCGTAGTCGTCGCCGCCCGTGACGCCTTCGATGTTGTAGCGCCGGTATTCGCTGTTCTGCATCTTGTGGTGGTGGAACACCACGCACGAGGCCTGGGTCGCCTCGCCCGCCGTATGCGAAATGTCGAAGCACTCGATGCGCAGGTCGTCCAGGTTGTCCGGCACCAGGTCCAGCGCGTCGGCCAGCGCGCGGGTGCGCGCCTGCTGCGAGCCCTCTTCTGCCAGCAGGCGGGCCAGTTGCAGGTCGGCATTGGTCTGCGCCATCTCCAGCCAGATGCGGCGCTGCTCGCGCGGGTTGTGCACGGCCGACACCTTGGTGCCGCTCTGCTGCGTCAAGGCGTCGACCAGCGCGCGGTCCACCGCGTGGCTGGTGATCAGCGCCGGCGGCACCGGCACGCCCAGGTAGTGCTGGGCAATGAAGGCCTCCAGCACCTGCGCCTCGACCGGCGGCGCTGGCACGGCCTGCTCGTCGGTGTCGGCCTCCATGGCGAGCACGGCGGCCGCGTCCTCCACGTGCACCGGGAAATACGGCCGGTCGCCCAGGTGCCGGCCGCCGCGCACCATGGCCAGGTTGACGCAGGCCCGTCCGCCCTGCACCTTGACGGCGAGGATGTCCACGTCGCGGTCAGTGGCGGTCTCTATCGACTGCTGGTGCAGCACGCGCGACAGCGCGCTCATCTGGTTGCGCAGCTCGGCCGCCTGCTCGAACTCGAGCTTCTCGGCGTGCGCCATCATGCGCTGCTCCAGCGCGCCCATCACCTCCTGCGTCTCGCCACGCAGGAAGCGCTCGGCGTTGGCCACGTCCACGCCATAGGCCTCGGGCGAGATCAGGTCCACGCAAGGCCCGGTGCAGCGCTTGATCTGGTAGAGCAGGCAGGGCCGGGTGCGGTTGCTGAACACCGTGTCCTCGCAGGTGCGCAGGCGGAACACCTTCTGGATCAGCTGGATCGACTCCTTCACGGCCCAGGCGCTGGGAAAGGGCCCGAAGTAGCGGTGCCGCTTCTCCACCGCGCCGCGGTAATAGGCCATGCGCGGGAAGGTGATGGCTGGCGATGCGGCACCGCCGCCACGGTGGTCCGGGTTGCCGGTGATCTTGAGGTAGGGGTAGCTCTTGTCGTCGCGGAAAAGAATGTTGTAGCGTGGGTGCTGCGTCTTGATCAGGTTGTTTTCCAGCAGCAGCGCCTCGGCCTCGGAGCGCACCACGGTGGTCTCCATGCGCGCGATCTTGCCGATCATGTGGCCGATGCGCGTGCCCCCATGGTTCTTCTGGAAGTAGCTGGAGACACGCTTCTTGAGATTGCGCGCCTTGCCCACGTAGAGCAGTACGCCCTCCGCGTCGAAGTAGCGGTAGACCCCCGGCAGCGCGGGCAGCGCCGCCACCTCACTGAGCAATTGTTCGGAATGCACGTCGGACATGGCGCCTATTGTGGCCGCGCCGGCCTGGCGCTTCAGGGCTCGGTTGCCGCCGGCTTCGCGCCATAGCGCGCGTGGTAGGCATGGCACAGCTGCACCAGGTCATCAAAGCCGATCGCCAGCGTGCCCGCCGAGATCGCCACCGGGCTGCCGCACAGGCGCGTGTCGGCCTCCGCCAGCGCGCGCCGCACCGGCGGGGCGGCATCGATCAGCTTCTGCGGATCGGCCACCTTCACCACGAGGGTGAACTGGTTGCGCACCTTGAGTACCGCAAGGCCGGTGACGTCGGCCCACCGGATGCGCCCTGCCCGCACGCTGCTCACCATATCCACCAGCCCCTCGGCATCGAGCACCAGTCCCGGGGAGCGGTCGGTCCAGCCACGTCGCCCCTTCACCGCGCAGGCCACGGCTGCCAGCAGCGCCACGCCGGCCAGGCTGCGCAGCGCGCCCAGGCTCTCGAAACGCGTCTGCGCCGCCAGCCAGGCTGCATCGCGCGTGGCCAGCCAGGCAGAGGCCAGGAGCAGGAGCCCGGCCGCGAGCAGCAGCAGGGCCGGCTTGGCACGGCCGCGGGGAATGGTGTGGGTATCGGACAAGGTCATGGCGGCGGATTATCGACGTGGCCCCGCCGCCGGCCCGGGCGCGGACAATGCGCGCCAAAGGACGGCGCATGCACTGGGATATTTTCTGCAAGGTCATAGACAACTACGGCGACATCGGCGTCTGCTGGCGCCTGGCGGCCGATCTGGGCCGCCGCGGCGAACAGGTGCGGCTCTGGGTGGACGCCCCGGCCGCGCTCGCCTGGATGGCGCCGCAGGGTGCACCAGGCGTTACGGTCGTGCACTGGACGCCGGGCACCGTATGCCCGCCAGGCGAGGTGGTGGTCGAGGCCTTCGGCTGCGACCCGGAGCCCGGTTTCATCGCCGCCGCAGCAGCAACAGGCCGCGCGCCGGTGTGGATCAACCTGGAGTACCTGTCGGCCGAGGCCTATGTGGAGCGCTGCCACGTCCTGCCCTCGCCGGTGCTGCAGGGGCCCGCCGCAGGGTGGACCAAGTGGTTCTTCTACCCGGGCTTCAGCCCCGCCACGGGCGGCCTGCTGCGCGAGCCCGGCCTGGCCGCGCGGCAGGCGGGCTTCGACCGCCCCGCCGCGCGCGCGGCCGCTGGCGCCGGCCCAGCGACGCTGCTGCTGAACCTGTTCTGCTACGAGCCCCCCGCACTGGCCGAATTGCTGCAGCGCCTGCGGCAGGGCCCGCAGCCCGCCCGGCTGCTGGTCGCGGCCGGACGCAGCCACACGGCCGTGGAGCTGGCCATGCAGCATGAAAAAGACCCAGAGCCCAGACAGCACCTTGGCTCCCCGCTATCGATTTCATACCAACCCCATGTCGCGCAGGAGGCGTTCGACGAGCGGCTGTGGATGGCCGACCTGAATTTCGTGCGCGGCGAGGACTCGCTGGTGCGCGCGCTCTGGGCCGGGCAGCCTTTCGTCTGGCAGATCTATCCGCAGGCCGACGGAGCCCATGCGGACAAGCTCGACGCCTTCCTCGACTGGCTGCAGGCACCCGATGACCTGCGCCGGTTTCACCGGGTGTGGAACGGCACCGCCGCCGGCCCCCTGCCGCACTGGGATCTGCCGGCCTGGCAGGCCTGCGTCCTGGCTGCGCGCGCCCGGCTGCTGGCGCAACCCGACCTCGCGACGCGGCTGCTGGGGTTCGTGGAGGAAAAACGTTAAAATCCGAGGCTTTGCGCAATTCGGGCAGCGTCTGCAGCACTTGCCTGGTGGCGCCTTCGCCTTTTCGCGGCGCGGCATCCCGCCACCCGCGCAAGGCCAGCAACCCAGCCCCAACAGGCCCAACCTATGAAAATCGCTCAAGAAATCCGCGCCGGCAACGTGATCATGCACGGCAAGGACCCGATGGTCGTCCTGAAGACCGAATACAGCCGCGGCGGCCGCAACTCTGCCACCGTGCGCATGAAGTTGAAGAGCCTGATCGCCAACTTCGGTACCGAAGTGGTGTTCAAGGCCGACGACAAGATGGACCAGATCGTGCTCGACAAGAAGGACTGCACGTACTCCTACTTCGCCGACCCGATGTACGTCTGCATGGACAGCGAGTACAACCAGTACGAAGTCGAAGCCGAGAACATGGGCGACGCGCTGAACTACCTCGAAGACGGCATGGCCGTTGAAGTGGTGTTCTACGAAGGCAAGGCCATCTCGGTCGAACTGCCCACCAGCGTCGAGCGCGAAATCACCTGGACCGAACCCGCCGTCAAGGGCGACACGTCCGGCAAGGTGCTCAAGCCCGCCAAGATCGCCACCGGCTTCGAAGTGCCGGTGCCGCTGTTCGTCTCGCAAGGCGACCGCATCGAAATCGACACCCGCACCGGCGAATACCGCAAGCGCGTCTGAGCGATGCCGACACCGCAGCAAAAGGCCCCGATCGGGGCCTTTTTCTTTTGTGGTCGCAAAACTGTATTCACGGCCTGGAGACTGCCGTTTCCTCCGGCGAAGCCTGCAGCCAACGCCATAGCGTCGAGCGGCTGACGCCCAGGCGCCGCGCCGCTTCCGTCCGATTGCCTCGGCAGGCCTGCAGCGCAGCCTGCGCGCGGTGGAAGGCACTGGGCTCTGTGCCACTCGCCGACGTGCGCCCTTCGCGCCCGGCGCCAAAGAGCTCGGGACACTCGTGGCGCAGTTCGTCGCAGACGGTGCCTGGGGGCTCGTCGAACTGCGCCAGGAACACCGCGCAACGCTCGCACAGGTTCTCCAGTTCGCGTATGTTGCCGGGCCAGTGGTAGGCCGCAATCGCGGGCAGCAGCGGCGCCAGGACCTCCGCGGCCGGCAGTGCGCAGCCCAGCGATTGCAGGCTGCGGGCCATGAAGACAGCCGCCATGGCCGACACATCCGCTCCACGCTCCCGCAGCGACGGCAGGGCCAGGCGAAGCTTGTTGATACGGTAGTACAGATCCTGGCGGAAACCGCCCTTCTCCACCATTTCAGCCAGAGGCTGGTGGGTCGCAGCGATGATGCGCACGTCCACCGGTATTGCGGCGGTCGCGCCCAGGCGCGTGATCTCGCGCTCCTGCAGTACACGCAGCAGCCGGCTTTGCAAGGCCAGCGGCATGTCGCCGATTTCGTCGAGAAACACAGTGCCGGTATGCGCCGCCTCGAACAGTCCACGGCGCCCGCCGCGCCGCGCACCGGTGAAAGCGCCCTCTTCGTAACCGAACAGTTCACTCTCCAGCAGGGCCTCGGGAAATGACGCGCAATTCACTGCGACAAAGGGCCGCCCGGCACGCGCGCTTTCGTTGTGGATCGCCTGGGCAAAAAGCTCTTTGCCCACCCCACTTTCCCCAGCTATCAACACCGACAGGTCGGTGCGGGCAAAGCGCCGTGCGGCCTGCACCGACCGCACGAAAGCGGGACTCTCGCCGATCAGGCTCGCAAACCCATGGCGCGCCGTGCCCTGACGCCGTCGCTGTTGCATGCGCAGGCTGGTGTCGGCCTCGTGTATGTCCCGCGCATCGAACAGCGTGAGCGCTGCGCCGACGATCTCCCCCTGCTCCCGGATCGGCGTGCGATTGACCACCCAGTCGCGCTGAGCAAAGCGCAACACTGCGGCGCGCTCCTCCTGGCCGGAGTCGAGCGTGCCCTGCAGCGACAACTGTGGCTGCACATCGTGCAGCAAGCGCCCGCGCAGTGGGGCGACGCCCGCCCCCAGGAGCTGCCGCATGGGCGGGTTCACCGCAATGATCCGATGCGCCCGGTCGACTGCCAGCACCGCCTCCTGGAGGTTGTGCAATACGCCGTTGAGCTGCTCGTAGCGGCCCGCTTCGAGCCGCGCCACGCGCGCGAGTTCGATCGCGTCTTCAAAGCCCTGGCGAATACTGGCCAGGGAATAGGCCAGCAAGCCGTGCAGCCCGGCCTGCTCGGCCAGCTCCACCACCAGGCTGGAGCCAACGATCACGTGGAAGCCATCGCGACGCAACGCTTCAAAGCGCTGCCGCGCGTCGTCCGGCGTGCGGTATGCGTACTGCGTGATCTCTATATTCAACAGCTCCTTGACGGCATCAAGCTCTGGGATCGTCTGGCCGTACATCACGACGCCGACGCGGTCGGCGATCCGCCGCGCCCGGATCAGCGCCTGCAGCAGGTCAAAGCCGCCCAATTGGATCGTGGCCACAGGCGCCTTCAGGCCCGCGCGCAGGATGCTGGCATTCGAGCCTGCGCTCACGAAAACATCCACGCTACCGCGATCGACGCGCTCGCGCGCCAGCGCCAGGGCATCGCCGAACGTGCCATCCACCATTTCGATCTCCGCTCGCCCCGTGTACTCGGCCACGGCAGGGAGTGCGAACTCCCGGATCCGCCGGTAGCTGACAAAGCAGATGCGTGGCAACGGCGAGACCGTGCCGGGTGCGAAGGGTGTGCTCATGGCGTTTCAATGCAACACATAGGAAGTTTCATGAGTGTTGCATGAAACATGCGATAGGCAAGGCTGTGCAAAAGCGGCTTTAAAAATCAAGGACTTACATCCCGCTAGGTGCTGGCATGCCCCGTGCACCAAGGAGCCGACGCCGACGCACGCACCCAGACGCGCGGCATACCTTCAGGAGATAAGCATTGGCACTTGAACACATCACCGTCCTGGACCTGACGCATATGCTGTCCGGCCCGTACGGCACCATGCTGCTGGCCGACCTGGGCGCACGCACGATCAAGGTAGAGCCCCCGGGCAGCGGTGAGGGCACGCGCCGCCTGCTGGAACATGACCCCGCCTATTCGCGCGACGGCATGGGCGCCTATTTCCTCACCTTGAACCGGAACAAGCAGAGCGTGTGCTTAGACCTCAAAAGCACCGCCGGGCGCGAAGTGTTCCTGGATCTCGTGCGCCAGGCCGACGTGGTGTTCGACAATTTCAGCGTGGGGGTCACCCAGCGCCTGGGCATCGACCACAGCGCCCTGTCACAGGTGAACCCGCGCATCATCACCTGCTCGGTCACCGGCTTTGGCCAGACCGGCCCGCAGACCGAACGCCCCGCGTTCGACCAGGTGGTGCAGGCCATGGGCGGCGGGATGTCCATCACAGGCACCCCGGCGACAGGCCCGACGCGCAGCGGCATCCCTATCGGTGACCTTGGCGGAGGCATGTTTGGCGCGTTGGGCGTGCTGGCGGCGCTGGTCGAGCGCGACCGCACAGGCCGGGGCCAGCACGTCGACATCTCAATGCTCGATGCACAGATTTCGCTGCTGAATTACATGGCGACGATGTATTTCATGTCTGGCGAGGTGCCCGAGGGGATCGGCAACGGGCACTTCGTGCACGTGCCCTACAACAGCTATCCCACGGCGGATGGCCACATCATCATTGCCTGCATCGGGAACGCCTTCTTCGAGCGCTTCGTCGAATTCATCGACTTGCCGGCGCTGCGCAAACCCGAGTACCGCGAACAGCCCGTGCGCTTCGCGGTGAAGGATGAAATCGATGCCATCGTGAGCGAAGAACTGCGCAAACGACCCACCGCGCACTGGCTGGAGCGCCTGCGCGAAGCGCGCATCCCATGCGGGCCCGTGAACAACTTTTCGCAGGCGCTGAGCGACCCGCAGGTGCTGGCGCGCGACATGGTGGTGGAGGTGCCACTGACGGGGGGCGCGCCCCTGCGCATGCCGGGCAACCCGGTCAAGCTGTCGGGCGCCGCGGCCGCCAAGGCCTATACGCCGCCGCCCAGGCTGGGCGAACAGACCCAGGCTGTACTGACGGAACTGCTCGGGTACCCCGCGGCACGCCTGGAAGCCCTGCGCAGTGAAAAGGTGATTGCCTGATCAAGCGCCCCGCCACGCATCCACAGGGATGCGCCATTGCATATGCGGGTGCGGCTGCCAGACCCGCTCGTAAGCGGCTACTCCCTTGGCACGGCATGTGATTATTTTTTCCATTAACAGGAGACAAAATGCAAGTTATGGGTAACGGGTATGTTCCGCAAGGTCAGGAACTTGAAAAAGAGTCCAGAAAGATATTCAACACCCTGAAAAGCGGCGGCGTGGTCGTGCTGCCATTTGACGTGTCGTATGCCATTTTTGCGCATACCGCCCGCGCCGTAGAACGTATCTATGAAATAAAAAACAGAAGCCACTCCAAGCCCAATGGCGTCCTTGGCAACTGGGAAATATTCAACGAACTGATGAAAAGCTCGGCCAAGGATCAGGACATCGTGAAGTGCATCACGCTCGACCATAACCTGCCGATGTCCGTGGTAGGAGAGTACCGGGCCGACCACGACTTTCTGGCGACAACGCAGCATGGTGCGCTCCGCCGCTCGACGAAAGGCCCCACCATGGACCTGCTCATGAATGCCGGCGATTTGCACAGGGAGCTCACGAAACTGTCATTCTCCTCTTGCACGCCGCTGATGGGATCCTCCGCCAACAAATCGCTTTCCGGCAATAAATTCGAGCTTGGCCATGTGGAGGCCGAAGTGACCGAAAAAGCCGACCTCAACGTCGACCACGGACGTTGCAAATACGAAAACGAATGGTTCATTGGAAGCACCATCATCGAACTCGGCACCCACAGGGTATTGCGCTACGGCTGTTGCTACGAGCAGATCCAGAAGATCCTCAATGACAGATTTTCGCTGGCGCTGCCCGACAGACCCAGGTCGGGCAGCATGAGCGTCGTGTAACACATCAACAATAAAACCATAAGGAGACAAATATGGAATACAAAATAAATCGACGCCATGCCATCGCCTGCTCGGCGCTGGGGACACTGTCATGGAATGCGTTCGCCCAGGCGCCTGGTTTTCCCACCCGCCCCATCAAGATACTGGTGCCCTATGCGGCCGGCGGCGGAACCGACACCTTTGCGCGCTTGATGGCGGAAGAACTCTCGCGGCGCGTCGGACAGGCCGTGATCGTGGACAACGCCCCCGGCGGCGCGGGCATGGTGGCAGGCTCGATGGTCAAAAGCGCTGCGCCGGATGGCTACACGCTATTGGTCGACCAGACCTCCATCGCCACGAACCCGATGCTGTACGAGAAGGTCACCTTCGACGTAAAGAAGGATTTAAGGCCGGTGATTTTGGGCGCTACTCTGGATAACGTGCTCCTCGCCCACCCCAGCTTTCCCGCCAACAATATCAAAGATGCAGTTGACCTGATAAAAAACAATCCGGGCAAATACAACTATGCCTCCACGGGTATTGGCTCCCCGCAGCATCTGGCAATGGAGGTTATCAAGGATAAATTCAAGCTGGATATTGTGCACATCCCCTACAAGGGCGGCAACCCCGGGATAGTCGCAACGGCCGCCAATGAGGTTCAGCTGTTTTTCATCAGCATAGCAACCGCGCTCCCCTTCATCAGGGACGGGCGCGTCAAGGCCATTGGGAGCGGTGGTGAAAAGCGATCGCCCCTGCTTCCGAACACCCCCACCCTGTCCGAGACGTTCCCCGGAGTTCTCAGCACCAACTGGTTGGCTTTTTTTGCACCTTCCAGAACGGACTCGGAGGTCGTTCTGAAACTCAACGCCTATTTCCGCGAGGCGATAAGAAGCGAGGCACTGATCAACAAGCTGCGCGACCAAGGCATGGAATTGCATGGCGGCAGTCCGGAAGATCTTTCCAAGGTGATTGACCGCGACATGAATTATTTCGGCACGGTCATCAAGTCGGCCAACATCAAGGCCAGCTGAAAGGTCCGGTGAAAGTGCAGACCCTCCATATGACCGCAAGTCCAGCGGCAGCGGCCATCCACTATCCAGATTCGGCTCCACGCGATTGCGCCACACCATGAGCGACATCCTCCACATCACAGACGTCGCCCCTCGCGACGGACTGCAGAACCAGGTAATTCCGGTTACCACCCAAGCGAAGTTGCGGCTCATCGAGCTGCTGGTGGATGCCGGGGTGCGAAGCATTGAGGCCACCAGCTTCGTCTCGCCCAAAGCCGTACCGCAAATGGCGGACGCGGGCGACCTCGTGCCGCAAGTCGCCACATGCTGGCCGGACCTGCGGACCTCGGTGCTGGTGCCGAACCTGAAGGGACTGGAGCGCGCGCATGCCGCGGGCGCCCGCGAAATCGCGGTGGTGCTGTCCGCCACCGAGACGATGAACCGGAAGAACATCAATATGGGCCTGGCCGATGCATTGGCGGTGAGCGAGCAGACCCTCGCCGCCGCGCATGCGCTCGGCTTGCGCACCCGCGCCTACGTGGCGGTGGCGTTCGACTGCCCGTTCGAGGGCGAAACGCCGCTGGCCGAGGTGCTGCGGCTGGCCGCTCGCATGCATCGGGCCGGCGCCGGCGAGGTGGTGATCGCAGACACGATAGGTTCTGCCTCGCCCGGCCAGGTCAAAGCGCGCTTCGAGGCCTTGCGTGACGTGGTCCCTGTCGCACAACTGGCAGTCCATCTCCACGACACCCGCGGCATGGGTGCGGCCAACGCCTGGGCGGCACTGGAAGCCGGCGTGCGCCGTTTCGACGCCAGTGTGGGCGGCATTGGCGGCTGCCCCTTCGCCCCCGGCGCGGCAGGCAACCTGGCCACAGAAGACCTGGTATTGATGGCTGAACGCAGTGGCTTTGCAACGGGCATTTCCCTGCCCGGCCTGCTCGCCGCCGTGGATTTTGCACAGACCCTGCTTCAGCGAGACCTGGGCGGTCGCTCAATGGCCTGGTTGCGCCGGCAGTCAGCGCGCAGCGCTCCCTCTGCCGGCCCACCGGCGCAGCAGGCCGCCGTACCGGCCTGACACCGTACGCACCGCATCGCTTCCCAGAACATTCACTACAGAGACAAGCATGTGCCCAAAGCCCGCAACCCCGTTCTCCCGCACAGACCGCCGCACCCTGCTCGCAAGCCTAGGCAGCATTTTGGCCGGCAGCGCCCTGCCGACATTGCCGGCACTGGCGCAGCCTGCGCAGCCCAAGTGGCCCACCAAGCCGGTCACCCTGGTCGTGCCCTATGCGGCTGGCGGCGGAACCGACATCGTCGGGCGTGCCATGGCGCAGCGCCTTTCCGATCTATGGGGACAGTCGGTGGTGGTGGACAACCGCACCGGAGCCAACGGCGTGATCGGCTCGCACCATGTCGCCAAGTCCGCACCCGACGGCCATACCCTGTTGCTGGTGGTGGGGTCGCATGCCATCAACCCGGTGTTGATGAAGAACATGCCCTACGACACGTCCACGGCGTTCACACCCATTACCAACATTGCGAGTTCCCCCATGGTGCTGGTCGTATCGGCGCGGGGCCCCTACAAAACCCTGCCCGCCTTCCTGCAGGCAGCGCGCAAAGAGGAACTGCCGGTGGGCTACTCCGAGGGCCAGACTCGCCTCACTGGCGAAATGATCCGCCAGGCAGGCCAACTCAAACTCACCGGGGTGCCTTACAAGGGCGGCGCTCCCATCATGGTGGACATCATCGGCGGCCACCTGCCAGCCGGTGTGACCAGCGTGCTGACGGCCCAGCCGCATGTGCAAGCCGGCAACCTTCGGGTACTGGGCGTCGCAGCGGAGCGCCGCCTGCCGCTGTTCTCCGACGCAATGACCTTTGAAGAAGCAGGGCTCAACGGCGTCGAGTCACTCACCTGGTACGGCCTCTTCGGTCCGGCCCAGATGCCGCGTCCGGTGGTGGACCGCATCCTCCACGACCTGCGCACCGTCACGGCCGACCCCGCGGTGGCGCGCCAGATGCAGGACCAGGGAGCGCAGGTCGTGCTGTCGTCGCCCGACGATTTCCGGGCCTTCCTGGGCCGCGAAACCACCAAGTGGGCCCAGGTCGCGCAGCGCGGCAGCATCCAGCCGGAATAGGCGCTTGCCCCAGATTCCACACAAGTACAAAGAAGGAGACAACCATGCCGCATTTCCTGATCCGCGCAGTGGCCAAACCCTGGCTCGCGACTCTCTCTTATGCGCTCGCGCTCGCTGTGGCCGCCCCTGCTGCTGCACAGCCTGCGCCTTACCCGAACAAGCCGATCCGGCTGATCGTGCCCTTCGCGCCTGGTGGTGTGACCGACACCGGCGCGCGTGTCGTGGCCGAGAAACTGGGCCAGCGACTGGGCCAGCAGGTCGTGGTGGACAACAAGCCGGGTGCCTCCGGCAACATCGGCACGCAGATGGCGGCCAGTGCGCCGCCCGACGGCTACACCCTGGTCGTCGGCTTCGACGGCACGATGGTGATCAACCCCCACGTCTTTGCCAAGGTGCCCTTCGACACCGTCAAGGATTTCGCGCCGGTGAGCAAGATCGGCGACGCCGTGCTGGTCATCGTGACCCATCCATCGGTGCCTGTGAAGAATCTCCAGGAACTGGTGGCCTACTCCAAGACGCAGCCCGGCGGCTTGTCCTATGGCAGCGCCGGGACCGGCAGCACGCCCCACCTCGCGGGTGAAATGCTCAAACAGCGGACCGGCGCCCAGTTCACCCACATTCCCTACAAGGGTGGCGGCCAGGCCATGTCGGATGTCGTGGGCGGCACGCTGCCCATGCTCTACACCGCAGTGGCCGGGGCCTATCCGTTCATCCAGCAGGGGCAGGTCCGCGCGATCGCCGTGTCCAGCGCGTCTCGGCTGCCATCGCTGCCGAGCGTGCCTACCGTGGCGGAGTCCGGCGTGGCTGGATTCGAATCCAGCTCGTGGATCGGCATCCTTGCCCCCGCCAAGACGCCGCGCCCCATCGTCGAGCAGATCCAGCGCGCACTGCATGACGTGGTCCACAGCCCCGACGTCAAGGAGCGCCTGGCCAGCCTGGGCATCACCGCCGTGGGCAACACGCCGGAGGAATTCAGCGCCCAGATCCAGGCGGATCTGGCCAAGTACGCCGACATCGTGAAGGCCGCGAACATCCGCGCAGACTAGGGCACCCGCGCTACGTCTGATCAAAGGTCCGGGATCAGCCGCTTGCCCAGGCTCACCGCCTCGTCCTGCACATAGCCGAGCCGGCGGTAAAACTCGAGCACGGCGGTATTGCCGGTGCGAACCAGCAGGTTGATCTTGGGGCAGCCGCGCTCGGCCAGCAGGCGCTCGGCCTCGGCCATCAGGCGACGGCCGATGGACAGGCGCTGCCGGCCGGGCGCCACGGCCAGGTAGTAGACCCAGCCGCGGTGGCCGTCGAAGCCGACCATGGCCGTGCCCACCAGCACTTCGCCGTCCCCTGCGCCTTCCGTGGCCACCAGGAACAGCTCCGGCTGCTCGGTCAGCTTGCGGGCAATGTCCTTGTACGGGTCGTTCCAGGGCCGCACCAGGCCGCAGGCCTGCCACAGGGCCACGACAGCGGCCTGGTCGGCGGCACGGTAGGCACGCAACAGCACGCCACCGGGCGCGCGCCCGTCCTCGGCCCGCGTCGTCAAGGCTTGAGCAGCGTCTTCAACACGTTCTGCAGCCGGCGCGCACTTTGCGCGTCGCTGGCAGCGGCCAGCACCTTGGCGGCGTCCTCGCCCCAGGTCTGGGCCGGGGTGGGCGCGTTGCGGCGCGTGAGCAGCTGCAGCTGCAGCATGCGGCGTGCGCTCAGGTGCTCGGCCGGCGTCGGGACTTCGGCCGCGATCTCCAGGCGCAGCAGGGCCTCGGCGGTATCGCCCTTGTCCTGCGGCGCAGCGCCCAGCGCCTGCGACCAGGCGTTGCGGGTAACGGGGCTGACGCGGTTGCCCAGCTCCTGTGCGCTCGGGATGGCGGACGCATCGCGCTTCTCCCAGGCTTCCAGCAGATGGGTCAGGGCCTCGCCATGCGCCTGGGCTGCCAGCTTGCGCAGCGTGGCCTGGGCGTGTTCGAGGGCCTCGCGCTGGGCGCGGAAGGCGGTGTCGCCCAGGCGCGGACCACGCTCTTCGCGTTCCGGGCGGTCGCCAAAGCGGCCACCGCGGTCGTCCGGGCGACCCGGCCGGCCGGCATCGCGCGGGCCGCTGCGGCCGTCGCGGCGATCGCCGAACTTGCCACCGCGGCCGGGTGCTGCAGGCTCGGCCTTGCGCATGCCGGGACGGTCGTCGCCACGCACGGCCACCACGGGCTTGGGCGCCGGCTTGGGTGCGGCAGCCGGTGCCGGGGCGGCCTCGGGCGCAGCCGCATCGGCGTCGGCCGGTGCTTCACCTTCTGTAGCAGCAGGCCCTTGCTCAGCCTGGGCTTGCTCAGGTTTTTGTGCCTTTTCTTCGCCTGCGGCGGTGACTGCGGCCACCGCGGCGGCCTGGCCGCGCAGGGCGGCGTCGAGGGCCGCCATGGCAGCGCGGATCTTCTGCGCGTCGCCGCCGGCGTTGGCGGCTTCCAGGGCCTTGGACGCTTCCAGCACCACGCGGTCGTGCTCGCTCAGCGCGGTGGCGGCGCGTTCACGCTCGGAGGTCTTGCGGTTGAAGGCTTCGTCGATCGGCTTGCGGAAGGCGTCCCAGAGCTTCTGCTCCTGGCGCCGCTCCAGCGGCACCGACTGGGCTTCGGCCTGCCAGCGCTGCTGCAGCGCCTTGACCGCGTCGATGCGCAGCACGGGCGCCGCGCCGATGGCGGTGGCTTCCTCGATCATGGCGTGGCGCAGGGCCAGGCTTTGCTTCTGGGCAGCTTCCAGCGGCGCGGCGGCGGCGGCGTGGGCCTCTTTCCAGAGCGGCTGGATCTCGGCGAACGCCTTCTCGCCCAGGTGGCCGGCATCGCGCCAGCGGTCGGCGAACTGGTGCAAGCCGCGGCTGAGCGCCTTCAGGTCGCCGCTGGCAGCCTGGGCAGCACCCCAGGCCTTGAGTTCCTCGATCAGCGCCAGGCGCTGGGCCTTGTGCTCGGCCGCGTCGGCCTTGACCTTCTCCAGCCAGGCCTCGACCACCTTGTGGGCTTCGTTGCAGGCTTCGTCGAAGCGCTTCCAGAGCGCGTGGTTGGACGGGCCGCCCTGGTCGGTCTGCTTCCACTGCTCGCGCAGCTGGCGCAGGGTTTCCTGCATCTTGCGGCCGCCCAGGGCCTGGCCGTCGGGGCGCTTGGTCAGGCCCTCGGCCTTGGCCACCAGCTCTTCGCGCAGCTGGTCGGCGCGCCAGCGCTGCCAACCCTCGAGCTCGCCGGCGGCCGACAGCGCGGCATGCACCTTGGCTTCCAGGGCCGGATCGATGAAGCGCCCGTGTTCCTTGAGAACGCCGCGCAGCGCACCGGCCGCACCGGCGCTGGCCTTGCCATGGCCCTCGGCGGTTTCCTGTTCCAGCTTGGCGACCGCCTCGGCAACGGCCTTGCGGGCCTTGTCGCGCACGGCCGGGTCGATCATCTTGGCGCGCGGCGCACGGGCGGCGGGGGCGTCGCCAGGAGCAGCGCCCTCGGCGGCGGCTTCACGCGCCGGGCCGCCACGCGCCAGCGACAGCTCTTCGGCCCAGACCGGCACCGGCGGCAGCGGTGCAGCTGCGTCAGCGGCTGCCGCAGCGGCCTGCGCGATGGCGGCCTGGAAGGCGTCCCACACCACCAGCAATTGAGCCTTGGAGGCGTCGAGCTGCGGCGGGAACTTGGCTTCCACGCTGGGCCAGGCGGCGTCGCCGGCGATGGCCGCGGCCTGCTCCTGCCAGTGGCCGATGTCGGCACTCAGCGTGCCCAGCGCCGCCTCGGCGTCGCGCCAGGGCTTGGTGGACAGCACCTCGATGCGCTGGGCCAGCAGCACGGCGGCCTCGCGCTGCACCTGCACGCGGTTCTGCAGGTCCTCGATGACCTTGACCCGCTCGGCCAGCTGCACCTTGAGCGCGGCCAGCGGCTCGCGGCTCAGCGGGGCGCCGGCCTTGGCGGCGTCGCGCTGCCAGGCCAGGGCGTCGGCGATATTGAGCTTGGACGCTTCCAGCAGCGCGCGGGCCTTCTCGGCCCATTCGGCGGCGATGACTTCCTGGCCCTTGGCGCGCTTGATCTCGTCGAGCTTCTCGCGCAGGGGCTTGGCGGCGCCCTTGTCGCGCACGCTCAGTTCCTTGAAGACCTCCTGGATCTGCTCGGCCGAGGGCTGGCGCGCGAGCCACTCGCGCACGCGCGAGGCGCGCTCGCCCGAGGTGGCAGCCGAGAAGGCGCCGCCGGTCAGCGCATCCAGCGGATGCGCTTCGGGGGCAGCCTTGGCCGGGGTCGGATTCACGTCGGATGCGTCGGACATTTTGTTGCGGGAGGAAAAAGGAAACATGGACATGAGGATGGGCGCCCCAGGCGCCGCTGCGCCGCAAAGCGCGGGAAACAACACGGCCGCGGGCACGCGGCCGGCCGCCGCCGGTGTGGCGGGGCAAAGGCGCTATTTTCACCGCCTTTTGCCCCGGCACGCGAAACCCTCGCGCCGAGGCGGTCGCCAGCCCCGTCAGCGGGTGGACAGCGTCAGCTCTGCATGCGGGGAAAACCCCTGCGCCTCGGCCACGCGGCGCGGTGCGCCTACGAACAGCCGGTCGCTCGGCACGCCCTGCTGGACCAGGTAGTCCCGCACCGCCGTGCCACGCTGTACCGCCAGGCTCTGCAAGGCGGCATCGCTGACGTCGATCTGCGCCAGCAGCATGTTCTCCATCTCCTGCGGGGGCAGCGACTTGGCCATGCCGATGAGGTTGCGCGGCTTGCCGGGCAGGTCGGTGCGGTCGTAGAGACGGCGCAGCAGCTCCGGGGCCTCCTCGGGCGTGATGCTGGAGTCGGCCGCCGGTGCCGGGGCCTGCTGCCCTGGCACCTGGCGCTGGCCGCGGCGCTTTTCCTGGCGCAGCAGTTGCTGCAGCCGCGCCTGGCGCACGCCATCGGCCTCGGCCTCGCGGTTGACGGTGCCGATGACGGTCATGCTCAGGCCCGGACGGTCGGTGAGCGCCTTGGCGATCTTGCCCAGGTCGTCGCGCGCCTTCTCCGACAGCTCGGCACTGCCGGGCGCAAACGGCACATTGGAGGCCTGCGCGGCATCGCCGCCGCTGAAGGCGCTGGAGAGCAGCGAGAACGGCGAGGTCACCGCGCGCACGATCAGATTGACCACCGCCTTGAAGATCACCGGCGCCAGGCTGAACTGCGGGTCGTTGAGCGATCCGCTGATCGGCAGGTTCAGGTCGATCACTCCATTGCGGTCGGCCAGCAGCGCCGCGGCCAGGCGCACCGGCAGGCTGGTGGGGGCGCCATCGACCTGCTCGCCAAATACCAGTTGCCGCAGCACCAGCGAGTTCTGCGCCGTGAGCTGGCCGTCGGGCTGGATGCGATAGGCCACGTCCACGTCCAGCTTGCCGCGCTCGATGCCATGGCCGGCGTACTTCACTGAATAGGGAGACAGCGGCGGCAGCTCGAGGTCGCGCACCTTGCCCTTGATGTCCAGCTCCAGGGGCTTGACCAGCGGATTGAGCCGGCCGCTGATCTCCAGCGAGGCGGTGCCCTCGGCCTTGCCGCGCAGCTCCAGGTCGGCCATGGCGGGCGCGGCACCGGCCGCGGCCGGCTCGGACGAGAAGCCGCCGAGCTGGCCCTGCAGCTCGGTCAGGTTGGCGCTGTAGGAGGGTTTCACGAACTGGTCGGAAAACTGCACCTGGCCGTTGACGAAGCGGGTGGGGCCAATGCGCACGATCGGCGCGGCGGCCCCATGTTCAGCATCATTTTGACCGGTAGCCTTTGCACCTCCTTGGCTTCCCGCTACGGAATCAGGAGCGGCTGCCGATTGCTTCACCACATCCTGCAGGTTGATGCGGCCGGTCGGGTCGATCGCGATACGGGCGAAGAAGTCGCTCCAGGTGCTCTCGCGCACTTCCACGCGCAGCGGCGCGCCCGGCCTGGCCGTGGCGGCGACACCCCGCAGATCCAGTGTCTTCCAGCCCAGCAGCGACGAGGCGTTGCCCGAGAACGCGCCGGCGGACAAGATGCCGCGCTGCGCGAGGCCGGCGGGCCGCACCTCGGACGCCGGCGCCGAAGCCGGCGCGAGCGGCGCGGCGCTCAGGATGCGGGTGTCTTCCAGCAAGGCATCGCCCTGCACCTGCCAGGCCGGGCCGCGCGCCTCATCCGCATAGCGCACCTGGCCGGTGAAGCCCACGTCGGCGCGCGCCACCTGGACGTTGAGCAGGTCGCCGAAATAGGCATCGAAGGCCTGCAGCGGCAGTTGCCTGGCCTCGACCCGCGCCTCCAGCGCAAGCGGCAGCAGCGCCGCCGTACCCTTGAGCTGCAAGGAGCCGCCGCGTCCGGCCACGCGGCGACCGCGTGCCTGCGCGCCCTCAGCCGTGGCCTCGGTCACACGCGCAGACACCTCCACCGCCGAGGGCGCGGCCCCTTTGGCCAGCGGCCACGCCAGCCTGGCGAGCGAGAGCTTGAGATCGGCCAAGTCCACCGCCACCGGCTGCGGCCGGCTGGCATCGCGCAAGCGCACGCTCCCCTGCGCAACCTCCAGCGCCGCAAGATCGACCGACCAGGACGGCTCGGCCTTGCCCTTGGCGACCACGGGAGCCGGTGCTGCCGTGGACGGCGGCAGCCAGTCCTCGAACATCCAGCGGCCCTGGGCATTGCGGGCCACTTCCGTCTGGGGCGCGGTCACGACCACCCGGGGCAGCACCACGCTGCGCCGGGCGGTGTCCACCCGGGCGCCGTCTAGCTGCAGCCGGTCCAGGCCGGCCAGGACCTTGCCGCCCTGCTCCAGGGACAGCTTGTCGAAGCCAAGGGCCTTGGCCTCGACCGTGGCGCCCGCAGGCGTCCAGGCCAGGTCCAGCTCGGTCGCCAGCGTGCCGCCGAGCGCCGGCTTCAGGTAGGGCTTGAGATAGGGCCCGGCCCAGGCCAGCGGCAACCCCGCCAGCCTGGCTGTGATCTGGCCCCCATCCAGCGCCACTGCTCCCTGCGCCGCCAGTTGCGCGCTGGCAGCCGCCTTGGCCGCGCCCCGTGCCTTGGGCGCGCCGGGGCCATCGGCCTGCGCCTGCAGGTCGACCTGCACCGGCTTGCGCAGGGGCCAGGCCAGGTCCTTGAGCGTGAACTGGATGTCATGCAGGCGCAGCGGGCCGGCAGCCTCCACGGCCGCATCGGTCCAGTCCACCGCGCCATCCCGTACCTGGGCCTGGGCCAGGGCCACGGTCCAGGGCGCGGATGCAGCCGGGGCTGCCCCTGCGGCAGGCGCGGGCGCGGAGGCAGCAGGCTCCGGCATGCCGGCCAGACGCCCGTCGGCCAACCGGCGCAATTGCACGCGCGGGCCCACTAGCGTGATCTGCTCCACCGCCACATCCTGGGCCAGCGGCCGGACACGGGCCAATTGCACGTCCAGCTGCTCGGCCTGCAGCAGCGGCGCGCCCTGCCCATCCACCGCCGCGAGCCGGTGTGCCGTGATACGGCCCCGGATGTCGAGCGTGGCCGCCTCCGGCCCAGCCGCCTGGGCGAAGGCGAACTGCAGGTCCGCATCCAGTACGCCCGCAGTCAGGCGCGCCGGCAAGCCGGCGGGCCAGTAGCCCAGGTAGGGCGCCAGGTCCAGGCCCTGGAAGCGCAGCGTGGCCTCGCCCTTGCGCACCTCGGCAAAGGGCGTGGCCTGGGCCGCACTGTCGAAGCGGCTGCCGTCGAGCGTGAAGGCCAGCCGCGGCTGCGCGGCCTCGTCGCGCTGGCTCTCCAGGCTGCTCAGCAAGGGCAGGCTCAGGGACATGTCGCGCACCTGGTGCATCTGCCCGCGGTCATCGACATCCACCGCACCCGCGCTGAGCTGCACATCGTGCAGCGCAAACTGCACCGGCGCGGCCTTCGGGTCCTGGGGCGTGGCGGCCACGCGGGCCATGATGTCGTCGATGTCGTAGCGGCCTTCTCCCGTGTGCGCCAGGCGCAGGTGCGGGGAGTCGATGCGCAGGGTGTTGATCACCGGCGCCAGGTGCAGCAGCGAGGACGGCGCAATGCGCACCCGCAGGTGGCTGACCGTGAGTTGCGGCGCAGCATCCGGCTGCGCGCCGGCCACCGCCAGGTCCTGCACCGACAGCTCGAAGCGCCAGGGCCGGAAGATGATGCGTCCCGCGGTAACGGCACGCCCGAGGCGCTCGGCGCCCTGCCCCTGCAGTTGGTGGCGCACCAGTTGCGGCACGCCCCACCAGGCCAGCGCCAGCAGCACGCACAGCGCTGCGAGCACGTAGGCCAGGGCATGCAGGTAGCGCAGGGCCAGGGGAGCGAAGGAACGCCATTTCATAGCGGCGGGCATGCGCATGGGCGGGAAATCCGATGGAGAGGAACAGGAAGGCGGCGTAGCGACGGCGCCAGCAAAAAGCCCGGCCGGGAGGCTTGCAGCCTGACCCGCCGGGCTCGACGGCGGGCATAAGACCCAAGGCCGTCTGTTTTCGCATGAGGGAGGGACGAGTCCCCCATGCGCAGGAGGCAAGAGATTGCCCCCAGGAGGGACCGGCTCTCTGCCGTGAAAAGCCCCGGATGGGGCAAGTCGCGGCATCCTTCCGGTAAAGCGCCCGATGACTCGGACGAATGGACGATAGCAAAGCGGTGAAGGGGCATCAAAGCGGATTTTTCAATGGTACGCCTGCTCACCATTGCCTCTTTCATTCAGAAACATTGGCAACCAGCATTGTCTCGCACTCGAAGGCAAACCCTGTTTCAGGGCTGTTTCAAATTTCACTTTATACATAAAGAATGATTTCTTTATGCTTGACTGGATATTTGGAAGCCTCCTAGAATCCGCCCGCTCCCGAGTCCGGGACCCTTAACCCGCTGCCGACCCCACGGCTAAGTCGATTCGTCGCCCCTCAACCAACCCCTGCCGCTGATGCAGGCCTGGCGCGAATCCGATGGCGACCCAATCCAAACGAGGATTCCTTTTTCCGCGAAGCCCGCTTCTGACGCGCAGCTTCCACGAAGAGGCTCCTTGCGTAGAAAGGAAGAGCTATGTCAGCGTCAGGAAGAGTGGCCAGAGCCCTGCGGACCTTTACCGCAGACGTCGCCGAAGGCTTCTTCGAAATCACGCATAACAGTTTTGCCCTGCTGGGCCTCGTACTGGTTTTTGCAGTCGTTACGCTTACCGTGCGTGTCGATCTGCGCGAAGCCAGCGAAGCCCATCTCATGGGCTGGCTGGAGGCCCGCAAGGTCGAAATGATCGGGCTGCCGATACAACGCGATGCCGTAGAGCGCGCGACGGCGGCCAACCCCAAGGAATTGCCCAAGGCCCAGGCGGCTGTCGCCTACTGGCTGAGCAAGAAGTACCGCGTGGCCCCCGAGCCCATCAGTGCGCTGGTGGTCGAAGCCTTCGAGACGGGTGCACGCACCAAGCTCGATCCCACCCTGATCCTGGCCGTGATGGCCGTCGAATCCGGCTTCAACCCGTTTGCGCAAAGCCCCGTGGGCGCGCAGGGCCTGATGCAGGTGATGACGCAGGTGCATACCGACAAGTACCAGAACTTTGGCGGCCAGCTGGCGGCCTTCGATCCGGTCACCAACCTGCGCGTGGGCGTCAAGGTGCTGCAGGAATGCATCGCACGCGCCGGTTCGCTCGAGGGCGGACTGCGCCACTACGTGGGTGCGGCCAACCTGGCCGACGACGGCGGCTACGCGGCCAAGGTGCTGGCCGAGCACAGCCGCCTGCGTGCCGTGGCCAACGGCAAGTCGGTACCGGTCACGTCGCCCATGGTGGTGCCGCCGCCCGCCGCGAACACGCCGCCCCCGCCGCTGCAGGTAACTGCACCGCCCGCCCCTGCCGCGAGCAAGATCGTGGCGCTGGCCACCGACGAAGTCGACGCGCTCGGCACACGCTGAGGATGCGGCGGCCGGCCGGCTGCACGCCATACGCTAAAATCATCCGGTACGCGACTGGCGATAGGCGCGGCGACAGCCCTTCCAACGGGTTTCGCTGCCGCTGACGTGGAACAACCGCAGGGCCCCTGCCCTCGACAACCACTGGGAAGCGTACCGCCCGACGGCCCTGATGGCTTCCTGCCTGCAGGCTTCGGAGTGTTTCAGCCGTTCGCCTGGGCAGCCCTTGTTTTCAAGCAGGGACCATCGTCTTTCAGGACTGCCGCCATGTACCAACGCAATCTGCTCGTCGAGCAAGCCGACCCCGAACTCTTTGCTGCCATCCAGGCCGAGAACGCCCGCCAGGAACACCACATCGAGTTGATCGCGAGCGAAAACTACGCCTCGCCTGCCGTGATGTGGGCCCAGGGTACGCAGCTCACCAACAAGTATGCAGAAGGCTATCCGGGCCGCCGCTACTACGGCGGCTGCGAGCACGTGGACGTGGCCGAGCAGTTGGCCATCGACCGCGTGAAGCAGCTCTTCGGGGCCGACGCGGCCAACGTGCAGGCGCACTGCGGCGCCTCCGCCAACGAGGCCGTGTTCCTGGCCTTCCTCAAGCCCGGCGACACCATCATGGGCATGAGCCTGGCCGAAGGCGGCCACCTTACGCACGGCATGCCGCTGAACATGAGCGGCAAGTGGTTCAACGTCGTCTCCTACGGCCTGAACGACAAGGAAGAGATCGACTACGACGCGATGGAGCGCAAGGCGCACGAGTCCAAGCCCAAGCTGATCGTGGCCGGTGCCTCTGCCTACAGCCTGCGCATCGACTTCGAGCGCTTCGCCAAGGTGGCCAAAGACGTGGGCGCGATCTTCATGGTCGACATGGCGCACTACGCCGGCCTGATCGCCGCAGGCGTCTACCCCAACCCGGTGCCGCATGCCGACGTGGTCACCTCCACCACGCACAAGAGCCTGCGCGGCCCGCGCGGCGGCATCATCCTGATGAAGGCCGAGCACGAGAAGGCCATCAACAGCGCCATCTTCCCCGGCCTGCAGGGCGGCCCGCTGATGCACGTCATCGCCGCCAAGGCCGTGGCCTTCAAGGAAGCGCTGCAGCCCGAGTTCAAGGTGTACCAACAACAGGTGGCCAAGAACGCGCAGATCGTCGCCGAGACGCTCACGCAACGCGGCCTGCGCATCGTCAGCGGCCGCACCGAAAGCCATGTGATGCTGGTCGACCTGCGCGCCAAGGGGATCACCGGCAAGGAAGCCGAGGCCGTGCTGGGCAGCGCCCACATGACCATCAACAAGAACGCGATCCCGAACGACCCGGAAAAGCCGATGGTCACCAGCGGCGTGCGCATCGGCACCCCGGCCATGACCACCCGTGGCTTCAAGGACGAGGAAGCCCGTGCCACGGCCCACCTGATCGCCGACGTGCTGGACAACCCGCGCGACCCGGCCAACATCGAGGCCGTCCGCGCCAAGGTGCACGCCCTGACCAGCCGCTTCCCGGTCTACGGCTGATCCAGCGCCATGAAGTGCCCGTTCTGCGCCCATCCGGACACCCAGGTCGTCGAGACCCGGGTTGCGGAGGACGGGACTTCGGTACGCAGGCGCCGCCAGTGTGGCGCCTGCGACAAGCGCTTCACCACCTACGAGCGCCCGGACGTCAGCCTGCCCGCGCTGGTCAAGAAGGACGGCAGGCGCGTGGACTACCGCCGCGAGAAGCTGCGCGCCTCCATGAACCTCGCGCTGCGCAAGCGACCGGTGGGGGTGGAGCAGGTCGATGCCGCGGTCGAGCGCATCGAGGAGACACTGCTGTCCCTGGGCCTGCGCGAATTGCCGTCCAGCCGTATCGGCGAACTGGTGATGCGCGAGCTCAAGCGCCTCGACAAGGTGGCCTACATCCGTTTCGCCAGCGTCTACCGCAGCTTCGAGGACATCGACGAGTTCAAGACGCTGGTGGACGAAGTGCGGCGCTAGGCGCCCGCTCCTGCCTCAATCCGGCCGGATACCCGCGGCCCGGATCACCCCACCGTACTTCTCGTACTCTGCGTGGGTAAACGCCTCCAGCTCCCTGGGCGTGCCATAGGCGGGCCGCACGGCGAAGCCGCGCAGGCGCTCATCGACGTCCGGCAGCCCCATGACCCGCCCCAGCTCCGCGCCCAGGCGCGCCACCACCGGCTGCGGCGTGCGTGCCGGGGCATAGAGGGCATACCAGGCATTCACCTCGAAGCGGGGATAGCCGGCTTCCGCAAAGGTCGGCACATCGGGCAGCTCCGCCAGGCGCGCTGGCGCCGCCACGGCGATGGCGCGCAGCTTGCCGCTGCGGATCAGCGGCATGGCGCCAGTGGTCGTGTCGAAGATCACCGCCAGGCGGCCTCCGATCAGGTCCAGGATGTGCGCATTGCCGCCTTTGTAGGGCACGTGCGTCATGCGCACCCCGGCGGCCTGTGCGAACAGCTCGCCCGCCAGGTGCGGCGGTGAGCCGTTTCCGGCCGAGCCGTACATCACCTCGCCCGGCTTCTCCCGCGCCGCCGCCACCAGTTGTGCCAGGTGGGTGTAGGCGGAGTCACGCGCTACCGTAGCAATCGTGGGCGCCAGACCGATCAACCCCACCGGTGCGAAATCGCGCATGGGGTCGTAGTCCACCTTGGCCAACAGCTGCGGGCCAACCGCCTGGCTGGCCAGGGACCCCAGCAGCAGCGTATAGCCATCGGCCGGCGCCTTGGCCACCAGCGCCGCGCCGATGGTCGTGCCGGCACCGGGACGGTTGTCCACCACCACGGCCTGGCCCAGGCCTTCGCCCAGCCTCTGCCCCAGCAGGCGCCCGATGGCGTCGTTGGCACCACCCGCCGGATAGGGCACCACCAGCGTGACGGGACGTACCGGATAGCCGGATTGCGCCATGGTTGCGATGGGCCGGGCCGCCAGTGCGGCGGCACACGCGAACAACCAGCGGCGGCGGCGGACGGCAGCAAGCGCCGGAGTGCGGGAACGGGGCATGGTTGTCTCCTGACGTCGGGCGGCTTCAGACGCCCTGATGAAGTATTTGCAGAATCGGTCAAATTCTTCCACAATCATTCATAAAATACCAAGAAGACAATTCATACGCTCAAGATTCACTGGTAGAAACACCTACCAAAATCCACCAGAAAATTCCATGAGTACGCCACCCCCTCTTGCCATCGTGTCCCTGCTGCCCAGTCAGCGGCGCGAGCGCATCGTCCATTTCCTGCAGCGCCACGGCGCCGTCACGCTGCAGCAGCTGGCTCAGGCGGTGGATGCTTCCGTGTCCACGTTGCGCCGGGACCTCGATGCGCTGGAAGCCGAGGGCGTGCTGGACCGCACGCATGGCGGCGCCATCCTGCGCCAGCAGCAGTACAGCACCTTCGAGCCCGATCCAGCCGCGGCCGCGGAGCTGTCGCCGCGCGAGAAGCGCGCCATCGGCGTAGCGGCGGCCGCCGCCCTGCAGCCAGGGCAGAGCGTGATCTTCGACAGCGGCTCCACCGTCATGGAGGCGGCCCGCGCTGCGCTGGAGCGCGGCACCCCGCTGGTGGCCGTGACCAACGACCTGGCCATTGCCCAGCTGTTCAGCAGCAGCCCGTGCGTAACGGTCCATGTGCTGGGCGGGCAACTGCGGCCCGGCAGCCATACGCTGGTGGGTGAAGGCGTGCTCGCCGGTGCGCGTGCCATACAGGCAGACGTGCTGCTGATGGGCGCCCATGCGGTCACCAATGGCGTCCTCTCCGAGACCGACGCGGAAGTCGCCGCCGTGAAACGCGCCTTCCTGCAGTCGGCCACGCACTGCCGGCTGCTGGTGGACAGCTCCAAGTTCCGGCCCCGCGCCTTCATGCGGGTGTGCGAGGTCGCCAGCCTGCACGAGATCATCACGGACACCGGCCTGCCGCAGCCGGAGGCCGAGGCGTTGCGCATGGCCATCCCGACGCTCACGCAGGTCCATGCAGGCTGAGCACGCTCCCCTGCCACTGCGCATCCTGGCCGACGACCTGACCGGGGCGCTGGACTGCGCCGCCATGCTGTGCGGCACGGCAGATATCCCCGTGCAGCTGGAATCCCCCACGGGCGATGCAGCCGTGGCGGCGGTCGCCACCGCAACGCGGGACATCTCCCCGGCCCGGCTGCCGGCCGCACTGGCCCGGCCCGGCGCCTGGCTGGCCGAAGCCGGCCTGGCCTTCAAGAAGATCGACAGCCTGCTGCGCGGCAACAGTTTTGCGGAGCTGGCCTGGCTGCTGCAGACACAGCCTTCGCGCTTCCGCAAGGCCATCTGGGTGCCCGCATTCCCGGCCCAGGGGCGCTTCACCGCCCAGGGCCGCCATTGGGTCTCGCCGCCGCACCAGCCCGGCACGCCGGGCTCCTGGCGCTTCGCTGCCCCCCTTGCCGAAGCCTTCGCCCGCGTCGGACTGCGCGCCCGCTGCGGCGGCACGCTGCAGGCCCTGCTGCAGGATGATGGCGCGCAGGTGCTGGTGCCGGACGTGCTTTCGGACCGCGACCTGGCCGCCGTGGCGACCGCCAGCCGCCAGCCCGCCAGCCGGGATTGGCTCTGGGCCGGCAGTGCGGGCCTGGCGGGCGCGCTGGCCCATGAATTGGGACTTGCACCCGGCCTGGCGCGCATGCATGCGCTCGGACCGGTGGCAGGGCCGGTCCTGCTGGCCAGCTGCAGCCGCCACGCCGTACTGCGCGCACAGATGGCCGCGCTGCTCGGCGCGCATCCCGAATGGGGTACGGACACTGCTCAGTCCACTCCCGGCCACCGCATCCGGGATCTCGCCCCCAGACAAACGCTGCCGGCCGACATAGCCCTCGCCCAGCTGCAGCGCAGCGCCGATCTGTTGGTTGCCACCTGCAGCCGCCCCGCAGCCCTCGTTGTGGTCGGTGGCGACACGCTGCTCGCGCTGTGCCGCGCCAGCGGTGCGCAGGCCCTGCATGCCGGCGCCTGCGACCGCAGCGGCTGGGGCTATGCCCGGCTCGCAGGCGGACGCTGGGACGGCCTGCCCTGCTACAGCCGCTCCGGCGCCTTCGGTGCACCGGATGACCTGCTGGCACTCATGCGCACGCTCACGCACGCCGATCACCGCCACTCACCTGACACCGCACTCCACAAGGAACTTCTGCCATGAGCGCCCCCATCCGCCTTGCCCTGACCATGGGCGACCCCGCCGGCATCGGCCCGGAGATCATCGCGAAGGCCGCCCACCAGATTAAAGGCCTGGTACAGGCCGGACGTGTCGAACTGCTGGCCGTGGGCAGCGCGCAGGCCCTGCGCCAGGCGGGCGCACAGCTCCAGCTGGACGTGGACGGCGCAGATGCCCCGCTGCGGGTGCTGGACGTGGGCCCGGTACCCGGTGCCCTCGCGGCCGGCGAGATCTCCGCCGCTGGCGGAGAGTGGGCCTACCGCGCCGTGGCCCGCGCAGTGCAGATGGTGCAGGCCGGCCAGGCCGACGCCATCGTCACTGCGCCCCTGTGCAAGGAAGCCCTGCACATGGCCGGCCATCTGTTCGAGGGCCACACGGAACTGCTGGCCCACCTCACCGGCATGCGCGACGGCGTGATGATGCTGGCCCACGGCAACATGCGCGTGAGCCATGTCTCCACCCACTGCCCGCTGTCCGAGGTGCCTGGCCGCCTGACGCCGGTGCGGCTGCGGCGGGTGCTGGACGTCACCCTCGATGCCCTGCGGGCGCTGGGCATCGAGCGGCCGCGCATCGCGGTGGCGGGGCTCAACCCGCACGCGGGCGAAGGCGGCATCCTGGGCAAGGAAGACGGGCTGGTGATCGCCCCCATCGTCCAGGAGTACGCCACCGCAGGCCACGACATCACCGGCCCCTGGCCGGGCGACACGGTCTTCATCAAGCTGCGCGCGGGCCAGTTCGATGCGGTGATCGCCATGTTCCACGACCAGGGCCACATCCCGGTGAAGCTGCTGGGCTTCAGCATCGACCCTGCTACCGGCCGCTGGCAGGCCATCAGCGGCGTCAACGTCACGCTGGGCCTGCCCATCCTGCGCACCTCGGTGGACCACGGTACGGCCTTCGACATCGCCGGCCAGGGTATCGCCAACGCCGACTCGATGGTGGACGCCACCGAGTACGCGATGCAGTTGGTCGAAGGCCTGCGCAAGGTGGCCGTGCCGGCCTGATGAAGCAAAACGCACAAAGAGACAAACCATGATCGATCCCAAACAGGCCCTGCGCTTTGCCGGTAAGCGCGTGCTCGTCACCGGCGGCGGTTCGGGCATTGGCGCCGCAGTGGCCCAGGCCTTCGGCGCCGCTGGCGCCCAGGTGGCCGTGCACTATTCACGCAACCGCGAGGGGGCAGAGGCTGTTGCCACGGCAGTGCGTCAGGCCGGCGGCAGTGCGCATACGCTGGGCGGCGACCTGCTCGACCGCGAAGTGGCCGGCAGCCTGGTCCAGCAGGCAGTCGATACGCTTGGCGGCCTCGACATCCTGGTCAACAACGCGGGCGACATGTTCGGCCGGCGGCCACTGGAGCAGGCCAGCGACGAGGACTTCGACCGCGTGGTGGGCCTCAACATCCATGCCGCCTTTGCCGTCTGCCGTGCCGCCGCGCCCGTGATGCGCCAAGCCGGCCGCGGCGCCATGGTCAACACAACCTCCATCGCCGCGCGCACCGGCGGTGGCGACGGCGTGGGCCTGTACGGCGCAGCCAAGGCCTTCACCAGCACCATGACCCGCGTCTTCGCACGCGAAATGGCGCCGCATGGCATACGCGTCAACGGCGTCGCGCCCGGCGTGATCCTGACCGATTTCCACGTGCGCAACTCCACGCCCGAACAGCTGGAAGGCGCGCGCAAATCCATCCCCATGGGCCGCACCGGCACTGCCGAGGACTGCGTCGGCGCCTATCTGTTCCTGGCCGACGACCTGCTCTCGGGCTACATCACCGGCCAGGTGATCGAGGTCAACGGCGGCCAGTTGATGCCCTGAATCCCCCTTTCCGCAACGAGACAAGACCATGAGCGCCAGCCTTCCCGCCAACACCTTCAAGACCGCCCTCGCCGCCAGCCAGCCCCTGATCGGCCTGTGGTGCAACTTTGCCACCCTGCCCACGGTCGAGGCCGTGGCACACGCCGGCTTCGACTGGCTGCTGCTCGACATGGAGCACACGCCCAGCGACCTGCAGATCATCGGCACGCAACTGCTGGCCCTGCGCGGCAGCGCATCGGCCGCCGTGGTGCGGGTGCCGGTGGCCGACATGGCCACCATCAAGCGCGCGCTGGATGCAGGCACCGCCAACCTGATGGTGCCCAACATCCGCAGCGCAGCCGAGGCGCGCGAGGTCGTGTCCTGGACCCGCTTCGCGCCCGAAGGCGTGCGCGGCGTAGCCGGCAGCACCCGCGCTGGCGGCTATACCCGCTTCAAGGACTACATGGCGCGCGCCAACGACGAGATCGCGCTGGTGCTGCAGATCGAATCGCGCCAGGCGCTGGGCGAACTGGAGGCCATCTGCGCGGTGCCCGGCGTGGATGCGGTCTTCATCGGCCCGTCCGACCTGGCGGCCGACCTCGGCCACCGCGGCCAGCCTGGCCATCCCGAGGTGCAGGCCGCCATCAGCCAGGCCATCGCCACTGGTCGCAAGGCCGGCAAGGCGGTAGGCATCCTCACGGTGGACGGCAAGGGCGAGCCCTACCTGGACCAGGGCGCGACCATGGTCGGCGTCGGCAGCGACCTGCATCTGCTGGTCGCCGCGGCGGATGCGCTGGCCGCGAAGTTCACCCCATACCGATAGCCAGAGAACCGGGCGACCGGCCCCGCCCCGCGCAAGAGGGCCCAACACAAGGACAGGAGACACACCATGAACTTCCAACGCAGGAACCTGCTGCTCGGCGCGGGGCTTGCAGCCGCCGGCATCACCGCGAGCGCCGCGCCGGCCTGGCCCACCAAGCCGGTGCGGCTGGTTGTGCCCTTCACGCCCGGCGGCGCATCCGACGTGGCGGCGCGATCGATCAGCGTGCAGCTGCAGCAGGCCATCGGCCAGCCCGTGGTGGTGGACTACAAGCCCGGCGCCAACGGCAACCTCGGAGCGGACTATGTCGCCAAGTCGGGGGCCGACGGCCATACCCTGCTGGTCACCGACGTGATCGGCCTGGCCATCAGCCCTGCGGTCTACCCGCGCATGAGCTTCGACGTGCTCAAGGACCTGCGCGGCGTGAGCCTGCTGACCTATGCTCCGCACGTGCTGGCGGTACACCCGGAGCTGCCGGTCTCCACACTGGCGGAGCTGGTGGAGCTGTCCAAGCAACGCACCCTGAACTGTGCGATCTCGGCCGTGGGCAGTCCGCCACAGCTCGCCTGCATCCAGATCCAGGAAGCCACTGGTGCACGCTGGCAGTACGTGCCCTACAAGGGCGGCTCGCAGGCCATGACCGACACCATCTCCGGCCAGACGCAACTGCTCATGAACAGCCTGGCCGCCACCCTGCCCCACATCCAGAGCGGCCGCCTGAAGGCGATCGCCATTTCCAACCCGCGCCGCATGCCGGCGCTGCCGCAGTTCACCACCATCGGCGAATCCGGCATCCCCGGCTTCGAGTCCGGCTCCTGGCAGGGCGTACTGGCCTCGGGTACGGTGCCGCGCGAGCTGCTGGCGCGCATCAACGCCGCCATCGTCGCCGTGGCGCGCGATCCCGAGGTACGCGCCCGCGCCGTGGCCCAGGGGGCGGAGGTCATCACCCGGTCACCGCAGGAGATGGACGCCTTCATGGCAACCCAGATGCGGCGCTGGGGCGAGGTCGCCACGCGCGCGGGGGTGCGCGTGGAGGCCTAGCACCGGGGCGTGGCGGGCGCGGGCGGCCGCTGGCAGGCACGCGACCTGCGTGCGATAGTAGCGACCAGCCTGCCTTCGCGCTCCTGCGCTTCCCATGACGCCTGCCTCTCTGCTCCCCCTGCTGCGCCGCCTCTGGGCGCGGGATACCTTTGTCTACAGCCTGCGCGTGTTCATCGCGCTCAGTGCCGTCATGACGCTCTGCTGGACGCAGGAGCGCATGGAACTCGTGATGCCGGTGTTCCTGGGCATCATCGCCTGCGCGCTGGCTGAAACCGACGACAACTGGCTGGGGCGGCTGCGCGCGCTGCTGGTCACGCTGGCGTGCTTCGGCGTGGCCGCCTTCGCGGTGCAGTGGCTGTTCCCGCACCCGCTGCTGTTCGCGCTGGCGCTGCCGCTGGCGGCGTTCTGCCTGACCATGCTGGGCGCGATTGGCGAGCGCTACCGTGCCGTGGCGCAGGCCACCCTGATCCTGGCGCTCTACACCGCGATCGGCACCGAGCACCTGGCCGCCGGCGATGCGGCCTCCTGGCGCGAGCCGGTGCTGCTGCTGTCCGGCGCAGCCTGGTACGGCGTGCTGTCCGTGGCGTGGGCCGCCCTGTTCGCGCATCAGCCGGTACAGCAGAACCTGGCCCAGCTCTACCAGGTGCTGGGCGACTACCTGCGGCTGAAATCGATGTTGTTCGAGCCGGTGCGCGGCATCGACGTGGAGCGGCGCCGCATTGCGCTGGCGCGGCACAACGGCGAGGTGGTGCAGGCGCTCAACGTGGCCAAGGAAAGCCTTTTTCGCCGCCTGGGCAGCGCGCCGCCGGGTCGCCGCATGGGCCGCTACCTGAGCCTGTACTTCATCGCCCAGGACGTGCACGAGCGTGCCAGCTCCTCGCACGAGGCCTATGGCGAGCTGACCGACGTGTTCTTCCACAGCGACGTGATGTACCGCTGCCAGAGGCTGCTGGCCCTGCAGGGCGGCGCCTGCGAGGACCTGGCCGAGGCCATACGGCTGCGCCAGCCCTTCGAGAAGCGCGGCGACAGCCTGCAGGCCATGGCCGACCTGCGAGCTGCCCTCCAGCACCTGCGGCAGCAGCCTGCCCCTAATGCCGATGGCGTGCGCTGGCGGCGCCTGCTGCGCTCGCTGCAGGCGCTGGCCGACAACCTGGCGGCACTGGATACGCAGCTGGCCAGCGCCAGCCATCCCACCCTGCGCGGCGCAGAGCACGACAGCAGCCTGTTCGACCGCTCGCCGCGTACCGTGCGCGATGCGCTGGACCGCGTACGCGTGCAGCTCGCGCCGGCCTCCGCCCTGTTCCGCCATGCGCTGCGGCTGGCACTGGCACTGGCCGCCGGCTTTGCCGTGCTGCACCTGATCCACGTGCGCCAGGGCTACTGGATCCTGCTGACCACGCTGTTCGTCTGCCAGCCCAACTACGGCGCCACGCGGCTGCGCATGGTGCAGCGCGTGGCCGGCACCATCGGCGGGCTGCTGACGGGCTGGGCCTTGCTGCAGCTGTTTCCCAGCCTGCTGCTGCAGTCGGTGTTTGCGGTGGTGGCCGGTATCGCCTTCTTCGCCACGCGCAAGGCGCGCTATGCCTTTGCGACGGGCGCGATCACCCTGCTGGTGCTGCTGGGCTTCAACCAGGTCGGCAACGGCTATGACCTGATCGTGCCGCGACTGGTGGACACGGTGGCCGGGGCCCTGATCGCCGGGGCGGCGGTGTTCCTGGTGCTGCCCGACTGGCAGGGGCGCAGGCTGGAGAAGGTCGCGGCGCAGGCTGTCGCGGCCAGCGCGCGCTACCTGCAGGAGATCATGGCCCAGTACGGCAGCGGCAAGCGTGACGACCTGGCCTACCGGCTGGCGCGGCGCAATGCCCACAACGCGGATGCCGCCCTGTCCACGGCACTGGCCAACATGGTGCAGGAGCCCAGCTTCTTCTACCGCGGCGCCGAAGCCGGCATCCGCTTTCTGGTGCAGTCACATACCCTGCTCAACTACCTCTCGGCGCTGGGCGCGCATCGGCTTGCGCTGCCCGGGGATGCCGGCCAGGCGCTGGTCGAACGCGCGGCGGCCTTCGTGGCTGGCTCGCTGGAAGACATTGCCCTGCAGTTGGCAGCGCACCAGGCGCCCGCGGCCGAGGATGGCGAAGCGCTGGAACTCGCGCAGGCCCTGGAGCAGTTGCCGGAAGAAGCAGACGAGACCGGCCGCCGCATGCAGATCCAGCTGGCGCTGATCTGCCGCCTTATCGGCCCGCTACGCACCTGGGCCGCCCGGCTGGCGGCACCGCCCGCCGCCGCAGCGGAGCCCGTGCCCGCTATGCCCGGGCCGCGCTGACCGGCGGCACCGCCTGCACCACGTCGCCGCACTGGGCGCGGTGGCGCAGCGCATGCTCCATGACCACCAGAGCCAGCAGTGCCTCTGCGATCGGGGTGGCGCGAATGCCCACGCACGGGTCGTGCCGGCCCTTGGTCACCACTTCCACCGGCTGGCCGTGGATGTCGATGGAATTGCGGGGGCTGATGATGGAGCTGGTGGGCTTGATCGCGAGCGAGACTTCCAGGTCCTGCCCGGTGCTGATGCCGCCCAGCACGCCGCCGGCATTGTTGGAGTCGAAGCCCTCGGGCGTGATCGAGTCGCCGTGCGTGGTGCCGCGCTGTGTCACGCTGGCAAAGCCGGCGCCGATCTCCACACCCTTGACCGCGTTGAGGCCCATCATGGCGTGGGCGATGTCGGCGTCGAGCTTGTCGTAGAGCGGCTCGCCCAGGCCGACCGGCACGTTCTGCGCGGTGACGCGCAGGCGCGCGCCGCAGGAGTCGCCGGCCTTGCGCAGCGCATCCATGTAGTCCTCCAGCGCCGACACGTCGGCTACCGGGGCGAAGAAGGGGTTTTCGCCGACATGGCGCCAGTCCTCGAAAGGAATTACCTGGTCGCCGATCTGCGTCATGCAGCCGCGGAACACCACGCCGTAGCGCTGCAGCAGCCATTTGCGCGCCACGGCGCCAGCGGCGACGGTGGGCGCGGTCAGGCGCGCGGACGAGCGGCCACCACCGCGCGGGTCACGGATGCCGAACTTGTGCCAGTAGGTGTAGTCCGCATGGCCCGGGCGAAAACTCTGCGCGATGGCCGTGTAGTCCTTGCTGCGCTGGTCGGCGTTGCGGATCAGCAGCGCGATCGGCGTGCCGGTGGTCTTGCCTTCGTAGACGCCGGAGAGGATCTCTACCGCGTCGGGCTCATTGCGCTGGGTGACGTGCCGGCTGGTGCCGGGGCGGCGACGGTCCAGCTCGGGCTGGATATCGGCCTCGGACAGCTCCATGCCGGGCGGGCAACCGTCGATGACGCAGCCGACCGCTGGGCCGTGGGACTCGCCGAAGTTGGTGACAGAGAAAAGGGTGCCGATGGTGTTGCCGCTCATAGGGCAGCGATTATCCCATCGGCTTCGCTCATCCCGCCGCGCCGGCCAGCTGCGGCAGCGCGCGCGGCGGCGTCGCCACGGCAGGCGTGGCCGCACGGTGGGCCGGCAGCAGGTCGCCTTCGCGCAACTGGAAGACCCCGACCATCTCCGTCATCTGCGCCGACTGCTCGCGCAGGGCCTGCGCCGCGGCGGCCGCCTGTTCCACCAGGGCTGCGTTCTGCTGCGTCATGCGGTCGAGCTGGGCCACAGCCTGGTTGACCTCGCCGATGCCCGTGGCCTGCTGGGTCGTGGCGGCGACGATCTCTTCCATGATGTCGCTCACCCGGCGGATGGCGCCGACGATCTCGCCCATGGTGCTGCCCGCGGTCTGCACCAGGGAGGCGCCGGCCTCCACCTTGTCGCCGGAGGCGCCGATCAGACGCTTGATTTCCTTGGCCGCCTCGGCACTGCGCTGGGCCAGGCTTCGGACCTCGCTGGCCACCACGGCGAAGCCGCGGCCCTGCTCGCCGGCGCGCGCGGCCTCCACTGCCGCGTTGAGCGCCAGGATGTTGGTCTGGAAGGCGATGCCGTCGATCACGCCGATGATGTCGGTGATGCGGCGCGAGGCCTCGGTGATGCCCTGCATGGTGCTGACCACCTCGCCCATCACGGCACCGCCGCGCGACGCGGCCTCGGAGGCCGAGCCCGCCAGTTGCCGTGCCTGGCGCGCGGCGTCGGCGTTCTGGGCCACGGTACCGGTCAGGTGTTCCATGGACGATGCCGTCTGCTGCAGGCTGCTGGCCGTCTGCTCGGTGCGCAGGCTCAGGTCATGGTTGCCGGAAGCGATCTCGCGCGAGGCTGTGGCGACGTTGTCGGTGGCGCCGCGCACGCCGCCCACCACCTGCGCCAGGAAGGCGTTCATCTGCCCGAGGGCCCGCTGCAGCTCGCCGAACTCGTCGCGCCGTGTGCTGGCGATCCGCTGCGTCAGGTCGCCCGCCGCAATGGCCTGGGCCAGGTCCACCGAGCGCGCCAGCGGGTCGCGGATGGACCGCACCAGCAGCGCCGCGACCGCCATGCCCAGCAGCACCACCACCAGCGCACCGACGCCGCCGGCCATGGCCAGCCGCTGGCCGGTGGCGACGGCTTCGGCCGTGACCGCCTCCGAACGCTCCTGCCGGATGCGGACATAGTCCTGGATCGCCGCGAGGTAGGCATGGGCCGCCGGCTGGTAGGCGCTCTGCAGCTTGGCAGCCACCACGGCGCCGTCGCCGGACTCCTGCGCCTCCAGCAGCACGGCGGTCTTTTCCTGCAGGGCGACGGCCAGCTTGTCGATGCGGTCGAGCTGGGTACGGCCGGCCTCGGTGTCTTCGGCGGCACCCAACTGCTCGCGGAACTTCAGCACGGCGGCGGAGGTCTGGGCCTGCTCATCCTTGAACATGTCGGCCACCGATGGGTCGGCGCTCAGCGCGCCGGCCATGGTCTTGGCAATGCTGGTTTCCGACAGCCCGCGCCACTGCAGGGCCTTGGCGATCAGGTCGTGCTGCCGCGAGGCTTCACGGGCAGCCTCGGCATTGCGGGCCTGGGCCTGCCAGTAGGTGAGCGCGGCTATGGCCAGCATGGCCGCCAGCAGCAAGACGATTGCGCCCCAGACCTTGCGGGCGACACGCATGTTTTCGAAAAAGCTCACGATGTGGGTCCGTCCTGTGGCAAGTGGAGCCGGTAGCTCCCAGCCGGGTACTGCAAGAGGCGTACCCGCATGCATTCATCGGCCGGAAGGCGGCGCGACTTTACGGCGAGCCGACAGCCGGTGCCAATGCCGAAGCAGGACGGACATATGCGAAAAAGGCATGGGCGCTCTTCGCAGGGGCGATGAGGGTCAGCCCGGCTCTTCCGCGCCTTCGGGCCAGTCGCGGATGTAGGCCTTGAGCATCTTGTTCTCGAAGTTCTGGCTGTCCACCACGGCCTTGGCGACGTCGTAGAAGCTGATAACGCCCATCAGCATGCGCTGGTTCATGACCGGCATGTAGCGCGCATGGCGGTCCAGCATCATGCGGCGCACTTCGTCCAGCTCGGTCTCGGAGGTGCAGGTGAGGGGATGGTCGTCCATGGCGGAACGAACCAGCGTGGTGCCGACGCCGCCGCCGTTCTTCACGATGGTCTGGATGACCTCGCGGAAGGTGAGCATGCCAACCAGATCGCCCAGTTCCATCACGACCAGCGAGCCGATGTCGCGCTCGGACATGATGTTGATTGCCGCTGCAAGCGGTTCGTCGGGAGTGACGGTGTAGAGCGTATTGCCCTTGACGCGCAGGATGTCGCTGACTTTCATGGGGGTCTCCGTGGGGGTGGCGCCAATTGAATATAGCCCACAATCATCCAGATTCCACCCGCGTGGCATACGGCGCGGACACGTGATCTACAAGGAGACTGCATTGCCCGGCTATTCCGACCCCGGCTTCGACACGCTCGCCCTGCACGCGGGCGCGGCGCCCGACCCCGCCACCGGCGCGCGCGCGGTGCCGATCCATCTGACCACGTCCTTCGTCTTCGAGTCCAGCGACCATGCCGCGGCGCTGTTCAACCTGGAGCGCTCGGGGCACGTGTATTCGCGCATCAGCAATCCGACCAATGCGGTGCTGGAGCAGCGCGTGGCGGCGCTGGAGGGGGGCATCGGCGCCATCGCCACGGCCAGCGGGCAGGCGGCGCTGCATCTGTCGGTGGCCACGCTGATGGGCGCGGGCAGCCATATCGTGGCCTCGACCGCGCTGTATGGCGGCTCGCAGAACCTGCTGCACTACACGCTGCGGCGCTTCGGCATCGACACCACCTTCGTCAACCCGGGTGATATAGACGGCTGGCGCGCTGCCATCCGGCCCACCACCAGGCTGCTGTTCGGCGAGACGGTGGGCAACCCGGGCCTGGACGTGCTGGACATCCCCACCGTGAGCGCCATTGCGCACGAGGCCGGCGTGCCGCTGCTGGTGGATTCGACGCTGACCTCGCCCTACCTGGTAAAGCCCTTCGAGCTGGGCGCGGATCTGGTCTACCACTCGGCCACCAAGTTCCTGTCGGGCCACGGCACGGTGATCGGCGGCATCGTGGTGGATGCGGGCAGCTTCGACTGGGAGGCGTCGGGCCGCTTCCCCGAGCTGACCGCCGCCTATGACGGCTTTCATGGCATGACCTTCAGCGAGGAATCGACCGTGGGCGCCTTCCTGCTGCGCGCGCGGCGCGAGGGCCTGCGCGACTTCGGCGCCTGCATGAGCCCGCACAGCGCCTGGCTGATCCTGCAGGGCATAGAGACGCTGCCGCTGCGCATGGAGCGGCACATGGCCAATACCGAGCGCGTGGTGGAGTTTTTGGCCAGCCACCCGCTGGTGGCGCGCGTGGGCCACCCGCTGCTGGAGTCGCACCCCAGCCATGCGCTGGCCGGGAAGCTGCTGCGCTTCGGCGCGCGCGGGGCGGGTTCGGTGTTCAGCTTCGACATCAAGGGCAACCGCGAGCAGGGCAAGAAGTTCATCGAGGCACTGCGCATCTTCAGCCACCTGGCCAACGTGGGCGACTGCCGCTCGCTGGTGATCCACCCGGCCAGCACCACGCACTTCCGCATGAGCGACGAGGCGCTGGCCGGCGCCGGCATTGCCCAGGGCACGATCCGCCTGTCGATCGGGCTGGAAGACCCGGCCGACCTGATCGATGACCTCAAGCGCGCCTTGAAAGCTGCGGAAAAGGCGGGTGCCTGATGCAGATCGACGTTCTGGGCCACAGCACCTATTGCTACACCGGTGGCAAGCCCTTCGACCCGGCCAGGCCGACTGTGGTGTTTCTGCACGGCGTGCTCAACGACCACAGCGTGTGGATCTTGCAGACGCGATACCTGGCGCACCACGGCTGGAACGTGCTGGCGCCGGACCTGCCGGGCCACTGCCGCAGCGCCGGCGCGCCACCCGCCAGCGTGGAGGACGGCGCCACGTTCGTGCTGGCGCTGCTCGACGCGCTGGGCGTGGCGCGCGCGGCGCTGGTGGGGCACAGTTTCGGCTCGCTGATCGCGCTGGAGGCGGCCGGCCGCGCGCCGGAGCGCGTGTCGCGCCTGGCGCTGGTCGGCACCGCCTTCCCGATGCCGGTATCACCCGCCTTGCTGCAGGCCTCGCAAGACGCGCCGCTCAAGGCCATCGACATGGTCAACACGTTTTCGCATTCGATGCTGGCACCGCCGCCCTCTACGCTGGGGCCGGGCACCTGGCTGTATGGCGGCTCACGCGCGCTGATGCGGCGCGTGCTGCACAGCAACCGCAAGACCAACGTGTTTCACACCGGCTTCAGCGCCTGCAACGACTACCGCGCGGGCGAAGAGCGCATGGCCCAGGTGCGCTGCCCGGTGCTGTTCGTGCTGGGCGAGCAAGACCAGATGACGCTGCCGCGCATGGCCGAGCCGCTGGTGCGCGCGGCGGCCAACGCCCGGGTGGTGCGCCTGGCCGCCGGCCACGCGCTGATGTCGGAAGCACCGGACGGCGTGCTGTTCGCGCTGAAGGATCTCCTGCAGGCAGAAAAATAGATAGCACCAGGCCCATGCCCTCTCTTGGTTTCAGCAATGAAAGCATCTGAAACCAAGGAAATACATGGGCCTCGTGCTTTTCTATCTATAGCACCTCGTCCAGGCGCAGCCGAGACAGTTGGGCCTTCTCCCACAGCTGCTCGACCGCCAGCGCGCGCGGCAGCAGCAGCCGGTGCACCAGGGGCGCAAGCGGCGTGCGCGCGGGGTCGGCCAGCAGCACGTTGCGCGACGGGGTGTCGTCGCCCTGCTCGCGCAACTGGCCGGTCCAGTCCAGGGCCGTCAGGGTTTCCAGCACCGGCTGCAGCTGCAGGGCGTCGATCTGCAGTGCCTGTGCCAGCTCCAGCGTGGTGCGGCCGGTCGTACCTGCCTGCTGCGCCTGGCGCAACTGCTGCAGCACCTCGATCGCCAGCTGGAACTGCCAGCCATGCGCACCGGCGCTCCGCGCCACCCCGGCCAGCAGGCTCGGCAGGTAGGCCGTGATGACCGCGCCCAGCAGCACGATGACCCAGGCCACGTAGATCCACACCAGCAGGATCGGGAAGGCCGCGAAGGCGCCGTACAGCACCGAATAGGTCGGCACCGCCCCCAGGTACAGGCCCAGCAGCTTCTTCCCGCCCTCGATGCAGATAGCCACGAAGAGGCCGCCGATCCAGGCGTGGCCCCATTTCACCCGGGTATTGGGCACGTAGTGGTAAAGCGCTGCCATACCCACGGCCAGCAGCAGGAATTCCAGCGAATCCAGCAGCAGCCGCAGCCCGCCGGGCAGCCCTTCGACCACCCCGCGCGACTGCGAGACCGCGAACGAGGTGATGGACAGGCTCACGCCCAGCACCAGCGGCCCGAGCGTGATGGCGGCCCAGTAGATCAGCACCCGCTGCCCCAGCGGGCGCGTCCGGCGCACACGCCAGATGGCGTTGAGCCGCTGGTCGATGGTGAGGATCAGCGCCAGCGCCGTGACCAGCAGGAAGGACAGCCCCACCACGCCGAGCCGGCTCGCCTTGCTGGCGAACTGGGTCAGATAGCCCAGCACCTGGCGCGAGATGCCCTCGGGCACCAGGCTCGCGATCAGCCAGCGCTGCAGCTGCTCCTGCACCTGGCTGAACATGGGGAAAGCAGTAAACACGGCCAGTGCCACCGTGAAGAAGGGCACCAGCGCCAGCACGGTGGTGAAGGTCAGGCTGCTGGCAGTGAGCGCGAGCTGGTCCTCGCGGAAGCGCTCGCGCAGCGTGAGCGCGGTCACGCGCCAGGGAAAGTGGGACAGGTCGCGCAGCAGCGCCTCGACCCGCGCGCGCAAGGCATCCGGCAGGGCCGTGCGCAGACGCTTCATGGGCTGAGGCTCTGACATGGTCCCGTATGATGCCACCGCCATGACGACCCCCATCCCCCCCGTACACCAGGCCGTGCGCCGCACCCGCTGGCTCGCCGTCGGCAGCCTGCTGGGCCTGATCGCACTGTCGCTGGCATGGGAGCTGGCGCTGGCGCCGCTGCGGCCGGGCGGCTCGTGGCTGGCGCTGAAGGCGCTGCCGTTGTGCATTCCGCTGGCGGGCCTGCTCAAGCACCGCATGTACACCTACCGCTGGGTCAGCCTGCTGGTCTGGCTGTACTTCACAGAAGGCGTGGTGCGCGCCTGGAGCGACCCGGCCCCGGGCAATTGGCTGGCGCTGGCCGAGGTCGCGCTGTGCCTGCTGCTGTTCCTGGCCTGCGCACTGCACGTGCGCCTGCGCCTGCGCCACGCGCGGCAGGCTGCGGCCAGCGCCACCGTCGACGTCACCCGTCCGGCGTGATGCCCGGGTGGCCGCGCAGCGCGGCCGCCTGCGCCACGATGGCCGCGCGGAACACCTGGGCCGCCGGCGACAGCGAACGCCGCGGCCGCTGCAGCACCACCACCTGCCGCGTCACCTGTGGCTCGGTCAGCGGCTTGAAGCCCAGGCCCTGCAGCACCGGATGCTGCGCGATCAGCGCCGGTACCAGCGCCACCCCCAGCCCCTGGCTGATCGCCTGCTGCAGCAGCACGGTGTTGGACACCCTCAGTGCCGGCTGCAGCACGCTGGCCGGCATGCCGGGGGCCGCGCCCAGCAGCTCGTGGATCGCCGTGTCGGTGGTGTAGCCGACCACGGTGTGCCCGGCCAGTTGCGCGGCCAGCAGGCGCCGCCGGCGCAGCAGCGGCTCGTCCGGCAGTGCCAGCAGGCCCATGGCATCGCGCAGCAGCGGCTGGGCCTCCAGGTGACGCGCGCCGGCATGCCAGCCGCCCACGCCGAAGTCGGCCAGCCCCTCGCGCACCCAGCGCACCACGGCATCGCCGCCCTCCTCGTGCAGCGCCACCTGCACGCCCGGGTGGGCTCGGCGCAGCGCCGGCAGACAGGGCATGACGATGGTGGCCAGCACCGATGGCGCGGCCACGATGCGCACCTCGCCCTCCTGCAGCGAAGACAAATCGCCCATGCGGCGCATGCCCTGCTCCAGCGTCTCCAGCGCAGCCTGCACGTCCTGCAGGAACACCGCTCCGCCGGCGGTCAGGCCCACGGTACGGGTGGTGCGGTCCAGCAGCCGCAGGCCCACGGCCTCTTCCAGCTGGCGGACCGACTCCGACAACGCCGACTGCGTGATGAATAGCCGCCGTGCCGCCGCGGCGAACGAGCCACAGCCCGCAACCTCGGCGAAGGCGCGCAGCTGGCGCAGGCTCACATTGTTCGGAAATACCCGCATAAACCTTCGAATTCTTCAAATTGCCGGCAGTCTAGCCGGGCGCTAAGCTTGCACCTCCAACGGAGAGACACATGATTCCCGCCCTGCTCGAAGCCTTGCGCACCATCGTCGGTGACGCCCACGTGCTGACGCACCACCACGACCCCGCACTGGACCTCACCGCCTGGGAGCAGGACTGGCGCAAGCGCGTGCGCGGCAAGGCACTGGCCGTCGTGCGCCCGGGCAGCACGGCCGAGGTCGCCGCCGTGGTCAAGGCCTGCGCCGCCGCCGGCACGACGCTGGTGCCGCAGGGCGGCAACACCGGCCTGGTCGTGGGCGGCACCCCCGACGACAGCGGCACGCAGGTCGTGCTGGCGCTGACCCGGCTCAACGCCGTGCGCGCCATCGACGAGGCCAATCTCACCATGACGGTGGAGGCCGGCTGCATCCTGCAGAACCTGCAGGAGGCGGCCGAGCAGGCCGGCCTGCTGTTCCCGCTGAGCCTGGCCGCCGAAGGCAGCTGCACCATCGGCGGCAACCTGGCCACCAATGCCGGCGGCACGCAGGTGGTGCGCTACGGCAACGCGCGCGAGCTGTGCCTGGGCCTTGAGGTGGTCACGGCGCAGGGCGAGGTCTGGGAGGGCCTGACCGGCCTGCGCAAGGACAACACCGGCTATGACCTGCGCGACCTGTTCATCGGCAGCGAGGGCACGCTGGGCATCATCACTGCGGCCACCATGAAGCTCTACCCGCAGCCCGCCGCCTCGCTCACCGCCTGGGCCGCCGTGCCTTCGCTGGAGCACGCGGTCACGCTGCTGGGCCTTGCGCACAAGCAGCTTGGCGCCGGCCTGACCGGCTTCGAGGTGATGGGCCAGTTCGCGCTGAGCCTCGTCGGCAAGCACATGCCGCAACTGCGCGTGCCCTTCCTCGGTGACGAGGCCTCGCCCTATTGCGTGTTGCTGGAAAATTCCGACAGCGAATCCGAAGAGCACGCACGCCAGCGCTTCGAGCAGTTGCTGGAAACGGCATTCGAGCAAGGCTGCGTCAGCGACGCCGTGGTGGCTGAAAACCTCACGCAGGCGCACCAGCTCTGGCATGTGCGCGAAAGCATCCCGCTGGCCCAGGCCGAGGAAGGCCTGAACGTGAAGCACGACGTGTCGATACCCGTGTCGCGCATCCCGGAATTCGTCGCCGCCACCGATGCCCTGCTGCAGCGCGAGATCCCCGGCGTGCGGCTGGTCAACTTCGGCCACCTGGGCGACGGCAACCTGCACTACAACGTGCAGGCGCCCGCCGACGGCGACACCAAGGCCTTCCTGCGCGACTACGAAGAACGCGTGAACATGCTCGTGTACGAATCGGTCGCCGCCTTCGACGGCTCGATCTCGGCCGAGCACGGCGTGGGCGAGCTGAAGGTCGACAAGCTGCCGCACTTCAAACCCGCGGTGGCACTGGACATGATGCGCGCCGTCAAGCGTGCGCTGGACCCGCAGAACCTGCTCAACCCGGGGCGGGTGGTCGTCGTCTGAGCGCCCTCCCTAGCCTGCGCGCAACGGGCTGCGCTCGATCACGGCCTGGAAGCGCGCCAGCATCCACGGGTCGCTCTTCACGCCGGATTCGGCCTCCAGTATGTCCATGATCGCGCGGTGGCCGCGCGGCGGGTGGTAGGGGCGCAGCGCCGACAGCGCCTCGTAGGCGTCGGCCAGGTGCACCATGCGTGCCAGCGGCGGGATGGCCTCGCCACGCAGCCCGTCCGGGTAGCCGCTGCCGTTGAAGGCTTCATGGTGGTGGCGCACGACACTGCCAATGCCCGCCAGGCTGTCCAGGCCGGAAGCCTGCAGGATGCGCTCGCCGATCACCGGATGGGCCTGCATCCTGGCCCAGTCCTCGCCCTGCGGCCGGCCGGGGTTGTGCAGCACCTGGTCGGGCACGCCGATCTTGCCGATGTCGTGCAGCAGTGCCGAGAGGTGCAGGCATTCCAGCTCGGCCGCCGACAGCGAGCAATCGCGACCCAGCGCCAGCACCAGCGTGCCGACGCGGTCCGAGTGGGTCCAGGTGCCGGCATCGCGTGCCTGCAACGCCTGGGCCAGCACCTTCAGACAGTGCTCGACCTGCGCCGCCTCGCCAACGTCCTGCCGGCACGGTTGATCACCGGTCATCTCCATCATCCGCTTGCCATTCCTCGCCCTCTTGGGACGCGCAAAAGTACTCGATGCTACGCCATCGCCTGCATGCGGCAGGCTCGGCGCCGCCCGCCTAGAATCGATGGCTTTCCCCGTAAGTCCACCGCCGCATCGCCGCCGGCGACCCGCCTGCCATGCCACCCACCACCGACTCCCGTCCCGTCCGCAGCCAGTACGAAGACTTCGTGCGCCATGTCCTGGCGCACGGGGTGCAGAAAGGCGACCGCACCGGCACCGGCACTACCAGCGTGTTCGGCCACCAGATGCGCTTCGACCTGCGCGAGGGCTTCCCGCTCATCACCACCAAGAAGGTGCACCTGCGCTCCATCATCCAGGAGCTGCTGTGGTTCCTGACCGGCTCCAGCAACAACCACTGGCTGCAGGAGCGCGGCGTCACCATCTGGGACGAATGGGCGCGCGAGGACGGCGACCTGGGCCCGGTCTACGGCGTGCAATGGCGCAGCTGGCCGACACCCGACGGCGGGCATATCGACCAGATCGCGCAGGTGATCGACACCCTGAAGAAGAACCCCGATTCGCGCCGCATCATCGTCAGCGCCTGGAACGTGGCAGAGCTCGACAAGATGGCGCTCATGCCCTGCCACGCCTTCTTCCAGTTCTATGTGGCGCCGCCGCAAACCGCAGGCGAGCGCGGCAGGCTCAGCTGCCAGCTGTACCAGCGCAGCGCCGACATCTTCCTGGGCGTGCCCTTCAACATCGCCAGCTACGCGCTGCTGACCCACATGGTGGCGCAGCAATGCGACCTGGACGTGGGCGACTTCATCTGGACCGGCGGCGACTGCCACATCTACAGCAACCACCAGGAACAGGTGGCACTGCAGCTATCGCGTGCGCCCTACCCCTATCCCACCCTGCACATCAAGCGCCGGCCGGACTCGATCTTCGACTACCAGTACGAGGACTTCGAGGTGCTGGACTACCAGTGCCATCCGGCGATCAAGGCGCCGGTGGCGGTATGAGGCTGCACCTCATCTTCGCCCGTGCCGCCAACGGGGTGATCGGCAAGGACAACGCCATGCCCTGGCACCTGCCCGAGGACATGGCGCATTTCCGCGCGCTGACCCAGGGCCATCCGGTCATCATGGGCCGGCGCACCTGGGATTCGCTGCCGGCCCGCTTCCGTCCGCTGCCGGGACGCACCAACATCGTCGTCACCCGTCAGCAGGACTGGAACGAAAAAGGTGCACAGCCGGCGAGCAGCCTTGGCCAGGCGCTACAGTTTTGTGAGCATAACGCGGAAGTGTGGGTGATCGGCGGCGCGCAGATCTACGCCCAGGCGCTGCCGCTGGCCGACCGCGTGGAAGTGACCGAAATCCACCGCGACTTCGAAGGCGATGCGCACGCCCCGGCGCTGGGACCGGAGTGGCGCGAGACCGCGCGCGAAGCGCACGTGGCGGCCGGCAGCGGCCTGCCTTTCAGCTTCGTGCGCTACGAGCGCGGCTAGCGGCAGGCGCCCTCAGTTGAGGGCATCCGATTCCATGGCCAGCAGGCTCTGCGTGACCCGGCGCTCCGTGCCGGAGATGTGTTCCTGCAGCAGGCCCACGGCCCGGTCGGCGTCGCGTGCCAGCACGGCGGTCATGAGGCGCTGGTGCTCGGCGCTCTTGCGGCGCGGCGTCTTGCGGTGCGCCGCCGAATACCAGCGGTAGCGCTCGGCGCTGTCGAACAGCTCCCCCACCAATCCCAGCAGCAGCGGCGACGAACACCCGGCGTAGATCGCCAGATGGAACTCGCGGTGGCGCTCCGACCACTCCGGGTCCAGCACCACGGGCTGCTCGCCCAGCCGCTGCTCGCTCAGCGCCAGACGGTGCGCGGCAGCGACGATCGCGCCCTCCCAGCCGTCGCGCCCGTGCACCAGTGCATCGCGCAGGGCCTCCGACTCCACCAGCAGCCGCACCCGCGTGAGATCGGCAATGCCGGCCACCGTCAGCGGTGCGACGCGAAAGCCCCGGTTGTCCAGCGCACGCACCAGGCCCTGCTCCACGAGCCGGCTCAGCGCCTCGCGCACCGGGCTGCTGCTGATCTCGTAGCGCCGGCTGAGCTCCTCGACGCGCAGCCGGTCGCCGGGCGCGAATTCGCAACGCACGATGGCCTGCCGCAGGGCGCGGTAGGCCCTTTCGCCCAGCGGGACTTCGGTTTCGGTGACGGTTTCCATGGGGTGTCGTGGGGTAGCGAGCCCGGATCATAAGACAGCACGCAGACTTTGCCGGTCAGCGCATGATCGTTAGTACTATGCACAAATATATTTTTGTGCATAAAATTAATTTTCACGCATGGCACCGCCCTGGCGTTGCCGGCTCTTTCCAGAAGGACCATTCATGAAGCTGATTTCCTACGTCCACGCCGGACGTGAATCCTGGGGTGCCGTCGTCGACGGCCAGGTGATCGACCTGGCCGCGGCCACGGGCCTGCCCACGCTGGCCGAGTTCGTCGGCAGTCCCGCCTTCGCCACGCGCGACACGCTCCTGGCCGGCCGCGCACCGCTGGCGCCACTGGCCGCCGTGCAACTGCTGCCGGTGATCCCGCGGCCCGAGAAGATCGTCTGCGCCGTGCGCAACTACATGGACCACCACCAGGAGGTGCTGGCCGCCGGCATGCAGCGCGAGCTGTCGGAGTTCCCGCCTATCTTCCTGCGGGTGTGGCGCTCGCAGACCGCCCACGGCCAGCCGATCGTGCGGCCGCATGTGTCGGCGTCGCTCGACTGGGAAGGGGAACTGGCCGTCATCATCGGCCAGGGCGGCCGCGACATCGCCGAGGCCGATGCATGGGAGCACATCGCCGGCTACAGCGTCTACAACGATGCCAGCGTGCGCGAGTGGCAGTTCCACGCCAAGCAGATCGCCTCGGGCAAGAACTTCGAGTCCACCGGGGCCTTCGGCCCGTGGATGGTCACGGCCGACGAGATCGCGCCGGGCCGCCAGCTCAAGCTCGAGACCCGGCTCAACGGCGCCGTGGTGCAGTCCAGCCACACGGGCCACATGATCTTCTCCATCCCCCGGCTGATCAGCTATGCCTCCACCATCTTCACCCTGGCCCCGGGCGACGTGATCGTGACCGGCACGCCCGCCGGCGTGGGCTGGAGCAAGAAGCCGCCGCAGTTCATGAAGCCGGGCGACACGGTCGAGGTCGAGATCGAGGCCGTCGGGCTGCTGCGCAATCCGGTGGTCGCGCAGGCCTGAGCGGCCGCCGAGCGCCCAGAAAAAAAAGGAGACAAGACATGCACCGCACCATGCCCCGGCGCGCCTTCATGGCGCACGCCGCCGCCCTGTCGGCCGGCACGCTGGCACTGCCGTCGTACGCGCAGGCCTACCCGGACCGGCCGATCAAGGTACTGCAGGGCTTTGCCGCCGGCGGCAATGCCGACACCATCGCCCGCGTCGTTGGCGTGGAGATGGCCAAGGACCTGGGCCAGCCGCTGGTGGTCGAGGCCCAGACCGGTGCCGGCGGCACCATCGCCGCAGCGGCCGTGGCCCGTGCCCAGCCCGATGGCTACACGCTGCTGCTGGCCACCGGCGGCCATGCCGTGGCAGGGGCGCTCTACAACAAGCTGCCCTACCGGTCGGTGGCGGACTTCCAGATGGTGTCCACCATCACCTTCTTTCCGTTCCTGCTGCTGGTGCCGGCCGGTTCGCAGTACGCGGATCTGCCTGAACTGCTGGCGGCCGCCCGCCGCGCGCCCGGCAGCATTGCCTTCGGCACGGCGGGCATCGGCTCGACCCACCACCTGGCCGGCGAACTGCTGGCCAAGTCGGCGGGCGTGAAGCTGCTGCATGTGCCCTACCGCGGGGACGCCGCGGCCGTCACCGCGCTGCTGGGCCAGGAGGTGCCCTTCATCATCGCCCCGCCCACGGCTGTGCTGGGTCACCTCAAGGCCGGCAAGATGCGCGCGATCGCGGTCACCGGCCCCCGGCGCTGGGCCGCCATGCCGGAGGTGCCGACCGTCGCTGAGCAGGGCGTGGTGGACTACGACGTACGCTCCTGGGCCGGCTGGATGCTGCCCGCTGGCGCGAGCGTCGCAGTGGTCGAGCGCCTGCAGCACGAAACCGCCAAGGCGCTGCTCGTGCCGTCGGTGCGCAAGCGCCTGGAAGACATGGGGGGCGAGGCACAGGCCAGCACCCCGCAGGAAATGGCCGCCATGGTGGCGGCAGAGCTGCGCAAGTGGACCACCGTGGTGGCCGACGCCGGCATTCCCAAACTCTAGATCACCGTGTCCATGCCATTCCCCACACTGTTTCTTCGTCCCCCCTGCTCATTCAAGGCTGCTGGCTCCCGGCTGAAGGGAGTCGCGTGATGCGCGCCATCCAGCTCGATCGCACGGGCGGCCCCGAGGTGCTGGACCTGGTCGCGCTGCCCACGCCCACACCCGGCCCAGGCCAGGTGCGCATCAAGGCCGCCGCCATCGGCGCCGGCGGCCCCGATGTACTGATCCGCAACGGCAGCTACAAGTGGATGCCCCCGCTGCCGGCCATCCCGGGCAACGAGATGGCCGGCGTGGTGGACGCGGTGGGCCACGGCAGCACCCGGCTGCAACCGGGCCAGCGCGTGCTGGTGAGCGCGCGCGAACTGCCGCAGCGCGGGGGCTGCTATGCCGAGTACATCTGCGTGCCCGACACCGCGCCCTTCGTGCTGCCCGACACACTCGCGTTCGAAGACGCCGTGAGCCTGGGCAATTTCCAGTTGGCCATCGCCCTGCTGGCCAGCAATGGCAACCTGCCGGCCCAGGCCATCCTGGTGCCGGGCGCCGCGGGCGGCGTGGCCACCGCGCTGGCGCAGGTGGCCAGGGCGCGTGGCATGCGGGTGATCGGGACCGCGTCGTCCGCCGAGAAACGCGCCTTTGCACTCGCCAACGGCGTCGACGAGATACTGGATGGCGATCCGCAGCTGCTGCCGCAGCGCGTGATGGAGGCGACCAGCGGCCGCGGCGTGGACCTGGCCTTCGACCATCTCGGCGGCGCGCTGTTCATCGCCTGCCTGCGTTCGCTTGCGCCTTCCGGCATGGCGGTGTCCTACAACATCGTCAACGGGCCACCGAGCAGCGACGTGTTCGAGGAACTGCGCCAGTTGCTGGGCAGGAGCCTGGCCGTGCGCACCTTCTCTATCCATGCGGTGGACGCCGATGTCGCGCAGCGCCGCGGCCTGATGGAGCAGGCCATCGCGCTGATGGCCGCCGGCAAGGTGCGCGCACCGCGGGCCACGCGCATCGCCCTGGCCGATGCACGCCAGGCGCACGAGCTGCTGGACAGCGGCCGCGCGCTGGGCAAGATCGTGCTGCAGCCCTGACACCCGGCCCGATGCAACAACAAGGAGAGGAGACGAAACATGGCCCAGCCCTATAGCCCCAACCTGTCGCACTGCGGCATCTTCTGCCGCGACCTGGACGTGATGAAAGCGTTCTACTGCGGTGTGTTCGACATGCAGGAAACCGACCGCGGCGAAGGCTTCACCTTTCCGTTCACGATCGTGTTCCTCAGTGGCCGCGCGGACCAGCACCACCAGCTGGCACTGGCCTCCAGCCGCGGCGCAGACGCCAGGAGCACCGTGATGCAGCTGTCCTTCAAGGTGCAGACCATCGACCACCTGCGCGAGGCCCGCCGCCGCGCGCTTGCCCTGGGCGCCACCCGCATGCGGGGCCTGAACCATGGCAATGCACTGTCTATCTACTGCATGGACCCGGAGGACAACACGGTGGAGGTCTACCTGGACACCGAGTGGTACGTCAGCCAGCCGCACGGCGACCCGCTGGACCTGGAGCAGGACGACGCCCGCATCTGGGCGGAGACCGAACGCATCGTGCGTACCGACCCCAGCTTCATGCCGGTCACAGAATGGGCCGCGCGCTTCGCCCAGAGGCGGCAGGCACAGCAGGAGGCCAGGCCATGACCATGGGTCCATCGGCCGACGCCACGCGGGCCCATTTGCTCGAACTGGAGCAGCAACGCTGCCAGGCCATGGTGGCGGGCGACTTCAACCGCCTGCGCCAATTGCTGCATCCCGAGTTGACCCATGTGCACGCGAAGGGCCAGGTGGATGACTACGCGAGCTACTTCAACACTGGTGGCGTGAAGGTGGACTACCAGCGCGTCGAGCGCTCCGGCCTGCAGGTGCGCCTGATGGCCGACAGCGCCCTGATGACAGGCCGCCAGTTGCTGGTGGCGGTGCGCAAGGACGGCAGCGGCACCGTGACCATCGACTCGCGCGTAATGCAGGTCTGGACTCTGGAAGACGGCCGCTGGCGCCAGCTTGCCTTCCAGACCACGCCCCTTGAGATGCGGGTCGAATAAGCCCCGCTGAACCTCTTCGGCCAGCCGGCGGACCACCACGAGCAGTCTGTCAGGGCAGCATCACGGGCGCCCCGCTGAACCGGCGCTCCTCCGCCGCGCGGTGGGCCTGTTCGACTTCCGCAAGGCGCAAACGAGCGCCAATGGGTGCCCTTCAGCTCCACCACGCGCGCCTGGTTCATGCCCAGGCTCCTCGTCAATGTATTGCCGGCAATGCCACGCCGCAGCCCATCACACGCTGCCAGCGCCATTGGGCCTCTGGCAACAGCCATTCGATGCCGAAGCGCGCGGCGCTCAGCTTGTCGTCGATCCACGGCTCGCCCGCGCGCGGCAGCGCCACGCGCGCGCTGCGCGCCCAGGCCCAGGCCAGCAGGGCAAAGCCCAGCCCGCGCAGGAAATCGTCGGCCACGTGCAAGGGCCATTCCGGCGCATCCCCACGGGCGGCCAGCAGCGCCTGCGTGGCCTGGCGCGCGATGGCCGTCTGCTGGCCCAGCGCCCTGGCAAACGCCGCCAGCGGCGCCTGGGCCTGGCAAGCCGCCGCCTCATCATCCAGCACGGCCAGCAAGGCCTCCAGCCGCACTCCGCCATCGTCCAGCACCTTGCGCTGCAGCAGGTCGATGGCCTGGATCTCGTTGGTGCCCTCGTAGATCATGGCGATGCGGCTGTCGCGCACGGTCTGCTCGATACCGTATTCGTGCACGTAGCCATAGCCGCCCCAGACCTGCAGGGCCTCGTTGGCGCCGCGGTTGCCGTTATCGGTGAAGAAGGCCTTGGCCACGGGCGTGAGCAGCGCGACCAGTTCCTCGGCCCGGCCGCGGTGCGCGGCGTCCGGATGGTGGTGAGCCTCGTCCAGCAGTTGCGCGGTCCAGTAGGCGACCACGCGCTCGCCCTCGGCCAGGGCGCGCAGGCTCCACAGGGTGCGGCGTACCGCGGGATGCTGTGCGATGGCAGCGCCGCGTCCCTGCACCCGCTCGCGGGCGTAGGCGTGGGCGTTCTGCTGCGCCATCTCCAGATGGCCCAGCCCCTGCAGCCCCACGTGCAGGCGGGCGGCATTCATCATCACGAACATCGCCGCCAATCCGCGGTGCGGCTCGCCGACCAGCCAGCCGGTGGCGCCTTCGAAGGACATGGCGCAGGTGGCGCTGCCCTTGATGCCCATCTTCTTCTCGATGCCATCGCAGCGGATGGCGTTGCGGCTGCCGTCGGGCAGGACCTTGGGCGCGAGCAGCAGCGACAGGCCCTTGCTGCCGGCCGGCGCACCGGGCAGGCGGCACAGCACCAGATGGACGATGTTGTCGGTCAGGTCGTGCTCGCCGCCCGAGATGAAGATCTTGCTGCCGGTGATGCGCCAGCTGCCATCGGCCGCGGGCTCGGCCTTGCAGCGCACCTGTCCCAGGTCGCTGCCGGCCTGGGGCTCGGTCAGATTCATGGTGGCCAGCCACTCGCCGCTGGCGATCCTGCCCAGGTAGCGCTGCTTGAGCTCTTCGCTCCCATGCGCCTTGAGGCATTCGTAGGCGCCATGCAGCAGGCCCGGGTACATGGTCCAGCCATGGTTGGCGGCCGCGCACATTTCATTGAAGGCGGCATTGAGCAGCATCGGCAGGCCCTGCCCGCCATCGGCCGGGTCACAGGCCAGCGCGGCCCAGCCGCCCTCCACGAATGCCTGGTAGGCCTCGCGGTAGCCGGCGGGCGTGCTCACCTCGCCATCGCGCCAGCTGCAGCCCTGCAGGTCGGCCGCGCCGTTGATGGGCGACAGCACGCCGCTGGCGAGCTTGCCGGCCTCTTCCAGGACCTGGCGGGCGGTGTCCGCATCCAGGTCGGCGAAGGCCGGCATCGCGGCCCAGCCCGCGGGGGCATCGAGGACTTCCTCGATCACGAACTGCATATCGCGCAACGGCGCCAGGTAGGTGTACATGCCGGTCAGATGGCCTCGGGCCTGGATGGAATATAGTTATATTAAATCATCAAAATACACCATACCAGTCGGTATGGCGCTAGGGTACCGGGGCCGGCTCCGCCCCGTCATCACGGCAAGCCCAACATGGCCCGCCACGATGCGAAAGCCGGGGACAACCGGGCGCGGTTCACGACCGATGACCTCAAGCCTGTGCCACCACGCCGCGCGTCAGCAACCGATCGATCTCGTCAGCGCCGAATCCGGATTCCTGCAGCACCGCCGTCGTATGTTCACCCACTCGCGGGGCTGGCTCGGTTCGGGGCGCTGCGCGGCCGTTGAAGTTCAGCGGGGACCCCACCGCCCGGGTGATGCCGTCGCCCGTGTCCGGCACGTCGATGACCATTCCGACCGCGCGTGTCTGCGGGTGTTCAAGTGCCTGGCCTGCGGTGTGCACCGGCCCGGCAGGCACGCCCATGGCGTCGAATCGCTCGCACCACTCGCCAACCGTGGCCGATGCCAGTTCAGCGTTGATCAGTCCTTCCAGCGCAGCGCGGTGCTGTATGCGCTTCTGGGGATGGTCGAAGCGCGTGTCGGTGTCCCACTCGGGATGTCCCAGCACCTGGCAGATGCCGCGCCATGACTTTGGATTGCCACCCCCGATCACGATACCGCCATCAGACGCCTGAAACACCTGGTAGGGTGCGATGAGCGAGTGCGCGGTTCCCAACGGAGGCGTATCGACCCCGGAGGAGAAGTAGTTGGCCGACAGCCAGTAGGTCTGCTGCATGGCGGCCTGCAGCAAGGAGGTATCAACGCGCGAGCCCTCGCCCGTCTTCAGCCTGTGTACATAGGCCGACACAATGCCGAGTGCGGCCAGAATGCCCGCGTTGGTATCGGCGACGGAGAAACCGGGCTTCACGGGCGCTCGCCCAGGCTCGCCAGTGGCGGAGATCAGGCCGCTGAAGGCCTGCAGGATGAGATCGAAGCCCCCTTTCCCCGCCATAGGTCCGACGCGGCCATAGCCACTGATCGAACAGTAGATGAGGGCTGGATTGAGCGGCTTCAGATCCTCATAGCCCAATCCCAGGCGCTCCATCACGCCCTGGCGGAAGTTCTCCGTCAACACATCGGCACGCGTGGCCAGGCGCTGCAATACCGCCTTGCCTTCCGGCAGGCGCACGTCGATGGCCACCGACCGCTTTCCGCGGTTGATCATGCGGAAGGAAGGCGGTAGCGCACTGTCGCCAGGCTTCTGGTACTGGCGGGCATCATCTCCGGCGGGATGCTTCTCGATCTTGATGACCTCGGCGCCCAGATCCGACAGCATCAAACCGCAGGTCGGTCCTGCCATGATCTGTGCGACTTCGAGGACGCGTACTCCTGCGAGCGGTTGGTGAGCTGTGGCGGTATGCGACATGGAAATCCGGTGGGTCGTTGCGGACGCGTTCAGCGCCCTGAGAAGCGGGGTGCTCGGCGCTCCGCGAAGGCGGCACGCCCCTCTGCGAAGTCCTGGCTCTGCATCGTGAGAGTCTCCCGTGCCCGCAGCAGGGTCTCGTCAAAGCAACCCGCGGCGATCTCATTGATTGACTGCTTGGTGGCCTGGGCGGCCAGCGGCGCCAGTTGGGCCAGGCGCAGCGCCCAGGCGCGCACGGCAGGATCGAAGTCGGTGACGGTCAGCAGTTCCTCAAAAAGGCCCCATTCGAACAATTGCTCGCTGCGCAGCGCCTGGGCCGTCAGGAAGGCGCGCTTGGCGCCGTTCACCCCAAGACGGGATACGTATCGCCGCAGGCCGCTCGGGTAGTAGTGCAGCCCCAGCGCCACCGCAGGCATGCGGAACTCGGTGCCAACCAGACCCAGACGCAGGTCGCATGCCAGAACAATGTCGGTAGCACCGCCGTATACGCTGCCGTTGAGGGCGCACAGGGTCAGGGGCCGCAGGCTTTCCAGCGCATCGGGCACCTGTTCGAACAGGCGGGGGTCGTGCTGCTCCGAGTCGAACCCGCCCAGGTGGTAGCCCGCGCAAAATACCGGCTTGGCATGGTCGGCGGTCTGAGCCGTCAGCACCACCACGCGCACAGAGGCGTCGGCTTCCAACTGAGAGAAATAGGCCAGCAGGCAATGGAGGTCGTCGTCTCCCAGGCTGTTGCGCCGCGAAGGCCTGCGCAGCCGGATCGTGGCAACTCCATCGTCCATCTCGAGCGTGGGAGTTCCCTCGGTCGAAACAGCTGGTCCTGGCATATCACTCATGGGACTTCTCCTCAACGATAGGCACGCCGGGGCTCATTCAGGCTCGATACCGGCCGCCTTGACCAGCAGGCCGCGCTGCGCGAGTTCGGCCTTCAACTGGGCCGCCAATGCGCCCGGCGAGCCACCGGTGGCGGACATGCCGGACTTCTCCAGTGCTTCGCGCACCGAAGCCAGAGCGAGTGCCTTGTTGACCGCACCATTGAGCCTTGCCGTGACGGATGCCGGCAAACCCGCCGGGCCGAACACTGCGAACCAGGAGGTCAGCGCATACCCCGGGACGGTTTCTCCAACGGTCGGCACGCCGGGAAGCCCATGGAAACGCTGCGCCTCCACAACGGCCAGCGCGCGGATCTTGCCGCTGTCGATATAGGGTTTGGCCGTAGCCATGCTGGCAAACAGCAGCTTGAGCGTGCCGCCCAGCAAATCGGTCATCGCCGGGCTGCCGCCTTTGTAAGGGATGTGGAGCATGTCGATGCCCGCCTTCTCGTTGAGCAGCTCACCTGCCAGGTGGTGCGCAGAACCTGGCCCGGAACTGCCAAAGCTCAGTTCCCTGGGGTGGGCCTTGGCATATTGGATCAGTTCAGCTACCGACTGAACCGGCAGCGATGGATGCACCACCAGTACGATGTGATTGACGGCCGCGGGCGCGATAGGGGTGAAGCTCTTCACCGGATCGTAGGGAAACCTCTTGCTGAGGTACACATTGGTGGCCTGCGATGCATCGGTGCCCAGCACGATGGCATAGCCGTCAGCCGGCGCCTTCGCGACCACGTCGGCACCGAGGGTGCCGCCGGCACCGCCGCGGTTGTCGACGATCACGGGCTGCCCCAGGTCGCGCGCCATCTGGTCAGCCATGAGCCGTCCCAACTGATCGGCAGCCGCACCAGCGGCATAGGGCACGACCAGCCGGATTGGCCGATCAGGGTAGATCTGCTGGGCATGGGCCGTCGCGAGGCAGCACGCCAGCAGCCCAACCGTTACGAGACGACGCCCTGAAGAGCGGGGCGTCGGAAGCAAATACTGAGAGATAGGCATGCGTGTCTCCTGGGTCCGTGCGGCTGAGGGTTTCCGGCGGCCTGTTCTATGCAAGCCGACCGCAGCTTATCGGCCCTCGCACGCCGGGAAGCGCAGAATCACATATGTGATTGAATTTCCTGGATATGAAGAATGACGGCCTACGTCAAATCCGCCCAACGCGTGCTGGAACTGCTGGAATTCTTTGCGGAGTGGCGTCGGCCTGCGAGCGTGGGCGAGGTTGCCCAGTCCCTTGGCTATCCGCAGTCAAGTACCTCGGTGCTGCTCAGAAGCCTGGCGGACAGCGGCTATTTCGACCATGACGCCCGCACCGGCATGTATGCGCCCAGCGTGCGACTGGCGCTGGCCACGGCCTGGATTCCGGAGCAACTGCACAGCGACCAGAATCTTCTCCGCCTGATGGAGCGCATACTGGAACGCACAGGCCACACTGTGATGATCGGCACGCGCACCGGCATCCACGTGCGCTACCTGCATGTGCTGCAGGCCACGCGCGACGGTCGCTTCCTCGCCAAGAGCGGTTCACTGCGGCCACTCTTTCACAGTGCAGCTGGCAAGATGCTGCTCACCACGCTGCCGCAGCGCGAAGTCGCACCCCTGCTTCGCAAGGCGAATGCCCTTGCAACCGACACCGCGCAACGGCTGGAGTTCGATGCCGTATGCCACGAGATCGAAACCGCGCGGCGCGACGGCTATGCCATGTCAACGGGCACCTCCATGCCGGGCGCCGCAGCGCTCGCCACCCTGCTGCCTGTAGGCCGTGATCGCGCGCCCATGACGCTGAGCGTGGGCGGTCCGTTGAAAGAGGTCGAGAGGGGCAAGGCAGAGCTGATCGCCGCTCTGGCCGAGGCCATAGCCCCGCTGGGGAAGATCTTCGCGCGCTGACGCACCCGGGTCGAAGACCCGATTGCTACGGTTCCAGGGGCGCCAGCAGGCCTGCCAGGTCCTCCGGGCTGAACTTGGGTTGCAGGTTGCCGTCATGGCCCAGCACGCTGTCGGCCAGCACCGACTTGCGCGCCTGCAGCTCCAGCATGCGCTCTTCGATGCTGCCCTCGGCCACCAGGCGGTAGACGAACACCGGCCGCGCCTGGCCGATACGGTGGGCGCGCGCCGTCGCCTGCTGCTCCACGGCCGGGTTCCACCAGGGATCGACATGCACCACGGTATCGGCCGCCGTCAGGTTGAGCCCGGTGCCGCCGGCCTTCAGGCTGGCCAGCAGCAAGGGCACCTCTCCATTCTGAAAACGCTGCACCAGGGGACCGCGCTGCGCGGGCGGAGTCTCGCCGGTCAGCGCCAGCCAGGACAGGCCGAGCCGGTCCAGTTCGGCACCGACCAACCCGAGCATGGTGGTGAACTGCGAGAACACCAGCACGCGGCGGCCCTCCTCCACCAGCGCCGGCAGCATCTCGCACAGGCGCTCCATCTTGGCGCGCTCCATGCCCGGCGGCGTGGCGGTGTCGCGCAGCAGGTGCGGATCGCAGCAGACCTGGCGCAGCTTGAGCAGTGCGTCCAGCACGGCGATCTGCGTGCCCGCGAAACCCGTGCGCTGCAGCACGCGGCGCACCTGCTTGTCGGCCGCCACGCGCACGCTCTCGTACAGGTCGCGCTGCAGGCCCCTCAGCGGCACGCGCTCGATGCTCTCTGTGATCGGCGGCAGTTCGGTCGCTACGTCGTCCTTGCGGCGGCGCAGTATGAAGGGGCGTACGCGACGTGCCAGCAGCTCGGCGCGCAGGGTTTCGCCATTGACCTCGATCGGCTTGCGCCAGACGCGCTGGAACTGCCGCGCATCGCCCAGAAAACCGGGCATCAAGAAATCGAACTGCGCCCACAGCTCGCCCAGGTGGTTCTCCAGTGGCGTGCCGGTCAGGCACAGCCGGTGCCGCGCGCGCAGCCGGCGCAGGGCGCGGGCACTGCGGGCGGCGGGGTTCTTCACGCTCTGCGCCTCGTCCAGCACCAGCAGGTGAAAGGCATGCGCGCGCAGCCGGTCCAGGTCGCGCCACAGCAGCGGGTAGGTGGTGATGACCAGGTCGTGTTCAGGAATGCGCGCGAAGGCCTCCAGCCGCTCTTCGCCCTGCAGCGCCAGCACGCGCAGCGAGGGCGCCATGCGCGCAGCCTCGGCCTGCCAGTTGAAGACCAGCGATGTCGGTACCACCACCAGCGCCGGCAGGTCGAGCCGGCCGGCCTCGCGTTCGACCAACATATGGGCCAGCGCCTGCGCGGTCTTGCCCAGGCCCATGTCGTCGGCCAGGATGCCGCCCAGGTGTTGAGCACGCAGGTACTGCAGCCAGGCCAGGCCCCGCAGTTGATACGGCCGCAGCGTGATGGCCAGGCCCAGTGGTGCCGCCACCGGTGCCGGCGTGCCCGCCGCGCGCAGGCGGCGCGCCAGCAGCTGCAGGCCTGCGTCGCCCTGCAGCTGCCAGCGCCCTTGCGGGCCAGCGCGCAGGGACTGGTCAGCGACCAGCCCTTGGTGCAGCGCGTCGAGCCGGTGTAGATCCCAGCCGCCCAATGCGATGGGTCCGGGCGCTCGGCGCGGGTCGGTCAGCAGGTCCAGCATGGCACCACCGGCACGCTCTCATGCGCGAAGCCGGGCCGCACGACCACCGCCCAGCCCTCGGCCTGCAGGGCCGGCAGGCGCTCGGCCCAGAAGTCGCCGAAGTCCTCCTCCCGCAACAGGGACCAGAACGGCCCTGCATGGGGCGGGGCAGCGTCCTCGCTGCGCCACTGCAGCGACTCGATCGCCACCGGGTGCAGGCCCAGGCTCCAAAGGGTGTCCGAGGCCACGGCCTCGGCCGAGAGATCGCGCGCAAAGGCCTGCCCGTCAACCGCCGCGGTGTCCTGCTCCGGCCGAGGCGCCAGCACCGATGTGGGTGCCGGTGTCTCCCAGTGCCGGCCATCCTGTAGCGTATAGGTCCAGTCGATACAGGCCAGGGTGACACGGTCGCCGCGCGGGCCGAAGGGCCCTTGCGGGCGCATGCCCAGCAGCCCGTCGCCGCGGCCCAGCGTCTGCAGGGTGATGCGGGGGCGGAAGCGGGCGATAGGGAGAGCGGCAGAAGACGGCATGCACCTGATTGTCGGCACCGCAGGGGTGCGCCCTGCCCGGCCTCAGGCCGGCCGCAACGCGGCTAGAACGTTTCCCAGTCCTTCTCCGCCGCGGTGGTGGACATGGCCAGGGCCTCGGTGCGTTGCGGCGCGGCGGCAGGCGGCGCCCGTCGCGGTGCCGGCACGGAGGGCCTGGCCGCGCTGCGCGAAGGCGCCGCAGCCGGGCGCGGCGCAATGGCCGGCGCCGCCGCGCGCGGCGGCATGCGCGCGGGCTCGGCCGCGATCCCGGCATCCAGGCGGAACACCGCCACCATGGAGGTGAGCTGGCTCGCCTGCTCGCGCAGGCTCTGGGCGGCCGCAGCGCTCTGCTCGACCAGGGCGGCATTCTGCTGCGTCATCTGGTCGAGCGCGCCGACGGCGCCATTGACCTGGGCAATGCCGGCGCTCTGCTCACCGGTGGCGACCGTGATCTCGCCGATCATCTGCGTGACCTGCTGCACCGAGCGCACGATGTCGTCCATGGTGCTGCCGGCATCGCCCACCAACCGGGCACCGGCCTCCACCCGGTCCACCGAGACACCGATCAGGGTCTTGATCTCCTTGGCCGCAACGGCACTGCGCTGGGCCAGGGCCCGCACCTCGCTGGCCACGACGGCGAAGCCGCGGCCCTGCTCGCCGGCGCGCGCGGCTTCCACCGCCGCGTTGAGCGCCAGGATGTTGGTCTGGAAGGCGATGCCGTCGATCACGCCGATGATGTCGACGATCTTGCGGCTGCTGGTATTGATCTCCTCCATGGTGGACACCACGTCGCGCACCATGCCGCCACCACGCTCGGCCACGCGCGAGGCATCGGCTGCCAGTGCGCTGGCCTGCCGGGCGCTGCCCGCGGTCTGCTGCACGGTGCTGGTCAGTTGCTCAACCGCCGCGGCGGTCTGCTGCAGGTTGCTGGAAGCCTGCTCGGTGCGTTGCGACAGGTCCTGGTTGCCCGC
>Ga0116227_10000421_pt1 | contig 81162 bp, 59 predicted proteins | sample S1TSphgellanicum_FD_89693 | JGI IMG/M metagenome (GOLD analysis project Ga0116227, IMG submission 89693) | Host-associated microbial communities from peat moss isolated from Minnesota, USA - S1T2_Fb - Sphagnum magellanicum MG | ecosystem: Host-associated > Plants > Peat moss > Unclassified...
CCTTGTCCATACCCATTACCCACCCAACTCATACCCATCAGTCCATCACCAAAATAAAGCTACTTAAGAGTACTTTGAAGTGTTTTTAAAAGGAGGGACGTGCCACCTCGTACCCACCCATTATCCACCCATGTGTCCAAGCCCATACCCATTACCCACCCATTTACCCATGGGTATGGGTGGGTATTGGGTACCCATGGGTATGGGTACCCATTGCAGGACTCTGGTGTACATGCAATTTATGGATTCCACAAAAATTGCATTCATTTTTTCATGTTTATGTTTTATTCTTTTTGATTTATAAGTTGAACTTTGTGAATGTGATTTATAAATTCCACAAGATTGAATTCCCTTCGAGTGAGTTTGGTTCACTTGCGATTTGTCCATGATACACCATTTTCATTGGGAGGATTTTTGAAAGAAATAACTAAGTTTATGATTAGATTTTTAATCATATTGGAAAATTTTGATTATGGTTTCTAAAATTGTGTTGAATATGTTTTTTGGACATGTAGTTATGTTAGACATGCCATGGCAATCCATTGTATTGTTTTGGATGAATGTTTACTTGGTAAGGGGAAAGAAATTTAACCTCATCATGGCAATGGTTTTATTGTTGAGGGTATAAAAATAAAATAGAATGTAAAATCATTAATTAATTTTGAAATTTGGTCATGTCATTATTTACATCAATAAAGTCATAAATGCCATGCAACTTGTCTCATTTGATTACTTATTTAGGTCACAGATATGGAATGTCAAAACAAGGAATTTAACTTTTTACACAATCACAAACCAAGTATTTAACATCCAACCACAACTTCAACGTGTGATATATTATGTTATCACATAAATATGAACATGTATATTTCAAATCTTGCATATTATCATATAATTATTTCATAATTATAAAATATTTAAATAACACTTTCATTTTGGTTTATAAATAAAAATAAAAATTTTTAATCTCATAATTATAATTTTAATCATTTATTTGATTTCATATTTGAATAAATTAAATAAATCTAAATTTTATTTTAAAAATAAAATGTAATTTTCAAAGTTTTGATTTGTGCCATAAATTCAAATGTAATCTTAAAATAAAATTAAAAAAATTGAAATAAAACAATGAAATTAATTTTACTTTCTAAAACTCCATAAACTTTTTATTCACTTTAATTTCAAAATTTCAAGCTCAATTACATCAATTTATTTATTAAAAAAAATTCAATGTAAATTTTGAATTACAAATATACACCTTCATCTCACACGTTTTATTTAAAAATTTAAAAATTTCATTGATTAAACCTCATGTAATAATTATTAAAAATTAATACTAAATATGAAAATGATTAAATTGAAAGCATATATGATCACAAATCAATGTAATCATGGATTCATGTTTATCATGTGTGACGTTATTTCTTATTGTTTTTTATTGAATTTATGAATTATAAATTGGATGGGAATACATTTCAAAACAATTTAATTGCCATGTTAAACATTCACATGGTGGACCAAGACATTTTGTTCAAGATTAGCGAGTTATTAAATGTTAAGTAAAATTTGAATATAATAAATACATTCATTCATTAGTAATAAGATCAATAACATTATGATTAATGATTTTGCCACATAAGTTGATAAATCAAAACATGTTTTACAATCATTGCTTTAATTCTTGTGAATTATTAGTTGTTTATGAAGTGGTTGCATAATTGTTTTTTTGATGTTTAGCTCAAATATGCATTAACCACCCTCTTTCTTAGTTTGTGTAAGTTGATTTCATTTTGAATTTTTATTTGTGAGTTTGTCCTAATCCCATTTTGGAGTTTTCACTTTTGTTTGTTTTGGGAATTAGGGAGTGCACCTTTAAGTTTAAAGTTGGCAATTGGCAAAGTTCAATATCATTTACCTAAAGGTGTGTCAATATATGTTTTGGTGCAAAATTTTAATTGTGCATTATCGTAATACCTTTTCAGGTTCGGCAATAATTATATTATTTTTTTAAATGCTGAAATTTTAGAAAATTAAGGTCTTCTTATTCAAAAATTAAAAAACTATTGTTTACTAAAACCAAATTTTTTTTATTGCTGTCTTTTATGGGCCTGACAATGCAACCATGCAAAGAATTATGTTATTATGTTGTAAGGTTTTCAAAAAAAATCCCTTTTTGATTTGTGTATGCAATACATTTAAAAAGTAAACCCTCTTCTTCCATGTTTGATGGCATGCCAACAGTTAGTGTAATCTTTCTTGTAGGGGAGGTTATGGGATCAAAACTTGTGTTGTGATACAAAATGTTTGCGCATAACATCGGTGATGAAAAACATGCAAATGTTTTTTTAATTTAAATAATTTTTTGTCAATAATTCAAAAAAAATGCGCCAAAATCAAATTTAAAAAAAATATATCAACAACAAAATGCCGAACTTGAAAATATATTATGATATAAGTATCATTATTTGATTTTATGATCTCCCAAGAGTGTGTGGGATTGATGTATGGTCTAGTATTCACTAAAAATTAATTATCTCATTATCATTATTTCATGACATTATTTGATGAAATGTTATGACAATTTCAAGTTAAACTTGTTTGTGGGGCTAATGTTCTAATATTTTTCATTGTGACTAATGCCACTTTTATAATCTTTGTAAATAACTACTCATTTGTTTTTACAAGTTGGACCATTATGCAATATATCAAAATTAGTTTCCATGACCACTTCAAAAATTTGATTTGATTTCATGGTTGTAATTTCCATGTTGTGTTTAAAATTGACCATTTCCAAATTTGCTTCATGCTCATAGCTTTTTACATTGATGAAGTGATGGTATTAAAGTTTGTCCAATTAAGTTATTTTGGTTTTCTTTGATTTCATGACTACATCAAAACATGGCATTCATGACTACATTCATACAAATACATAATCAATCAAGACATGTTTATTATCACATTGCATTTCAATTTTGTGTCTACCTTCAAGTTTGTGTGAATTCTATTAATCATTTTGTTTGTAAATTACATTGCATTGTATTCAAAATTAGAACATGCAAGTTTGTCTTTTTCAGTAGGTTTTTGTTTATGCATCTTTACAAATTTCAAGAGGTTTATAAAGTGGTAGTAACTCAATGCAAGGACTACAAGTTTCTTTGTCTATGCATATTTACAAGTTTACAAGATTGTTTCAAGTTCCTCTATTTGTTTATGTATGTTTATAAATTGCATTACATTGTAGAATTCTTTCATTATTACTTGTTGACATTAATTGAAATTGAATGAAGTTGCTTGTTGCCATTTGTGTTTATAGGTGTTGGAGTAGGTTGATTATGACAACCCAATTACAACAATGATAATGAAATGGGAGCAAGGTGATTATGGCAACAACAATGATGGAATGGGAACAAATGGACTATAGTAATTGATTACAATAATAGTGATGATAGAATGTTGATTGTAGCATCAAAATAGGTTGATTGTTGTGATCGAGTACGTCAATTGCATTGTAACACTTATAGATTGCAATAGTGCATGCTTAATTTTAATGTTATAGCATAAATTGCAGTGCTTGTTTGTAATTTGTTGTAAAGGACATTAATAAAAAAACTTTGATAGAGAAGGTGATGGAGAGTGAAGGTTTTGCAATGATTTTTGAACATTCAAAGGTTCTTGTGATGGCATTCGTATTATGAGAAGGCGCAATGATGCATTAACATCAAGATAATTGGACATTTTACATGGCTTCACATAACATTGGTGTTAGAACTTAAAATATAAGTTTTTCAAAAATTGAATGTTATGTTAACATTGAGTTAACACCTTTGCCATGCCACGTGTTATGTAAGCACTAATGTTATTTAAAAAGTTGGTGTGGACTAGTTATTTTAAAATAATAGCAAACATTGGGGTAACTTAGGGTACTTGTTACATTTCCACTAGGTGTGGCCCTACTTTAAAATCTATTTATATTTTTGTTAACTTTCAAAATGAATTATATCTATATCTATACCACATCTATATTAAAGTGAATTAAATTTGACAACAATGGTGTTTGAGATTTTCCATTACTTTTACATCATCACCATTATTAAGGATTCTTTTAAATGGTGTAAGGTTTTTTCAATTGTTTTCCTTTTGGATCTTGTTTATGCATAGCTCAAATTCTTTCAACTTTTTTCGCTATAACTTACCTTTTATTCTTTTTGACTTGTACTCTTGGTTTTGTCAAATTCATTTTTCCATAATGCAAATTGTTTTGATTTTATGGGTTTGATTTTTCACTTTGCATTTGACACACCTCCCCACATAGAAGATTCATTTGTTAGTTGAAGGAGCCTTCTAATAAACACATGCAAACCTTCCACCATTTGAATTAATGTTACTTTGTAGAAGGCATGCTCCCATGAGGCTACGACATTGGGCTATCATAGTTGAAGCTATAGCCTTCAAATTAGGGGAGCCCATTGGGAGCACCCTACATTTGTTCCCCTAAAAAAGAAAACCTAATGCATTCACCAATGACTAGGAATTCCATAATTAATAATGGTTTGTGAACCATGAATGAAATGTAAAGGATGCAAGCTATCTTGTTTGTTTAATAACAATGGCAATACGTAGCTCATTGTCATGAACATTTCAATTAGCATTCACAAATTTTTACCATAGCATCTTGGTTTTATTAGATGATATTGCCCACCCATTCCCTACTAATAACAAAAGCAATAAATGCACTCTAACATGTCATCACAAACCTATTTTGTTGAACCCTCAAAGATGCCATTAATAAGTCACATCCATGCATCATTCAATACAAAGATTCGATTTAGAAGAAGGGTTTTGTAGTGAAAACACGTTTAATTGGTTACCTTTCACCTACTAAGCTTGGTTCTACACTAAGATTATCAAGTACATAGTTGGGGACACTAGGATGTCAAAGCTTCCCAAAGTCACGAGATATTATCTTGGATGGAACCCTAAGGATGCAATCAAAAAGAATTGAAAAATGCATGTTTTGCAATTGGTCAAACTTGGGATGAACATCTTGAGCTTGTCAAAAATGGTACTAACTTGAACATATCATCCACCTTACAAAACCTTTTGAAGTTGTGACCCAATATTGAACACCACAAGTGCAAATTGTTGTGGAGGATACATTTGAGAATTGTTTTTTGCAAAACCTCTCGCATGTTTTGCAGAGTTTAGAACTGCAACACACACACAATCCAGACAACCTCCATGCTTAATACTTCTGATTTATGGACGTAATACTCATGAAAATGGTGACAATTGCAAAATTCAGGTTCAACTTCTGTTGGTCAACAAGCAGCTTTGAATGAACAAACATCCAACCCAAAAGATAGAAAAGTAGACCATATCAGATCCTTCTTATAGTATTCATTAATGTTTCAAAGTACCCAAGAAGAAACCCCAAGATGCCCAGGGACGGGCAAGAAAACCCGCACAAACTTTCTGCTGGCATCTTATATCTTGATATCCTAGTTGGTGGAAAAGACTCTCGAGAAGGACTATCTGTCAACTTTAACCATTTGAAAAACCAAGAATTCCAGTAGTGCAATATTGCTCTAGTATTAGGGTTTGAAAATACTAGGGAGGGACTAGATGAGTCTAATATTAAGGTTTAGGGGTTTTTGTTGATATTAGGCAATTCATTCTTGTTGCTTTTCTAGTATCAACTTTATACTGGGGAAACTTAGGTTGACAGCCATGGTGGTCCTTGCCTTTTCAATGTGGTGCAGGTTGTGCCATTGTTTGCCATTGGTCTTTTAGTGTTTGTAGTTTGTAGGTTGTATGCATGTTCCTTGCCCCAGTTTATCTAAATACTTTCCATAGACTTCTTAATATAAGATACCCAGATCATGTACATTACAGTTAATCCAAATACTAAGTTTTCACCGGGAAATTTAAGCTTGTGATTCAAAGCAATTGGGATTCCAAACCAACTAGTCAATCCAAGCTCCTCTACAAGGAATTATAGCATGATCAAATATTTCAGATCACTATAAGAGCAATTTGTCCACAATTGCTGATTTTCCTCCACTTTTTTCTTTTTCCACAACACATGGAAGCCACTTTTCTTTCATTGTGGGGTTCCGAGACTTTGGTTGCTTCATGCCAATCAATGCTTGGAACCTTGGGCAGATTGGGGGCCAGGCAACAAGAAATAATCTTCCACAAAACTTCACTATCAAGATGCACAAATATCACAAAAAACCATCTGGTCATCAGGCATTGCACTCACCTGGTTGTTGTTTTAGTCCTCCTTGTCAACAGCCGAAGTCTGAGAAAGAGCTTGTGCTGCAGATCTCAAATCCTCCCATCTTTTTTGAGCTACCACAGGTGGTCTTCCTTCTCCTCCAGCAGCAGCATCATTGTCAACAACATGCCTGTCACCAGTGAAGGCACTCCAATCGAGACTTGACAAGAGGGTATACAGGATTGCAGCAATGAGAATGGCATAAGTTAAGGTAAGACTGATGTTTTCAGTGGCGCGCTCGTACAAGGAAGGACCCTTAAGCTTGTGTCTTGGGATGCTTCTGTCTTTGAAACCTTGCAGCAGTTTTGAGATCTCCAATTCAATCGAGTCCCCAACAAATGCAGCTGGATTGTCACTGCAAACATAGAATTGCCCATCCCAGATAACCATTGTGGGAAGAAGAAGCTGCTCCTTGGAAGGCGAGGAGGAGGATTTGGATTTGGATTTGGGTTTGGCAAGAACCTTGAATGGGCGTATGAAAGCAGGCCACTCAGAAGCAACGACATGAGCAAAAACAAAACTCCGATGTGCAGGAGCAGCAGCTTTCATCTTCCTGAGAAAGCTCTTGGACACTGGTGTGGTGATGTCACTCTCCAGAATTGCCAGTGCAATGGGTCTTCCATCCTCTTGCAATTGCTTCACATTCTCCATGGATACTACTGATGTCACCAATGGCAGCAAGTTCTGCTCCACAAACTCCACCACGTCTGCTTCTTCAAATGGACCATAGAACACAGTCCTGTCGCCATATTCCACCAACTCTCCTCCTCCTCCTTGCTGCTGTGCAAACACAACGATGGCAGGGCTTTTGTCGAAGTCGAAATCGACCATGGCACGCTGTGAGAAGTCCTCGAGCATCGCAAACCAAGCTCTGGTGCGATGCTTATGTGCCAGCTTCTGGAAAAAACCCTCAACAAGTTCTGTTTCAAGCCCGAATCCAACGAAGACAGGAAGTTCGGGACCACCACCAGCAACAGAGGATGTGAGAAACTTGCGGAAAGCAAGCTCGTCCGAGAAAACCTCAAGCTCCGGAGCTGACAAGCGTCTCAAGTAGGACACCATCGCTCTCGCCTGTCGCGGGCCGTTGTAATCCGTTGGAAATCCATTGATGAAGAACTTGAGCGTCGGGTACATGCTAATGTCGAATTGGGAAGCGATCTTCGCGTACTTCTCGACATTGATCTTGGCCAAAACCAAAGAAGACTGCTGCTGCTGCTGTTGTGAGGAGTCCGAGTCCTCGCCGCCGAGTATCGCAGCAGCTGCGTCTAGCTCAGGAGCCAGACGCTTGCAATGTGCACACCAAGGCGCATAGAAATCCACCAAGATGTGATCATACTTTGCAATCGTCGCGTCGAAGCTCTCATCCGTGAGCTCAACAACACGTCCGTAGTAGAATCCTCCATCTCCTCCTACTTCCTTCTTCACCACATTCTTCTTCCCTGAACACATCCCCCCCTTGCCACCTTGAAGCAGCAGCAACAGCGCTACTAGACATGGCCCCATCCATCGCCACAAACTCCACACGACTACTGCCATGGCACGACAAAGCCAGAAAGAGCAGCAGACACAAACCCTACCCACAAGAAGAAGAAGGAGGAGGAGGAGGAGGAGGAGGAGAAGAAGCTTGGGTGCAGCGGCCCTAGCTCCATTGCTTCCATGCCAAAGGTGACATCTTCATTGACCTAATCTCTAATCTCCGATGCTCTTCGGAGCTCCTCCTCTTCGTCCTCGAGCTCGAAGACAAACCAGGAATTAGGGTTTCAAGGCCGCAATCTGGAAGAGAGAGGTTGAATTTTCTTGTGCATTATGTCGTTGCGGAGACAAGGGTGGTTGTAGAAGTAGCACCAGCAGCAATAGTTCTAATGGAAGAGAACAAGAAGAAGAAGATGAAGATTATAGGGAAGGTACCGCGTGTGGATGGGAGAGAATTGAGCTACCGCAGATTCTGGGAGCAATTTATGCAAGCAAACAAGCCGGTGCTCTTGACAGGTTTGATGGATTCCTGGGCTGCATGCCGTGACTGGGTGCTGGTGGATGGCAAGCCCAATTTGAGCTTCATCGCTGAACACTTTGGCAGTTCTCTAGTTCAGGTGCTTGCTTGTTTTTCCTTTTCACCCTCCCTCCCTCTCTCCCACCGCTTTCCTTCTGTCTGAAAGCTCCAGGCGTTTTTTTTTTTGGATGTGTTTGTTGAGAAGATCAGACTGTCTCTGGATCAGACTTTTTCTTTCCTTTTTTTAAGGGTTTAGGGTTTTGGGGGAAGTTCTTCAGTCTGAAGCTCAAAGCTCTGAAAATCCCATCTCTCTGAATCTCTTCATCTTTGTAGATTTTCTGCTGCAATGGAGTGGGTGGACATCTTGTTAGTCCATTGAGGAATAGCTTCTCATCATGCACATGCCAGTGTTTTCAAAAACTTGGAAAACCAAAAGCATCCATGAGTGTGTGTGTTTTTGCAAGTCCACAACAAACAAAACACTACTTTCTCTTTTGTGTTTTACACGAAGGAAATCAAAGCGTCCATCCCATGAGTCTGCTTTCCAGTCTACAAGAAAGCAGTACTTTCACTGCTTGTATGTTTTAGAAGCAGGAATCAAAGCAATCCATGAGTGTGTTTTTGCAGTCTACAAGAAAGCAGTACTTTTGCTTCTTGTAAGTTTTACAGGAAGGTATCAAAAGCATCGGGGTCAGTGTGTTTTGCAGTCTACAAGAAAGCAGTACGTTCTCCATGACTGGTTATGATAAAAACCACACTGAACTGATGATTGCAGAGTGTCAGGTGGCAGATTGTGCAAGGCAAGAATTCACTGATCAGAAGCGCTCGGAGATGACAGTGAAAGAGTTTGTTGAGTATTGGCAGGCTCATCATCAACTCTCAAACAAAGCTCACAAGGAGGAGGATTTTGACTCAAGCTCCTGGAAGATGACACAACGTCTTTTGTATTTGAAAGACTGGCATTTTGTGAAGGTTTGGGTTCGAATGGAGCACTGAAACCTTTTTTGTCTCATGTCTGTGAATGAATTGCAATCTGCTCCTTGTTCATCTCCCTTGAGCTTCAGGATCTGTAAATGGGAAAATAGTTCAGCTTTGTCATCAAGGAAAAAGAATTGTGGGTTTGTAGAGATTTTTATGTGCACACTGTGATTGCACTTCTGGTTTCAGGAATATCCAGATTATGTGGCATATGAAACACCAGTGTTCTTTGAAGATGATTGGCTGAATCTATATCTGGATGAGACTTGCACCAAAACTCGACAGGAAGATGGTAATGGGCAATCCGACTACCGCTTTGTGTACATGGGTCCAAAAGGTAGGTCTGTCCCCAGGTTCTGTTGTTCATTTGTAAATTAAAATTTTCCTCCATCCGATGTTTTTACCCTCTTGCTACTATTTCCCTGCAAGAGCTACCAAGGAAGGGAAATGGCTTACCCTTTTTGCATATTTTGTTGATAATAGATCTTTGGGACTTCAGATAATTATGTTGCATCTTTTAATTTTTTTGCTTTATCTTAGCTTCTCTCCAATCATGCTTCTTTTTTGAAACTTTTCTCCAATTTTTGCCAACAAGGGTTATATGTTTTGGTGTGTCATGTTGGGTAGCAAAAGTGCGATTCAACTCTTAGCATAGTTGAGGGAACAATCTTTTTAAGAGAATTTGTGGTTGCAGGGACATGGACACCGCTTCATGCAGATGTTTTACGATCTTATAGCTGGTCTGCAAACATCTGTGGATATAAGCTTTGGCACCTTCTGCCTCCAGAGAAAACATCACTTCTCTATGACAGGTCAAAATTTCCATTTGTGGGTTGGTTTTCATTTAGTTGTATTTAATTCTATATTTTACACTTAAAAGTGCGCAACAAAATATTGACAATTTTGACCACCTGTATACAAACTTTGTTTGCTTTGATCAAATGTTGGGCTCAGATTCTGACTCAGAATTGGGCTCATCTGCAGGCATAAGAAAAACACTGTATATGATATCTATGGTGACATCTCATTGGTTCAATTTCCAGGTTTTTCTGAGGTGAGAACAGCCTTGTCTACACTGTTTCTTTTTGCCTGTTTTTCCTGACACATGCCCATGTCATCATGGAACATTGCTGTGTATAGTTAAAGCTCATCCGTAGCACTAGGGTATGCTGGTCAGTGGGCCATTACTGCAATCACATTCAAAAGTTCAACAATGGCAATGTCCTTCTACATACCAAACATGCTACTAATGATAATTGCCACCATGAAGTGGCAGGAAGCACATAATGCTGAGAGGAATTTGTTTCCAAAAGTGTTAGGCGTTATCACTTTTGATGGAATTGTTTTGACTTTCTAGTAGGATGTACTTATACAAGAAGAATTTGGTGCAGACAGGGTGGGTTGAGTGTGAGCAAGGAGCAAATGAAATTCTTTTTGTTCCCAGTGGTTGGTACCATCAAGTAACAAATCTGGTAAATGATTTTAGTTGGTTTCCTGACTGGCTACTGCTTACACTTCATGCTCTTGAGCCAAGAAAATCAATTTGCTTGTTTTTTTGGAGATAATTTTAGAGTCAAAACCTCTTGGGTTCTGGATTTTAGTGCATGGGGTCAGGGTTTAGCAGTGGCAAATTTTTTTGGTTTTCATTGGCTTGTGTGAACCATTGGCACCCAAGAACTTGCTTTGTCTTCTTAGTGAGAAATATGCCTTCCTATTTTATTGATTAAAACTGTTGATGTGTGTATGTGATTTCAGGAGGACACAATCTCAATTAACCATAATTGGTTGAATGCATGCAACCTTCGCTGGAACGTATGTTGTCTCTTCTTACCCTCCTGATTCTAGTGTGTGTTTTTTTCTTGAAAAGTTGAGTCCTACCTCACTTCCACCTCTGGTGGGTTGTGAAATAGTGAACTCCTATTTTGCAGCTATATGGTGCAGGCTAGATCTAGTTAACATACTGGTTTTTTCCTTCAAATTTATTGTGGATCTAATACATGCATTGTTTTTTTGCCCACATATATGAATGTTTGCAAGTGCAAGTTCTGTTTCTATACTATGAAAGTTAATACTTGTTATTTGGTTTTGTACTGCTACAGTGGAATTTGCTGCTTGCTGATTACAGTGAGACAGTTGAGTCAATAGAAGATATTCGTGACATTGCAGAAAATTTTGAAGAATTGTGCCAACGTAATCTAGCTGCAAATTCAGGTGGATTACTGTCCTGTTGCTATGGAAGTGTCAACACTCTCATGGATGTTTACTACTAGATGTTTATTGGATGATGCTTTTTTAGCAGTCTGGAGGTGAAAGACTGACTTTGACACTGCAAAAGCATATTTGATTTGATTGATAGAAGTGGATTTCACTTCACTGAGTACCACTGGATTATGCCTACCCTGAAGTTAAATCTGAGATAGTCTGGTCATGACCTTCTAGAGGCCAAACTTCTTATATCAGATGAAGAGTATACAGTGTTAAATTCACAATCTGGGTGTTTCTCTTTTGTGAAGGTATGAACTTTGAGGACTTCTTCAAATTCCTTGCAAATATAGCAGGGCATAACTTGAATGCACTTGCACACAATGCCTGCAACAATGGAGTGTTCCCAGCTCTTTCATCCCCTTCATCTCTTCCAGAGCTGCAGACTGCAAATGAGATCCAAGATAAGATTCAGAATGACAAGTGGGGTATGGTTTGGCCCACCACCACTGGAAACAAAATGAGGAATGGAGTCCATGACAAGTCCCAGGCCAAGAACAGAAGCAAGAGCAAGACATGGGATGATGATCAACAGCATATTTTCAACTTATGTCAGATAGAGGAAATTCTTGCAGAGATGGCATCCCAGGAATATTTCATACAGCTTGCACGATCTCAAGAGGTTTATGATCCTCTACCCCAGTTGCCACAAGAGTCATTAGGTACTGATGAAAGTGAGTATGTTGCAAACAGTTTGCAAGGCCTGAAGTCATTGCGATTCATCCTAGATGAGGCTTTAAAGAAGTACACAAGAAAAACACAAGCATCCACAACAGAAGTCCTGTGAAGCAACATAAGATCCAAAGATGATGAATTAAGTGGTCATATATTGTGATCACAAGGGCTAAATCTCAGAAAATCAGAGGGGCCAGAAGTCATACAACTGAGCAGTTTATGACTGATGATTCAATGAGTGCATGTGAAACACAGTTTGCTGTGATATAAATTTGAGTTCATGATTTTGCAGGCATTTTGAAGTTTGATTGTAAAAATCCTGTCAAGGCACTTGCAGTTTTTAGGGTTGAGATATTCAAGGAACTAATAGATGTGGCTGGGGGTGCTAATACGCATCTGCAATTTTCCAATTGCTGAAGGGTTGCCTCTGGAAGAATCTTCACATGTTCCATGCACTTGGCAACTGCAGCAAACAGATTTCATGTTACATACATAAGCAATATTCATGAAAATTGCAAGTTTTAGGTGAGCTTAACTTCATGTGGTCCTGGGTGTCTGATTATTTTAGGACCCTGATGCAACACCTATTGGGAACAAGAGACTGACAGCTTTATGTAACATTGCTGGCCAAATCTGTCAAAAAGTCTTGGGAATGAAATAGCCAGTTTGATCATAACATAATATGTAACTACTGCACTAATAGCTCATATACCATTCAGAAACTTTGATGTGGCATCACTAGGCTAATATGAATGTTAATAAGGCACATAAAGAAGTCAACTTCTCCAAAGTCTTCTCCAAGACCATAAGCTGCAGTATTCATGCCCAATTTCAAGCCTGCAATGCTTAAGTTGAAACATCAGACTTTGATGGAGCATAATGCAACAAGCATGAGCTTCATTCTCTGCATGTTTTCTTTTCAAAAAACCCCAACTTGATGGCTGTATAGGATTATGTACTCTGGAGCAACTCAAAGTAGCAAATTGCTGTATGATCTTCTCCCCATGATGCAACACAGTGATCGGATTGAACAAGAGAGTGTGAGGGAAATGCTTGACAAGACAATCATAACTGCATCAAACATCCCCCCAAGTGAGATATGAGATATGCACACACAACACTGGAGCTTGAGGCTCAGTGCAAGGAATTAACACCTAGACACCAATGACAGAGAAAAGTCAACCATGCCCAAAACCATTCATTAAAGCTGTGAAGAGATTCAAGAAACCAATTTCAAAATAGAAACTGTTGCAGATGCACCAGTGAGGCTAAAAGGCACACTGGCAAGTACACAATGATTGAAAAAATCAATGTCTGCTACATCATCATTGCTCTGGAGGCAGGCAGCTACAAATACATTGCAGCCAGCCTACCCTCAAAAAACAGATTCTCAATCCTCCTCCATTCATCAGGCCTACAGCCCAAGCTTTGTTCTGCGCCAATGCCTGCGCTTTGCATTGTACCTGCCATCCAGAGAATAAGGATACCCCCTTCAGAACTGCTGAAATCAATGAAAAGTTTCAGAGCATTAAGCACATCCCCTAATGTCTAAATTGTGGGGAGATAGGCACCCTGAGATTCCATGCTGCAGAGAGTGCTGAAAGTTAAACTTGTTGACAGAACCATCATAGCAATGCATCTTTATTCAGAATATTCCAACACAAAGTTCCAAGGGGAGTTGAGGAAAGCTGGATGAAGCTGAAGATTTACCTTATGGTGTTATCGGTCCGCATCCGGATCCAGTGAGGAATGGGGCGATTCTGCTTCTGTTTCTTGGCCAACTTCTTCTTGATCCTGAATGACTTTTGGGAAGGCTGCGGGGGTACAGGTAAAAATTCAGATACCACTCACATTTCTACAGATGAGACAACAGAGAGTAGGTACATCCTATCTTTTCCAAAGCGTGCGATGATCCCACATACACTGAAACGGTTCCTTCTCTCAAGCGAGACATCAAGTCAACCCCTTTCCCCACACCAAAACCATTTGGGGGACCAAAGAAAATAATTCCCAAAGTCATAATGACTCTAAAACGAAGGGAAACATTCTGTGAGATCAAAAACCCTAGCAAGACTCCGGGAGTTTTCAAACTATGCTGCCGAAGCTTCCAAACTGTTCCAAAGATAAGCAGAGACACATACCCTATCCAGAACACCAATTTATTCACGAGCAAAACCATGACTCAAACTTGCAGAATTTGGCTTGACAACAAAGCAAGGGAATGAGGAAAAAAGCTGGTAAGGATAGGAATCGTACCATGTTGCCGACAGGCCTGCACCCACCGAGCAATCGAAGAGAGGCGAGATTCGCTGCAAATGAAGTCGAGAGAGAAAGCGAGAGAGACGACAGCAAATTAGATTGTGCCGCAGACCCCACCTAACCCTAACCCTAAACCCTAACCCTAACCGACTCATTCAGCCGTTACTCTTCCAGATCGCACGGCCTTGTTTGGGCACCTTTTAGCCGTAAGATAAGACATGGACGGTTCAGATGTTATCAGGCATTTGACCGCCCAACACTGCTTTTGTATAGGAGTACAGGCCCTTCCGTGATTTGAGATCTTCTGTGCCCCAGGCCGGTAGGTCGAAAATCACAGAGAAGGGCCTGTACTCAGGTCCTTCTTCTGATAAAAGCAGAGCTGGGATTTTTTCACTTTTTAGAAATAGTGACGAGCTGGCAGCTACTTTCCACTAGTCAAGAAGATCCCTGTATAGCCTGGCTGGTACCTTCCACGCTTGCTGAAAAGAGGTTTCTTCAGGCAAGCAAGGGAGCTGAAAATACAAAGGAAAAATTCAGGCAGTGCTTTACAACTTATGTCTATCCTAAAAAAATGCAAAATTCTTTGATATCAATGGTCCATGCACACCTAGTGGTAACTGGGTGGCAGGCTATTGTTATTTCAATGGGTGTTCACTCTTGGAGTTAGGGAAAACATAATGGTTGCCATGGAAGCTGACATGTCATATGATTTTAACTAACATGTTAAGAAAAAATTATCCATTTTCAGAAATACAAAGAAGCTTTGGTGTTAATTTGATAGCCCCCAAATTTGGGCAAATAAAGTGTTGGTAATTTGGTGTTAAAAAATGTGTCATCAAGATTTGTTAAAGAAAATTGTTGTGCTTGATGAAGAGCACATCACACATCTTTATAGAAGCTTTTCATTGCAACAACTCAAAGTCATTCATTGTAATAGTTGAAACATGATCAAGTAAGTGTCCTAACATTTGTTTGAACATGAGAGATGCTTGAGGATCAATTCCGATTTGCAAATGGTTTTAGAACACAATCACAATCACTTGCATTACAAAGCTATAAGACTTTCTAGAGATTCTTCTATTTGCATGTCACCATAGACATTGTTTTCAATCTTATTTACAACAAGTCGACAAAGCAATCACCAAGATGATTATACATCTCCACTCTAAAGCTAATTCTAGTGATGATGCTTATGACAATCAAATGCTTTTGAAAACTATTGAAAATGGTTTGTTATAGAAAATTCCAAAAAAAAACCAACAATGGGTTTAGTATTGAAATTTTGTGAAATTGATAACATAGGTAGTAGAAAGGTCATTTTTAAATCAACAAATTGGACAACCATTTGGTAATGATTTCAACATTGAAAGCATGTTTCATTTCTTGAATGTTGTAGGGCATGTTACATTGCAAATCCACCTCCTCCATCACCAAAATGTCAACTTCCATTATTACATTCGATGCCATGTTACATTTAAATATTGCTACATAAAAGACGTTCCAATTATTTTCAAGACGCTATTACACCCAACCTAACAAAGAACAAAAAAACAATGAAAACTTGAGAAAACAATGTCACAAATTTTTTTTAATGATCACAAAATAACTTCACTAATTAAAAAAACATTATGAAGTGAATGGCCGTTTAGAGCAATTCACAACATCGACAAACGTTGAACCGATGATACCATCTACTAGTAGGTCTACACAATAAATACATATGATCATTGTAAGTCGAGGTTAAGAAAACATAAAAATATCCTAACATTATGTGTAGATGGGTTTAGTTAGTTGTTAGTGTTAGTGAGTGAATTAATAATTCATTAATTTACTAACCTAGGTGTTAGGTTTGCGATGTTAAGGATTAACAATTTTGTTTTTTTTTTGGTTACCATTAGGTGTGACTTTAAAATTCAATGCAAGATGCAAGTTATGCAAGTTCACTAGTTTACAAGCATTTGAAAGAGAACACGTCTTCATATGTTCACATCAATACATTGTGTTTGTTTAAAAGCACATTGAACAAACAAGTTGGACGAATAATTTGATACATAAAAACTATGAAAAAGATAGGACTTAGTGATCTTTTAGCCTTCATTTTAAACATTCAATGTTGTTTTGCTTTTATCTTAATATATTGGAATAAACGTGCATTTCAAAAATTGTTCAAAATGAATGCTTGGGAGTGAAATTAAAGCATGTTTCCATGGCTTTTGTTTACCCATTATTTGTGGGGGGTCCCTAGTTGAATAGTTGATATTTTCATGCAAAAAATTTCACATTTTCATTCATTACTCTAGTAAATTTTGCATTTTTCATTTATGAAAATGTTTGGAACAAACATGTTACATTTCAAATTGTTCGAAGTGAGTGTTTGGGAATGAAATTAAGCTAGGTTTCCATGGTTATTGCTTGCCCATTATATATTTGCGAAGTCCCCACTTAAAGAGTTGAAGTTTTTGTGCAAACAGTTGAAATATCCACTCCTTACTTTAATAGATTCAATTTGATGACCCCTCACCTCACATATATCTAGAAATTTCCACCAAACTCACAATTGTTGATTATGTTGGTCCTTGAATCATGTTGACAAGTGAAGAGAATTTCTCATTTGATCTTTGTCACCTTATGTGCACCATCACTTTGTGGCACCCTTTGAGGTTCTAGAAAAAATGCAATTATTTATGGTTTGTGAAGAAACAAGTTGAAAGAGGAAGTTTGCATGCACTTTTTACACTTGCATATGTTGTGTTGATTCTTTGGTTGTGGGTTGGATTAAAGTGATGAACACTTGTATATGCTTTGTCACAATTTTATTAAATCTTTTGTGCTTGAAAAATGGACAAACAATAGTCTTGAAAACATACCTTTAGCTCTTGAAAATAGTTATTATCACATATTCACACTTGAGAGCATAGAAGACTTCGTCAAAATTTATCAATAGCATTCACCAACAAATTAGGATTCCACAAAATTATGGACAAGAACACAAGATATTGACATCTTTATTACAAATGCAAAAATATTCAATGCAACCAAATCACATGCAAAATGTAGGAGCATGAAGGATGGACAAGGCAATGTTCAAATAATGGCAAGAATGGAAACCTTGCATAACACACCAAATAGTAAAATTTATGTTTGAGTTGTGAAAGATTGCAAACATCTCATACGAGTCATGGAATATAACCATAGGCTTCCAGTTATATATATATATATATGAGTGATAAATAAACTAGACCATTTTTTTCAAGTTATTGCTTTCTTTTCATAATTCACCAAGTAGCTTATTTTTTAATTTTTGAACTACATTGGGTATCAATATCAATTTCTTTTTAAAAAATCCCATTGGTTATCAATTTCATTGACAAAAATAATACCCATAATTATTAATTTGCTTTACTAATTTTTGTAATACCAATTGCATATGTATAAGGGTCGGTTCTCACACACCACCTTGAGAATTGTTTATTATACTTTCTAGGTAGGATAAGTTATAGGGTTTATTCAAAAATCAATATTTAAATTTTGCTTTTCTTTTTTTTATCATAAATTTGTTTAGGGTTTTAAAAGATTGATAACCTACTTGGATGAAATTTCAATAATCTGTGTAGGTTATTAAAATTTGAAAATTCAATACCCAGTCCATAAGGGTCTTACTGGTTCTCAGAATGATGTGTAAATAGGCACACAATATGTACTGGTTCTGAAAAAAACTAAAAAAATCAACTGGTCGGTTATCTATACCTGGGGTTGATAACCGGGTGTTTTATACCCACCTGAACACTACAGGGACCTTGACAACAAGGTCTTTTGAGGTATGTAAAAGACGTAAACCCCTAATCCAAGCAAAACTGTGTGAAAATGGCAGAGACCTTGAATGGAACTCAGGGATCAAGCATTGGGAACTCATTGAACATCATTGGGAACATGGGTCTCGAAACCCTAATAAGCAGCAGGCCCTCGATCGACAGCGACTGTGAGAAAATAGCAGAGTCCGTGATTGGAACTCCGGGAACATGTTGAACGAGATTGGGAACAGGGGTCTCGAAACCCTAGAAAGCACCGCGCCCTCGATCCGCAGCGGCCCCGACAACATCTTTTGAGATATGTAAAAGACGCAACTTTAGGGCTCGCTCTCGAACTAATAATACAAGCAAAACTGTGAGAAAATGGTAGAGTCCGTGAGTGGAACTCAGGGATCGAGAATTGGGAACGTATTGAACAGAACTGGGAACAAAGGTCTCGAAACCCTAGAAAGCACCGCGCCCTTGAACATTCCTTCCTCTCTTTTGCGGCGTGTTTGTGTCTGCGGAGCGTTCTTCCGCCGCTTGCAACCATGGTATGCTGTTGTGCTCCTGTGTGCTTCTTCTCCCTGCAACTTCTTCTTTTGTTTTTCTCCACTGTGTTTATACGACTGTTTTACATCTCTTCTTGTAGTTTTCACAAGTACAGAGGTCTGCGCTTTGTTTGGTTTCAAGTCAAGCTTCCCCCCTCACATTTAGGTTTTCCGCAGTTTTTCTTTCTTGCTTCCCTCTTCCACCTTGTTGTCGGCGGTAGTCTGATTTGGTTTTTCGACGGGTTTTTTTTTCTGAGATACTTTAGATGCCCGGAGTGATGCAAGGCCCTGTTTCTTTACAGTCGGAAAACCTAGCAATGTCTGTTCAGAAATGTGCTGTGTCGTGTAATGCTCAATGTCGTAAAAGACTGACTCAAGGGTTGTTCTACAGGTGAAGTACGCGCGGGAACCCGACAATCCCACCAAGGGTAAGCACTGCTCTTGTTGTTCTCTTTTTCTCACCTAAGGTGCCAAAAAGTGTGGGGAGAGATGTCTGGGTTTTTTATTTGGTCGGAAAATGCACGATTCTTGTATTCATTGCTGTATCTCATCAAGAACCATAACAGTTATCCACTGAAAGTACATATGTAGCTGGATGTGAGCTGAATGTTGTTTTGTCTGCATGATATGTGCAGCATGTAAAGCCAGAGGATCAGACCTGCGTGTGCACTTTAAGGTGTGGACTGTTTTACATCCTTCTTAATGGGGTTTCAATTATCAATTGACTTAAGACTTATGTCATATGCACATGAATAATTTCGGTCCATGCATATAATCCAAAGATTTCTTAAGTAACTAAAGGCTGTGACATGCATTGTGGCTGACGTTGAGATCCTTGTGTGAAATAGAATACGAGGGAAGCGGCACAGGCAATCAAGCACCTTGAGTTAACAAAGGCCAAGAGGTACTTGGAGGATGTTCTTGCCCACAAGCAAGCCATCCCCTTTCGCCGGTTCTGTGGTGGGGTTGGGCGCACTGCGCAAGCCAAGGCACGCCATTCTAACGGACAGGGACGTTGGCCAGTGAAGTCGGCTACTTTTTTACTTGGCTTGTTGAAGAATGCAGAGAGCAATGCTGAGGTACTAACTGTGTTTATTTGCTTCTCTGAATACTTCTTTGTGTAGTCTTCGTTTTCCTTGTTTATTTGCATTAGTTTGTGTGCATATTGTTCTTTGTAGGATTGTTTGATAAAAGTGGTTCGATGACAAACCTCTGGTCGCAGGTGAAAGGCCTTGATGTAGACACGCTCTACATCTCTCACATTCAAGTTAACAAGGCTCAGAAGCAGCGACGTCGGACATATCGTGCGCATGGGCGAATTAACCGTATGTTCTTTTCTTTTGCCCTCTCTAGTAAAGCTGGTTCTAGTAAGTGACAATGTCCTTGGAAATATTGTAATATCTCGCAATTATGACAGTTATTGATTTGATATGCTTTAAAGAATCCTTGACGATTTGTTTGATACATACCTCTTCAATAGCACATTGTTGATGGAAATGGTCATTGTGGTTTTTATGTTACAGCCTACATGTCATCCCCATGCCACATTGAGCTTACTCTTTCAGAGAAAGAGGTTACTGTCAAGAAAGAGGTGAATTCTTGACCAGTTTTTTTCATTTTAGTTGAGTTCACAGATTTCAATGAGCCAGAGGACTTGAATGCCTTATCTGCTTAAATAATCAAGCAGGGAAGTGTTGTAGGTTCATAGCTGGAATTGATGTCCACATGCAGTGGACAATATTACATAATTGATGCTGCTATTGTGAGATAACTGTTCATAATTTTGACCGGTTTGTGCTCACAGGCTGAAACACAAATAGCCCCACGGAGGCCCCGCAAGCAACAGGCTCGGCTGCGTAGTGGTGCCACATCTACTGCATGAATGTAGCTTTTTCTGCTGTTTGGTTATTGAGTTGACCAAAGTCAATGATTTCAGGACCTTTTAAAATTGAGGCATGTTTTCCTTGATGTGTATGGAGTATTACATGAGAATGAGGTCCTGTTCCTGACTTGTGATGAGTTGCTTTCTGTGGACATTTCTTTGGTTCTTATTACACTTTGCAACAATTTTTTTGATAGCATGTGTTGCAGAAGAATCTTATGTGTAGAAATGAGCTAGCAATGAGGGGTGGTGGATATTATGTGTCAAACCATTGAAACCAAGTTCTTGAGTCTCTGTGTCTGCAACAGTATTGTGTCCTGGCATATTCTTGAAAGCAGTATGTTTATAAGTTGGTGTCAGGTCTGTCCTGGTTTCGATGTCTGTTTCTGCTTATTTTTCCAGGTATATGAACAGCCTGTTCTGTTGCTTCTGAACTGGTGGCCAGTAATGACATTAATCTTACCTACATTGCCTGAATCATGTGATGTCACGACTCTTTTTATGTTCCTGAGGCCACCATGCATTATCATATCTGGAAACTTTAGAAGAAATTGACATCACATGTTTGCTGGCTGTGTCTGAAACCTTTCTTCTGATCTGGTAACTTCACCTATTTTGAAATGAGTTTTATCCTGAGGGTACAGAGATGACTCAAGCAAGCCTTGATTATGGTCCTACCATGTTTGACCTTATGGACTTTAGGTCCAGGCTCCTGGTGAAATTACTGTTTGGTTACATTTTCCTGACTGTTGATGTGTATAATGCCATCGTTGTCCAAGGTCTTATAGCTTCCTTATTTTGTTTCCTGTGTCAACTGATAACATGAAGATGGTTAATGTAATGTGAAGTCTGTTATTGTCTGGTCTTTCACCCTGAACAGTATAAATAGAGGGCTGTTTTCAGGTGAGTTCTGTCTGGCCAGTGGATTACATGTTCATGAGCCTAGTTTCATGACTGGATGTGAGCCTTTTTATTGTTGTTTTGTTGTTTTGTTGTTACTGTTTGGTGCTTCTTAGGTTCTCTATGGATGCTGAGGTAAGTGAGGTTAGTGAGATGTTTTCAAGTTTCCTGATGGTGAACTTGGCCAATGGATTGATGATATGTTTTGCAGACTTCAGTATGATGACTAAAATACAGACTACAATTATCTGACCATTGGCTAAGATGTTCTGTTAAATGTGTTTTGTGAGGGGAAAATGGTTTTGTAAGAGCATGTCGAGTTTTGTAAGAGCCAACATGTCAATTTTTGGATGAGCACTGGTGAAAAAAACATTCCTCCACAAAATCTTGTTGGACGGCAATGGGTTTCCATTCCTCCATCATGAGTGGCTTGCTACAGTCATCAACAAGTTCACTGCAGGACCTTCTCTAAGGATTGTGAAAAGTCCTAAAATCATGATCTGTATACTTTTATGCATTGTCTTGTCTATTCTTGGGATATGTAGTTGTGGTGTTGTCTGATTCTTTCAGAAGCTAATGGATTGATTATGTAGTTGGCAGATCCTAGCATGATGACTAACAAACAGACTACAAATATCTGACCATTGGCTGACATGGATTTTTGTTTTGGTAACTCCAATTATCTTAACAAATTTGTGCATTTTATTAGACTATTGGCTGATATGGGTTTTGTTATGGTAATGGCAATCGTCTGAAGATTGATTGATGCAGCTTTACTTGTATATAAATTGTCATGAATTGGAGTGTTGACCAAAACTGGTGCAAAAAGTTGAACTGTTATTCAGATCTCTGAAGAATGACTGATGCAGCTTTACATGTATACAAATTGTGGCGAATTGCAGTGTTGACCAAAGCCTGGTGCAAAGAGTTGAACTGCTATTCGGTTTTGTACAGTGGACAGGTAGATAGTGTACAAACCTGTCTATTGGATTTAGATTTTGCTTGCATTATTGATGCACCGCTCTTGGGAGGTGGTAGTCACGGAGATTAGACAAAGGTTGATGTGGAGATATTGTCAATGTCCTGCTCTTCAGACATCTTGTTGGACCTATTGTGGTGCAGAAAAGGAGGTTGACAAATAATAATACTTTGACACGGTTGTGGGAGGAACAGATCATATTCACCAAAAGAAATGAGTCTCTTCCAGAAGTGCACTATTTGCTAAGTTGTAAATGTTTTGTCCTAAATGCCTGTTTTAGATGAAAAATAAGTTGGGTAGTGATATTCTTTCATCTAACTATGTCACTTTTAATTTGACTTTGTGATTTTTCTTACGAGGTTATTTAATGGTATAAATGTTTGCCTCACTGACCCACAGATACACATATACTAAAGGAAATTGAAACTCTATTTTTATGAAAGTGAAAGTCATGATGTTATGGCCAATCTGCCGAAAACATCCATCATAACAAACACTATCTTCTATTATGGGAAATAAGCTTGTCATGGTGGTAAATTGAAATGGGGTGTTGAAGTCTAGTAGTAGGTCAAAAGGTGATCATGCTACACATTTATGAAGTTGGATAGAAAGACCTATCATCCGAAGTCTAGTTTGAAAATGTTCATATGCAAATGATATAATAGAAAGTGGATTTATGATATGAATATCATTTGCAATGCATGAAAATAAATAAAAATATTTCCTTCCATGTCCAAGAAACTAGGTTACGAAAAAAATGTTTATGAATTGGGGAATCATGTTGGAAAGAAACATTAAGTTCGAACTTGTCATCAAAGCTTAGGCTCACAAAGAAAACTCATATTACAAGTTTTTTTCAATCCCTTATTGAAAAATGTTTACATCAAATCCACTTTTCCTTATTATGCCTTGTTGCTCAACCACAAGGGTGCAAAACGAAATACCATTGGGGTAATAAGAAGAGCAACGGTCAAGATGCTACATCATAATAATCTTGCATTAACTTATGCAATGAAAAATGAAACACCACTTGTATGCCACATAAGTCTATGTTGGCACACGATAAAATAAATGAGCGATGAGAAGGATGAGGTTCGATGGGACATGATGAACTAAAGGACATGTGATGTTTGGTGCCCATGAAGAAAGAGGCCTAATATGAACATAAAACCCACTTATTAAAAAATTACCTATTGTTATAGGGCAATCTTAAATTTACAAAACCAATCACAAGATTAAACAAATCAAAAAGAAAAATATAAAAAACTACCCAAGGGACCTTGGCTAACATTCTGCTAAAGTCAAACCTTAATTTCATTATAGGCTTTAATGGCACAACCACTATTGTGTCATGTTCAAAACGAGTTAGACATCTTAATGCTAAAACATTATAGGTTTTGTTTTTTGTTTGTAATCTTTCAAGACCTGGGATAAATAATGTCGCACAAAGGTTTCCTATAAATCACTTGTCGTGGACTAAATACCTTCTTCACAAAGATCCCAATCCACTCTAGTAATTATGTACAACATTGACAAAAAACTATGCTATTTTTTTTTCTTAAGGACAAATTTTTCAATCGAGAAAATTATCTTCAAGTTCTAGGCCCACACCTAAAAAACCACTCCATTTTCTCATCTTTTACAAAAACTTAGGCCTAAAAAAAAGAACTTACAAAAAGTCCAAATTTTTTTCTAATAGGTTGATTCCCACAGGTTCAATCCAAGAATCAATCTCACTGAAATTCCAAACGTTCCACTACAACACAAATTCAAAATGAAACAAAAGCCTTTACCAAAACCAAAACATTGGGTGAAGGTTGAAAAAAGTAAAATTAACCTTAATTGAAAAAAAAATTCGCCAATTTTTTTTCCATCTTTTGCTACATGTGGTTCTAATCCTTACAATCTTCCTTGTTTGCCAAGCTGATGTTCTTTGACTCTTCCTCCATCTCCTTTGAATTGACAATTTTCTTTAATTCCTTACTTTTAACCACCTTCCAACATTTTTCCCCTTTACTTTCCCCTTTCCCCCTTATTGCCAGTTATGTTTCATCACATATTGACTATAGCAAATCTCAGCCAAGATTCATTTTTCCTAGGTGCCTTCACTCTTGCTATGATTCTTGTCTTTCCTTTTTCCTCAAAGCTTTATTTGGTGTTTTTTATACTCCTCTTCTTGATCCCATTAACTATTGGAATCACTTGTTTTCCCAAACTAGCTACACTTGTCCTCAAGACTAGAGAATGGAAACTCTCCTCCTTCGCTAATAACACAATCACACATAAGTTGGGGACTTTTGCCAAATAGAAATTAATTGGAAAAGTGTACACTTCAATGCAATGGATAAATCCATGCACTCATTAGTCCACCGGTTTGGATGGATGTTAATTGACCATAAAACTTTCTATTCATTGGGAACATGTCCCTGAGCTAATCACTTTAATTTAACATTGTGATATTTAATGTCTTACCCTCCTATACTTAACTTTTCCAAAAAAAATTAGTATTGTTTTTACCTCACTTATTTATTAACCTCTTTGCCTCTATCTACCAACAAATAGACAATCAACCTTAACATATTGTCGTACCTTTACCATTTTTTCAACAAATTATCAAATAATTAATAAAATCTTAAATCTTAAATTCAGCATTTGATTTTTTTTATTTTGAAGTTTTTGGCAGGTAATTGATATAAATAATAATAAACAAGTTGTTTTTAGTGTCTAATGTGTTTAGATTGCCACAATTTAAAACCGTATTCAAACCTAATAGAGGAAAATTTGATTTTATTAAAATTCAACACAAACTATAAATAATTTTTCAAAAGTTCAAAAAAATGAAAATTAATTTAATTTATGCAAAAATGGTAAAGGTGTATGATTATTTCCCTACCTACCGAACAGAACTTATTTCACCTACTCATCCCCACCAACAACAAAACATGCACCACCATCAAACATGTGGGTATTACAAAAATCTTGTCATCCTTGAGTTGAAGAAACTTTTTGACCTCGTGATAATACACAACGAACTTGAAATACATGTATTTTAATTTGGGTGTAATAGGGTAAGGGCATTTTCTAGTTTTTTTCTTCATATTTTTTGTTATTCTTTGTCTATTTTTTCAATCATCTTCTAACAATATTCTTTTCTTTTTCTTGTTCATCTTATTGTTTCTTTCTTTTTTTTCAAAAAAAGTTTTTCTTTCTTCTTTTCAATCCAAATACATTAATCACAATTGAAAAATGTGTTGATTTTTGGGAAATCCTACACCTTCATGTTTTTGAAAAAAAACTAGGTATATGAATTTTAAACATTGAAGTGTAATTTGGTTTGGTGAAAAATGTTTTTATGTGAATGAATTATATCTCAATCGTTTTTGGGTGAATTTTAAATGATTCATTAGTCATTAAATACATAATAAATAATGGGCAATATGTTATTAATTGGTGTTTTTAAAATTCAAACCTTTATTTTCCATCAAATGTGCACCATTCATACCCAAATTTGGAGGACATATTTATGCTACTAATAATGCAAGAGTTGAAATTGGTGGTTTTTTAAATTATTGCACATATTATTGCATTTGGTTCAAACATGTTTTTGATTTTAATGTTATGTCTATATTAAAAGTTTTTAATTCATATATGATGGAGAACATGGATAAATTTTATGAAGGAGAAAATGTTAATTAAATAAAATTTTCATTGATTTCCAACATGATGTTTTGATAAATGTGTAAATTAAGTTCAATTCCTAGAGTTTGTAGATTTAAAAGGTGATTTCATCTAATAAATTTATTTCAAATAATGTAAAATCATATATACAACTTTGAAATTTTTTCTTTGTGTTGAAACACACACATTTGTTGTGTATAAATAATCATTTTTGAAACACAAACAATTACATGTTATTTGAAAGTTCATGGGTGAACACATGTGGATTTCTCTTTTAAAGTTGGGACTATCCTTTGAGCCCTAGCTAAAACATGGAAGTCATGTTCAATGTGATAATGCCAAATCCTTATCAAGGATTCAAACCTTGGACTATGTGGTCCCTAGTAATGTACTAGCTTTGATTTTTTTCATTTTTGTTTATGCATGTACTTGTTGTTCTTCACTACTACCTCCATAGTAAACAAATAACAAAATAGGGAAAAAATGAGCTCCATAAAGTGCACCCTTGCCCATGCGAACCAACACAACAATGACAAGGAATTCAAACTACCCACCATCACATCTACAACCAAAAAATAGGTTGGGGAGAATTCAAAAAACTCTTCACTAACCTAGTAAAAGCAAGAGAACAAGAATGAAAAGCTTGAGCTCTCTACCATCGTCTTTACAAAAAAGTATAATGAAGTACTTGGAACAAAAAACTTCACAAAACTTTCTACTTCAAACGATTCAAGATTATGTTAATGTCGGATCCCCCATCCAATAACACATATCATATTCCAAATCTTCCCATTCAAACTTGAACTACTAGCACAACTTCGTCAAAATCTTCAACTTCTATTGTGATTATTTTGCATACATTTACAACTTGTGTTTTTTGTATCTTCAACAAAGACTTCTCCATCATCTTTCTTAATTATGGACAAATCCTAAAGAGTTGTCCCAACTTCATTTCCAATTTGAAGTTCATCATCAACTTTGGTAATTCACCAAAATTTTCCATCAAACATTCCACTCAACTCCTTTCACGAACACATCTTGATGTGTGGTCAACTAAATCTTCTCCATTGACTTGTCATAATTTGTTGACATTCCAACTCCCTCAATCATTATTGCATTTGCTTGTGATTTCTCAATGGTTTAGTTATTGGATATTGTACACATCCTAATTATGGTTTACCATTTGAAATCCCAAGTTATTTTGGGTAGAATCTTTGAGATTACATGCCATCAAAGGACCATCATATGAAATTTGAATAAAAAATCTAATGTACAAAGTTTAAACAATTGTTATCTTTTCTTACATGAATTTGTGAAGGAAACAAAACTTCTTAATATACATAGTTTTGTAGAAATCATTGTTCAAGGTTTGTTTGTTGAATGGTTGTTGGATATTTACTTGCCATATAGTGTATAACAAGGCTCTTCCCTTTCTTCTCACACAAAAATGTTTTCTTGCAAGAGAATATGGATAAAAGGAGCCATTGAAATATTTTAAATTGGAGGATGATGTGCCTTGGTGATCACTCATTAACTTACAATGATGCAAACTTCCAATTGGCAATGATATCTTGTTAAACAATCACTTATGCATAAAATGCAACTAAAATAATTTTGGTTGATTATATGGTATTGGGACCTTGCCCTTATGGGTGCCCTTATAGGGCAAGTCCTTTCACAAAAAAAAATTGAAAGGTTTTGTGGGTCTAAAAGGGATGATTTATTTGGTTTGGTTTGTTTTTTTCTTCTTTTAACAAAATTTGGTGGTCTTGTACCAAGGATTCTCCCTCTTAAAAACCTCTCTATAGCAAAATTCCATGAACCATACAAATATTTTAACTACATAATGTAGTACAAAACAATGATCAATGTCCTTGAAGGTTCAAAAAGGTGCTTGAAGGTTCTTAAAACGCATGAGGTGCCTCTTTCATTTTGACTACATTGTTACAACATGTGATTCCAAGGAAGTGTTAGCAAGTGGGACATCCAAGGTTATAATGATGATGGAGCAAAAACCTCGTTTCAATGACTTGCATTTAGAAGGTTATCGTTGTTTGGTAAAGGTTGTCATCATGTTGATTCTAATTTTTTCTGGTCAATCTTTGGTGAATGGATGGAACCATGTTTTGGTCATCTGCAATGTGCCTAGAGGTAATCTAAAGTCACATGTTGCTTTGTGCCTTGAACATTTAATCTTCCTCCTTAGTATTCCAAACTTTGTGGAAGTTTATGGATTGCTACAATTTTTAGTAATCTCATTGTATTTTTCTTTTATTTGTCATTGAAATTGGAATGTTTGTTTTTGCTCATCATGGTGCAAGCTCTAGTGGTAATGAATCCATATGTGGTTTCCAATCACTTTTAACATCTTATATTGAAAAATAACATCTATTCCAAGTACATTTTTCTGTAATGTTATAAGGGTTTAATAAATGTGATCCACATTAAGTTCTTCTTTTAGTAACATCTATGATTACATATATGACCTCTAGTAAAGGTTTTTTCTTTCCTTTGTAGTTGTTCCTCCCTATTTTCTTTCCATCTAGTTCAATAAAACATTATGATATTGAATATTAACATTCAATTGCTCATTTTGTTCCCCAATTTTGTTTCTGTGCTCGGAATGGCATGGTCTTTTCATTTCGTCTAACTATTGTTTATGTTATTTTGACTCAAAACAAAGGTGTGATTTTTAAAAGTATTTGGTCTATGTAAAATGAAAAATTTGTTCAAAAATCTAAGTTTCAAGCTAGAGAGCCAAATTAGAGTAATGGTGTAGTGTTGTGTTGAGTGGTTGTCTTTGTCATTATTTAAATAAGAACATTTAGGTTTGTTGAAATATGTTTGAAGCTTGGCATGGGATAAAGGGTCATCAAATTGACAATTGAAATAAAAATTAGTTGAATATTTCTCTATTACATTGTTACACAAATTCATTTCTTTTTTGTAGTTGTGTGGAATTTGGAAGTTTGAAATTGATCCTGGACATGTTTGAAGTGGAACTAGCAATGATTTGTGTGGAATGTGAATTGATTGTTATGTAGGTGTATTATGTTAGGAATAGAAAACAAGTTGAAATGAAGTTGAAAATAGGATATTCTCTATCATAATACAATATTGGTAAGTTTTGTTTTAAGTGATGTTTGTGAATATTTGGTAGTTGAAATCATGGACAAGAATAGGTATTTAGGTCCTATGGTTTAAGTTTTTGCATTTTTCTATGGGCATGGGCTTATGAGTTTAAGCTTTTGATTTTGATTATGGTGTGAAGGTGTGGATTTGTAATTCCTAGTACTGTTAGTTACTGTTGCTTGGATGGCAGGTATGGTATGAACGTGTGACTCATTGCCTCATTTAAGCTTGGTTTTTGTTTATGGACTTGCACCTACTTTTAGTGAGTTGGTTAATTGGTTAGATGGTTATCCAACATGCTTGTGAAAAAATGGCTAAATTTTATTATATTGGGGCCCTTAATTGAACAACCCAATATTCTTTCCATCAACCTACATTAACCTTTTATATGTTTACATTTCTAAAAATTCACTATATTTGCACTCTTGAAAAGATTTCTTAGTTTTCATTTTGCATTCATTTTGTATGTTTACTATATGATTGTTCAAATTTGCATTACAAAATTTTGCATCTTTTTGGTTGTAACTTATGTTTGGTCAACAATATATTACAACCCATGAAATGTAAAGAATTGTTGGAACCCAATAGACATTAAACTAACAAAATGTAAGGTATCACCCATTGAGCTCCAACACAACAATAATTTTACCTCTTTCATTCACTCTTGGCTTGGTACAATTGTTTTTGAATGATCAATTTAGATGGCTTGTGACCTATTGGATCCACCTCCCATTCTATTTTCTAATTTGCTACCCACTATTGGTAGTTGAATTTTGACTACAATGTTTAACCTTTGGTCATAAGTGCAAGATGTGAATATGTTTTAGTGTTTTTTTATTGAACTATTGTCTTTTTATTGTTTTTTTCATTCCTTGCGTGTCTTATTGTTCTATTGAAATAAACCTTGGAAGGTTTACATCAATATCATTGTTTTTTTTTAAATGGAAAACTTTCACATCTTGGCAATTTTTTTTAAATAACAAAAAAATCAAAGAATGATGTTTCTAAGGTTTTTTCCAACCATTTTTTGAATATGAGGAAATTTGTTGAATCTTGATCTATGTATTACCTAGGTTGTCAAATATACCAGGAATCTTGAAAAAAAGCCTACAATCCATATCATTTGTGGCTATATCTTTTTGGAATCCTCATCAGTGAGTCTAGTTTATGAAACTGGGAAGAAAAAATAATAAAAAAGAAAAATCTTTGCTCTCAACATTGTGAAATATTTTATTCAAATGAAGATTTTTTCCTTTTGTTGTTTTTCCATTCCTTCGATGTATGTTTTGTTCAAATATAATTTAGCAGGTTTACATGAAGTTTGATTTAAATGATTATGAGAATGTCCAAATGTGAAGAATTGAAGCTCCACATCTGAATTTGAACTCATAACTGATATGGATTTGTGGCAATCTATCTCTGAAGGAAGGTAGTTTGTTTTGTTTTGTAGTGATGAGATCCACCAAACCGGGATGCTTCAGATTGTGTTCTTGGTGTCTTTGGAAAGCTATTGGCAAGAAGGGATGCATGGGCTTGGTTCCATGACGTTTGGACTGGCGGTGCAAAAGTTCTTGAATATTGAATGATTTCTTCACTAATAGTTGTAATTAAATCGTAGCTTAAAATTTCGGATGAATTGGAATGTGCCTTTGGTGTTATTGGAAAGATCTTGATGAGAAGGATTTAATGGAATTTATTTGGTAAGATTGGGATTCATAATGTGGGAGATATTGATTTTAAAGTGATTTTTGCCGCTGAAAATCAAGTAAATTCCAAAAAACCAGGTTTTGGAAGGAAAAATCAGTTGAGGACGTGGTAACACACGGGCCACTCTAGTAGTAATTAAGACTTAAGATGGTTAAGAGTGGGAGTGGTGCCACCTTTTGTAGGATTGCTCATACAGTGACAAGTATATTGATATAATACAATATTGTCAAATATTCTACATTAAATAGAGCATTCTGCTTGCCCTTTCTACCACTTTGTTGCCAAGTGTTGATTTTGGGTTTCAAAAGGGGTTGCCTGTAGGTGTGTAACTGCTTCTGGACTAGGTGGACTAGGCGACCAACAAGAGTGTGCAGATTATGAGACATAAATCCATTGTATAGGAGTGTTGAGCTTGCAGGTTATGGGAGAGAGAATATGGTGAGTTATGAGGTTCAATCAACTAGCAACCAGGATTGTGCAAAAAGGTGTTAGGGAGGTATGAAAAATGTTAGAAGACAGCAAATTATGTAATATAACTGGGAGCTCTTGTTTAATGGCAGGATGCCTCATTAGTGAGATGCTCCCTTCAATATTTAATGGTATCATATTGAGATATGTTTTTAGGTTTTTCCTAGGTGACCAGTGAAACAGGCAGGTCACCTGCTCGTTCCACTAGTGATGATGTAAATAAACTTGGAGAACACTCTTGTGCTGTGAACCAACAATGGGGAACACTGATTACACTCTGGGATAACAGGCCCTAGCAAAACGATTTACCATGTGATGGAATGGACGATGAATTTCTAAGTGGAATGACCCCTTTTTACAACACATTCAGCACTGCCTGGGATTTTCATTTGTATTTTCAGCTCCCTTACCGGCCTGAAGAAATCTGTTTTCAGGAAGGGGGATCTTTTGTGGTGGAAGGTACCAGCCAGGCTGTACTGGGATCTTCTGACCAGCTGAAGGTACCTGTCACTATTTGTTAAAAGTGAAAAAATCCCAGCTCTGCTTTACTAGGAAAAGGACTTTGAATACATGCGCTTATGTGATTTTCGACCTGTTCTCAAATGACAGAAGGGCTTGTACTCAGACCCTTCCTCCTATACATAACATTCAAACCATGGATAGAGTGGTTTCCTTGCCATTTATTTGAGTGGCATGTCTTCAAAATGCACACCGGTTTAAAAGTTATTGTTGAGTGCTGGTGGGTGCTGGTGGCCATATCGATGTATTCCGAGGAATGGGAATATAAGCTTTTCTTTTTACAACTACCCAATCCGGGTAATAGACTTAAGTGCAAAAAAGTCTCAGTGATTTGTCCGGAAAGTGTCTTCTGAGTTCTACCCTTCTTCATTAGTGTTGCTGCGAAATTCAAATGGGTCCTTTGTGTCATTTATAGGCCCTGCCTGCTTACAGAAGAGACTACACATATTGGTGTAGGGTTTGAGCATAAAATTTTGGCTCAAACTGGACCCAAAGTGTGAGTGACATCTGGAGTATTAAGTGTAGAATAAAGCCCAAGGCCATTGGCTTCACTGGAATTAGGTCCAGCACAAGTGCAAAGACATTCCACTATTTTAATTTTTATTCTTTTAAAATTAAATACAAAATTTCCTGTGTAAACCCATGGGGTATCATAGGTCCAACAAGCATTCCATTTTTAAAAACTCCCCCCTGAACAGCAAAGGAAAAAAATGCTGGGTAATGCCTTCCAACTACACTAAAAATTTCAGATATGGTCTTTTATGTGTAGGGTAAAGCCTGAGGCCCGAATATGGACCCATTAGGAGTGGAGACTTTCACAGGTGCAATTTCAGTACATCTGGCAGGCCAAGGGCTTTATCAAGCATAAAAGATCAGGTGAACTTTTATTTTATTTTATTTTCATGTGATACCCATTGGATCCCCAAATTGATATCACAAGACAAAATGAAAGTCAAAAAACAAAGCACCCAGGGGAGCAAGCATTATTTTGTAGGGGAGGTTCCCATTCGAGTGGCTCCTCCTGATCCTGAGGGAGGGTCACACGAGGGCGTTCCCAACAGATGGAAAACACACGAGTATGGGAACCTCCACGTCCGTTACAAAACAATATCTTCTTTTTCTTTCCTCCATTCTTTCCTTCTTGTTTTTCTGAATTTTCCTGATCTGTGCCATCAAAAAATCTTTCCATGGGAACATGGGAACATAGAAATAGAGCGGGATCTCCCCCACCGCATAACTCCGTAGGGATCTTCTGCTGGGGGAGATAATTCAAAATACAAAGAGAAATAAAAAGAGAGGTTTTTACGTTTTTCAAAATGTGGGCCTACTGTGAAGGAAAAATTCCATGCAATAAGGCACCACCCTCCAATTACACTACAGAAATTTACATGTAAATGAGCATGTTCCAAAGAATTGCACACTTCTACACGAGAAGTTTCCAGATCCAGTGAGAGAAGCTTTTGGTTTGAACTTTGAACCTGCCATAAAAGGGCAGAGTCATATTTATGACATGAGAGGCTTGTCAATTTACAACGGGAAACTGGAAATACCCGCCGGGTAATGGCAACACCTGTCGTTAATAGGTAGTCTGTTTTTCTAATTTTGGACGCGCCTCCCGTGCAACGCGTGTTCCATACGCACAGTAACTAAGTAAAGCATTCATAATGCGCACCAAACCCTAAAATTCGATTTTGCTCATTTTCTTCGAGACGCAGGCAATCTGTGTGCTCGCGCATAGACGCACGCAAGAACGTGCAGCAAGGAGGGAACAGACAGGGAGGAACAGAGGGAAGGGGGCAGGGGACAGGGGACAAGTATAAAGTTCAGGGGGTGGACTTATTTCGGACGGGATGGATCCCGATAGCTTGTCGAAGGCGTTCGTGGAACACTACTACACGACGTTCGATAGCAACAGGTCCAACTTGATAGGGTTGTACCAGGAGAGCTCTATGCTTTCGTTCGAGGGTGAAAAGATCCAAGGGGCGCAGAATATCAGCAACAAGCTCAATAGTCTGCCGTTCCAGCAGTGCAAGCACAACATCTCAACTGTCGATTGCCAGCCCTCGGGCCCCGCTGGTGGCATGCTTCTGTTCGTCAGCGGCAATCTCCAACTACCAGGCGAGGAGCATGCTCTTAAATTTAGTCAGGTACAGTTTTCTTTCAAGCCATGGGAGCGTCACGTCAGGGTCGTAGATGAGTGAGTGGCTCTCTGTCTGTGTTTCTAATTCATTTGTCTCCTTATCTGGAGAAGTTATTTACTTCCCACAGGGTTTCGCAATGCAGACAGGAATTGGAGGAATGTGTGTCCACCTGCCCTCCAAATAGATGTGCACAATGTTGAGATTTTTTTTGTTTTGACCTCTTGCTGTTAGGAAGACTTGCAAAACTAGGGTAACTGAGTTCAGGATGAAGCAATCAAAGGCCATTTTTTCTATACTAGAAATTGTGGAGCTTTTCTGAAGTAATTGAGCTGATGTCTAGCTTGTTTCGCAGATGTTCCACCTGATTCCAACAGCACAGGGAAGCTTCTATGTCTTCAATGACATTTTCAGGCTCAATTATGCATAGGTGCTTTCTTGTTGCCAAACCCAAGTGGTGTCCTACCAGTGGGATCCGAAATTGCTCAATGGTTGCTGTTCGATTGGGAAATGTTATTCTCTTTAAGATGAATATGGGGTTCGCCATCACGATGATTCAGTGCATATGAGTGGGGGGGGTTACTATGTTTTGAACTTCAATGAGAGGCTTATCATTATGTCTTATTTGAAAATGTGAAGGGAAATTTTTATGCCTTGCAGAAAAGGAACAATATTTGTTCTTGATTCATTTCAATTCTGTTTGTCATTGTCCTGAAGTGTGTGATGCATAGCAGCCATTTGGTGTTTTTAGTCAGGGAAATTATTGGTTGCAGTTTCAATCCTGAAGGGTCTAAAGGTCAGAGACAAGAGAGTGTGTGGAAATGGGTGATGTCAACTGTTTTGTAAACATGGGAAAGCAGAACTTGATGCAAGTATCTTTCACAGCTGTAGCAAACAGATGCTAGACATGAAGTAGTGTTAGCATATATTTTAGACACACTCACAGGCATATGCCATGTCCTGATTTTATGACACATTCTTTGCCTATGGATCTGGGCCACACAATACTGTCTCACAGCTGAATCTGAGAAAATGTCCGGGAAGGAAGGGTTTCTAAATTTGTGACAAGATTTATAGATCCTAGGTATTTAGCGACTTGTTCTTCATGTAAAATTGGATCTCCCCTTCTCATTTGAAGATTTGGGCTGGATTAGACACCATTGAGTTGCTAAACAATTGATGTCTTCCTCATGATGTGGCATGTTGGGTATACTTTATCATCTCCACGTAAGGTCAGTTATAGATTTTGCCTGATTTCATTTTTCTTTGTTCAGATTTAACATCAAGGATTTGCATTAGGCTATCTATGATGATGAAGATCTCCTTCACATGAAGAGGCTACATCATCTGTGCTCCTGTTAAACAAGGAACCATGGCATGTTATTTGTTCCTTGTGTTGGAAAATGTGACACAAGTCAAGTGCACAGAAGCTGATTTGGAACTCATGTCAGTGTGTTGCCATGAGATGACATTGTCAGCAGGCACACCATCTTGTAGTTCCACCAATCAGTGCCTCACAGCATGAATTGATGGGTCTTATTTAATGCTTCTCTTTTGCAATAAAAATCTGGCAGAATGTGAAACTGTCTCCATAGTCCAAGAGTTTCCTTTGTCACAGGAGTGGGATGGAATTTAGCTCCTGCAACAATTTCTGAACTCCAAGCATGTAAATTTCATTGAAAATGCTCTGCTTGATCGTTGTCATAGCCATAAGTGCATTGGGGGATATGAAAATTGGGGATGGGTTTCTACCTGACATCTTCCCTAGAAGATTGTGTTCATTCATGGTGCTTTGGTTCTGAAAGTTGAGCCTGGAAGTTGGTCTTGGGGATGTGTGATTGTGTCATGTAGTTTGGTATTTCTGCTGAGACAACCTTAGGGGGCATTGCAGCTATGGAAGTTACATAGTCTGTGGTTAACAGTCCCATGGCATGGAAAGGAGTAGGATGTGGTCTCTTTTGGGCTGGTCTGAGAAGGACAGAGGTATGAGGAGTTTTTCATGGTTCAGATGTTTACTTCATGAGTATGCCATATCATTGTTATGATGTCAAAGTTTGGGTTGATATAATGGTATCAGCAGATGATGTACAGAAATGGCAATTTTCAGCATTTTTGGGCATCCTAATCTGCAGTTTTATCACAAATGGTATAAGGGGCATATTTAGCACACTGTTTCATTTAAGGGCTGAGCACATAATATGCCATGCATCCTTTACAGAAAGCATGGACAATTCTTTGTCTGTCTCCCATACCAGGCCTCCTGTTTTAGTTCTCAAGCTTTTTCAATCTGCACCATTTGGGGGTGGGCCATTTCCTCCAGCAGAAATGTGCTAACACAGTGAAGACATTGCTATGCAATTAGCTCTCTTGTTCTCCATTTGTCATTACAGCTGTCAGATGACAGTATTGAAGTTGGAAAAATCCTCCTCTCTGCAATGCAGGTCATTATCTGCTCTCATAACTTAGAGGCAAGAACTTCAGGCAGTAAACTTCTCTCATAACATGAGACAATAACTTCTGTCTCAATCCTTTGGTAGAGCACACCCAAAGATTGAGAAAGTTTTGGGGATGAATGGAGGTGACGAACAAAATAGAACAGGGAAAGGATAGATTTAACCTCTTGTTGAATGGTTCCAACAATCATTCATACAGAACTTTCTCCATTAACAGAATGGTTTGCAGGTTGTAGACAGGCATTCAAAGGTTGGTAACAGTGACAACAAAACTGGTGAGAGCCGTGTGTTAGCTGAGGTTGTCAACCAAAAGTTGACAAGAGTTCACAAAGGGGAGGAGTGTCCTATGTTGAATGATGTACCAACAGTCCAAAGAGCAGTGAATTAACTGGTCACAAGTTTCAAGTGGAAAAACATTCAGTCATTCAAAAAACCTGACTGCATGCAAAATGCTCCCAAAAAGGACCAACATATTTGATGTAGAGCAAAAGCACTGTACCTGTCACTCCTGCAGAAACAAATCCTGCATGCAGCAGGTGAGTCACATGGCCTGAGGGTACACAGGAAGTAGATCAGAAGTTACCATTCTTCATAAGCCAGTACCTCTCCCTGTTGTTCTCTTTCACTAACTTGATATATCAACAAGAAAAAAACATTGACTGACCAGAATTAAGTATCCACCGCATCTCACAATAATCTGTGTGCTCTCACAGACAACTTTAGAACGTATGTCTAGTCCTCTTACTGCACATTATAGTTCTTCATGTCATGTCACTGAACCCTGAGTAACTTTCAGATGCCACATATACATTGACCAACACTGATCCCAGCCTATGGAGTGACACCAACACTCTAAATTCATCCAAACAGATTTTCACTTTTTCGAATTTCTGTATGTCAAATTCTCTTCTGAACGGAAAGAAAAGAAGAGGTACATCTATGCACAAACTGGAGTCCTTGACTTCTATATCTCCCTCTCATTATTCTATGCTCAATTTTCCCCAAGAAAAAGAATGGGATTAAGCAGCAAAATTATCTTGTGCAGAATCTTTCAAGGAGAAAATTCTATTTGTCAAGCAAGACTGTTCTCTTTGGAGAACTCGTATACACTTGTGATCATTTGGTAATCTCTTAAGGAGTCGCTGGAAAGGAAGATGCTGTTGAGTTAAACTCAAGCATTGACATTTCTTCAGCCCCAGGGAGAAGATTGATCTCAGACTCAGAATCAGCTGGAACTAGAGTGATGACCTTGTTTGGCGACATCTTTGAACTTACTTGCAGCAATTTTGGTGGTGCAACACGACCAGTGACACTCACTCTATTTGCATACATGTCCACAGATACGGACTCCACATCTGCAACACAAATGCCACTCCACTTCAAAAATATTTGCTAACATAGATAGACTACATAAATGGGCCTACCATGCACCTCAACATCACTAAAGAGCTCTGCAAAACATGTACAACACAGCATCATATTTCCCCCATTGAGTACAGGTCTGCACCCATCCCAGATATTGGGGAGCTAATTATCACTGTCTGTCCCTCACCAATATAAAAAAGAACTAGCTAAACAACTAAAATCCATATTCATTATTGATGTTTCTAGGATTCAGTTGCAGACAGGGTTCAGGTAGCTACCTGGCATTTTCAAGAGAGCAGTCTTGATTTTTGAAATACAACTTTCACAGCACAGGCTGTTATATTGTAAGTCCATTGTCTGCAACACAGGAGGAAATCAGATAGTCACATGGAATTGGACAAAAAATAGAAGAAGGCTTTTTACTATTTCAGTTAGGCTCATCTAGTCATTCAGGTGTGTGTAGTGATAAAATCATTACTCTGATTTAAAAAGTCAACTGCAAATCATATGAGATCTGCTACTTTGTTGATTGCTTGACCCTTCTGTCTCAATCAGATGTGCATGCTTGAAGGTACTAAAGAGCTGAAATCTGCGGTGAGCAAGAAAAGATGCAGATGCCTACTTGGCTTGGAGGAAACTGCTTCACAGCTTTGTCAACCGAGGCCTTTTGTGCTGATACTTTGTCAACTACCTCATCCAACTTCTCGGACTTTTCAATTTTCTCAGATGAAGACTGCAGCCCTGATGCACCTGACTTTAGTTGCCCAATCTCAGTTTTGAGCATGGCCAACTCCCTTCGATCATCTAAAATCTGCAATACAATGAGAGCACATCTCAGTGCAAATGGTGAATGAAATGATTGTCACAATGATCAACATCAAGAAGATTCAGTTTCATGGCATAGGGGGAAACTCTTAGTCACACTGGCTGCAGTTAGTGTCAAAAGTTGATTTTGCCTTTTTTTCATCAATCTGGGATGCTGGTTCAAAAGTCACAGCACGAAAGCACAAAGTTATAGAGATTCTGCAACCTGGTCAGCTGCAATTCCAGAGTTATCAAATCTCCACTGAGAATTCACTCATAATTTGCCACTTCTCAAATATACTCACCTCATCCAGCTAACAGACAAATTAAGGCCTCCAGATTCTTCAAAGACACAGTAAACAAAGACAACACTATCACTGGCTTTCTTCAGAGCATAAGGGGTCATTCAACATGGATGCACCCATCAACACACTAACCTTTCTAACTAAACTGCGAAGCCTGATGACCTCCAATGGTTGCTCTGGGCCGTAATGGATGGCTGTATCAAAATCCAAGACTGCTCCTTCACAATCACCCTGTAGGAACTTGAAAACACCTCTCTCTACATATGCCGGGATAGCCCTACTGTCATGTCTGTGTCCAATCGCACTGTTCAGATCTACTATTGCTCCATGGTAATCACATGTCAATCCTTTTAAGCACCCCCGAATCCTGCTCCAAGGACAGCACATTGACTCAAGAATGTTAAATCACAAAATAAGAGTCAGCTTGCAATGTGTATGTGGTATCATCACCATTCACCATCAAGTTCCCATCAAAGTTAATAGGATGGAGATTTTTGGTACCTGCATATCTGTTTTGACCTCTTGAACTGTTCCAAGAGTATTTAGAGTTGGATGTTCATATAGCCAAGCATTACAAGAGGCAAAATCAATGCTTCAAATATGTGAACCATTGCTTAAGAACTCAAGAATCACAACAATGAACTCCAACGTCTCAGGAAGTATAGTCATTACCTCAAAGGGAGGTCATTTTGTGGTTCAAGCTGTACAGCATGGTTCATCTCAACCAAGGTCTTCTGCCAATAGTCTGTATGGTACTCCTGTGTCTGCCTCCCATCAACCCCTGAGTTGCTTGCACTGGGCCGCGTCTCAAATTTTTGAATCATTTGACTTCTCACGTTTGCGTTATCTGTCTTTGGCACACTGCCACAGCAGAATCACCCGAATCACATCACAATTACCTAGGCACTTCACCATCAGAATTGCACAGATGGAACTACGACCAAATTTAGGTTGGGTTCCACAACTTCTAAGTGCCTCTGGATACTCCTACAGTGCTACAAATGCTGCTAGAGTGTTCAGGTCTCCCCAAAAAAGGATTTGAGATCTGAGTTGTTCTTTGAATCTGCCTACAATCAATCACATCACTTTCTCCTAGACACACAAACACTAAACAGTATGGAGAAACTGGAGGAGCACTGATTGCTAAACCATAAGACTCTGCAAAAAAAAGCTTGGTCAAAAGAAGATGCAAAAGGTGTTCAGAGGGTAGAATGGTAGTTTTTCAGAGCATTATCCACTGAATCCATTAAAACTTTTGCAGGATTAACCTCAATCTAAGGACAGCACTCTCCATGTACACAGTATTTTCAGTATCTTGCAAAGCTCCTTACCTGGAAGGATGACCACCATGTTCTGACCATTGAAGGTTGCCCATATCCATCATTGACTCATGCTTCCTGCAGAAATGACAAAAGTAGAGATCAACCAAAGTAGAGGCAAAACTATGCAGCCAAATGTTTAGTTAATTTTGACAAATCCATGACAAAAGCTGGTTTCAGAGCTTTTACTTTTCAAATGGCCACTCCCCAAGTAAAACATATCGACCAAGCACCCAGCCCACTGAGAGTGCTGCAAGTTGCAGCACCGGTAGAACAACCTTCCCAAATATTGGCCACCAAAAACTTCTTGGCAACATGGCAATTACCAGGATGAACATTCCTAAGAGAAAGATGTTTACTGAGTCTGTCACAGACAGTCACAATGTCAAGGAGTTAAATTTTAGACTTCAGAATGTTGGCTTGTGTGCTATGTATGACACAAAGGAAATGAGGATGACACACACAATGCTATTATTGACCATTGGTGCATAACATGTAACCTCACATTTGAAACATTTGTCAATTCTCATTGTACAGTAGAGACATAAATATGAAGGTGCATGATTGTTGGACCACATACCAAATCTAATATCCAGCTCATAAGTGCATACATACCTTGTGACTTCCTGGGTTTTGGCTGAAAGCCAACAGGGACAAAACCACTTCGAAGAGTTAATGTGCTTCCTTCAAAATCCACACTCTTAGTTGCATAAACCACTGAAGAATCCAACCCAATTTCATGCCTGGGGGGCTCCTCAATAAACAGCACATCCATCCATCCAGCACCTTGATCATGTGCAAACCCTCCCTGCAAGGACATCAACAATACAAGCAAAATACATTCAAACTCCAAATCTGATCAAACTCTACCTTTTTTTCTTGCAAGCCCACATCTTTAACATGGATACAGTGACAAGGCCAATAACAACTAGGAGCCCAAACAAGCAAAATCTCAAAGCCGTGGTGGTGTGTGCACCTTGATGAGAGATTTGCTTGTCAAAGGGATGTTTTTAACAGATGTTGCAGCCCTCATCTGTACCCCCTCCAGGAAAAGGCCCTCCACTCTCAATTCATGCTCTGGCAAAAACAAACAATATAGCCAAAGCATGAGACGTAGAATACTCCTATCCCTCTGTCTTGCTTAGACTTCCAACCTAGGCACCTATGTAAAGACCTTGTTTATTGCTTCATCCAATTCACTTCATGCCAATACTTTCACAGGGCTCCAGGAAAAAGTCTACTCAAAGAGAAGAAAACAGCGAACCTTGCATCACAAGTTCATTAATGCAACACATGCCTTCCCTGATCACAAGGTGAATAGTATAAGAGCACAAAGATAAGGCATGATCTGTACAAGAGACATCTCCAGATCAATCTAAGAGAGCGGCCTTCACCTGTTTCTCGGGATGCATCCAATACTACTGGAACTGGGCCTCCTTGAAATTTGAGCAACTCAAGCTTATCTCCTGCATATGACAGCAACAGAGAACTGTCTGGCCACTTCAGAACAAGAAGCATTTCTATTTTGTGCCAGATTTAGACTCGTAGATGAACACTGAGCTCAAAGTCTTTCAAGACCTGCATTTCTTTCTACTGCTTCTGTGCAGCTAAAAGTAGCTGCATTGTGCATGCTTAAACAAGAATTTTTCTTTCCCTTGGCAAAGCCTATAACGAAAGAGGCATGAATTGTCTGACCTCTGTGCACAATGATACCCCAGCTCCCAAGCTGTAAAGTACACTGTGGGTCAAGAGCTGCTCCATACTGAGCAAGTGCCAGGGCTTCAGTTAAGAGGTCTGGTGTGATTGGGAGCCTGGTCTGCAACACATATGAAGTTTCTGCCACTTGATGTACTTGTCCACCACTCATGTCACTGAGCCTCTGTTTCAGTGTGGTCACATCTTCCCTTGCCACATGACTTTTGAATGCCATAGTTCCCAAGATAGACTCTGTCAATTGAGATCTCATTTCTCCATCTGTGGGTCTCTTTGAAAGCAGCATATCTTCACCCTCTTTTGAAATTGTCTCAGTTGTTGAAGATCTTGTTTGGTGCTTCAGCTCCTGGATTTGTTTGCCATTTCTGTTTGTGTCCCGTGGTCTCGGATTTCGAGTCCAACCAAATGTTGTGTACCACATATCAATCATCTGCTCGTGCAACCCATTCAAGAATGTTCGCACATCTTTGAAGTCGTGGGAATCTGCAACTTGCTGTAACTCGTCAGGGTCATCAGTAAAGTAAGGCCTTATCCGCACCCATACATAAGCACAGAAGAAGCCTGTCACAATAGCCACCGGCACTGAGGGGCCCCAGGTCTGAAAATGCTCATATGAGAAGACACCCCGACTTCTTTGGCATTCTCTGTAGCAGCGCCCTAGAGCACCCAAAGTAGGAAACAACCACATGGTGCTTTCCTCTCACCAACACAACAAGACTTGTGCGAAGGAGGAGGACAACCCAGAGTGCAGCAGGCCTGATGTTGAACAAGCTTCTGGAAGGTGCATTCAGAAGATACAGAAGATCGTTACCTTTCAAGAAGAGAACCTCTTTGCTACTCTTATGAGCAGTAGCAAAATGATATAAGGATTGCTCTATAACAGTAGGAAAGCCAAGGTTCTGAAGAAGATGATACTTGCACTGAGGAGATGTTATGCAGCATCTATCCTAGGTCAGAGAGGAACACATTACTCACTACAGAATAGCATTTGGCAATTGCAAATGAAACACTCCACTGCTGTAGAACTTCCATAAGTAGATGTATTGCTATGATCACTCATTAACAATGCAATCTTATGAAGGTCTCATAGATTTTACCAGGGAGACAGTTTCAATGATTCGCTTGAACTGCCCTTAGGATTCATGGAGATAGGGCTGAGTTTCAAGGTAGCAAATGCCTGGAGGAGCTAGTAACTTGCAGTTGTGAGACAATGTTGCTCGATGGTGCTATTTGAGTATGCTGCCGAATCTTTGTGGTCTCCTGAACAAAGCACCAGAAACAACACACTACAAAGACCTCGTCATGATACCTCTGATCAAGAAGAATGATAAGGCAAGACAAGTTTCTATTGCTATTGTACTTCTTCTACTCATCATGACAGTCCTGACATTTATATCCATCATCCTAAAGCCACTGCAAGTCAGCCAATTTCCAGTTTCTAAGATCAATGCTCATAAGTTGATATCAGCAGGACATCAAGACAAATTCCGCTACTACTGTCATGCAGAAGAGGGAGAAGAGCTTTTGTGACTTTAACAAAAAGCTTTTCAGCCTCCATGGCATTTCAAACACATCTACCAACACCCAAGAGATTCTCACACAAACTCCAGTTTCTGTCACACTTCAGTACATCATTGCAAATCTTTGTGTAGGGGCAATGACAAAGAAATTGCTGGGAGCTCAAAGACGGTCTGTATGGATTGTATGCAGCAGGGAGCTCAAATTTGAAAGGGACTGAAATGCCTGAAATCAAGGCCAATTCTGACAAGTACTAGGGTTGTTTTCCTCCCATTGTTTTCCTTTCCTTCCTTCTTTTTTATGTTTTCTTGCATATAAAGTGTTTGCAAAGGCTTTACATCCAAGCTCTTCCTACTACACTTGTTCAGGACACACATTCTTCTTGCAAGCAAAGCTTCTTTCTCCCAAGCAAACCTCTTCCTGTTACACTTGTGCAGGACACATTCTTCTCACAAGCAAGCTTCTTTCTCCCAAGCAAACCTCTTCCTAGTGCACTTGTGCAGGACACACATTCTTCTTGCAAGCAAACTTCTTTTTCCCATGCAGCTAAAAATCTTGAGAACCTGGATTGCCACTACCTATCTCCTGGACTTCAAAAATTCTCCTGGAGTCTAATCATCAGATACACGATTTCTTGGCAAACCCTAGAGAAAATTGCACAATCCTAGAGGAGATTTTCAGTGCGAAACACTGCAGCCACACAGCGAAGGTCTTATCAGGGAATTCAGAGAAAAGGATTCAGAGAAACTTACTAACTCGTGAAGATCTTCACAGTCTGCGCGTTTCTTAGCAACCTGTGAATCAAGCGATCCTCTTCTTGTTCATCAGAACCTGCAAGAAAACCTCTTTCTCTGAAACTATCTCTGAAGAAGAACACAAGAGCAAAGCGACGAGAAGCTTCCACAGGCTCCAAAGAGCTCGCAGGTTTTTGTACAAGAAAAAAAAGCTTTCTAGAGCTGTGAATACTCTCCTCCCCGCGACTGCACCACCAGCCTTTACGTGCAATCCATGACGGCAAAGCTTAACACAGATCGCGGTCGCTTCTCCTTCGCTCACTGCTGGCGCCTAAAAAGCGCGCTATCTCAAAATGCTTCGGGAGCACAACAGAAAACCCCAGCAAAGCTGCTGGCTACGACAACCACGGAAAACAAAACTTCGCGTCCGGAACTCGAATGGTGGAACTACTACTGCACGCAATTGCTTGCCCCGGACATTGAGAGAGCAAGGGTTATCTCCATGTGCGGGGTAGTGACTCTCGAGTGTTAGGGTTCAGAGGAGAAGCGTGGAAGAAGAATAAGAAGCCGCAGCAGCTCTGGGTAGAAGGCTTCAGTTGCTCCAGCAGCAGCAGCATCCAACACTACATACTCGGGTGCCTTTTTGGCTGCGCTGCTGCTTCCTCTTCTTGATTGATTCTTGTGGGTGATGATTGCTGGGTGCTAGTTTTGCCCTACTTTCTCTCGAGAAACAACACATTCAAAGCAACTGCCTATGGAAAAGGCATGGTATCTTCGGAGATGGACACAGTACGAATACTTTTTGTTTCCATGTTTTCTGTTGTGCTCATCAGTGGAATGGGATTATCAACGCCGCTGCTGTTGCTGCTGCAGATCAGACCAGATTGTGTGATGCTTATATATATCTACTTGTCCAAGATCAGACAATTCTAGCATCAGGATCTCATTATCATCATGTCCTGGATGTTGGGTGTACATTCTTATGTCATGATCAGTAGTATCATTTTATCTTGTGGCATGCATTGGTTTGCTGAAGCTTGCTTGTCGGGTATATTGGGGGAGGGTTCATCTTTGTTTCAGTACTTGCAACTAAGGGTCTCACATTAGGGAATTCTAGCATCTAAGGGTCACACATTAGAGAATTCTAAGCATCAGGATCTTGTCATGAGCAATGATGATGTCCTGAGGAGGGTTGGGATTCATCTTTGCTTCAGCACTCAAAACTGAGGCTCAAGATCAGAGAATTCTAGCATCAGGATCTTGTCATGAGCAATGATGATGTCCTGAGGAGTGTTCGGATTCATCTTTGCTTCAGCACTTAAAACTGAGGCTCAAGATCAGAGAATTCTAGCATCAGGATCTTGTCATGAGCAATGATGATGTCCTAGATGTTGGAGGAGTGGTGGGGGGTTCATCTTTGCTTCAGCACTTACAACTGAGGCTCAAACATCAGAGAATCCCAGCATCAGGATCTCGTCATGGTCAATGATGTCCTGGATGTCAGAGGAATGTTGGGGTTCATCTTTGCTTCAGCACTTAAAACTGAGGCTCAAGATCAGAGAATTCTAGCATCAGGATCTCATCATGAGCAATGATTATGTCCTGGATGTCGGAGGAATGTTGGGGTTCATCTTTGCTTCAGCACTTACAACTGAGGCTCAAGATCAGGGACTTTAGCATCAGGATCTTGCCATCAGCAGTGAGGTCCTGGATATTGGGTTTACATTCTTATTTTATTGAGCAGTATCATTTGTGTTACAGCAACCATCATTTGCCAAAGCTTGTCAGAAGTGTTAGGTTCATCTTTGCTTCAACACTTCCAACTAAGGCGTGTGTGTGTGTGTGTGATTTAGTACGACACAATGTGAATCAGATTTGGAGAATAATCGCGCACAATAGCCATATAAAACCATTGGTGTTTTTGTTGCACATGTACATATGGAGCTCTGAATCATTCCATCAACACTGTAACGTTTTTCTTGATACTGATTGCAGCTGTTAAGACTCCAAGGAGGGGGCAGGAGGCTGCGCAACCACTATTCTCTGTAGGCCTCTCTATGCCTTCAGCTTAAGTCTTTAGATGCCTGGTAGTGTAACGAGAAGCTCAAATGAAATAAAGCTTACCCTTGCAAGCTTGCTTTGATGCAGTTTGAATGAGGATATACTGTTGACCCTTCTTTTGTTAGCTATCTTTTTGAGGGCTAGTCAATATCACGACTGAGTCTACCCATTGTTTCCAAAAATGAGTGTCAGAAAAACTCAGGATGCAGATGTTGTATAATGGTTTGCCGGAGTTTGGCAGATTATTACATATTCATGTACACCCACTACCATCAGAAGCTGATGAAGTCAGTTGGTAGTCATGGCAACTTACAGTCACTGTGGTTGTGATGGAGGTGATGAGGGTCTGGCACTTTTTGTGAGCTTCTCTCAAAAGGTTATGACTGCACTCATTGTCATGTTAACCTTCAAATTGTTTGTTATGGAGATTTCTGTGCAGTTTTATGTGTTAGATTCCAGCTAAAACATTCTGCATTTGTGTTTTTGATGCAGGTGATGCAGCTATGGTCTGCAAGTGATTCACAGAGAACCCAATTCTCTTGCTATACTCTTGAACAGATTTATACCACCCTTGATGACTTGAATGGCCCCCATTGCTTCGAAAATGTTCCACATCGAGTACAGTTTATACAAGGGGTGCGTGACTACTGCAGGTGAAACAACAACACATACAGGTTTCATTTTTTCTAGTATGATACTCAAATCCTAAACTCCAGTACCACTAGTGTTGGAATGGGTATGCAGCCTCTGTACCTGAGAGAACTTGGTAGTCTTGGTTGTGATAGCTAGATGCACCAAGCTGCAAAGAAATCGCATGGCTAATGAGCTAGATTGGGATTTCTTGTGGCTACTAGATGCAAGAGATCTGGATTTCAGTCACAGAGAGACAAAGAGGCAGATTACTTTTGGTTGAAAGTATGCTTGGATATAATTTGGAAATTCCAAGAGATTTCCAAAAACCACATGGAAATAATTATCTGTTCAAGAAATTTAATTTCCTTTAAATAATTACTTTATAAATTTTATTTTTCTTTGAAATCTGAACAATAACATGTAATTTTCCTTTTTATATTATTACTTTAGAAAACCAGGTTTTCTTTACATGAAAGGAAACTCAACGTGTTTAGGGTTCTTATTTTGCATGTAGGGTTTTGAAATCTCTTGCAAATAATTATTCGTGAATTTTTTGTTTTCCAAAGAAAAAATTACTAACCTAATAAATGCACCATTATTTTCTTTTTACACAGAAAGGCACCAAATTCACTTGTTACCTATTCTTACTTGCTCATTTTGTTGAATTTCCCTTAATTATTATATTAGAAAATGGTTTTTGTTGAAGATCCCAAAAGCAATTTAATTTCCTTTTAATTACTACTTCAAAAAATTGGTTTTCTTTTTAAGTACACCCAAGAAAGACATTACAATTTGCAATAAATTATTAATTTAGAAAAAAAGAAAAAGAGGTGGCTTTCTTACATGAAAGGAAATTCAAATTTTAATTTATAATAGATTTCAAAAAACCATGTGCAAATAATTAAGCGTTATATTAGAAATTTCTAACCTGATAAATTACACTACTATGTTCTTCTCACATACAAAGGCACCAATTTAACTATTACCTTTTTTTTTCCCCTTAAATCTCTTAAAATTCCAATGCAGATAATAATAGTCCTGAGAATTTCCATTTTGGGAATAATTATAATTCCAGATCATAAAATCTACCACACTACATGGATGATGGGAGCTGTCGCAAAACCCACCCCACCCCCAAGACACGTCAGATGGGACACGTGGCAGTATATATCAAATAATCATTGGAATGTACCGAAAATTCTGACACGTGTCATCTGTCCATTCTATATATCTCTTGCTGGGTGCTTTAGAAGCGCCACGTGTCAACCTAGGCCTGTGTTTGGACGTGATAAGACCCGACTTTTTTGCGAAATTAAAACAGAACCGGTCGATTCTGGCAACTTCGGTCTGGAACATGTAGATTCCGGACTTTAATACGTCAAATAAAAAAGGAATAAATAAAGCAAAAATGACCAGGCTGATTTTTACTGAGCCACTTTCTCAGAGCATCCCCACGGGTATGTGAACCTGCCAAAATATTTCTCACATCCAAGTTTAGTTATTTACTATTTTGGAACCCCACCCTGAAACCAGGAGTGCAAATAGGTGGGAACTACTAATAGCAAACCACCTGGACCAATCATTATGATTGTCCAATCCAAAATAGGGAACAGCAGTCAGATCATATTTATTACTCTCTTCTTTAGCAGGTGCACAAGCTTTGCTGCTGCGCTTTTTACCAGTCTCAGCAAACAGAGCTAGAGCTAATCGTGCAGGAGAAAAACCATTTTCCTGAGACAAACCGACATATATCGACTTTTCTTCATCCGATTTTAATGTGCAGGGTCACATACTGAGCAACGGTGCAGTTGCTCTGAGTCTGGTTATGTAAAACAGTAATGTAAAACTCAAAGTAGGGCTGGGCTGGTTCGGTACTTTGGCAGCACGGTGCCTAATAATTTTTATTAATTTTTTTCATTTACTTTGGGGTAGTAGAAATAATAATATTTTACAATTAGGCACTATACTAAATAATGAAGCTAGTATGCTTGAGAGTTTTTTTCAGATTTTCGGCATGGTAGGTAGGTATTTTTCAGAAATTTTGGCAATCCCAAAAATAATTAATTAGTGTCTAACCAGCCTATGTACTACAGTAATAGGTATAAATAGCTAATATATTTTGATGGTAGGTTGAGGGTTTTTTGTTTGGGGGGGGTCTAAAAATGTGACACTTGAGAAGAAGACCCAAATGCCATGGATTTTTTATTATTTTTTTTAGTTTAGTGAAGTTGAGAAACTGGAGAACTTTTTCCCAAAAAGCGACAAATTTAGTTGATATTACACTGCAAAAACACATTTGTCTCCCCAAATTTTTGCCCCAAAAGAAAAAACAATGCCAAGGGCCATTTAGGGTGAAATCTTTGTATGTTTCTCTTCATTTGTTGACCCTACTCAAAGAGAAAGAGAGTTTGCATCATGTAAGATTTAGGATACAATTTTGGTTTGAACTTGGAACCAATTTGTTGGGGAGTGAAACAATTACCATGTATTCCAAGTTCAACATTTTGGTGTCAAATAATTATTCTATTTTGAAGATTTCATTTCAAAAAATAAAAATATTTTTTTATTTAAAAAAACTATTTCAGGAAAAAAAAAATAGAAATATTTTTTTAATTCAACATTTTTGAAATTTTCAATGAGAAAATTTTCCCAAAAAATGGTATATGGGAGATTTTGCATAATCCTTTTTTTTTGGTTGTCCTTGGACAATTCAAGACAATTTTTTAGACCACTATTTCATTTCCAAGTTTAACCATTTCACTTTTTTTCTAATAACTAGCTCTTATATTTGTAACTATCTCACCCTTTTTTCCTACCCACCAACATGGATACGAAAAGACAAATTAACATGTGTCTTTTCGTGTCCATGTTATTTATATTTATTTAAATTAAATTCAACATGGATAAAAATAATGATGAATTATTGAAAAATATACAAGAACATAAGAAGAAGAAGAAAATGATCATCACTATGTAGTGCATACTATACGGAGCCCAAATAATTATAGTGTCAAACTTGCCATGGTAGTATGATATCAAGGGGTAGTCTTATTAAGGACAATAATGAACTACTAGGGGCCCAAAGGAGAACAATCATAGAGATATCATGTGCATGTAATTTGAACTATCAATTGTTGACCTTTGTGTTTTCTACTTAAAGGGTTGGATGGATCTTTGCTTCTTGTGAACCACATTTAACACATGATCTCTACTTTGAGTACTAGATGTGCAAACCTACAATGACAAAAAAAAAAAAAAATTAATTTTTAAAAAAAATCACTTCAATTATTCATGAGGTCTACAAGATTCACCAACAACACACAAGTAAAAGTTCTTGCATGACATGTCATTGGGAGTGTTACACACAATCAATGAATGGTCATTTTCTGAATGTGACTCTACATGGTAAAAGGAAATCAAGTTTGATGAAATCCTTAAGCACTCATCATGGCTCAAGTGGTGTTCAAGGGTTCTTATGTAAACCTTGGGTTTTACAAACAATAATGTTATGACAGATGATGTCCCCCAACACCTTGATATGAATGTTTTCAGCTAGTCCCATTTGGAGCTTTTATGCAACAAGAAACAAATAGGAGGTGATGGTGGTGTAGCAACAACACAAAAAATCTTGAAAAGGGTTGGCTTGCAATGAAAGTTTTCAATTCCAAAATCTTCTTTATCACAAGGGTTGTCATGATCCTCCATGCAATTTTCATACTTGAAGAATAGTATAATGTATGCAAGAAAACATCAACCAACAACAATGGTGTCCATCATCATTAGATCCCCAAGCTTTAGGGACTAAGACAACAAAAGAGCAAGCTTTTAGACCTTCTTGTGCCTTCTCCCACTTCATTTTGCAAGTGTGAACAAAAGAAAGTTCAAGCACTCAATATCTTCTTTAAGATCTCAAATATGGACAAATGACATGGCATCCAAAAGCTTTGGAAATTTCATAAAACTTCCTTCTCAACAAATTCCTTGTCCCTTCAGGGGATTGATAAGGTTGGTTGGGAGAGCTACTACATATCTATGAGTCAACCCGTTTTGATCCTTATCTTTTTCATTATTTTCATAATTTTCCAACATGTTGAAAACAAATATGGCAAAATGTCATCAAATTATTATATTCTCACCAATTTAAAATTGCCCATGTAGACCCCCATATGTGATGCTTGTGATGTGATTTAATCACATCACAAAATTTAGATGGTGGAAGCCATTTGAATGGTTTATCAATTGATCATATGTCTACCATTTTTCAACAAAATTAACGAGGAACATCTCACATCTTCATATAATAGATTGTTTCAAAGATGAAAAAATCTCAACCATATGCACCCAAAGCTTGGATCATTTATTTTCAAACATGACCACATTTGTAGTTAAAGATTTGTAGAACTCAGCATAGTACAAACATTCATAAACATGTGAAAGAAGTCATTTAAACTTAGTTTAGTCCATAATCCATACATAGGCTAATAGTTGTCTATAGTTTTAGTGTATATACTTTTGGCAATGAGTTCAAATGACAAAATTGCATGCACATTTGGTTCAATGAACATAATTTCCATGTTTGTAGGTATATATGCATGTTTAGAGGGAAGATCTAATGGTGTCAAAATTTTAAACATTAAATTAGATAGCTAAAATACCTAAAGACCCTAATATTAATTATTGAAAAAAAAAATGACAATATTGAAAAACAACGAAATCCATGACCCTAAACCTTGCAAACTATATAGTAAGGTGAAATTTATTTTTAAAATTTTATATTTATATGTTTGAGGACATCATACCTACTTACAAAGTTACTTCCAAGTTTGCCAACCTCTTTCTCCATTTTGATGGGTGGACAATTTTTTTAAAAATATTTTATCTCTAAATTATTTACATTTATGTTCCCTCCCATTTTTCTTTTTTTATTAATAAATAATCTTTTCTTATTCCGCTTCAATCTTTTTCTCCTTTGGGATTGGTGGAATTTTTGCTTGATTTTTGAATCTCCTCCTCTCAAATGAATGAATAATTGTTTTATTTTCAACCATATTCTCTTATAGAATAGGTGGATAATTTTTTTCTTTACCTCCAACTTTCCTTATTTCCTCTTGAAAAAATTTCAATATTTTCCAACCTCCTTCTCCCTCTAAAAAGGGTGGAGATCTTATTATCTCCCTTCAACCACATTCTATTTTCTTTTGTAATCAATAGACAATTTTGTTACTTCTTTTAATTTTTTTCTCTTTTAGAATGGGTGGTAACATGTGATGTGGCATTTCTTTGGATTATCCGTATGAAATAATTCGGAGCAAAACTAACATAGCCATTCACATAAAAACACGCAAAAAAAACATGCACAAAATATGCGATTGACACCAAGTTTGATTTTAATATGTCTTTTCAACATCCCACACTAATGACAATCATGAGTATCTCAACTTTAAAAAAAAAAGTCCTTTCAAATCAAGCCTTGCCATTGATTTCAAAAAGCTCATGTAAACTCATATTATATGTGCATTACTTAAAGAAGAAAAAAAATCCTTCAATACATGACATTTAGTATTTTTAATGCACATGAATTCATCCATAAACCAACATTTCATCCACAAAATTGAAGGGCAAATGACAATTGAAGCAATGGTAATTGGATGTCCTCCGCTTTGTGGATGGAAAATTTTAAGATATGCATTCATGAATAAACGTTATTTTAGGAAAACAAACACAAAAATATCATCTTCCAAATATTGCATTTTGTCCAAATTACTGTAGTGCATTGGCAACTTTGACAAATTGTCTTTTCTTTGCTTGCTTTTCAGTGCTTCTCTGTATGTCAAAGATTGTCAATTTTGGGCTTATTAGATTTTGTGACTTCCTCTTCATCACTCTGGTGATCTGTTGAAATTTTGTGGGTGTGAGAGCCTAGCAGGATGCAGTTTCTTACACTTCTTCTCTTCGGTTTTTGGCATTCATCACTTATCAAAATGCTAGTTTGTGCCTATCTTTCTGGAGTTTTGTGCCTCTCTCAAAAAGCCAAGATGCATCAACACTCCCTTTTTCCTCCAAGGTTTGTGCTATCTCTGAAACCTTGGTCTGTGTTTTCTTAGTAGGCAGTTTTCATGCTAATGATTGGTCTTTGAATTGTGGTTTGGAATTGCCAGGTCAACTGGCTCTGGAGCAAGCTGCTTGTGTATGTTCGTGTCCAAAAAGTGGTTGAGAGACTGCAATGCCAAAGGATTAAGAATCTGCAGCAGACTCCCTGTTCTTACCACAGGGCCAGTAATTCCAGTACTGCAACACATCTACAAATGTCTGTAACTCCAGTATTGCAACACAGCCACAAATGGACATAAAACTCCAGTACTGCAACATGGCCACAAATGTACAGCAAATGTGAATCTCCCTTCCATCTGTAACCCTTCCATCTCTCGGTAGTTACAGTACCACCCTAATTCTGATTAACATGGCTTTTTAGTTCAAGGGGATGGATTACAAATACATAGAGTAGTAGAGCAACTACCAGAAGTCAGTCTGCTTGCTTGAACCTGATACAACGGGGAAAAGGTTGAGAGGGTTAGTGTCCATCTGACAACCAGCTTCTTAGTTATGGGAATGATCACTCTCTATTTTGTACATGTTTAGGGTTTGTATGTGACAAATTGAAAGTAGAATACCTGTCATTAAGCATATGGACACCTCTGCATCCAGTTGTACATGGCATGATACTCTGCAAATTCTGTTCTGCAGCTGTTCTCATTTTCAATAAATCCTTGATATTGATGCTTTCGTCAGCTGTTCTGCACAAACCATGAACCAATATGTTGCAGCTGTGTATGTGGAGGTCATCTTGTCTCCTCTCGTAAATACAGGTTCAGGAGATCAAGAAGAGCTCTGAACGCCCTTGACTAAAGATTGAGCATCATGCATTTCCAGTGGTTGCATTCATAAAATGGCACAGTTGCTGATTCATGCAACCTGTCTTGCAGCTTTACAGCATGCAAATGGCACAAGCAACTACAAAGAGCAGACACCTGCCCTTTAAAAAAAGTACATGGTACAATTGTTGTTATGGTCCTTGTGCTAAGAAAGTAGGCAATTATTCCATGACAACATGCAGGCACCTTTGTGGTGGTGAAAAATTGGCAGTCTATGGATTCTGAATAAGTTTATCTAAAGAAGTGACTTGATCAGGATCCATGTGGCTTTTGAGAAGGGAATGGACTAACCAATCTCTCACGGAGACAGTAATCTACAGCTAGTGCTGCAAATGCAAAGATTATCATACTTTCTCCAGCTTCCAAAGCAGCTGTTAAAACTTTGTCAATTCCTGTCTCTGGAAATCCTACCAATGCTTGTGTTGCATCAATTTGACCAATACCTGCACACAACCACCTGCAGTTTAGCTCTTACATAATAGTAGCAGAATACAAAGAGAGAAAGTAGTATGTAATGCAGTGAGCCAATAGCTACATTGTGAGGTTCATTTGGACATCTTGCACATGGTTTTCATGTGCTCTATTAGCAGCACTGAGTTTAGTAACCTTGCAGACCTTGGAGCATAAGAAGCTGCTAAGGGAGGGATCAAAAACTGTCCACAACCAAGACTGCAATAGCATTGTGTCTTCTTACCTCTGACTAATCCAAAAGCAGCAACAGCTCCAGACTTGAGTTGCAAATTACCAAGGTCCCGACGAATAATATAACGATAAGTGACTCCAAATAATAGGCAACTGAGTACTATTCCCCCTTGGCTTAGGAGGGTGCCCAAGCCCCAGCCCCCATCAACCACAAGTGAAAATGGAAGGCTGGCCAGGGTGCCGGCCAATGTGGAGACAGCTGCTGCCTGCAATCCAACCAGTTGCATCTCAACATTAAACAAACACAGGCAGAACTATATTGGAGCACCAAAATGAATTTCTTCGGAATTGAGCAGATCATGGAATTGCCCTACATAACTCAAAAGAGATCTTTCTTGTGCTAACAAATGTCAGTGTGCTTGATGAAGAGTTCAGATCAGCAATGAATACAGCTGAAATCTTTAATATGACAATATGCAGCATATCCAACAGACATGTATGGAAGCACAATGTGTATATTCATGTGTAGAGTTGTGTTGTATCTGGATAACACCAACTTGATGTTCACTCTTAAACTGAAGTATTTCACTCAAAAATGAAAGAACTGTAGCTTCTGTCAATCATTGCGTTGTATTTGGACAACACCCGCTTGAGGTTCAATGTTCACTCTTAACCTAAAGTATTTTCATTCATAAATGAAAGGACCATAGCCTCTGTCAATCATTGTGATACAGTGACAATTCACCTTGCCAGACTCCACACGTTCAGCATCCTCATCAATAACTTCTGTAACCCATTTGGTGGACAAGTCACCAGCACGAGCTGTTACTAGGGCCAGTTCAGCTGCTTTCATCTCTGCTTCAGCTTCAAGAACGTCTTGTTGAACCTCTGCGACCTTCAAAGTCCAAGAAATTTCAGCAACAAGTTTCAAGATTTACCATACAGAATTTTGGACATCACCAAACACCTGCAATGAGACAAGGGAATCTCTTAATCATAGGCCATCACTTGCTAAGCTTAAAATACATTGCAACTCAATTTGGAGCTCAATGTAAGGGAGGAGCAAATCCCAGATTTAGGGTTTAGGGTTTAGAATTTAGGTTTTGGAAATCAATGTAAGGGTGGCGCAAATGATAGTCTGATTCTTCAGTAAAAAAACCCCTCAAACCAGAAACTGTGCAATTAAACACTTGTGAGGAGATATGGAGGCAACTTGCCATTGAATCAGCAGCAGCTTGTTCAGCATCCAAATTCTCAAGAAAAGCCTGCAATTCACTGATCTGTTTCTCCTTGCGCCTCACTGCATCCAACTCCCGCTTGCTCGCCTCTACACGCTGTGCAGCTGCTGCTAAATCCCTGAGTAATGCCTGCCCATACGGAAACCAAATCCCTCAAATTAGCTTCTGTTGTTTGCATAACAAGAAATCCTTACCGATAACACATGAAGAAAATGGGAAAATGTACTTCAAGAAATATCAAGAACAACCGAATCAACAAGCATGCCCTAAACCCCAAACCATCAACAAAATTCGCTTTTTTTTTTCCTCTTACCTGTGATTCATCTCCTTGCAAGATCTTCTCTGTTTCCTCTTCCAAGCTGAACCGCCGTTCCTCATCCGCCGGGGATTCTTCGTCCAGAGAATTCCATGTCGACCCTCGCCAACCGTGCTTTGTCGACGGTACCTCTTGACCCTCCTTCCATCTGCTACTGCTTTCACGCCACAACGCAGCTCCGCCGACTGAAAATGCACGGCAAGATGTAAGTCTTGATGATGTGCAGATCGTCAAGCTCCTGGGCGAAGCCAGAGACAGAATAGACGATGCCATGGCCGCCATGTTGTGTGTGACCACGCGCGCCTCTCTTCTCTCCCTCCCTCTCTCTCTCTCTCACACAACAATCCAGTTTCAAGCGGAAGGCTGCAATGCAAAGCCCACTTTACACCACTTAGGGAGGCCCACTTTGCAACCACTAAACCAAATGGATTTGGCCCACTTTGCAACTACTAAAATGAATTAGTTTCTCTATAAAAAAAATAATTGCTCATTATAATTTTCAATTTTTATGTTGCTTCTTCTATAAATTGATTGTTGAAATTAGCATTGTATATGCCAAAAATCATGCAAGTTTTTTTTCTTTAAATAATTTAATTTTGGGTTTAGATGCATTGGAATAGTTTTCCACTCGAACTATTCCTGTGATGGAATTGGGGAATTGGATCATATGAATCATTGAACAAGGATTTTGCCTAAACAAGGATCCTACTTGGAATAATGGGAAATACCATTTTCTTAAGGCCATTCAAGTGTTGACTTTGCTTCTTTTATTTGTAAACATCCAAAGTAGCATTTTCACGTTTTTTTTAAATTTTAAAAACAATAATTTTATTTTTATTTTTTCCTTTTTTGGGTTTAGATGCCTTAGAAATAGTTTCCCACTATATCTTATTTGTTTGATGGGTGGTGGAAATGGAACACCAAAAAAAATTGTTGAATAATAAATAGTGCAAATGATGGGATTGATGGAGATAATGAAAATGATGAAGTTGAATTGTGAAAAAACTAGTGGATGTTTTGATTAAATAGAGGTCTAATTATTTTTGACAAATTTTTATTACTAATTAAGGTAAATAAACTACAACTTAACCTTGTATAATCATAGGACCAATCTCCAAGGAAAATGTGGTAAAAGAGTAAAATGAAGATGTACATTATATAGTCAAATCAGGCTTTCCATTATAATGCATTAACAAAAGGGCCCAAAATGCAAATTTTTTAAGTTCTTTACTAAAATTTGGCATTTGTTGCTTTTTCTCTTAAGTTGCTTGGGGGCCCACTAGGGTTACCCCTCAACGCTATCATCCTTTTGCTCACTAGCATAGTACCTTTCCAAGTTCGGCAATAATTAAATTATTTTTGAAAATACCAAAATTTCTAGAAGAATACAAAAATTGTTGGAAACCTAAGGTTATTTTTCGATAAACTGCTGAAATATCATTTTTTCAAAATTCAAAGCCAAAGCAGATATTTAAAAATAAAATAATTATTCGGGACCCAAGTGTCAAACCTAAAAGGGTACTACAGTATTATCACTATGGCATGAAGGAGAATACAATATACTTGGAGAAATTTCCTAGTGTATTTGTAGGGAAACTTATATGCCTGAACATTCCTCCTAGAAAAGAGGAGTAATCTCTCTCCTACTTTAAGCTCATATGCTTTGAAGCACTTCATGGTCCATGGAAATTAGGATGGTAAGGAACCTGAAAAGATGAAGGATAGAATATGAACCAAAGGCATTCTTCCAGAAAAGATTACCATCCTCGTTATGCAGCTGCATACCCAATACACAGGGCATTCAGTGCCCAAGTAGGAGCTGAAATTGGAACAAAAGAATCAACTGAATCCTCTAACAAGATTAGTCATTTCAATATTCGGAACAGTCATACATCATCCTAAAGAGGTCCCAACTGGTTGGGCCTCCTAAGTCTGACTTCACCATATCCTAAACTTGAGCAATGAAAATATTCACCTACACTCTATGGGCACATCAAATGCTGAGCTACCCACATTTTGTTGAGGTTGCATGGAACACCCCCTCATGTTTAGTCTTGATGAAATGCATCCATCAAGTACATTTTGCTCAAACTCTGGCCCGCAAACCTGTCACAGCAAGACAAACAGAGAAGCAATTCAGGCAACTAATCTAAAAACACACTCTGAAAAATTGGACGATTACAAAACACAGCAAATTGAACAGGATGGGCCTGTGAAAGGATGCCATTACTCTGTACATTACTGTGATACTAATCCTGTTCTTCCAATATGTAGTAAACACAACAAGGGAAGCCGCAGCTTCAAGCAGGAGGAGCAGCAATACCCATTAACTTGACCACAGTAGTTTGCAATTTGGTTAGTGATCAAGTAGCTGTCTAAACGTGATGGTTCTGGAAGTGTTTTAAAGATAGGATTGCTTGGATCTTCCTCTGGCAAGAGCTCTTCTCCTGATAACCTTCGTGCCGCATTCTCAGCTCTGCAAATCAACAAGTCAAATACTGATAAGTCACACTAATAGCAAATAAAGTCCATCATAACCAGTTTCAGCACTTGCCCATCATTCCAACAGTATTTCTACATTAAGCATTCTTACAAAGCCGAAGAGCACAATATTTGAGTACCAAGACAATCCACAAATCAAAAGATATACTCAAAAACACCAACAAATATCTCTCATGAGAATCAAGAAATCTCCATTCTCACAATTAAGAAAGCTGGAACAAGGTTAAAACTTCTCCTTCAAGTCAAAAGAAAAACTTCCAGAAAATGACTTACAAAACTAGGAAGAAAGAACAACATGGGGAGAATTAAGCTCAAGGAAAACTGGAAAAACATAGAGCTTTTTACGAACGAAATTATTACTACACTGTAATAAGGAAGGAATGTCGGAGACTCTTTAGTTGATCCAGATCACCTAAATGAACAGACAAAGAAGAATAAGAGGCTAGAACCATGGAGAGAGAATAAGTCCTCTTCTGGACAAAAGAACTTTGGCTTTCCATTCACTCAATCCCTTAAACTCCTAGAAGTTCTTCCCGTTTATGGACAAAAAAATTGAGACCTTTATCAATAGCTTCTTCAATTGACAGATGAGACAAGAAAGCTCTTTTGACCTTTGTGCCTCTAGAAAAGAGTCCAAAGAGACAATGTCCAGATTTGCAGTAATAACTGGGAGGCAATTATAATCACAGTCACTGCAAAATTTTCTGGTTTTTTGAGGAATGAGCAGACATTCTCATCTCCCTATACTTGAAAAACTCTTGACCAGGATTCTTGACAAACAAGACATTGGTGAATGCAACAATACATGTCATCAGCCTGACAACAGTAAACAGATCACTAAGTTACTGAGAATGGATTGCAGTTTGTGTGTGGCTTGCTGCTTAATAAAGCTCAGAACTGCAAATACCTTCTCTTCTGAAGCCAAGATTGTTGTTGTACTTGCTGCCTTGACAGGTTGCGATAGTAGTATTGAAACTGTGTACAAGGGACCATAGATTAAACATACAGAGAAATGAATTCCCTTGTCAAATAATTCAAATCCACAATCCCATGTCTGAGAAAACCTTGAATAATCACTCATTCAAGAGGTTATCCAATCAATCCAAGAAAAGAGCTTTTAAACCTGTTCTCATGATGGATCCTAGATCAACCTTCTATCTCCTTGGAAATCCAGCAGAGCCAGAGTGGCTGTATGACAGGTCAAGACTAGAATCAACTACTGCTTAGCCCAAGACCGCAAATCATGTTACATTGATCCAGCTGTGCCTTGTCCATGAATGAAGAATGTTAGCTCATTAGAAGGTAGAGGACAGGAAGAAGAAGGTGGCAACAAGAAGTTACAAACCTTCTGCTGCTCCATTGAAAGATCATCCATGCACTCAATCAGGAACTCCAAATTCTTCTCCATGAATGGGTTGGTTGACAGCACTAGTCTATCAAAGTCACACTGTTCAATAAGCCAAACTGATACAGTCAGCTAGGTAACACACAACAAGATTTCACTATACAAGAACCCTGCTGTGACACTACTGCAAATAACAACTCTCATGAGTATCAGGAAATCTCCATACTCACAATTAAGAAGCCAGAACAAGGTTAAAACTTCTCCTGTGATACTACTGCAAACATATGTCCTGAGACCCTTTTAAGCTCTAGCTCCATCATTGTCACAATTATCATGGACTGGCAGAAAAGTACCTGAGAAGCAGGTGCATCAGACTCAAGCTCTGTCATCAATGCACTCACAAGCACAGAGTTGGAAATTTTCACCTGAGCATGCAGACAAAACATTGGTGAAGATATCACAACAAAACAGACATGGTGATAAGATCCCCAAAAATGAATTCATTAACCAAGTGAAATTCTGTTCCTTTCAAGTCAGAGCAAAACTCCAGATGATGACTAAAGAAGAGAAGAAGAAACATATGGAAGGTATGACCTAGTTTGCAATGAACTATAGAACTGGCACTATGAATAGCAGTGACAGGCTCTCACTTGTTCAGACCATCAACAGTAACATGTATGATAGCAACTTTCTATCACAACTTACCCACTGACTTCATCAGTTCCCTATGAAAAAATGTTAAGGCTTCAAGCTTTAGACTTTAAGGGTCTTCATCAAGAAAGCGCCTGGTCCATTCAATTGACAATAACAAGGACCACAGAACACTTTCTGTTGGCAGCCCCCAACTGCATGTACTTTGAACTTTCATAGTCACACAGGCTAGAGATTCAGAAGGAATTCTTACTGGGATCTCCTCAAAAATATCCTTCCATGTCATGTTCTTTTCCCTCAATCTGCAATCACAAGAGCACAAACTTATCAAAAGCTGTTGTGCTGCAGATCAACAAGCTCTGCACAAGCTCTGCATCTTTTGATGATTGCCTGAGCAGTGTCTTTATGTTCAGTGAAATTACTTCTCTCCTGTGAAGACTTGAGTGCGATAGAGTTCCATGAAAGAATTGCTCAGCTTCAAAGCCTTGAGTGCCAGCACCCCCTGTCCTGATCGCAATGGATCATAAATGATGCACACACATCTCTTTATGTTTTCCTGTGTTCCGGACACCAGTCCCCACAAACATTCATTTAGTCATCTTACAGAGCTCAAAAGCTTGATATAGCCACAATATTGACTGTAACTAAGTACCATAACCCATAATAATGTCACAGTTAAGAATTCCAAGCAACTACCTGAAGCCTACATAGCATCAGTCCCCAGTGATCATACCAGACTAGCTCATACATCTAACAGACCATCACAAGAATAACAGAAAAACTTGACAACTCAGGAGAGAGGTATCCTTGGTTCACAACAGCAGACCTCACCTGATAATTCAAGAAAGTCTCAATAAGTTCCACAGTTTGAAAGGAGCCCATGTAAGTTGATTGATACCTGTATAGACATTGATCCAGGAAACAAAATAAGCCAGATGCAATGTCAATCACCACACCAGGATATTCATTCAGAAAGTCCCCAGAAAGATCCTTTAAAGTGGTCTCAATGCAACTTATCTATATGGCAGCAATACTTGTTTGCAAAAACACATACTGTTTATAGTTGCATGTCCTGATACATACAAATCCTAAGCTGTACAAAACTACTTTTAACTCCAAAGAAAGGAAACATTATCAGTAATAGCATGAATGAAGACATTCTTGATCCCTGCTCTAGAGAGACAATCATACCAGCCTACAGTGTTGTTGTCAACATTCACTTCACGAAGACAGCGCATCATCTCTAGCTGATAGTTGGCCCCATCAGCCTCAACCTCATCTTCTTCTTCCCCTCCACGACTCTGCTCATAGGCAACCAAGTCTCTGTGAGGAATTGTCATCTATAACCAAGAGAAGGAAAGAGGAAGCTCCTGGTCTCCTTTCCACCAAAATCTTCAAACTCCAACTTTGCACATACATAGTTCTCTAACTTAAAAGTCAAGCCAAATTGCTTCAATTGGCACCAACCCAAGGAAATTCTTCCCACAGAACTTCCATAATTCCAACCAAGATACTCTCTTGATAATTTGCAAAACCCAGAATTGCCATGTCAGATCACTTGGCAAGGTTTTTGAGCTTGGCAAGAAGCCTATAGAAAAAGACATCTGGCATAAAGAGCGAATTGATCATAAGTTAAACTAGAAATTGAACAAATTGGTCATTCTCTTGAACATGCTGTGCAGCCCTAACTGACTGAAGAACCGACGCAGAGCTGATCTGCTATAAAGCAAAGTACTGATGACTGGTAGCGCAAAAATGACATAACGGACAAGTGCCATAACCAATGGTGATGCAAAATTGGGAGATACACAATGCATAACTAGGGCTTTAATACAAGGCAGATGTGTGGTTTAGAATGTATCCATTACCGGGAAAGGAAAGCAATTGGTGACTTCCAGAATGCTGCCAATATCAAGTCCCAAGAGCTGGCCAGTGACGAGAGCAGGCATGCACTCCTTGCAATGCTTGATGATCTTCAATGCCACCTGCATACAAAATGAAAGACAACGCAGTCAGAGCATTGCTCTTCCTCCCATATCCTTGCCACCAAGCACACCTCTTTTTTTTCTTTTTTTTAATATTATCGGAGAACAGTTTCTTCCCGATATCTTATTGCGCAAGACATCTCGTGCATGGAACAGGAGCGAATTCTCCAAACCTGAATCGATCACGAGCATGTGAACAGAACACGTACCAGGCCATCAATTTGGACCACTCGCGAAGGCACCACAATCTCTTCGGCCGAAGCCGCCTGCGCAAACGACCGCATCGGAGCTGCGATTCCCAATTCCACGACAAAATACTAACGTCAGGGGGGAAAACAAATTGAAAAAAAAATCCGAGCAGGCGGAAAGTCACCATCATCAACTCTTCACGACGGAGCAAAACCAGAATCCCTAGAACAGAACTACAGATTGCAACAGCAACAAACAAAACAAAACACAACACGCCAGCAAAAGCCCTAAACAAACAAACAAAGCAGGAAAAAAAAACCAAAGAAAAAACTAAGAAACAAGCATCAAACAGAAAAAGGTGTCGAGGAGCTGTTACGGGGATGTCCGTCCGCCATCGCCGTCAATCGAGCAGCAAAACTAGTCACCCGGAATTGGCAATGCGCGTGTGTGTTGGGGAAGGTTTCTTCCTCCCTGTCCTCAGTTTGCAAATACGGCGACCGATTAGGGTTTCAAACCGAACCATAATTTGGGTTTTTTCATTCTTTTCGTTTCTCGTCGTCTGTGTGACAAGAGAGGTAAACATACAAATTTTGTTGGCCTTGCCTTGGTTTGTGTAGTAGCTTAAAGGATTTTGGGCCCCTAGGTAATAGGTCTGTTTTTATATGAGGATTTTTGAAACATGATATTTTGGCTTGTGTTGAAACTTGAGATTAGTTAGTTACAGAGTTATAATATCTTGAAGGATTTTGGTTTCTTTTAGAGGATTTTTTGAAGATTATATTTTTGCATGGTGAAATATTTGAAATTATATTTTTGCATGGTCAAAATATAATTTCACTCCTCATATCACAACATTATAGTAGATGATGAAAAATATGTATAATTTCAAAATTTAAAAACGAATTCAATTTTTTGAAAAAAAAAGAATTATTTGTTTTGTCAATGTGGAAACTGACCCTAGGCTATATGGTAATAACCTACCGAGCAATTATTGATTTTTGAAAAACTTGTAAAGAACCTATGCACCTTGCTGGAAAAATATATAGAATCACGAAGACCCTTACGGACTGGTTATCGAATTTTTAATTTTCATAACTTACTTAAATGTTTGAAATTTTCATTAAGGGTTGGTTATCAAGCTTGAAATTACATGTGTAAACTTTGTCATTATTGAAAAAGATTGGGTAATGGATATTGTTGGGAGACTCTCAAAAGTTCACAAGCACTTGAATTTTGAGATCCTTGCAAGGTGCACAATCTCACTAGAATAATCAAACTAGCATCTATAAATAGGAAACAACACAAAAATCAAATCCTCTTAGTGGTAAGAAGGCACTGAGAATTTTCACATAGGACTTTGGTCCTCATTCACATTGTATCTTGTTTCCCCCACGCCACTTGAAGTTGTAGTCATAAGTCACCTTGTCTTCACACTAACTAGTGTGGCTTGTGCCCTTGGCCGAAGTGTTAGCATGTCCTCAACTGATTTTTCCTTCCAAAACCTGGTTTTTTGGAATTTATTTGAATTTTCTGCAGCAGAAATCACTTCAAAATCAATATCTCCCACATTCTGAATCCAAATCTTACCAAATAATTCCCATCAAATCCTGTTCATCAAGATCTTTCCAATAACATCAAAGGCACATTCCAATTCCTCTTAAATTTTCAGCTATGATTTAATTTAATTTTCAGTGAAGAAATCATTCAATATTCAAGAACTTTTGCATCACAAGTCCAAATGTCATGGAACCAAGCCCATGCAGCCCTCTCATCGAGAGCTTTCCAAAGACACCAAGAACACGATCTGAAGCATCCTGGTTTGGTGCATCTCATGACTACAAAACATGACAAAACAAAACAAACTACTTTCCTTCATAGATAGATGTCTTTAATGGCAAATATTCCAATTTGAATCTCTCCAAGTATTATCCACTCCCTTGTCACAAAGTTGAGAACCATCAATTCCCAAGCCAAGTATTTGGAAACCAACCTTTATGATTAAAAAGCAATTATTATCACAAAAATTATCAAATAAATTGATAGACAAGGTTATTACTTTGACAATGACATCAATAATCAATGTTTCTATTTTTTAAATTTGATATTGATATCTTATTGTCATCTAAAAAAATTAACCAACTTAGTTGAGCATTAAGAAAGAAAAAAAACCAACCAACACTAGAAACGACCCATCTAGTAAATTAAATAATTATATGATGGGTCGTCCCTCATTTTCCATTGTTCTTCCAAAATGTAATAAAGCTAGAAACTACATCGTGAAAGCCATGTAATAACCTATGTTGTGAGAAGTTCCACAAGCAAAATCAAACACACATATAGAATGATAAAAAAACATCGATTTCTATAGCGACAAATAAAAATCTCTCTTTCAATGTTGTGCAATGAAATACCACCATGAAATTGTAGCACAATGAAAAATAATGTCAATTAGACCAACCAAATGCAAGGGCAAATTTTTTTAAATTGTTCTTTACATAGACAAAATGACACCCCTCTCAATGTAAACAATTGAATGTAAGATTGCTAACAAAAAGGAAAAAAGAAAGAAGAAATTACCTTTCACAAGTTTGAACAAATTCTCCTAATATCTATTTTCATGATATCCAATATGGTGACCATGGTGTGTAGAATATGAAACACATTGTATTGTCATATTCTTACATTAATATAAATTTAATTGTACATAAGTAGTTAGAGATTTAATTTAATGATGGAAGCAAGTATGTAAGCTCAAGCTAATTGAATTTTCGCTTTTAACAAAATTTCATATGCTTTAATTATCCAGATTTTTAAAATTATTATTAACATTATTTATAAAATTTTAGGCTTATTTTATTACAAATTTATGTTGAAGTATTCAAACATACTTTTTTAAATGAAATTTTAAAATCAGAAAAATGAATGAATTAAAATTGGCGATCAATAATGACATCAACAATTTTTTATAATTTTTTTATATTTGTGGTGTTGTTTAAGATTGTTAGCAAGAAAATTCAACCATGTTTTGGATATAAACCATATATGGAGGAATAAAATTGTTAATTTTTTTCTAATTTTTTACCACATTTTTTAGAACCCATTGTATATTCTAACTATTGTACATCAATTTAAAATCCCTCTATTGGTGTTGATGTCCATTTGCTATGTTTGCAAAATGGTGGAAATCCATCACAAAAAAAAATCAGTTACATCATTAATTATTCTTTTCATATTATCATTTTTTTGCATAAGGTTTATAATAATTTGAAAGATTTCTTAACATTTTAAAAAAAAATTGATCTTGGAACTATTTATGGGTTTTAGTTTGGAGTTATCAAGAATAAAAATAAAAATAAATCATTAGAAGTAGCATTTTTTCTTTCAAAATGTTTATATCAAATGTTTTGGTAAAAACAAATTCATTTTCCCTTCAGTTTGCTTTATTTTTCTAATTCATTTCCCCATAAATAATCATTAAGTTGTGAAAATTCACCACCAAAATAATAATAATAAATTATAAATAACAATGGTTGGGGACTTGGGGGGGGTTTAATCCGACTATTTAATGCCAAATTTTCATCAAAATAAGTTATTTCTATTTCTACAAAAGAAATAAAGGTAAAATATATTATTACATCATTAAAAAGCATAATATTAAAAAATGTTGCAAATGTTTTTTAAAAATTGTGTAATTACTCATTTGTATGAATGTATGATTAATGTTGTTAAACAAATATGGTTTTGAAAATTAAATGGCTATATTGACTTAATTAATGTTTCTTCTTGTGGTTTATTTTTGCCAATTTAAAGGGGCAACAACATTAAGGATTTTTTTTTCAAAAAAAATCCAAATTTCATCAAATTTAAAATATATATATTATCAAGTTTTTGCAATAGGTTTATGTTAGGTAGTCATAATATTGAGTGACTTAAACATATTTATAACTCCATAATTTTTTTATAACCAACCCTTTAAAATTTCTTATGGATGATTACCATTTGAACAACATTGCGAAAGTGAGGGGGAAAAAAACACCTAATTGTATTGGGGAAACTAAAAATTTATAGTTCTTGAAATAATGGGCATATATTTTATATAACAAAAATAACGTTATTAAATTCACATTGAATTGAATCACATGTACAAAGATGTAGGTCAATTTTAACAAAGAAAATAGTTGTAGATTTTTTGTTTGATTCATAACATGTTTTTTTAAAGTTTTTTTAAAAACCATTTAGATTGATTATTTATGAATTATAATCAAATTTATGAGTACATTATTGAATGAACCTCAATATCATGTTTTCATTTCTAGCATTTGAATAAATTTTGAAAAAGAAAACATATATTAAAATGTGAGTTTCATAAAAAAAAATTCATGGTGAACATAATACAATAAAACTTTTATTATTATTTTATTAAAGTTTTGAAGTGATTTGGTGATTAAAACTATGATGCATTTCCATGGGTTCAAACCTTGATGCATGGATGCATTGATGAATGTAATGTGTATATACATTGATTATCATGTACAAATGTAATACATAAACATATATATGGTGCAAAAACCTTTGGCTAAAAACATTCAAAAATAAAAAATAAAAATTTCATAGCATATATTTTTGGCAAAACATGCCATGAAAAAAAGATCCATGATTCCATGACCCAAGAAAAAAAATGTTGGATGATGACATGGCACTTTAATTCATGTCATATTAACGTAAGACCTCATAATGTTCATGTCAAAATTTTAAGATTAAAAATTACATAGTGCAACATGTATTGTCCAAAATTACTATAAAAGAATTCATTGAAAATGTTCTAACTAACTAGTTTTTTTTATCAAAGTTGTACAAGTTGTACATTAGTCAACTTTTGTCCCATTTTCTATAAAACCTAATGAATTTGAGTAGTTGAAAAACCCATGATTCTCTGCTGTGATAAATGTAATGATGGATGAATCCATCCAAAGATTGTAGCAAATATTGTGACTTTTATGTGTTAATCAAGATGACATTACAACGCTATCAACTAAAAAAGAAAAAATAAAACCCTTTGACTAAAAAGATGAACATCATGCACACAAACATGAGGTGACAAATTTTATGAATGTGGTGAGCATATCATCACATATGCACCAAGAGGTCCTATAATTTTAGTTGCCAGTAGGAGGCCATTGAACCATCTGTTGAGTTTAGAAAGGCAACAATAGGCTATAAAGGAATCAATTCTACCTATAAACATGGTGAATTAGCAATAAACTTCATTTCAGAGATCAAGTCATGTGTGTGAATTCATGATAAAATTCTCAGATTTTTTTGTGCTACTTAATGAGTTGTAGGAACCAAATTCATTTGCCAAAAACTTCAATCACCCCTAAATCGAGGGAGGTGATGAATCAATGATTCGAATTGATACAGAAAAATTGAACTTGGGAGATAATAGACTAACTGAAAGGAAAGGTGTTAATTACATTGAAATGGGCCTACAAAACCAAGTTGGCAGCGTATGGAAATATTTAAAAATTTAAGGTAAGAATAGTTGCATGAGGATTTGAAGAGATGTGAGGCATCGATTATTAAGAAATATTTGTTCTCACTTGTTAAATAGGCAATCATACAAGTGGTTCTGAATCTTGCTAATCAAAAAAGTTGGCACATTAAGCATTTAGATATCAAAAGGACTTTTAAAAATGTGAACCTAGGCGAAGAGGTGTTTATGGAGCTATCTAAAAGGTTGCACCATGAAAGAGGTGCATCAAAAGTTTGCAAACTCTTGGAAGTGATATACAGGCTAAAATAAGTTGGTGCATCAAACTTGCAATATTTTGCAAGAATAAGGGATGATTTGAAGTGCATCAAATCACAATTTGTATTTTTGTAGGAATGAAGGGGTTAATTGTGATAATGATGTTGTATGTGGGTAATTTAAATTATTAATTGGAGATGATATGATTAAATTGCAAATTGTTAAGAAAAAGCCTAAAATGATGTTTGAAATGTCATTACTAAATATTCTTTTTTGCATCCAAGAAATCAAGGCAAATCACACAAAAAAAATAAAAAAATGTGACACAACCTTCAACCACATAACATAATTTTAATGACAATATTATTGTCATGTAACATTTTCATTCCATAATTATCTTTTAATTATTTTACCATGTGATAATAATTATCATTAGTTAACGAGTTACTAAAAATCATTTCAGTGTTTATGCTCCTCAATTATTTCTGATAACCAGCTTCCTTTTGTTGATTACTTAATCCATATTAATCTCGTCTTGATATTGGGTAATTAGAAAAACCTTTCATACTAGCTTGGACTTAGTTCCAAGATTTATTTTTGGCTAGTATGCGGCAAGTATATCCTTGATATTAAACCTGGAATAAAATTGGTACAAGATTGGTATTACCCCAAAGGAGGAATATCTAAATAGTCACATTTGTAGCAGAATTCTATCTTCCTTTAAACAACCCAAAATCCCAAGTCTCCTATAGGAGTCTCTCTTAAGACCATTGCTCTATAATCCACATAATCCACCATTTGGCAAAATTGAAATGCAGATCTCTATGCTTCATTCCACAATGCAATAGAAGCATTATATTTGGGTTTAGATTCTAGAGCATCTATCTCCACCCCAAAACAGTAAACAACTCCTTTTAGTTTAGAATATAATACTGTTTAATGATCACTGTCCCCACCCAGAAATGTCATAAAAGTTCCTTTAAACACTCAAAGACCATTTATGTCTTGACATCTGGACGAGTAATAGTCACTGTCCAAATCCATAGTAGGAAAAAGCTTTTAAAAGGGTTAAAATGACCACTGCAAAATGGACCATAAAATACCATAGAGCAGCAGGATTTGCACTATCCTGCTGCAAGATTTTATGAAAAGGGGTGTTTGCTGGTGTGGGGTGGAGATGCTCTAACAAGCTGCTCATTACTCTTCTTTATATTGGAGAGCAAACACCTTTTGTTTGATTCATAAGTTATTAAAACACTAGTGCTAAATCTGTTGCTATATTTGGCGTTAATCAATTTTGAGGAGAAGCACTTGTTGTACATGAAAGTTCAGGCCATTGGTTACGAGTACCTATTGAGAGATGGTCATACCAGGCTCATAGATAGGATGAGTCTAAACTTTGGACCTTGGAGGCTTATTTTAAATATAAATCCCTTCTAACACAAAGTAGATTGAATGAATCAAAATCTTCAATCAAGTTTTTAAACTCTCCAATTCAAGATCCAATGCAAGTGTTGAGATCTGGTTTGGTATGTTCAAAAGTTAACCCCCGCCCAACATTGGTTGTAATGGTCAGCAAGGGGAGGTGGAGCTAGCATCAAAGGCAAGTCACTCCACGAGGCCCAGGGTCCCAACCCTAAACCCTAAAACCTGGGCTATATAGCACACAGGTCTCAATCCACCATCACAACTTACAAGTTCAACTATTGAGAATTTTTTGGGTTTTATTTTTTTGAACTGGATTTAGTTTGATGTACTTGTTCCGTCTATTGTTGGCCATTTCCACATTTTGAAGTCTTTTGGGCTATGTGCATATGTTAGAGTTCTCAGCCCGACTAGGGCTGCCAACAATTGCAACTATCATGTTCCACATGAAGATATGCATTTGATCCACTTGAAGATAGATATTCATTCCACTTGATTTACAAGTTCAAGAGAGGTGATTCTTCACTTCATCATTCACTAGTTCTTGGCATTCTAAAACTTCTGATCAATTCATTGGTGATTTCTTATCTCTGTTCAGATATTCAGTGAAAAATCTGATTTTTGCTTTGGAGCATGTGAAAATGGATCTAGAAGGGGGCTAAGGTTTTAGGGTTTAGATCAAACCCAATTTCATGTATATTTTATTGCTATACTTGAACTATTTTGATCAGACAATGAGGTGAATAGTAAATCTTGACACAAAACTACTATGTGGAGAAGAAGCTTGAGCTTTCATCTATCCCAGTGTCTGATGTCTGTTTCATCTTCAAATGGGTTGCCTTGAATTGCCCAGAACTTTGTCATACTTTATCCTTGGGTTCATCATTCCAAGCCATGTCTTCTTGTATGTCACAATAAATTTTGTTAGCAAGTTGTGTTCTGCTCTGCTTTCTCAAAGTGAGCTTAGGAGACAAAGCTTGTGACCAATAGCACAACTCAATCTCTTGTGAAGGCTTTCTGTGCATTGTGAATGAGCTCGATTGCATATCATATTAAAAAAGCCTTCCGTAGTAGGTGCTATTTAGATTAGATGTCTTTAAAGAGATTGCAGTGGATATCTGGCAACATCTGTCAAAGCCACATTCACCACAAGGAGCTCAAAGATTCAAGATTCAAGAAGTTTTATCTTCAGGTTCTGTTTTCAGAAGGAGATCATGAATCATAAATTAAATGTTCGTAATTACATGCAACTCTGATGCTAATCTCCACTGCAAATTGTTGTCTTGAGATGGGTGACCTGCCAGGATAACAGAGCTGCAAACAGCAAACATACTTAGAAGCCCACCTTAGTGCCCACCTCACAAAGGAGGTGGTACTTAATAGTGTAGGGACTAGGCTCTCAATTGCACCAGCTCTGGCTTGGATCAAAAGTTGTTTTGTGATCACACATATCAAGTTAAATCCATTGGCATCATTCCATGGAGGAAACTGAGTAACTACCCAACAGGTGAGGTACTGCCGACATGCATGTAGGTTCTGTGCTTGAATACAACTCCATTAAGCAGCACTGCATTTCACAATGATGGAGGTTGTTGACAACAACACAGCTCTCAAAGACATTCTCCAGAAGGATAAAAAAAATGAAGCAGGAGAGCACAAGAATTCTGCAATGCAAGAGTCCCACCAGCCATGCAACCACTGGAAAGAAGAATTTTTAGCTGTAAGTAGATAGAAAATTGATCAGTCAAGTCCGAGATGTGAATGAAAAAAGTAAGGTGAAGCAATACACCCACCATCTGCATATTGTGGACATAGACACACATACACAAACACAGCTAAGGTTCTGTAACAACAAGAACATTCTTTTGCATAAAACTTGTTCCTTCATGGTAGGAGATTCAGGTATTGTGAAGTATTGTGTAGTAAAACGTTGACCTGAACAGATTGGTTGATCTGGAAACAAAACAAGACACTAGCCCAAGACAAGGAAACTGACCTTCAATCAGGTTGAACCGTCTCCAGTACTCAAAGTGGTGATGGAGCATGTGATGGAAAGCATCCCCAACATAGGGAAATTACTTCACCCACCACAGAAAGTGCAGACAGATAACCATTGCATCAATTTCCATCAAAAGGTTTTGTTCCCTTCACCCTGTCCTGGAAGAGCTTCCAATCTCAACAATCTCAAAGGTGAACCAGTTACAAACAACAGAGAAATAGTGATAGATCCTGAGGAACTGATTCCAAATGTAGAGACTGCACATTGTGCCAACACTTCACAACTGAGAACGGAAAGCAAGTGCAAGCTGCAGGATGGGTGCGTAGTCAAGTATGATGCACACAAGACAGAAGTGTCAGGCAACTTGAGATATCGATGAGGTTAGTAACAACTGCACAAGGATCTAGAAATAGCAACACATAAAGATGTATTTCCAGTCACAGACTGTGCATGAATTTCATTTAATCGAACATCAATGCCAAAATGTATATCCCAAATTCAAATACCAGGTCTATACAGCGATGCCCTTCAATTTTGCTAACCTACACTTCTTTTGCATGGATCATACGTATCACAAATATCTTACCAAAATGGTGCACAATCTCCCAGGCTTCATGTAAATTTCCAGACTTATTCTTTTCAATCAGGTGCATTATCCAAAATGCTGATGGTATTCAAGCCAGTTTTTTGAAAGTCAAGGCACATGGACAAGCCAACTTTCCTCAAAAGCTCCTTCTCCAGCTCTAAAATGGTTAAGAATTCCCTTGCTAGTTCATTCATGACCCTACAATGCAGAGCACTGCATCACTGTTCTTGTTGCTAGACATACTGCCATTGTGGCAGATCAAGTCAAACCAAATCACTGTTGGCCATAACCTTGTGAGTGTCCTGCACAAAGTATCAGACCAACCTTCACTAGGGTGTAGATAAGAACAGAATACTCTTGCTCAAACATTTGAAGATTGGGCAAATCATTGTACAAAAAATCTGTGTCCTGGACTCTGTCAGAGGTTCAGAAGCATAGGTGATGTTGGCTACCATATTTCAGAACTACATCCAGACAAGAAACACAAAAGCAAGTTAGCCAAGCAGCTGCAGTCTGATCAACCCTTCAACCAAGAGAGCTTGACATCACACAGCTTCTTGTCAGTCGAAGCTGCATCAATCCTTGTGAACTGATAATTATTCAAGCAAGGCATAAACTGCCATGGACAAGATACACATCTAAAAAGAATGCAGCAAGCTCCCTTCTCCAAAAGGTTCTGCAAGCAAAATCTGTAACTGTAGCTCTACCTCAAGGCTGCATTGCTGACATCAGAATCCAAAAATGCCCTTCAAAAGGCTAGACTTTTTGGTCCAGTCTAGATCAATGTGCATTGTAAGAGTACAGAAAGTCAGAAAGCTGTGACATTAAAAGTACATATCCTGCCTGCAATTCCTAGTATACAAAAGTGATGTTACACACAATGTGTCCTGGAGATGTTTCCTTTCCCACCAGAAGGGCTTCCACTATGCTGGCTTTGGTATCACATTTTCAGGAGGGGGCTGAGAGAGTGTGACCGATCGAAGAAGCTCTAGTGAGAAAACTAAACCAAGATAGTGAGACAAAATTGCATTTGCCGATGCCTGCCACACAACATGTCCACATGAGAAAACCTTTTCTTGACCATACAAACCTTGGGACCTTTATCAAGAATACCAACATATGTAAGCATGCCAACCTCTGGTATTGGCACTGCCTTCATCCTGCCCTAATCTGATATCTTGAAAGATCATCAATTACAGCTGAAACCAAGATGTGCTGGATTACACACTAGGTCCAATCCTACTGTAGCTATGTTTGATTCAATTTGAGACTTATTACCTGCACAAGGAAGACATCAAGAGCTAGCACTGGGCTGAAACCAGCAGGTGCTCCTTGCAGGTATGGAGTAGTTGAGGATGTGAGAGCTTTGGCAACTAAGGTACCAACTGTTGCTTGTAGGCCCAGCAAAGTCAATCCCATTCCTAGCAAGTTGATCAAAATTCCATTCTTCAGGTTCTTCACAACTTGTGCACGAGGAGGTGCCTACAACATCACACAAAGGGGTTCTGTTACACCACATCACCTATCAGCTATATACTTCCAGCAAGAGCAATTGCATGGACACAATTTCATCGCCAAGCACACAGGCTTCATTTGACTTCACACAACATATACCTTAATGGGGTCATCAATGGTTTCCCGCAGTCGGTGGGACAGCCGAATGTAGCCAAAGGACCAGAACACTGACAAAAAGGCAGCAGCAATTCCCCCTGCAGTGAGGTATGTGGACACAGGCGAAGTGGCTTGTCCAGTAACCACTATCGAGAATGCTAGGATCACTGCAGATACAACTGAACAAATTAGCTGACCCCAAAACCCTAAATTGCCCAGGCGTCTGAAGTAAGCAGCTGTTCGCTCCAGTCGCTTCGCCACCTGCATACCAGAAATAGATATCAGGAAGGAGAGACTCACATATCAGACTGAGTCTCTGTCACAACACAGACCATAATGGGAAGACCCAGCCATGATGCTGACTAGCTACCAAAACATGAAGAGGAGAAGACGACCAATCAAGGAAACCGAGAAGAAAGGAGAACATAAAAAGAAAAAACACCCAAAAGAGAATCATAACAAGGAGAAGAGGAAGAGAAGAGAGAAAAGACATAGAAACCCTAAAAGACCGTCATCCTTTGAGGACAAAAGTGTGACAACCCCCGTTGCCAGGATTAGCCATTACAATACCTGAGCAAGCTTCTGCGCTTCCTCATCATCGACGAATGCTTCCCTGTTGTACGCTCCAATCCTCGCTGTGACTGCCGTCCCATTCCTACTCCTGTCGAGGCCTGTGCATTGCGGTAGGGACTTCACAACGTCCACTCCTCCCCGAAGAATGAAATGCGATGAGAGAGCGCCCCAAGAGAGTGTATTTGACGCTCCCTTACCATAACTGGCAGTGACGTGCGTCGTCCTTTGCACCCGATCTGGAGCACCTCGAGCTACAGGAGATGGGAACCGATACTGATTCAACAGCAAACTAGTACGACTACATTGCAACCTTCCTTGTATACAAGACTGCATGGCGAACCCTAAACCCTAAACTCCTGGAACATACAAGAGATCTCTCTTGACCAAACGGACAAGACAAGGCTCCCTCGGTCTCCAAACAGAGAAACCAGAGAGACAATCCGACACCCAAAAAAGCCACAAGAGACTGACTTCAGATATTTAAAAAATCCCAATACTGCGAATGCGTGTACGCACTGCACAAACATAGATGGACGATCGGACGGCCGCTCGAATTGCGGGAAGAAATCCCCGCACTTCTCCGCGGAAACAAGCTGTGCGAGAGAGAAATAGAGAAAGCTCGCCTCTCACGACGTCCGCAGAGATGGCCAAAACCCTAATTTCCGATGGATAAAACCCGTAATGTCCACTGGGTCACCCAAGAAAAATACACGGGAACGAAATACACAACGGATAATATGAAGAAAAACACCAGTGTTGTGCGGGTAGAAAATTTACCCGGATATACCCGCTGGGTACGGATGGGGTATATTCTTTATTTTAACCTTTTTTTTAATAAGTCAATACATTTGCATGGTGTGTATAGGCAAGGTATGTATATCTGAAAAATCCAATCCAAGGTTTGTTTGTTTTTTTTTCCCCCCCCCCTTCAATTTGGTAGTTTTGAAAGTTTCCAATTTTATCAATATGTCGGGATCAGCTTTTCTTTTGTGCAAACTTTTGCCCAAATGCACCCCAAAAAAAAAAAAGGAATACGACATCAAATTTTGCAATAATTGTTTTTGAAATCTTTTGCCACATTTGGATTTTGATTTTCATTTGGTAGCATCTTTATAACTAGTTTTCTTACTATTTACATAGGTTTCCTATTTAAAAACTTGTCACCACTTAATGTTAAATCCCTCTTGGGGTTTTAGCCAAGGATACAATAGTAGAAAATTGAAAAAAAATAAATTCACTAACGTAAACACACCCATAACCAAATGCCTCGCCATAATCAAACGCCTCCCTATAACTAAATGCCCATACTATATATAGGAATAGCCCTTGAAAATATGCCCATCCTTTTGCCCATTGTTCATGGTTAAACATAAGGTTGAATGCACAATCTAACAATATAATGTTCAGAATAATGGAAATACCCAACCATAAATACAAGTTTTGTGTTTGGTTATGGGTGTTGTACTATCATTGCATGTGTTATGCTTAGTGATGGGGTGTAAACAAATGTTGGACGGATATCATCTTTTTGTGATATTTATTGGATAAGGATATCTGGTTTAAATTATTTATCCAAATCAAATATTTAAGGAAGATCTGATTTAAAAATCTGAGTCATATATTATATTTTCAAGTTTTTTTATTCGACAAAATATCAATCTACCAAATATTTGTTGTTATTTATCAACCAGATGTTGGTTTTGAATATCAACAACTTGGATTTCACATATTTTGTAAAAAAATTACCATTATGACTAAAATAAATAAATATCAAAATGAAAAAATATCAAAATAAATAATAGGATATAAATGAATTGTTTACAGGTCCAAATTTTCATTTCTATCAAAAGATCCTTCAAACTCCTCTAATTCCTCCTTCTAATCATACATTAGCCTCTATAAATTCAACCAAATTAGTGGGAAAGGAACCTACCCTAGGGTCGTTTGGGCAATTTTTGCTCACAAGGATGATTCTTTCTAGGTTATCTATCTATAAATGACATCTCCTAAGATTTGGAAGGATACTAGGCAAAGAAAAGATCCTTTCTATCTATTTGAAATCCAACTATGCTGAAAATTTAGCAAGCCAAAAAAGCAATTGTAAAAAATAGCTTTTCCCCCATGCTTCATGTAGCCCACCAATCCAAGGGGCACTTGATATCATTTATATCAGGATATCTCCGAAATACATCCAACTTTCAACTCACTAACTCTTTGAAAAGCTCGCTTGTCTCCAAAGTCATCTAAAAAATGTCAAGGTTAAAATTTTCATCACTTGCTCTTTTTGCCACAAGTTCAAAAGTAGCCAATGGGTGTAGAAATTGGTGGGTTTTCAAAAGCATAGAGGAAAAGGCTTTCTTGTCATACTACTCAATAACATCATCAACTCGCAATTCATTACCAACAAAAGTAGAAACTATTATAAGGTTTTTATATCTTAGATATAACATCAATGCAAACATATTATGAGATTTTCTTTCATCAATTTTCTTAAGAAAAGAAAAAAAAACATCCAAAACATTATAGACCTTTCTTTTGGTGTTAGAAGCTAATAAATTCAATTCAACAACTACAACATTCTCTTTCATTAAATTATCTAAAAAAGGTTTTTCTTTTCTTTTCTTTTAAATTACAACTCAAGGTTATGGCTACAAACAATGCATTAGTCAAAAACCAATGACCCCTAGATTGATACATAATATAAGCACTAACCACTTGAAAAAGGACATCAACCAAGACTTTATAAATATCCTTGATAAGGGGAGGAGGGATTTGACCAGATATTTTAACTATGTTTTGCTTATTATAACACAGGGTTATAACTTCACAAAACTACAAAGCTTTTTGAAACAAAACAACTTGGCTAGCAAACTTGCAATTTCAACAAATCAAACATTTAAAGATTTAATTGACTTAAAAATTGCAAACAAAACATAAAATTTTGAATATTTTTTATAAAAGAAAAATTTGCCTTGTCTTCACTAGAATATACAACTTTTTAGGTCAAATTATATATTTTATGCAAGATTTATTCCATTTATGTTTTCCTTTCCTAGATTTCTTAGGTCATTGGTGCACTTTTGCAATCTACTTTGGAAAATTTCATGGACACATGTTTTAAGCCTTTGCAAACTTTTTCATCAATAGTCACATATGAGCATGTTTTAGAAATTGTATCATTATGAGAAAAAATTGGTGTTTTGCAATTGGGCTTGTAATTTAGTTTTTGAGTTGCAATGACCATTTGCAACTCACTGTATTTTTACACCCATGAATGTTATTAGACAAGTTGCATGAATTGCAATAAATGCAACTCACCATATATGTGATCACACTTGAATGCAACTCATTGGAGAATTGTTACAACTTTGTTGCAATAATTATTTTCAACTATTTTACAACTCCCCTATGACTACAACTACAATGTCATGTTCATGTCATTTTTCATCCATTAATCAAATTTTAACACATGGCACTATGAGGTGGTGAATGTTTTTGTGAAATATTGATATCCATCATCCATCATGATTATTCATTTTATATGGTCTTACATTATGACATGTGGTAGAATCAAAAGTTGCCACATGGCATATTAATTGAATTATATATATATATAAGTATTTAAGTAGGTCGATACATAGCCATAAATATCAGATAATTAATTATCAAAATAATTTTTTTGATAATTGATTATATATTTTTTTTTTAATCCAATAATTACTCACTTAAAATTTTATAAATTATTATCTAAATTATTTTAAATAATTAATTAGTTAGTGAATTTAAATAATTATTTACTGGATAATTAATCATCCAAATTTAGATATTTATTTGTTAGTTTGTTACATGAATTAACTAAAAAATAACTATTTAAATTTTATTAATTAATTTATATGAATATTTTTGATTAATTTTTAAATAATTAATTATATTTCATATTAATTAATAATTTAAAATAAATAATTATATAATATTAAATAAAATTTGAGTAAAAAACATCGAAACATATAGAGATGTATCCATATGTATACCTTTATTGATTTTTTAATATAATATACACTTTTTTTAATGTCGCAAATCACTTGAATTAAATTGATTAATTTAGATCAAGGGACAATTTTAATATAATTTTTAAAATTATAGTAAGTAAATAAATTAAGCCATAAATTAATATTTGATATTTAGTAAATTATTTTTAAATATTAAATTATATATATATACCACAAGATGTAACCTCAGTGGGTGCTAAAGAGCTATTCACAAAAGAATCAATTATCAATTCTACAATTGCTCATGTAGTTTAAAAAAACTTTAGGTGTATAAGCTTGAATACTTTGATGTACCTCCAATATAAATATTTAGAATATAGTTTATGTAACATTGGGATCCAATTTGAGGTGTACAAATTCACACTTCATATGGATAGTGAATCAATAGTGTTTTTATTAATGGTCAAATAGTGACACCATAATGGCCATCTAGTTGTAAAATAATGCCAATATTGTGGCCCCATAATGGCGCATATGGAACAACTAGTGGCCACATAGTGGCACAGTTATGGCACAATAACGGCATGATAGTGGGCAATTAGTAATACAATTGTGACTAATTAATTGCACAATAGTGGCCAATTAAATGCACAATAATGGGCAACTAGTAATACAATCATGGCCAATTAATTGCACGAACGAACTTCATATTGAAAATTAATTACAAAGCTTATATCTCATGAATGGTGGGAATGAGATCACATGGCATAATCACACATATGAAAGTTGTATGCTAGTTGCAAAGAAGTTGTTCAATGTGGAGTTCGTTTTTAATAATCCTAACTTAGTTACACATTACAACTACAATACAATTTTTTTTTAAATCAAATGTAGTTGATGTGCAAATTATTCATTAAATCATCATCTTCATAAAATGTAATTGCATAGGAGTTGCACTTTGGAGGATGTAGTTGCAACATAATTATACTTGAGTGGCTTTTGAACTCTACCTACAAAGTAGTTGGTTTTCACAAACACAATTTCTCATAATGCATGTTCAAAGCAAGTTCCATAGTAACTTTCCTCAAGTCCTAATGCCTTACAGTTCCCAATTGATTCAAAGTAGTAATCATATTATTGAAATTAAACCCATCATCCTTAACATAAGTTAGAATTTTTTTTCTTAAACCATATGTATCAAGGAATCAAATTCTTTGCAAGAGCTTGCTCAATTATTTCATTCGCTTTGAAGAGTTCGATAACGACATGTTTGGGTTGTTGATCAACTCTTAAGAAATTAACAACCAAAGCAAAAATGTTATGTGCCCCTTTTGACATCTCAACATCAAAGTTTATTGTTATGGTTGTAAAGTCATCTAGTAAAGGTAAAACATATTTTTGTTTGGTTTTCTTCACCAAACTCAACTAAACATAAATTGAAAAGTTTTTTTGGGATGGAAATTGCACTAATGACATAAATGCATACAAAGCCTTTTTAGCCATACACTTTTAACAAATTGTATTGGTAAGTTATTTTTGACAACCAACAAACCAAGATCTTCCATAAACTATTGTTATTCAATATTGCCTTGTTTATAAAGGTTTTTGACAACAAAAAAATTAGAGATTGATGACCATATATGTTTGGACATTTATTAATTGATTGTCCTTCCACGCTTCCTCTCAAAGAATTGTTAACCTCTTCTTCAAATTTTTATATTATAAAACAACATGATTTACATCCATATGATTTTTCAAAAAAGTTATTCCATTTGCCTTGTAATAAAACATTTCCTTGATTTTGTTCTTTTACTACATGCTTCAATGGGTTCATGATAACATAAAAAACATTTCATCAATTTGGCATCATTAGTATTTTTATTGAAATACCAACATAATGCATTTTTGTGTCCTCTCCAGTTTTTCCTTTCATTCATGAACTTTTCCAATTGCAATTTTGTTATTTATGTCTCATCTTCTAGGACAACACACTCTTGGGTTTCTAGGCTGGGATTTTTTTCTTCCATTAGGTTTTTTTTAGAACAAAAACTAAATATAAAAAACCTTTAAAATTAAAAAACATGCTTTTAAAAATAGTAATAAAATAATGGAAAAAGGGAAATATAATATAATAATTTTGAAAGAAAAAAAAAGATTTACGAAAACAAAAAAACAAAAACCCCAAAACAAAACAAAAGAAACCATATTTGAAAACGAATGAGGCTTGTCCTCCTTCTTTGAATTTCAAACCTGCATCCAAACAAACAAAAATACAAAAGTTAAAAAGAAACATTATATTATATTATACTATATATTTTTTAAACCAGAAAAGACTAAAAAAA
>Ga0116227_10000422_pt1 | contig 81108 bp, 66 predicted proteins | sample S1TSphgellanicum_FD_89693 | JGI IMG/M metagenome (GOLD analysis project Ga0116227, IMG submission 89693) | Host-associated microbial communities from peat moss isolated from Minnesota, USA - S1T2_Fb - Sphagnum magellanicum MG | ecosystem: Host-associated > Plants > Peat moss > Unclassified...
CTACTTCCTGGTAAAGCTTTCCATACACAATTGTTCTTTACTTTAATAGTGAATGTTTGGTGGGTATGTTCCTGTGGATTGCATTAATATGGGTGGTTGACTGTTTACCACAGGACTGGTGCCAGGAGCCAAGCGGAAGTCTTCAAGTTAGATTTGGGGCTACTCAAGAAAGTTTTGGTGTAATTTTCTTGTGAACTTATTCCACTTATTTGACTCTTCATGTACTACCTGGTGTAAATGCTATGCCAGAAAGAAAGGGTTCTCTGATGGAAGGGTCTTCTGATAGAACATGTAATTTTGCAATGTTCACAGTTATTGAGAGTTGGGTTGGTGACCCAACTAGTCTGATTTGGTAGGAACTGTGTAAAGATGGCTCATGGAGTTTAGTACTCTAAAAGTTCCACAAATTGGGTTTTCATTGAATATGTGGTTGCCATGTAAAAACGATCTTGAAGTTTTGCTCTATTTGGAGGCCTGTTTGAACGGCAGAGTCGCACATCTTCTGGGCACCTCATGCTAATGCATATCTGTGGTGCTTGTGGTGTGGTCAGCAGGAGATGTGGTAAAAAAAATGCTCCTTTCCTAATTCAAAAGATATTTCAAACGTTGGATATATTGAACATATGTGATGGAGCAGACACTAATATCTCTCATGTTTTTAAATCTGGCCACACGTTCCACTTCGTACATGCACAGTTTTTAGGTTAACAATGTTTGATGTGTGGAACAAGGTTATACTCTATATTTGGCATTATGATTAATTCTGCTGAAATCTTAGAACCCAATTGAACACAAAAGTTCTTCCACTGAGGGATAACTTGGATTTCAAACACACTTTTAATTACCAAAACTTTAACAATCAAAATTAGTGTACATATGCAACCTAATATACACCCAAGAGCATATAAAACCAATGCTTGGTTCTAAACAACCACCTCTCTTTATCAATTAACTCACACTCTCAAAGTAACACCTGATAGTGGCTTGCCCTATTTACATTCCTAACTCACAGAAAGAAATGGTTCTTGTGTAAATTTACATGGACTCCTCCTTTTCGATTAGCTTGCGAAGAGCTACATTTTTCTCCTCAACAGTATTAAAATGATGCATATATCCATGACCTGCAAAAACCCACCCACAGGGGTTGGAAGTCTTGTATGTGCTGTGTCAAAAGCATAGACAGAAGTTTGCTTGAGTAAGAATTAGTACTGCAAAATGGATTGCTCTGGACATTTTCATCTGAAGAAGCAAAGACAGAACCCAGTGATTATTTCCATGTCAAGAAAAATTTCATCAAAATTGCCCTTCACATTAGCCAAGTTGTGACTGCATAGAAAGAAAAACATACCAGGTAGAACCCAAGTGAAGTCATAGGGGAGAAGGGCCCGAATACTCTCGATTTGCAGACGCACTGCAACAGAGAGAGTTATGAGAGAAAACACTCTTTTAGCACCAACCCCTCAAGTGGGTTGAAAAACACCTAAGAGGCTACACTTCTCCAGTTGCCATCATCCAGGAAAAAAAAAGGCATTGTCACAATTAACACAACCAAATAAGGTCCTACCGCAAAAACAACAAGACATACCACTGTACCAATTGTAGACCCGATCCATCATCAATTCCTTGCCATTGCCCACTAAATGATCGCCTGTGAAAAGAGCCCCCTTTGTCTTATACCAGAGTGAGACACATCCCTGCCAATATTAAACCATTTGGAGAACACCAACAAAACATCAAAACTGGGTTTTGATCAGATTTAGATTTAATTGCCTGGAAGTTCTTTCCTCCACAGGTCCAACAGCTACTTACCAGATGGTCTGAATAATTCTTTCTTCCTTGTTTTCAAATCCTGGAGCTCATAAGCTGATAATAGAAATTGCTCAATAAACACACTATGATTGGATTCTGCAGCACTAGAAAGGTGTACATGTGCAATATTTCCACACTTGACTTTTCGAGTTCTGCTTCTTATTTGTAATGTTATTGTACAACTGGCTGTTGGTGGTGGCTGTATCCTACACACCTCAGTGTGGCCTGGGTTGAAAATAAGCTCAATGTCAGGTGCTAAGCTCCAAGGGCCCTCCCCTTGTAACTTCATCTCCACTTCTGCTGTTGACGATGTCACCTAAATTCATGCCAAAAAAAAAAAACCCACACATAATCTTAGAACCATATGCAGACTGACTTCAAATCATTGCCAGTAGTCAAGTTTCTGTAAACAGTAACTTCCAAGACCTCATTTATTAAGACATTGATAAACTATCCATTTAGATATAGAAAGACCCAATTAGCAAAACTATCCATTTAGTTATAGAAAGACCCACTTAGCAAATAATTACAGGATTGAGCACTCTGTGTCGCCAATAAAATCTATTCCTTTTATAGGGCTCAGGGTCATGATAATCACCTGAGAGGAATATGCATGCAACTACTGGCAACATGCCTTGTGAAAATTGTTTTAGAATCTCAGATACCATATGTTCAGTTTTGTATAAATGACAAGATTCTCCAAATTGGAAGTTGGTGTAGGAGATGTAAGAGTTCAAACAACAAACTGCGTTCAAGCTGTGTCACATCATCAAGGACTGATAATAGTACAAGGATCAATGTGTCAGATCGGATAGTGAAGATTGTCCCATACCTCACGTTCATGCAAAATTCTCTCACACTTGAAGTGTTCTTGCCATTCCTTATGATCTGCAACATCATCTCTGTGTGCATACAAGTCACCTCCCACACGCTCAGAAACCTCATACATTACTGGCTATGTAGCATGTATGCCTTTGCAATTGGTCAGGATGTGACCAGCAGTCAGCCTACAGTGTTTGTGGGTTCACAAACACACCAGTACCTGGTCCAAATATAACTTAAACCAACAGTTAAGAGAATTCACAAATGGATTCAGCAACCAGACCTGTGTGTAAGAAACATATAGCGCACACCACCCATGGCCTCCATCCGTTTTGCCAATTGCACAGAATATCGAGGACTGCAACATTTCAAGTTTTAACTGAGATGCATAAGAGTCATCAAATCGAGACTTGGCACTTTCAAAAACCATCAGGCTCAATTGAAAGACTGCTCTACAAAAGAAATAACTTGACACAAACCCAAGTAAGTGGAACAGATTTTAGAGTTGCACCTGTCAACCAAAATATTGCCACCAGGGTGGACAATAAAGTATGAAGTTGCCCCAAAAGATGCTTCAGAATGATACCCACAACGGTACACTCCCTACATTGAGCCAAATATCACCACAGTGGACCCAAAACAATATGAATCACCAAGGATAGAGCACTGCAGGTACTTGTGAGGCACAAGTTCTTTTAGGGTTTTAGGGCGTGAGGAGAAAGCTCTCACATTTGTATACTCTGCAGAATCTTGGAACCTAGTGAAAGGAAGTGTCAGAAGCTATCTCTGCCCTAAAATTTTCTCACAGTATTTGCACATCCAATAAATTCTTCCTCCACCCACATATTGCTAACTAGTCCTTGGGCAATTGCTTCAATTCTTGTTATGAATTACAGTTGGGTTATTGCTCACAATCCTACATTTCTCTCTAAGCCCTGTCCACCCAAAGGGTAGGGAAGGAAACTCAGGATGACACAGATTAAGAAGCATATTTTGAAGACTTGTGGACCACAACATAATAATTACCCAGAGATTTGGATGGAAATGTACCTCAATTGTATTGGGATCAATTGCAAGTGGAAAAGAATCATGTGCCATTTTGATATCAGTGGGAGGCTCTCTTGTGTGGATTGATGCTGTTGGACACGACAACAATGCCTGTGGTATCCCTTCCACTCTTAGAATCATGTAACATACATCAAGTACAGTTGAAAAGTCTGAACTCTTGGGAAAACTACCAGATATCAAATCAAAGGGCTGAACAATGGAAAAATAGTTGCCAAAGATATGTGCAATTACCTACAAAGCCTGAAAAAAACACCATTCTCCTAAAGAATCAATTGTCATGAACAGAAATGAATGGTGCACTACCTGCAGTGCACTAAGGCGCTCCTCATTAGAAGATGGCTGATTGTATACAATTGATTGTTGACCCAATCTGCTATATACAGTCTGCAAGTCCACAACACATGAGATCATGCTCACACTCTGGAAAATACAACACAATAAGCTGCACTACCAAATGGGTTTTGATCAACTGAGAACATCACAATAGTCATCAATTACTCGAAATCAACCATAGATTCAGATGTGTCATCAGAGAATGTTTCAGTCTACAGAAATAAACAACATATAAATAAAGAGGAAAAATATAGCATCAAAGAAGAATCTGCACAAGTGCAAATATGGTAATTATCACCACAACATCTCATTCCCTTGCACGTGACTGACTTTGTGGGGGAAAAAAAAGTAGCAGATGTTTCAGTTCTAGGTCTTTGAATCACCAATATGCTAGCATGCTAAATACAGTGCCACAGTAAAATAATATAAAATGAAGCTTGCAGTGTGGAAATGAACATACAGGCGTCATCATCCGGCATACATTACAATCAATGCACGCGTGATCTGCCATGATCAAAATACACACAAAAATAAAAACTATGATCAGAACAATTTGATTCACATGTACATTCCTTCAAGATCTAGTGACTGACCTACTTCAATCCTAAACCCTACATTTCCACGTTCACAATTCTCAGCTCTGGTGACTAACCTACTTAAACCCTAAATCCTACAATCCCACATCCACAAGTCGCAACTCTGGCATGTGGTAGTGCTTGTCTCTCAGGCTCAGAATTTGGTATCTATGGTTTGGCAAATTTCCTGGTAAATGTTTGAAAGCCAAAGATCAGAGTTCCAAAAGCTTCCAGCAAGAAGGATTTCAGAAAAAAAGGATTTGGCAATTCTTACATGTAGAATGAAACGATTTACTGACTGAATCATGTACTATTAGCTAGTGAGCTGCCCTACAGAAATGGATCCAAACAAATGACATACCCACATAGAAATCTCCATCGACATTTTCTGGCCGTGGAGAACGTTTTGACAATTTGGCCCAATCAGTAGTGGGTGTTGCTGCTGTTGCGCTGATTACCGGAACAACACCAACTCTGCTCCTCTCTTTCTGCTGCTGCTGCTGATTATGGCGGCCACTACTAGTATTACTACTATTCCGAAAGAAGCTAGCTGGATGGGTACTGAGCTGATGAGATACCAAAGACCCACAGCGCGAGATCACACTAGTCTCCATCATGATTCCTTCTCGCGAATCGAATCAAGAATTTTAACAATCCTAATTCTTGAACAATCCCAAAGCACTCAAAACTTCAGAGGCTTCTCGATTTCGGATACCCAATTCTTCGCGCAATCAGCACAAGCAAAATTCTACATGAAAGGAAGGACCTACCCCTCAAAAAAAAAGAAAAAAAGAGAACAACAACAACAACAAAAACAAAAAAAATACCCAAAATCTTTTTTGGGTGCACCCAAAAACTCAACCGCTAGAGTCTAACTAAAATTCGAACACCACCACAGTAGTAACAAGCAACTCAGAAGAAGAGACTGTGATTGTGAACTATGAATGACAGACACCGCCTGAGAGAGACAAGACTCACGAGCCCAAACTGTATAAACCGGAGGTCCTGCAACAAAGTGGGTGGGAGTGGGCGAAGAAGCTCCATTGCCACAAATCATATATCATCACCACTACCCACCAGCAAGCGAACTCTCAAGCAACTTCCGGCGCTCTTGCCAACTTATCGTTTGTCCGTTATCACACGACATCGATCCTGGACGCACGCTTGCATGCATGCGCCGCGCCGCGCACGTGTCTCTTCTTTCTGTGCAAGCCCCTTGAAGGGAAGCTTCCCGCCTCGGTTTAGGGCGGGCTGGCCCGGTTAGCCCGGTTAGCCCGGTTACATGTGGTGCCTCATCTATGATGGCCTTCATTCCTCATTCATCCCATCCATATCATCCACATCTATCCATCTCTCTCTCCTTACTACACCCCTTGTAAGTAGTAATGGTGCATTGTAGTAACATTTTCATAAGAGCATGCCCACTCACTCACTCACTCACTCACTAACTATAAGAGCATGTTTTGAATGAAGACTAATAAAAAAAGAACTTGTTGATTTGGTATTTAATTTAATGATTTTGGGACAATACATTTTCTCAATTTAAATTATATAAATATTAAAAATCATTGTACAATTCAAATTTTTGTTATGGATTGCTTAGATTACTTAATTGGTTCACATGTAATTATTATTAAAAAAAAAATCATCACACAATTTAAATTTTGCTATGGATTGGTTTAAATTGCTTGATTGATCCGCATGGGCACAATCTTCCTTTATTGTCGATTGGTTGTATTATTTGATTGGTCCATTTACTTTACTATTGAGTGATTCCTCATGAGTCTTTTAAAACCTACTTTTTCAGTTGATGAGTGAGACTTGAGAATTGTATGTAAGTTAAATAATAATGAAATATGAGAAATATTATGCAAGTCTAGATATGGGTCCCCGGGATACAAGACTTGCTCCGCAAGATAAATATAAATAATGTGTGCATGCTTGCTTCTATGGAATTTAGACATGGTAGGGTTGTCGGGTCCATTCCAAAGTGGAACACATGCCATTCCATTGTCATAACTGGAACTCATAGAATTAAAAGTGGAACAAGCCAAGTATTACGGAATGGACAATGGACAATGGACACTCTAGTGCCTATTCCGGCGTGTAAGTGTTCTCAAAGCAAACCCTATAGGTAGTAGTAGGCATTAGGGTTGTCCATTCCGTTGCCATTAACATGGGACAAAGGTTGATCTAATTGACACCCACAAGTGTGGCCAAATTCAAGGGCCAAAAGGCTGATGTCATTGACACCCACAAGTGTGATCAATTTCAAGGGCCGTAAAATTGGCCCATGCCACATCAGCAAGGGTGAGGCTCTATTCTACAGTACACTTAGCTGGGTGCCCCCCTTTTTTTAGGGTTTGGGTTTAGGGTTTTTTTGCTCCATCTTTCTGGTGCCAACACAGCATTGAAATTCCTTCATGGATGGTCGGTAAGCTTATGATTTTGTGTGAACAAATTCTCTCCTCCAGAAGAACCCTAGCCTACCAGGGATTTTGTTTTTTGGAATTTAGTGATATATCAAAGATTTAGTGAAATTTTTCAACAAAATTTTAGAAAATTTTACACAAATTGTACACTAGGAAATAACAATTTTTTTCCCCCACAAAAAAAAATCCCAATTTTTATGTTGTTGTACAATATTGGTACTTACCGACACAATCTCCAATCTTGGGCCTTGTGTACATGTTGTTGTAACTTTTCAAGTCGAGCACTTGAGTGTTGAATAAATTATTTTAGTTTTCAAATTTCACTTTGGCAAGTAAAAAAATAGTTTATGACATTTTGACAAAAAAATATAGGTAGCTTCTTCGGCAAGTTCTTATTGGGACTTTGAATCATAATGAGACCTTTTACAAACAATTTGTTTTTTTGTTGCTTCTTTTTCAAAAAATGAGGAGATCTAATGTTTCACCAAATTATAGGATAGAGAAATGTTGTCAATTATTGGATGTCCTCTACATGAATGGTGGACTTAGCATGAAGCAAGAAGCTCCTAGGGTTTTCAACATTTAAGAATAAAATAAAATCCTTCCCTTGTAATTTTCCTAAATTTTGAAATGTTAAACAAATAATTTCTAATTTTTTTCCAAAATTCCAAAAAATCATTTAATTACCACCAAATCTGAAAATGTACTACAAAGATTGTTTATGTATTTCAGTCGAATTGGATGCAAACCAAAGTAGGCTAATTCATTAGAATTGGAACTGAAAATTTTGTAGGCTGGTTTTAGAGGATCAATGGAAATGCTAAAAAGGGACCACTTTTTTCAATATTCAGTAAAATTAGGGTTGAATGTAGGTCTGAATTTTATTTTTTTTCCAGGCCAATGGGGTTGCTGGATTTGGTGGTATGAATTTTTTTTTTAAAAAGAAAAAGTTATTAAGTGAAGTAATAATCAATGTTTAACTGCTATTTATGGAGAGGGTTTAGCACAGAACTTGTGCAAGTTTGTTTTTGAATAATTCATGTCAAATCATCTAACCATGTTACATGGTTCATGCTCCTCAACATGCCACATGTCATGTGGATTATGAACCATCATCATGTTCTAACATAAAAAGATTATGCTGAATAAAAAGATTGTGAGAAGATTACATTTTGTGGAAATGAGCCCATTCCACCACAGAATATGTTGAGCCTCATGAGCCAAGATACCAATCTGTCAAGTGGTAACAAGTTCTACCAGGGCTTGTTCCAGAGTGCTGCCTTGACATACTTTTGGGTCCTCTTAGAGCATCCCCACCCTTGCGTAGTATGTGACTCTGCAAAAATATTTCTCACATCCAAGTTTAGTTATTTACTTTTTTGCAACCCCACCCATAAAACTGAAACTGGGATTGCAAATATGTGGGAACTACCACTAGCAAACCACCTGGACCAATCATTATGTTTGGCTAATCAAAAACACGGACCAGCAGTCAAATCATATTTATTACACTTTCTCTAGCAGGTGGACTGATTTGCTGCGCCTTTTAACAGCCTCGGCAAAGAGAGCACCTATGCAGGAGCAAAACTAATTTCCCGAGCTAAACCGGCATTTTTTCACTTTTGTTCATCTGATTTTAATGTGCAGGGCCACATACTGAGCACTGATGGGGATGCTCTTATGAAAGGTATTAGAAGCCCTAATACGTGCATAAACCCAAAAGTGTGCCTGGAGTTTTTGTTCAGACTTGCAATAAAGGGCAAGGCCATCATGTCATGAGCTGATTGATGCTCGCCGAGATGAGGCTTCACTAGAAGCAAGATGAACTGCCACTCCAACAAATGAGTGGTGGGAGAGTGAACCACCACCGACAAGCTCCATTATCTGATGAGCTGCTTGTTTAAAGTCTTGCCAAGAGGAAACTTCACTAGAAGCAAAGACGAACCACCACTCCAACAAACGAGTGGTGGGAGAGTGAACCAAAGCCCACCAGCTCCATCATGTAACGAGATGCTTGTTTTAATGCTTGCCAAGACGAAACTTCACTAAAAGCAAGACAAACCACCACTCCAACAAATGAGCGGTGGGAGAGTGAACCAACACCCACCAGCTCCATCATGTAATGAGCTGCCTGTTTTAATGCTTGTCAGGATGAAACTTCACTAGAAGCAAGATGAACCGCCACTCCCACAAATGAGCGACCAAACCAAACCTCAAGAAGGGGAAGGCGAGGACAATCGCATCACATAAGATAATCAGAGTTGAACAAAGGAAGCACCATGCACTGGATGCTATTTAGTACTCAGTTGTGGATAAACCTCAACTGAGTTTTGGTTTCACCTTGGTAACCAATTCTGTAGGAACTAGGTCTCATATGTAGGTAAATAGGTAGGCAAAAGGTGACTACTAATGCCCACTTTACACTAGGAGTCAGGACCAAAAAAAACTTGGGGGCCAACTTTGAGCATTTTGGGGTTGCAAATTGACCCCAAGTTACTAATAAATGCTAGAACATTGATGTCAGGATATTAATAAATGCTCGAACATTGGCCCTAGGGGTTGCAAAATTGGCATCTCAAATTTGATGGTATCCTTTTTTGAGCCTTGGGGCCAATACAAGGCCTTAAAGTTCAGCATTTATGAGTAACTTGGGGCATATTGAAAAGTTTTTTTTCTCTCTCAGCCTTGACTCCTAGCATAAAGCCCTTGGGGGCTGATTTCAACTTTTGCATCGCTAGGAATGCTGGATTTGGGTTGAACATTGGCCCTAACTCCTAGTGTAAAGTGGGCCTAAGTAATTAGATGATTTATACATAAGTAAGGGCTGTTTTTACTAACTACATTCTAACAACCCACAAGCAGGTTTGTAAAGAAAAAACACAACTGAGCTAACCATTGGGTTAGCTAGGGAACTGGAACCCAACATTCTTAACTTATTTACCTATGATAGGTAAGTTCCAAGTATGCTTAATGGTAAGTGAGTGCTAAGTCAATGTTAGAAGAAACAAGTTCTTCTTATTGCATTCAAGAATGTTAGCTAACGTCAAATTTTAGATCAAATTTTACATGGCACATAATGTTAAGTAAGAGTTAGCTTATCATGAAATTTATAAAAATAATAGATTTTAAAATTAAAACATTATGTTAAGCAACAACCCATAAAATGAAGTTATAAGTCAATGTTAAGTTAACACAAATGTTTTCCCCATGGTTCTTTTTCATTTTCCTCTTGTACACATTCATTAGGATGCTATGAATCCGTCATGAAAAAAGATAAGTTGTTTTTTTCTAAAGTTGAAATCTTAATATAAGTTAACCATTAATTTAGATGTGAATGAAAAGTAAAAGAGTTAACTAACATTTAAGTTAGTGCTACTTCATATAAATGAGTTTTTTTTGGTTTGATGATGTTATTTAAATCTTAAGCTACTTAACACCATAGGTTTTAACACTAGGTGTGATTGCATCTTTTACCCGTCTATATATAATTATCAAGGTAGTGTGAGGTAGAAGTAGGAGGGTGTAATGCTCTCACAATAGAGCCTTCACCTATACATGATCTCAAATGAATGAGGGACTTACCAAAGATCTAGGTCCTTAAATGAGTCCCTACTTTTCACAAGGGCAAATTAGAAGAAAGAAAAAGGATTTTGGATTGTTTTTATTTTTGGCAAATGTTCACATTTTTTCAACCTAGAACATAGGATCTCAACACATTATAAGGATTGTTGTGAAAAAGGTGACCCTAAATCACAAGATTTTGTAAGAAATAATAATAATATCACCAAATTTGGTTCCAAGAAGTAGCTAAAATATCAAAAGATTCGTTAAAAAAATGTGCTTTCACATTTGGTCTATAACCAAATTTGGTTAAATCTTGTTGCAAATCAATAGTCATCAATTTAGTTACATCATAAAAATGAAATAAACAAAAGGCACAAGTAATGTGTTAGAACCCTATCTGTATAATAGTTATTACCAATGTTGGGTGGGTATCACAAACACCTTCGGGCATCATTTGGGCATCCCAATTTGATCCTTTCAAGGTATCACCTTGAGTGATGTCATGATTGAAAACTAGGCTACCAATTTTCACTTGTGTGAGACTTGGATGTGAGAATTGAATTAAAAAAACAGAAAACAAAATCTAAAAACTAGGTAAAATCTAACCCTTTACTTTAGGTTTAGGTCTCAAGGCTTAGTTGCCATGAAAACTTAGGGTTAGGTTGGAGCCACTACAGTGCAACAACTCTTTCTTGCAAACCCTAAAAGTTTACATATAAGGATTATGTTTCATGTTTTTCCTTAATGTTATTTTTTCTTTTTTCTTTTAACTTTGTTGTTTTTGTTTTTGTTTTTTGCTTTTCCTACCTTGTTGCATTTGCTGTTACACTTCACTCTCCTTGTGCCTTACTATTTTTGAAGTCTCACCTTGTTTTTCTTGCGTCGCACCTTGCTACTTTGATGTCTTGCACCTTGCTGTTTTCATGCCTTGCACCTTGCTGCTTTCATGCCTTGCACCTTGTTACTTTCGTGTTTTGCACCTTGTTGCTTTCGCGTCTCGCTTCACTTCATTGTCGTGCCTTATTCTTATCACATTGTGCCTTGTGCTTTTGTGCTTTGTTACACCTCTCTGTCATGCCTTACTCTTCGTGTGTTGCGCTTTATTGCTTTTGTTCTCGCACCTTGCTACTTTCATGCCTTGCACCTTGTTGTTTTCATGCCTTACACCTTGTTGTTTTCGTGTTTTGCACCTTGTTGCTTTCACGTTTCGCTTCACTTCATTGTCGTGCCTTGTTCTTATCACATTGTGCCTTGTGCGTTTGTGCCTTGCTACACCTCTTTGTCATGCCTTATTCTTCGTGTGTTGTGCCTTATTGCTTTTACTCTCGCACCTTGTTACTTTCATTCTCACGCCCCTTTGTTGTTCATGCCTTACTACTTTGCCATCGCACCTTGTTGTTCTACCTTGTTAGTTGTTGGGCCTAGTTGCCTTACCATTATGCCTTGCTTCTCACCTTTTTCAAGTACCTCCTACCCCCCCACCCCATGATTGCTTTGTTGCCTTGTTGCTCACTATCGCACCTTGTTACTCTACCCTGTCTGTTGGTATTTTGTCTTCACTCTCTTGTGTAGGTGGAGGAGCTTGGAGCAACACCAACAAATTTCATCCAACAACAAATGTATTTTCTTTTTTACATTTCTTGAATTTTTTTCTTTGTTTTGCATTTTGTTTGTTTTGTTTTATCAATGGAACAATTTTCAACAAATGATAATGTGATAAGTGGGAATAATGAAACAATCGAAATATGTATGAATGTAATTTTAAAAGATGGGTATGAGGAAAATCCAAGTGTCCAAATAGAAACAAATAGGAATCTAGAAAATGGAAGTGAAAAAATAATGAAGGAAAACTTGAAAAATTTGCATGGTCACAGGAAAATTTGGAAACCACAGGCAAAATTTCTTTATGTTGGAGTTTTATTATGTAAATAACAATGCAGAAGTTGATTTGGTAAACACACAAGTAATGCGTTGTATACTTTATTATCAAAATTTAGTAATTAGAATAAATACAAAAACTCAAGCTAAGAAAGGATTGATTTTTTATTACAAAACCAATGGAATAACTTTTTTTTAAAAACGTGTGGATGCAAATCATTCTTTTATTGCACAAATTTTTGAAGAAGAAGTGAACAGTTTGCTAAAAAGTATTGAGGAAAGATAAGCATCAAATTAAAGAACAAATCCATATGGAGGGTCAACCTCTAAATTTTTTTTGTCAAAGATACCTTCAAAAAAGAAGATGTGTCATAGAAAGAATTTTTAAAGGACCTTGGTCTGTTAATTGTCAAAAACAATTTACCTATTTAGTTTGTGAAAAATATGTGGTTGAAATGTTTAATTCTTCATTTTTGTCCAAAATTAAACTCCCCTTCTAGAAGGCAATTTTCACAAGACATATTGCCAAGGTTAGTGGAAAAGACAAATCAATTATGTATTCTTCTTGCCTTGGTAGAATGTCATTTTGCAATAGTTAGTTTCAACCTTTGGATGTTTAAAGGAGCTTATGATGTGTTTGCATTGGTGATTAATTTTCTAAATAGTGATTGGCAGCTCAAACATGTGATTGTTGACTTATTTGAAGCAACAAAAAACAACAAGGCAAGCCTTGGCCAAAAGTTTAATATAATTATTGGACAAGTATGGTTTAAGGAAAAACATTATTGCTTATGTTAAAGATGAAGGATTTAATCTCAATGCAATGACTAGTGCGTTGAAATATGTTGTAAATTGTGAATTTCTTAGGTTGGAAGAAAGCTTTCAAGGTACTTGTTTTGGACATGCATTTTCAAAAGCATGTCAAAATGGCATTGTAGAGGAAAAAGTCTATAAAAAATTGAAATATGTTTCTATCAAGTCTACCCAAGCAAATTTGCAAACATGCATCATTCGGTCTAAGAAGTTTGGGAAGGGTAGACATGAATGGAATAAGGCTTGTCTTGAAACTAAAATTCAACCAAAAAAACCGAACATTTTAGTCAAAATAAGGTAGTTTTTTCAAATTCATTATTGTTTCAACTCTTTAGAGTTTTGTGGTTTAAAATTTGATAAGATAAATAATCAAGTTATTATTTTTTTGCAAGTTAATAAAATCATTATGTTTCAAGAAACTTTACAGTTTTGATCTTCCATTGTGTTTTGTTATAGCAAATAGATTGTTATGAAAATCACTGGTCAAGTGCCTACACTTCTAACATGGTAGATTTCTCAAACGATTGTTGATTGTTTTTGCCTACATTCTTAATTAGGCACATGGACATTAGCTTCTTAGTGATGCTTTACATTTTGCCATTTCCATGAGTTTGAAACTTAGGGGAAAAAATCAAGTTCTACCTTCATTTTAAAGCCTAATGGATGATGATTCAATTGTTATTGATGAATTATTTTTGCTAACTTCTAACATTAGAAGGGAGGTAATCAGTGTGTTAGATTCTTTCCACTCATTTTTAAAGGTTTATGATAAGAGGAAAGCCCATAATATGATTTCTTTGATGCTAAACCATAGGTATAAGAGCCTCCATATAATATCTTCATTTGTTGGAAGGGAGCAATGTGTTGCTCTTGTTGAGGAATATGGAAATCCTTATATCCTATGTTGGTAAAATGTCATGAGCATTTGCATCCTTTGGTGAGATCGGAGACAAATTTTGCTGACCAAAATATTTTTGATCAAGATTGCAGTTTGGATATATTTGAATAGACTATAAGCACAAATAAACCAATAGAAGAACTTGTTAAAAAGGAGCTTCTGATTTTTAGGAGGTATCAATTGCATGTTAAAGACATCAAATGTCTTTTTCAATGGTGACAGAAACATGAAGTAATGTTTTTTACAATTGGATTTTAACTTGACAGATTTTGGGGATTAGTGGATCACAAATAGAAATAGAAAGGATTTTTTCTTTGGCTAAGATTCTTAATAACCTTAGGAGATGTCGTTTGCAAACATAAAATTTAAAGAAGTTGATTTTTGTCAACAAAAATTGATTTAATTCTAGGATCATGAAATCAATTTTTTTGGACAAAAATCAACTTCTTTAAAAATTAAGTCCATTAATTTATTAGAATTCTTTGAAAAGGATATAGACTTAGAAGAAAAGTTTAAAAAGTTTGAAAGGGAATTTAAAAAGGATGAAGTTGTTGAAGTGTAAAAGTTCAATAAATAAATTGATGGTTATTTTAGAATTTTTTCCTAACATTGTTTATAATGTTTTCATTGTTTAAAAAAGAAACCAAATCAATAATTATTTAATATAATTTTAATCTCTGAAAATTAATTTCTAATTTAAAAAAAGTAATACCCGGTTTGTGAAAATTTGCAAAGGAGAACTAGCTATTGAAAATTGACATTGCGAAAACTAGTTTAATTTATTTTTTTAAATGTTGAAGCCTTTATTCAATGTAAAAAAATTAGAATTTTTTTTTGGGGAGAACCATATCCGATGAATATCATACTTTGTGAAAAATCAAACCTAATGGGTATCATAATTTTGATACCCACCCAACATTGGTTATTACATATTGATTGTTAGTTCACTCAAGATAAGTAAAGAAAGGAATTTAAACCATTGTATAACAATCTTATTGACTTGCTAAAAATTCTTGAATCTTACACACAATTCTATTTTGTTGAACATTGAAAATAATGGTCTTTTCCTAACATTTCCATTGGTCGTTTAAAATTTTCACATCTATCAAATTTTGTTACACATTTAAATGTTAATTTTTGCTCTAAATAATGAAAAACAAAAATTCAAACTACCAAATCTAGCAATTTCATTAGACAAATTTGTAAAGTGAAAAAAACATACTATCAATACATTGAATATAGTCATTAAGGTAGATTGGTTGGTGATCAAACACTTAAGCGGTCACAATAGCCTAAATCAAAGGGGAGGGTTTCATTGTTCTTGGTGTTTAAACAAAACTTGAACCCCTTCTATTCGCGCCTCTGACATACTAACAATTGTTGAAAACAAATGAAATGAAAAAGTTATGACCCCCCAAAATGAAAGGGGTCAAGAACTCGAGAAAAAACAAACCACCAAACATTACAAAGGTTGGATCTTGAACATCCAAAAATTTCCTTTTATGTTGTTTTGGTTATAAGAGTTCAAAGATGATTTGTAGAACTTCAGGGGGCAATTCTATAGCACTTTAAATCATTTAAAATGAATAAGAAATAATAAGTTATGAGGTTTAAAAGCAAAAGGGGTTCAAAGAAAAGAAAAATAATGTCTTTTGTAAGTTGGAAAGCTTATTTTCATTCTAGCTATTTTTTCATTGCTTCTTTTCCTTTGCACTTCAAATATGATTTATAGAGCTTGAGGTAGCACTCACATAACATTTTAAATCACTCAAAAATGAAGCACATATGATGAAAATATAAATAACACTTATAAGCAACCAATTGATGATGGGCCCGTCTACCCTAAGGGAGTGAGATTTTCAAAATATTGCATTTAAATGAGGACTGAAAATCAGATAAAACTCGGATTACACTAATTTTTTTTCAGGAGTGTCGTCACTGTTATTGCATCTACTACTCTGCTTACTATTGTCATAATTATTTCACATTTCATGCATTAGATATTTGTGATATTAAGTTTCATCCTTTACTCAATATTTTTTAAAAATTGCAAATAAAAAAAATTAAGATTAAAATAAAAGATAGAGGGTGAAAGAAGAACCCAAAGGCAAGATCATTTTATGAATTTTTCTTTCGAGAATAACAATAACTTTTCACACCTTAAACACAAGCGTATTCAACACCCTTTGTACATTAGTACACTAAAATTATAGCCCTTAGTCTCTAGAGAGGGGGTTAAAAAAGCCCTAATGCCACTTTGTCATTGACTACCTATGAAACCTTTGGATAATCAAGAAAGTGAAAGACATTTCGAAAATGGTCAAATTCTTTTTCTATCCTACTTAAATCTTTTCCCAAAAAAAGGAAGATTTTGTGATTTTTTGGCAAATCCCTTAGTGGGTACCAAATTTTTTTTATAATCTTGGGTGTGAAATTTTACATTGTGTTGAAATTTAGGAAATTTAATGTCACAAATTCAATGAATTTTGAGTTTTTTTTGCCATATATATAAGTAGGTAGCCAGAGATATATAAAGGAATTTCAAAACATTTCTCATTTCATGGTTCTTAATAGCCAAATTTGACTTAATCAGCTTTATGGATGATCACTTTGTTCAAGTAGGTAGCCAAAAATATATAAAGGATTTTCAAAACATTTTTCATTTCATAGTTCTTAATAGCCAAATTTGGCTTAAACAGCTTATGAATGATCGCCAACTGGGCTACATCAAAAAAATATTATTTAAAAATTTGATTAAATTTTTAGGGTTTACCGCTGGGTACCTATCTGGTCAGAAAGAGTGCAATTCGTGCGCGCGCAAGATTTGCTGAGGTCGAGTGCGCCCGAGCTCTTCGATGTCGTGTGTGGTGTGCTCGTGGGTGTTTCGTCTCTCGCCATTTCAATCCTCAAGCTCGCTGCAGCAGCAGCAGCGCTCTCACTCTCTTCTTCTAGCTGCAGCCAATAAAACCAAACCTTCTTCCTCCTCCTCCTCCTTGCTAATCTACTCCCTTTCTTCAACCGTCTGCACTTTCCAAAGATTGCGCCTTCTCCTCACATCTGTGGAGAGAAGAGCGGGGAGTATGTGTGCATTTCTGCCCGTTGCTTCCTTATTACATGCAGCAGATAAGCATCCGGAAAAGAGTCAGAGGATAGAAGAAGAATCCGGCAGGCCGCTCCGTTACCGTAAGCCATTATTTCACGTCCAAGAGAAGAATCCTGTGCTTCTTTGGCTAGTAATCGATTCTTCCGTTCATGAGTTTGGTTTAGGTTTCACGTCTCTCTTAGTTGATTCTTGGAACTTCGTCGTCGTTGTTGCCACGGATTTACTACGATCATCGCAAAGAAGACATGTCGGCCATGGCGTGCTTTCCCTATTACTTGCCCTAGCACTCACCTCCAAAAACCCACCGCCTTCCTCAATGGAGACATTTGAAAATGTTCCTCAAACTCTTTCTGGTACTCTTTTTTGCTCTCATTCTGTTACTGTGTATCTGTCTTTTCCCGCAATTCAGATGCTTCGGTCTCTCCAGACTAAACCCTAAACCCTAAATCCTGTACATTAATTTGTTATCCTTGTTATCTACAAATTGGAAGAAGTGGCAGAGTCAATGGTAAGCCAGGCCAGCTTCACATTCTCTACTTTTGACCAATTGTTTTGAATTTTGGATCTCAAATGGATTCAGAGATAGAAGATTCATAAGTTTTTATTTTCTTTGGAACCAAAGACAACAATGTTGTTGAGCTTGATGTGTTTTTTTTTCTTTTTTGGGGTGGTGTAAACCCTAATTAAAAATGTATCATCAATCACTGTCCACTGTTTCCTTCTTTCTTTCTCAACATTGGATCACTTTTCTGTTTCTGCTGGCAGGTGCAGATAAGGCACACAGGATACAAAGGCCAAAGTCGGCAAAAGCAGAATCATGTACACGCAAGTGTGTGTCTACTTGCATTCGGGGTGGAGCTGGGGCACCTGGTGAAGGACCTCTCAATGTGCGCAGGTACATGAATCTCTGTTGCCCTTCATATCAGCTTCATTTCATTGGAGTCAAGTTGCTATTTCTGCTTATATATCTACTTGACATATCACCTCATGGGCCTTTCTCTCTGTTTGGAAATCAAGCTATCTTTGGTATGGTGCTCTGTCCTCTGCTCCTTAAATGCATCCAGTGGCTCAAAACAATTATGAAGACAATATGAGAAATTTGGTTGCAATGTGGTGCAGGCCACTGGTTGTTTTCAAGGAAGGTTTTCGGAGTCGCCAATACTGGTATGGACTTACACACATTGACTTGAGCAATTTTGTTTCCCTTGTGAATTGATGAAACCCTGCCAAAATAAATAAAAGAAAAAGCATCCATCCAGAAGGGAAAGGGAGGTACAAAAAGAGAGGACCAACATCCAACAAAAAGACAGCACCCATGAGTGCAAATGCACAAGTGGGGGTCTCAAAAGAGTAATCTAGGTCCTAAACCCCTCACCAGTTGCCTTAAGCAGATCCCACAAGAGATGGGTGGGAAAGCTGAAAGAGCACCAAGCCTAGAAGAGACCTGCCCTGCAACCATGTGAATTCATGCAGAGCAGCTATTCACAAAAATACATTTCATGCTGAGGAGGTTTTGTGTCAAGACACGGGTGTAATGAGCAAAGATTTTATCCTCTGCAAGATTTTGTCCTCTGCTCTAACAGCATCTATCAGAATCTGTGCAACTAATTTTATCTAGGTCTTTGTATCAGCAATTGAGAGAAAGCTTTGCATGACTATGGATATGAATTTTACCTTCAGACATGGACAAAGTATTAACAACATTTTGTGGGTGGAAAATGGTTGTGTAGCTTGGTTGAATGCAGTGAAATCTGCAACTTGATTGGTGATAGGGATGATGGTCCATGAATGCAGCATAAGCATTGCTCCCACCCTCTCGCAGATGTAAATGGATGAGAAGTCCTTGAGGCTTTTCTTTCGTGTACCAAAGAAACTGAAGCTGGAACGCTGGTCTGTGAAATCTGATTTTACCCTCTGCTATTCAAGGATGTGTGATGCACCCATCCTTCAAATTGGATCTCTGCTATTCCTGCTTCTCTCTCTCTTTCCTGTTTTGCTTTGACAAATCTTCAGGCACCTTAGTATGTATAACATCTCCATTGTGTGAAGCGATTTTCACTAACTCATTGATGTTCTCAACATTTGAAGTGATGTTGAAGATGGAGCCCATCCAAATTCAAACAGCTGTGGTGATCCATGGGGTATAACTTGGATTGGAAATCCTTATTGACTGTAATCTTTTGAGTATCATGTACAGCCACAACCCCTGAGCACCACAAACCAAGTGTAAATACAGTACATAAATTGGAAAGGTATGTCTTGGCCTTGCTGTTGTCTACACTTGTTGAATGTCAGTATCAGGAGAAGCCAAGAAGTGAATGGTATCTGGATAAAACATAGCCAATCATTAACTGGGACAAAATAAGTTCATGGATGCTTTCATATATTCAGAAAAAGAGAGATTAGGTAACCCACTCCAAGAACCACAAACTCTGTCACCCTTTTGACTATCAGCATTTGCAAGTTCACCAGCTTTTTGCAGGTGGTCAAGCTCATTGGTCAGAGCATCATTCTCCTGTTTGAAAGAGGCAAGCAGCTTGGTCACCTTAAGATCCTCAGTCTTCTGATGTTCCTTCGAGCTATGCGAATTCTCCCTAAGTGTTGTAGTGTCTTCATCTTTCTGCCTTGCTGAAGCTTGATGGTCACTCAATTCTTGTGTAATGGCATCTATCTCATTCTGCCATCTCTGCTCTTTCTCTTGCATATCATTCACCAGCTGTCATTTTCCAACAAAATGCATCTCCATCACCTCCTCTCTTTTGTTCCGCTCACTCTCAACCTCCCTGTCTATTTTCAAAACTTCATTGTGGAACTTCTGCATAGGACCTCCATTTCATGTTCTCTTGCACTGAGCTGCCTCTTCAGTTGCTCCACATCCGCAGCTCCAGCTCAAGTGCTGCCTCCAGCTCCTTTCTTGCAGACCCCATCTGCTTCTCTTTGACTGAAATTGCAGACTGCAAGGCTTCGATCAGGTTAGGAGTGTCCTGTGCTTTGATCTCCAGTTGAATTCTCACTGTTTTCAACTTGTCTGCTTCCATCCGCAAAGACTCTTCCTCCATGTCAATCTCATTCACAAACCTCACAAGTTTTCAATACCTCAATACTTAGGCAGTTTTCACCCTCACTTTCTTCTTGACTCTTCCTACATGGAAAACTGGTCAATGTGGGGTGCTCTGCCCTGTTTTCATACAGCTGTTGATGCAACTCATCAAGATGTTCCCTGTGGCACGATAATTCAGCTCCTGGTATGAGCTTTTGAGTTTGAGCAAGTCATAGTCCTTGGCATCCAATAGGGATGTCCATTTTGCTCCTGGCTCCTCAAGCCAATCCTCATGCTGTGAGACCATTGCTTCCCACCCAGCTTTCTCATCAGCCCATTTCTTGCAATGCACCTCCATTTCCTGCTCCATCTTTCCCCTCTTGCATTGTTTCTGCCTCTCTAGTCTTACTCTTTGCTTCCCATTGAGTTAACCTGAACTCCAAATGACTGCATCTTGCAACTAGGTCTTTCTCCCTCTCTGACCACATTGCCTCACTCTCTCTTTCTCTATCCCGAGCTCTCCTAAACTGTAAATTCAGTTTTGCTTCCAGCTTATCTCTCTCTGTTTCTGCTTGGTCCTGCTGAGCTTTCCGATTATCCTCCTGACTCGGATGCCCCAGAGCTTATCTCATTTGATCTCCTTGAATTGGCCCTCTGTAACTCTTGTTCAAGTTCCTGTAAGAGAGTTCAAAGTCTTCCTTGGAGATCATCTCCAGCTTCCTTCATCAAATTCTCTCTTATCTTGACAAGAAACTCAACCAACCTCTGCCACCTTTCCTGGCTGTCACTGCACATCTTCTTCTCCTCTCTACATGTCTCCAGCAGACCATCAGCTTCAAACCATGCTTCTTTGTGGCATTCTTGTTTGATTACCAAGCCTGATTCAGCCTCTGCCATCTTATCTGATATCCTGCTCAATACCTTGTCCAAAGTGAGGATTTGACTTTCCAAGTGGTGCTCTCTCTCATGCCACATGAATTCCTTCCATTGAAACATGCTCTCTGCATCCTCTTTTGCATGGAGAGTAGACTCCAGTACATGGTGATCTTGCTCTGCTCGCTGGTCAGCTTCCTTCAGCATATCCTCACAGGCCAGAAGCATTGCTTCACTTGGACTGACTGCAGCTCGCCTGCTGTTGGTTGCAGCCATGAGTAAATCTCCTGACTTTGTCACATTCCCTCCCTCTATCAATAGCTCCTCCCTGTGCTCAGCTTCGAGTTCAACCAGCATGCCTTCAATGATGCCATCCATTTCATCCTGCTTCTTCAGGAGTGCATATTCATTTTCAGCATGTGCAATTTTGAGCTCTCCCTCCAGATGCCACACCCTTCCCTTCAACAGCCAAACCTCGTCCTCAAGTTGTGCTTTGTGGCACTCCACCTGAAAGTCCTGCTTTCTTTGCTCCATCTCCCATGATTCCTCATCAGCTCGCATGTTCAGCCACATTTCTTCCATCACACCTTCATACTCAACCTCCTCCTCAATTTTTTCAACCACATATTCTACCCTCTCCTTTGAAGCCTTGCCTTGAGTTCTCTCTCCTTTGCAGCAACGTTCCTGAGCTGGCTGATGAGAAACGCTGAGATTTTGAACTCTTTCTTTGTCTCATCTGTTGCTGTTGCTGTGATGAACCTCTCTGCTAGTCTCCAGAAATCTGATAACTGACATCCTAGCTTCTCAGACCCTTCACAACAGAGTGCAGATTGGAACTCTTCTGAAGGCAGCTGCTTCCCCTTCAACCTCTGCAATGGCTTTATTGCCTTCCTGCTCATCCCAACATCCCTCCATAGCCTAAATCCTAAACCCTCTGAATTCACCAGCTTCAACATCACCATCTGCACCACTAAAAGCTATGTCACTTCCCTCACCCTCACTAACCAGCATGGTTCACACACCAAGCTCCCTGCATTGCTCATAGCCTTGGCCTGACACACCTGAGTCTTCCATGCCAACAAGCACAGGGAATGCCCTGATGTTCAATGGTGCACAGAGAAGCTTTGATGATCAATAGCAGCACTTCATCAGCATGTTTGCTGAGAGAAAGAACAATTAATGTTGAGTCTTCTCTGCAAGACTGCTTGATTCCTAGGAATGGGAAAGAGTGAAGCCCGCTATCATCATCATCATCATATCATCTAAGAGGCAAGACATTGAGACTGCAGCACTCTTGTTTCCTGATCCATCTCGCCATTGTCTTCACCAATTTTCTTCTTGAAAACAATGTTGTATTAAGTTTTGTTTCACCCAACTTGTACATGACTCAACGCATTTCCCTTATGCCATAAAATCCAATGCCTTGCATGGCAATTTGACAATGACCAAAACAAAAAGAAAAAACAAAACTAACACCAAATTTTGAGTTGCAAAACATTCATAATATTTCATTAGCCTATTGGCAACTAATGACTTGATGACCCATGGCTCTCAAACAACAACTACAAATGGTGAACTCTTAAAAGCATTTGAACTTACAAACAATTGTACTCTTGAAAATATTTGATATGAACATACATGGCTTGCTTTTGCATGTCCATTCTCATTTATCATTCTCACCCTATGAATATTCCCAATGTTCACATACTCCTCTAGCACATCTTGTAGTACATGCAAGAACACTATGGTGAGGTGAATGAAGGACTCCTCTCTCAAGAAATTGTTGGACATCCACGTTCAGAATTCCAACCTCTTCCATAGCCTTGAAATAATTCTTACAAAAGAGAATAACTTTCTTCCACATGTGCCTCCACCAATGCTCTATCATCTACCCACATATATGCCATACCACATGTCATCGATTGTCTCAACTATTATGGGTGTATTGTTACTCCAAGCAATGCACCTATGTCTTTCAAGGGAACCTACTTCATGAACATTGTGTGCAATAAATCCACACATTCATGCTCCATGGTTTGCATCATGAACATGTCATAAAATTTTCCCACAATATATATTTATTTATTTATTTATTTATTTTTAAAACAAAAAAACTAACACCACATTGATGTGTTGTTGCCAATTCACAAATTCAATTTTTATGACTTACACATTTTTGAAAAGTGTGAAAACCTATCACCTTTTCACAATCTTGATAACATATAAACACTCAAAACCTTATGATGTAAGAGAATCAAGAAACATATGCACGATGTGTTGGCCCCACAAAAATAGTGGTACATGTCCATTTTCATGAAATCTCAAGTTTATAATTCACGTAGGAACATGAAAGTTGCTTATTGTCCAAGTGATGTACATAGAAGCCATAGATCTTCCCAATGAATTTCCTAGGTACACTTTGGCTTAATAAAGTAAGCCAATTGTGAAAGAACCTCATAATGTTGTGAATTGTATACTTTGATGGAAATCATTGGGAAATCATTGTGTTAGTTCCATTGTTTCTAAACTTCATGGAAACTATGTGATTATTAAATTTGTTTACAAAATTTGTAGATCTTAATTTTTGAACTATTGCATTTGATTCCCACTTGCCCATGAACTATAACTCATAATTTGTTTTTTCTCAAATACAAGGCACCAAAAACCTTAACATATATACTTTTAGAAATAGAAGTTGAATGATTGACCATTATTGGAATTCAGCATGGGATATAGAGAAGGAGAAGTAGTAACACTTTGTTAAGAATAAAAAGAATGCAAAATGACCAAAATTAAAACATGAGGGATAAAAAAGCTAGACCCTTGCATAATTTGGGACATGTGACCTAGCATTTAAGGAAGATCATTTGATAAATGATCTAAATATATATATTGCAATAACAATAATGCCACCTACATTTATTATTATAACAAAGTAGGTGGTGGGTGTGGTATTGGTGCTTGAATTTCATATTCACCACACCAATTTATTAGTGTTTCCAATACATGTTTGCTAGAATCTAAATGATTTAGAAGGAAGTTTGATAATGAAAATCAAACATAACTCAATCTTGTTTCCACTAATGTGACAAATAGACCAAAAAAAACAAACAAACTACTCTTGTTAATAGACATTATATATAGATATATATATGTAATTGAAAACATTGGATTTGGGTTGCACCAAGGTCCATGTTAATGCAACCTAAATGCAAAACAATAAAGTAGAATGTTTTAAAACCATTAAAGGTCGTTATACTACATCTATGGGAACATGTTCCCAATGATCTTTTGAGGAAAATTCTAAACACATGTGGGGAAACTATTTAAACTTATAGATGATGATGGTTATAAGACATTATCATAAAAATCTTTTGAGAAATGGAAACACTTTCAAAAAGAGGGTTATGTGCATTAATGGAAATATTATTACACTAATACAGGTTCATGAGTGTGCACTTTTGGGATGGGTGTTCATACTTTCAAATGATTGGTTGTGGTTTATTGGTTTTATGATATGAAAAAAATAAATCAAAAACATTTTGAAGTACAAAGGTGATAAGAAATGTGATGTGTCATTAACAAGAGTTTAGAATGTTAATATACTTAAAGCAAGTTAATGTTAATAAACATATTTTGAATGTGATCATAAGGTTGATTGTAGTTAGGAAGGGGTCCTAAGCATCATTTATGGGGTAACTTATGCTTTCATTTCAAATATTCATAACTTATTCATGCATGCTTTAAAATTTATGAAACAACTTGTGAGAGGTGTGTTATTCAATTTTCTACAAGGACTTGTTCAACATATGTCTAAAGCCCCTTCCACTCATGCTAGAAGTGGCCCAAAGCTTAAAGTTGCACCTTCCCGGTATCTTACCTTACACATATAATCAAACAATGTTGAACTAGGGTCACATTGAAATAGACCCAAATGCAACCAATGCAAGAATTTTAAAAAAATTAATATCCACCACCATACTGGCAATATTTAGTATTAAATAAGATTATAAAAGAAAAAAATTTGAATACATGACATTTGTGTTTGTTATAGCATTTGGAACAAAAAATATTTAAGGGTCTATCATTACGTTTTTTTTGTGCCATTATTTTTTTCATAGAGTCTTGAGATTGAAAATATTGTTAAAAACATGCATTCTTCATAAAAGTAATGTGACGGGGTTGAATAATGTGTAAGAGGGAAGGAAAAAAAAAATTGTATAACAAACTAAAAAGGTAGTGGTCAATGGAACAACAAGAAAACAATCAGAGCCTACACACGTCTTTGAAAAGAATATAGGAAAGAAAGTATGTGAAAGAGGGGCAAAAAAAAGAAATAAGAAATGTAAACAATGGCAATACACAACTCTAGCTTATGATGCAAATAAAAAATAGTAAGAATCCATTTCATAATTTATGATTTTTATGATTTTGAGTTTGTGAAAAGAATCATAGGGCTTAGGGTTTGATCATTGAAAAAAGTTATTTAAAAAAATGTGCGACCCTAGATGAGTTTGACAAGGTTTTGTCAATTTTTTTTGTTGATTTACAAAGGTTATTGTGTTCCTCAACATTGTTTCATTAGAAGAGACAATAAAACATGCAACACATATGGGTGGCATGACCAAACATGGTAGTGTTACAAAAAAGAATATGTTATAACACGAAGACATATTTGGAATTTGAAATCACCATTATTTTGCGATGCTTATTAGAACTATATTTTACCATGTTGATTACAACCTCACAAAATTAAATTAGATTTTTAAAAAATTAAGTTACATGTAATTCATGAATTTTAACATATTATGCACTTTTGGGAGACGTATTTATATGCTTGAATTTTGAAATTTTTGTGGATATATATATAGTGAAAAAATGAAATGATAAATGGATGTAATAGAGGGAAAAAAGAATTTTTCTGGCCATTGGTCATGAATAAGGAGTTATTGTTAATAAAAGAAAGGTAGAAACCAATGGTGGATTTGTGTGTTGAATTTTAAAATATTATGAATATTTGCAACTAAATTTTTGAGTTGGATGGCCAAAAAAGGATTTATTGTTACTTCTTCTATACATAGACTTGACCTTTGCACGAGTATTTGTGTGATGACAATTTTTTAATTATTATTTTTTGACTCCAAAAACAACATTTGAAATATGATTTAATATGAGTTAAGTCTAATATGATATAAAATTTGTTTGATGCTGAAAGATAGTATGTAAAGAATATGTAACAAAAAAATGCATATTCAAATTACAAAACCCCATGCAATCAAAAACATTCAAGACTATGGATGTAATCCTACCTTCAACTAAAGAACATAATAATAATATGTTAGGTCAGAATTGGTAATTTAAAGCAAAAGGAATTTGGAAAAATGGAACTAGTTAAGAGTTAATGTCTCCTTAAATTTGGTATCAAAATTTTGATAATTTTTTTTTTTTTTTGCTTATGTATCATGCAAGTATTTACACAAGAAGAAAAAAATTCAAAAAACAAATACATTACAAGAAACTTAAAAACATATGTTAATCAATGGGACAAAAATATTGTCAATAACTCATTAGGTTTTACATTAATTTCATTAAAAAAATGTCAAAAAATAAAAATAAAATAACATGTTTTTATGTTATTGAATGACATGTAATTATAAATTCATTGTTCATATCAATCTTTACATGATGTATTCAATAATTCAATGGTTTATTCAATGTATGATTTGAATATATATATATATATATATATATATAAATCTATGCCACCTTGAAAATACAATAATATGTTTAGTTTGACATGAATTATCTTCCCCAAGGTTTGATTTTTTTTTCAACCTAAACATGGGGCCACATTATTATTGATTTTTTTGTGACCAACACATCATACAACATTTATCACAACCAAAGAGAATATTTGAATGTGTTTTGTATGTGCAAAAATGAACATCAACAAAATATGTTTTGAAATGTCAAAAGTTGAAAATGTTTGAAAACATTTTGGATGATGCAATGTAACAAACCAAATTTATTTATGACAAGTTTAACATCATTAAATTTGAAACAAAGGTTCTTTGAAACAAAAAAAACTTATATGGACATTAAACACATGACATATTTTTAGTTCACTTATATTTTAATTAGCTTATTGTTATAATTTTAAAGGGTTGTGTAAACATTATAGAAATTTAATTTATAATGTTATGGGTAAACATTGTAAATACCTTTTGCATAATTTGTAATATAATAATCTTCCAACAATTTTGAACAATAGGTAGAATTGTGGGAAAATATTCTTGATCTAAACTAGTTAGAGCTTGATTCTATCAATTTGCTTCTAGATTAGGATTTAATGCTTAGGGTTTGATCTTGCATTGGATATTTCAATTAGAACAATTGAAACTATTGAGAATCTTAAGCCCTTTGAAATATAGATCATATGCTAGTCAATTACCTGACCTTTTTTTTCGACATTTTTTAATTTGCATACATTGTATTGAAATTTTTTTATGATGTTTATAGAACTATTGCATAGCAACTGAGCCTGTGATAAGTTGTGATACTTCCAATGGTACAAACAAGGTATGTCCTTCATTCCCTGATCCTAAGCCATTTATTTTATCGCATAAGATAGGAAAACAAATAAATATGCACGAACACAATGAGTCAAAATCATGATCCTCTACGACCCTTCTTCTACAATTGATACACAATATGCGAAAAATGTCCATACACAAAAACCTCTACACAATGCAAAAGGAGAGTCTCATGTAAATATTACATTGAACAAAAATTTCACAATTAAAACATTGAACTAAAGTTAAGATTTATACATTTTAGTCTAAGTTTTTTAATTTGATTATAGGTTCATGAAGAAGGGTTTAAGTGAATGCATTAGGAGTACGGTTTTTAAGGTTAAAATAATAGGGTTTATTTTTAAACGTTCATTTACAAAGGGGATGTCCACATGCAAATAAAAACAAAACAATCTAGTGGTCACAAGATCATTAGCTTCATTTTTCACATTTACAATTATTCATTTTTGCATTAACATGTGATAGTGTGATTCATTAAGAAAGGTTTTATTTATTCTAATCTCTTTTTGACCTTTTATTTGTTTCATTTCATAGTTGATGACATTCATATCATTAGTTGCACCTTAATCATTTTTGTATTTTTAATTTTTAAAAATTTAATCTTGATTTTTAAAAAAAATTATGCCCTTGAAAATGATATTAATGTTTCAAATTTTTTTCTAATTCGTTTATTTATTATTTAATTTTTAAAAAATAAAAACGTTTTTTTATAGTTCAAATCATTATCTTTTCATTTTTGTAAAATCATCACCCATTATTATAGGATCATCATTTATTCTTATTGAAAACTATAGGAATATGTAATTCACAAATGTTTTATTCTAAACACATTTGAAAATGATTGAAAATGATTTCCTTTTGAAACTTTAGTTTTCATTTCGTTTTTAATAAATTTAAAAATAAATGAATAAGTCATCTTTAAGATTTTTTTTTAAAAAAATGCATTATTATATTTTCTGGACATTATCTCAAACATAATTTTTGATTTATTTGAAATCATGCACAAATATGAGTTTAAAAGAATGATTATTTTCACATTTAATCTTCCCATCTTTTCATTTCATATTTTTTTCATAACATTGCACATTAAGTGAAATTTCACACACCTAATGACTATAGGTTTAGTTCATTACATCCATTTTCAACCCATAAATTTGATATAGATACATTTTTACAATGTTATCATGGAGGAAAACATACAACTTTTCATAATGCTTTTGTTTTCATTGTATAAATGTTATGTTTCACATTTTCATGAATAAACACATGGTCTTTCATCACTTTCACCTTCATTTTAATTTTCATTATGATGCATTGACATCTTATCATTCACATATGAAGCTTTCATTTTAGTTGATATCATCATTTTTAATTTCAAATTATCATATTTATTTTGAAATATTTATTTTGAAATACAATAATCATGACTTAAATAAAAGACAAGTTCTATCACAATTTATAAGGATATTTTTTATTGTTTGATGTGAAAGTATTTGATTCCTTACATCAAGAAGCAAATGATTTTTTACATTAATGTGTTAATATGGCATGATCAATTAATGACATTGTAAGTATTTTTTTGTGAAGTTTAAAAGCACTTTATGAATAAAAGGTGATAATAATTTTGTAAATAGCATAAGCTTCATGTATTTTGAAATAAGTCAATATTGTCAATAGGACTTTTTCTAAGCTTGGCATTTTTTCAAAATTCTTTCTTCTCATTTTGTTTAATTTGCTTCACATAACTAATGAAAGGTTTTAAACTCAAACTTAGGATAGAGATTTGGGCAAATGTTTGTTCCTTTCTTTTGATTTTAAGCTTTGCATTTAATTATGACATTGATTTTTTCTTTGTGTTACTCCTTTTCCCTTTTGGATTGGCATTATTTTATTTTTAATATATTTAAATTAGTTTATAAATTAATATATTAGTTTATATAATTTGACAAATGTAACATTTCTTTACAATAAAAAAAGGGCCAAATTTTTAAATGCAATTCAGATGTCAACTTTTTGCACTAAACATTGACATGATTCCAACTTTTGTACAATAAAAATTATGATATAAAAACCTCACCAAGGAGCTTTTATATACCATCCCATAAATTTACCAACATTTATTTATTATGGTACATTTCTCGGAGACTTCAATTATGTTTGAACTTTGAACATCATGACATGATGTTATATACTATATCTTGCCAAGGTCAAAAAGTTAAAATATCAATTTCTTACAATTGTAAACTCAATTATGAAGTATAACAAATAATATCTTTGTTTTTTATGTTGCAAGGAATCAAAAGGTGAAGCCTAGTAAAATATTTTAAAAACTTATTTTGTCTTGCACATCTTAACCATGGCTCATTTATCCCATGAGCATTTCATAGGACATTTACACCACTCCCAATCAACACATTTTTTATAGGGGAGATTTCACCAAAAAAAAATATTTTTAATTAAAATGAACTGAATTTGGATGTTTTCAAATGCAAAAGAGGTGAAGAAAATAAATAAAATTCTAGATTTCTATGTTTGGTCTTTTAGTATGCAGCCAAAAATATAGATGAATGATTATAGAAATCTGTACTTATATTTGATTTATAACTAGATGTGACTAAATTTTCTAAGGGAGATGACCACTTTCTCTAAGTCTTCCCATGGATGATCACCACTTTTAGACCAAAATTCTTTTAAAAAACACTACTCCCAATATTATGTTTTTCCAATCCTTACATAACCAATTATCTCACAACAACTACAATATACCCAAAAAAAATTTCAAACCCACTACCTATGGTAACCAATGAGACATGAACCCTAGATCATTAAATTAATTCTTGATTGCAAGGGCATATGGGACTTACATAGTAGCAACCAAATTGAAAGCTTTCTCAATAGTGATGATCCACTTTTGAAGCCCCCTTTGCATGAAGCTTCAAACACCTTCTCCTCCACCATTATTGCATGTGCATTTCTCATTTGTGAACACCTAAGACAATGAACAAATACCCTCCATCATTAATGCCTATCCCTCTCATTTATCAACACCTAAAGCAACAAATAAATATCTACGAAACTGCAATTAAAACTCCATATTACACTTTGAAGGCAACCATCTTGTTAGTTCTTTGCAATTCAGAACAAATGCAACAATAATGAGTGCCATCGTAACCTTGAGGACAACACTTTAAAACTATCAAACCATTACCTTCATGTAGAATGGTGTAGACTAGCTGCTATTTGTACTCACTGACTTCATTTGCTCCCCACAATGGGTGTGGGCAAGTGTGTAACAACCAGGTTGAAATCTGATTTTCAGCTGAATTCCCTCCATCAGCCCCACATTATTGCCAAAGCAATTCTCAGCTTGTATGACAAGGCCTGACCATGAGATGTTGCCAGCCATAAAATGCTGGCCTTGGTCTTTTCAATAATTATGTGATTACATGGATCAAATATCAAGTGGTCTCTCACATCTACTTTGTAGTAGATACCAAAATGTCATGAAGCAGATTCAAAAGGATGTCATGCATTCCTCAATGTGCATGGGTTGAACTACAGAGTGTCGATTCCAAAAATTACTAGAAATCTCAGGGCTTTGAGTGGCTCATCAGAAGTGCTTCCACGTGTGCATATGAGGCACTTCAACATGTGTTCTGGAGCTCACACAAAACAAACCGTACCAAGTGCTCAAAACAGTGATGCAAGCTCTGAAATCAGCTCAGAATCCTTCCAACAGTACCTGCTGGTCCACACATTTTAACAACAGTTCTTCTAACTTTGATGGTCCACCAACTGGGACCCAAGAGTTCAATCAGTATAACCAATAACCACTGGTTTGGACAACAGAATTCTAGACAGTAGAGAACTCCAACAATTACATACCATTAATTGACTCTCATTGAATTTGGATTTTCATGATGTCGCAACCTAAAGAATTTCCCTTCATCATGACTTTCACACTACAATTTGAAGGATATGTAAGTAATCTACCTGGCATGTGAAGGGCAAATGTTCAAAGACAAAAATTGAAGGATTTGGTTTTCAAATTTCAGGGCTCCTGCGAACATTAACAGAATGTGACATATCTCTAACGATGTACACTTGATTGGGTAGGTTCCTTCTGCCCCTCAATTTTCTAGTGGAACTTCTCAAACCTTGCAAGCCATGTGGTGAACAAATATGAACAGTTGAAACAAACATGGCAAGTAACTGGCCCTGCCAGAAATGACTTCATTGTCTTTCATGAACGTGAAAGGACACCCTTGGAACTGCATTAGGACAAAGGGATCTGTTAGCACAATATTCACCAAACCATTCAGCAGGGAGAAAAGGTATTTCTGTGTTAGAGCAGGGATAAACAATTTGGATTCCCAACTTGTATAACACAACTGGGAATTGACACTGAAGTACAAAATTTATTCTGCAACAGATTCAAAAAGCAGCTGAGAAATAAACCTGGGGATGCTCCCCCTTCGACGTTCATCATACTCTGTAGCCTGCCGAAGGGCTCTTGCAAATGCTTTGAAGGTGGCCTCAATTATGTGATGAGAGTTTTTACCAGAAAGCTACACCCATTCACAGATAATTCCACAAATGAGTTGCAGTTCAGAATTGAGCCACAGTAGCTAGGATAATGTGACCAATGAGTCCTGTATACCCTGTTAGAATGATAAAGTTGCACTCAGTCTCCACTTGACTGGTGTATACTTGTTTGTCAAGGCAAACTAGAGGCTATAGATAACTAGCAGAAAACAGCTGAAACACATTCATGAGCAGTTTGGGAGAGACATTATATAAAGGCATACCGGCAGAGAGTGTCTCATATGCCACTGAATGCAATTGAAAGGAAAATGACAAGTCTAATGATACTTCAATTGCAACGGCCTCATAAGAGAAATAAGATGCGTAAAATGGGATAGGAGGGTTATGCACCTGGCGAATATGAAGAGTCATTCCTGAAGTGTTCACCAATGATTGGAAAAAGTGTTCCACCAACTGTAATGTTATGATCATATCAAGAGGCTGCAATTGTAGCCATAAACAATTGGATCTTCTGTTCTTTTACCCATTTTCACAAGCAGCATGAGAACAAGAATGAAACCAAGAGTGAACTTATACCTGGGTATCATAGTTGCCAACATGTTGTGTTGGAATGTCAAGGCTGTATCCTAAATAGGGACGCCCAGACAAATCCTGTATCCAAAACCACATAGAATTAACTCCTGCAGGTCCTTGCCTTGTCAGCAAGTCTCTGAAAAGAGGATGCAACCTGGAAATTTTCAAGGATGTACATGCAGAATCAGGTTGGTGAGTGGAGCAAGGAACACATGACCACAAACACAACTGCAAAAGGTGGAGGGAATAACCAGAACAACGTGCACCAGAGCTTCATCAAGAGGAGCAGTGAAGTCACCAAAGCGATGAATGCCTTTGCGATCCCCTAAGGCTCTCAAAAGTGCCTGCAATTTGATATCTATGTGTCTCATTCACCTCTATCAAGCTTTGTGCTCATGCCTTCATTCTTAATACTTCACAACACAGTTCAACTATGTTGCAGTTCAGAAGGAACACATTGAAGACATGACTGAGAGCACAACAAAAAGGAGATTTGAAGAAAGTCTCAACAATGGGCATGGAACATACAGTTCCAAGAGCAAGAGCGATATCCTCATTTGTATGATGATCATCAATGTGAGTGTCCCCCTTGGCCTTAACTCTGACATCAAAAAGACCATGTGATGCCAATTGCTGCAAATGATAAAAATTCACTAGATTAGGCCTATGCCACTTGGGGTAATCCTGTATTTGAGGTGCACAATATGAACAAAACTAATCACTCACATGAAGCACATGGTCCAAAAAGGGAATGCCAGTATCACAGTCGCAGATGCAATGACCTGAAATTCTGTATTTGAGGTACACAATATGAACAGAACTAATCACTCACATCAAGCATATGGTCCAAGAATGGAATGCCAGTATCACAGTCACAGATGCCATTCCCATTCAGGTCAATGTTGATTTCAACACTTGTTTCCTTGGTTACTCTAAACTCTGATCCAATGCGAGAAACTTTTGCTGCACAAGACAAACAAATCCAATCAAGCATCAGGCCAGAACTGCAGTCTCATGTTATGACAGAGAGCATATGGTGGTATCTTATGAGGTTCAAGAAGAATGCACAAATATTACAATTCACCATTTATAGACAAGTTCACAAAATAGCAGAGTACACCATCAGTATGACATGAATGGTGAAAAACAGGAAAAAAAAATTGTTCTCAACAGATATCTCCAGTCAAGCTTGAGGCCTCTAACTTGCTTGACATCAAAGACACAGGTATTGTATACTATGAGAAGAGATTACATGCATAAAACCAACACAACATAGGCAACCATGATCAGCTATCCTAAATACAATCATGCAAAATTACCCTTGACAATGTCTTTGGATTTGTGCAAGACATTTCAGAGCAAGTATACTCTTCATGTGATATCACCAGAACTTGGTAAAAAAGGTACAAACAAGATGCAACCCATTTGATCGACAAACACACTCCCCACTTCATTGGTGGAAACTATTATCAAAACTAAATTGAAGATAATTTCATCTTCCACAACATTACCCATGTTGGCAAGGAAATTGTAATACTGCAGCCTCTTTCTGTGAAGAAAATCCTGCCGAATTGGGTCCTTTGATTTCAGAAGTCTGAACCCACTACCTAGCTTGATATTCTGCTTTGCTCTTAGAAATGACACTGAGGTACGTGCCTGTATTTGAACCTCTTTCTGTAGAAGCATTTTCTGCAAAACCCTAATTCTAGCAAAACGCAGGAGGACGGAGGACGCAGGGGAATTGTTGAGGATGAGTATGGCTACATACCTTCATTTTCTGTCAAGGTTTCTTGAGCATGGGACACGGTCTCCGAGGAGGAGGAGGAGGAGGAATTGGAAGACAGTGAGACAGCGCGGGAAAAAACGGTGAAGGTCCGTGGCTCATTTGCCCTAACAAGCTCCACGGAAGCCGGCCAACGTGAATTTCTTGTAAAGCAACAACTTTGTTCCTTTCTTCCCGGCGACGACGACGACACAACTTGCTGCTTCGATTGCTGATGCTGCTGCCGCCACTGCATCAGATGTGATCCCGCCACACCAACCTCCACCAACATCGCCATCTCCATCACACAAAAACCCCAAACCTAATGCAAGGTGGTAGCGGAGCGCAGGACCCAAACCCCACAACCACCCTCTTCGAGCTCCTTACCTGGTCTAAAAATGGGTAGCAATATAACATCCAAATACACTAAAAAAATTCTAACTGGTTTCTCTGTGTAGGGTAAAGTGGAGTGTGAGGGCATTGCTGAAGCCAGGGACCATACGATGCACCAATTGAACTCATCTCTTTCCAGGTGTTTTATTTATTAGTAGATTGCAACAATCTAGTATAAGAGCATCCCCACCCGTGCTCAGTGACCCTGCAACAATATTTCTCACATCCAAGTTTAGTTATTTACTGTTTTGCAACCCCACCCATAAAACTGAAGCGAGGACTGCAAATAGGTGGGAACTACTAATAGCAAACCACCTGGACCAATCATTATGATTGGCCAATCAACAACAGGGAGCAGCAGTCGGATCATATTTATTACACTCGTCTCGACCAGGTGCACAGCATTTTACCAATAGAAAAACCATTTTCCTGAGCCTGCATATGTTGACTTTTGTTCATCCGATTTTATTGTGCAGGTTCATACACTGAAAATTGGTGGGGAATCGATGCTCTAAGGTAGAAAGTGCATTCTCCAGTGGAGACACACAAACCAAATGAATGGACTCTGAACTCTGTGTCATACAATCTAACAAAACACAAAACAGACACAGATGTCCCCAGTAACAACAATGCCAAAATGAAGGCAAATAAAGCTTTTCATTGAGCTCGTGCTGATTTGATTTCAAATTATAGAAATCCCTTATTGCCACACCCACAAATGCAATTGCGACCTTCCTTTGGCTAGCATGTTTTCACAAAAAGTCCAACTTAGATACCAATAACTTGTCTATCCCTTCAATGATACTATAAACCTTACACTTGACTTGTGTGACCTTCCCATTGACACCTTTATTAGATTATGCTCATGAATCTTGGAAATTACAATTAAGTTCATGCATTTTCTTTTTTAGCTATTGATTAAGTCTATTTCTACTTGTGATGAATTGACAATCACAACAATAGGTAGAGGGCTAGAATTTGCAATGTTTGAAGGATTGACATGGATGTGACTAATAAAAAACTTATGTTTGAATATTTTGGGGACATTTAAGCGGGGAGGGTGTGCCATGGCAACAAACACAACTACTTAACAACTAACTCCAAACCTCAACATCCAACTAAAACCAACAACAATAGACCTCAATGTTGAACAAAATATTTAGGTAGTAAACTTTGGCTTCAAGCAATGTAGGTATGGACTTTCATGTGGCTATTTCATTTGTGAAATGTGATGGCCCTTTTTATAACCCATGACTCATTGTGGCAAACTCCAATGAAGCTTGAAAGTTTGCAAGTTTAAAAGACCCAAGACTTGAAATAATTATCACACTAGTGATTAATAATTTGATAACTATAGAATCCAAATCCAAATTGCATCAAGTAACAAGCTTTTGATGTGTGCCCATACCCTTTTAGAAACTAGTCACTATAGTTAACCCTCAATATTCAATTGAGGACATAATTACACACATTGCACCATTGTAGATCTTTTGATCATTACATAATTGCATCATGCATGATTAATCATCAAAGCCCAACTCTTAGTCCTAGTTTGCAAGCAATGTCGGGCACTACAAGCATGTTGTCACATTGTAATAAGTCTACTATCTACCATTTAGTAGTTTGTTGTCTAGATTCTCAAATACACCATGTTAGTGTTCAATTGTTCATGGCATAAAACTTAAAAGTTTACTTGATAGTAAAAGCATGATGGCTGTTGGTGATTGGACTTGCAACCTACAATGAATAGCCTCAATTTTGGAATTTGAATCTTGATGTTGACAATTGAAAAAATAAAATCACAATTCACAATCAAGTGAATATCAATGATGTCACATATTCCAGCATTCATAGTTGGTGTTCAAAGATATGGATATCGATGATAAATTATTGTTTGTACCCTACACCCCAACTCTTAGATCCCGTACACAAAAGTTTGGTTGTTGGAACCTACAATGTGTAATGTGTGTGATTAGTTCAACAAACCTTTAACCAATTGAATAACTATTAATTTTTAACTGATAAATACATTCAACCATCGATGTCGTGCTACAAGGTATTGAATAACATCATTGAGATTTTAACCTTAAAAGGACCATTCATTAAGTTAAAACTTGTTCAAAATTGGTTGAATATTTCAATGAAATCACAAATCCAACATGGATGAAATATGTGATTTTTGATAATAATGGAAACGTTGGCATTCGGCTATATCAAAATCAAAAGACCACTTATACGTTCCAAATTAAAACCAAAAGCAAAAAAAATGACCGTGTAAATATGTATGATTATATATATAATCAACTAGAAACATGGAATCAATTTAAATTTGATTATAAAACCTTTTGCCATTTGAATCCTCATGTGGCAACCTTTGTTTTTGTAATCAATGCGACCCCAATTTGAATGTATCCAATGTTTGGCCTTATGCCATGATAACCCTCATTTGAATGAAAACATAAAATAATGTCATGTTGTGGTTAAAAGTATAATTGATATTCAAGGAATACAAACTATCCTCCACCTCAAATGTGTCATGAAATTCCTATTCCATCCAATGCAATATAAACAAATTTATCACATTTCAATCCATTATTAACATTATACTAACTTGGGAAATGATCAAGTATGGTTTAAAACATTCACTATTAAGAAACCATATGATGTAACTAAACATGGAATCCCCATCATCATGTGGAAGGATATTGTAATTTTCTATGATCTTTGTCGTTGTAAAAAATATATCCCCAATTTTCCCCAAACCTTCATTATATTCATGGAGATGTTTGGGGTCCTCTCCAAATTATGAAAATAATCCCAAAATGAATGAATGTAAAACATTAGCCAAGTCATCAACATATAGTTCCAATTCATTTGGAGTTACCCATGAACAATTGAAAACATCATTTTTTTCTTTCTTTGCCTTTGTAGGGTGAGTGTACCTATTGTTAAACAAAACAAAAAACCAAATATTAATGATTGATATCATCAAATTACATGCATCACACGTGAATGAAAATTAATTACAAACTTACCTTCCATATTCTTGTGCATATCTCCAACCAAACATCACCATAGGAGAAGAATTCTTGCACTTTGAACACTCCATGTATCCACCATTGTGAAATAACGATGAAACCTTTTCGGCACAAGATAATGTCATGTCTTTTGGAATGATTTTACGGCAAATAATTGCCACAACATCTTTGCCATCCCTGCAAAGATGGATCCAGACAATTCAAAACTTAAGCTCAATTTTTCATCTTGATCAAATTTTTGTTTAACCCCTTGAAATTTAAAACTTTTAGTACTTGCATAATAACACAAACATTATTTGGAATATCAAACCCCAAATCCCTTTATGCTTGGATAGTGTTTCTAACTTCAACAAAAGGCAAAGAAACCATGAATGGCCTCACACCTACACATAAAAAAAATTCATAAATCTATTGAACCAATAGTTAAAATGAAAATCATCTTCATCACATTCCATTAATTAAATTTTATGTGAAATGAAATTGCAAATGAATAATTGAGACATAAATATGAAAAAGGAGTTTGATTAACCATTTGAAGACCCCAAAAAATAATCATATTTTTCCACCAAATAATCCATTTTGCCATGATTTTCAAGCATGTTTAATTGTTTCAATGTGTTTTTGTGTTTTTTAATGGAGTTGTTATGCTCTTGCACTGGCCTGGTCCATTACAAAAAATGTTGCACATGATGCAACAATGACTAATAATGCGAGCCTAACCATCACAACTAACAAAACCATCTCAAAAAAAAAAAAAAAAATCATATTTGTGAAAATAATTCATCCAACATGAAAAAAAAATAGTTTAAATTTTATGGTTTAATTTGACAAAATGCATTAGTAAATTGGGCCAACGTCAAAGGAATGAAAATCATAAACAATTTGCATATACTTTCATCACTTTAATGTTAAACACACAAAATACCTATGCTAGATAATTCACCTTGTTTGTGTGAAAATAGACCTTTAAAAGATATTACCTTACATGTCAAACAAAATGGGCATTCATGCATTGCATAGTCATTTCATGTAAAAAGGCACAAATAAATATCACAAGGAGTTATTAGGGATTAAATGTGTCTTATGTGAAAGCCATTTCACCCCAAAAAAAACATAATACATTATTTTTAATTTAGAGAATATACAGAGGCAAATAAAACCAACATTGAAATAATGAAAATTATATACAATTTGCATACACCTTCATCATTGTTGACCCAATGATGTTGGCCCAATTTAAGGTTTAAGGTTTAATTTAACGAAATTGGTAAATTGGGCCTACATTGAATATAAATATTGATAATTTTCATTATGAGAAAATCATGTCCGTTGCAACTAGGCTATCTAGTTGTAATCTAGTTCTATCATACATTTTTTAGTTGTAGTCTAGTTCTATCAAACACTTTTTAGATGCAATAGACACAAATTTTTCATAGTGTTTTATTGTTTTATTATATGAATTGCAAAAAAAAGGGAAATAAACAAGGATTAAATCAAGAGCAAAAATGACTTACATGGAAACACATTGAGCTAAAGTTGCAAGAAATGCCAAAGTTTCAACATGTTAGGCAGATTGAGTTGGAGTTGTAGGTGGTTTCATTCTTTCAACATGTGTAGGAGTTGTTGCACTATAACACTTGTGACCTATAACATTAGGAGTACACAAAATTTATGTGTGTTAGTATTGCCTAATATAGCTTTGCATAATCTGAATCACTAGACTATGTAGGAACTTGGACATAAAACAAATGATAATAATAGGAGTAGGGGTTTCAATGGGGTGGTACCAACCCACCTTTTTTATGTTAGAATAACACATTGGCTCCAAGCTAGAAAAGCTCCAAGCCCAAGAAGATGTTGAACTGGTTGAGAATAATGGCACTTATGCATGTCAACCAATGACTCACATACTATATTAGTTTCAAAGGTTGTCCTCTACCTATACACACACACAAAAATTGAAAATTCATCAAATATCATCAATGAATTGTAACGCAGGTTGCCTTATTAGGATCCATAGCTAGAAATTATAACAAAGAAAATTGGATACTTTGAAGGTAAATTTTAACTTGAAAATTGTACAAAAAACACCTTTCTTTCTCCTTTTACAACAATATTGTTCACATTTCTCCACAAAATTGAATTAGAAAATTATAACAAAAGGTGACTTTTGATTGAGTAACCCACATACACCAAGATACCTTTGTATTCATTGCTTAAAAAGATAGTCACTTAGGTGAATCAAAGAGAACCTGCCAAAAAATAGTTTAGGGCTTCAAACTCCTCCTATAGTCCATTACATCAATAACATCCAAATGAAACTCAAGAAAAATGAAAATCAAGTATCCTTTATAGGTTAAGCCTCGTTCTAGACATTACATATGTGTAAGATTAGGAAAAAAAATTATCCTTGTAATATGGGAGAATCTTCATTATATTGTGGTACTTTTCATAATAGATTAATGAAACAAAAAATTATTGAACTTTATGTTGCAAATGAGCACACTAACATCTTAAGCCCTTGCATATGAAGGAAGATTTTCAATAATTTCCTTAGTGTCAAATTCATAGAAAAACATGTGCACATGTTATAGGAAGGGTTGGTTGATAATTCAATATCAATATGTCTTAGCGTGTCATAAATAAAAGTTTTGCACTCAAGTGAGGACAACCTATACACCTAATCTAAAAAAATTATAGGTCTGAAAAGAAAAACAACAAGATCCCACAATAGGAAAAAAAAAAAACATACACAATTTAGTTGACTTTCAATTAAAAACCAGATTTTTCCAAAAAAATTGCCCATTTTTTGGTTAAAAAAATCATTGGTCATAACCAATCTAATGGGTATTTTATTTTGTGGGTAGCCATTGATTTCCATTTTTTTAAAAATAAAAATAAAAAAGAACCTCCAATTTATGGTCATTTGAAAACATCCAAAGAGCTAATAGTTCTCATGAAAAAATCAAAAAAGAACTATTGACTTAATATTTACTTAATTACCCTAGTACCTTGGCCATTTTGACCCTAATTATATTATTTTCAATTTTTCATTTTTCCAAATAATTTTTTTTGTGAAGGAAAATATTGAATCTTTAAAAATATTCCATATGTCAAAATGAATATTTCAAAATTAATCAATTATTCGATAGACATTGTTGAATTGGAAGTTTTAATACCCATTGATAGATTGATGTTTATCGATCATAATACGAGATTTCAAGGTCACAATTCATGCATTGTCCTCTAGCACTCATTTTAACCAATCCTTGTTGACTACTTAGTGTTTGTGACACTATTCGTAAAGTGAAGTTTGCAAGTTCGTGTTCTACTTCAAGCTTGCATGTTCAATAGAAGTTTCCTTATCTCTTCAATCATTCTTGTATCAAAACCTTGTACTTAAGTGCATCCATTGTATGCATTGGTCCATGAATGTGTTCACAATGACTAAATAAATAATTTTGTAAATCATTAAACATGCCTTGAAATTGCATATAGAATGTCATAGATTTGTACTCGAATACCTCATATGGTAAGATATGCAATAGTTTTTTCAATTAACACATAATTGTATGTAATCTTTTGGAATTATAATTGAAGTAAAAACAAGGACTTTAACATCTAACTAGGGCATAATTGCTTTCAAAAGTGATGAGTTCACATTACTTGTCTAGAAACGACACAAACACTTGTGCTTGGAAAGCTCAAAAAGATCAATTATTTGCGTGAGTCCCTAAAGCCAAGGTATGACAAACTAATGCCTACAAAAGACTGTTTGTTCCCCACAAACTTTTTTGTATGAGATAAGTTCAAAAACCAAATTAAACAAATGCAACAACAAAAAAGATAGCTTTCAAAGGCTTGGACTCCGACATTCTAATCCCACATCTTGCAATTAAAACCACATCCTAGAATAACAATCCGCCAACGGAATCAACCAAAAATGACATAAAAATAAAATGTTCAGGGACACACATTGTGAACGTCAAACTAAGATTTACTCCTTCTCCATCTTCCTTCACCCGTAATAACAAGGCTGTGCACTTGGAATTATTTGCAACATCAGTATGTCATGCATTAAAATAGTCTACTCCGAATGAATGCGCCAACAATGCGCATTGAACTTCCACAACTTGATGTTTTGTCTTGTTGTCACTATTGCAACTTCAGTAACCTACATGCACCCAATATCATCATGAGCAAACAACATATCAACACCACGACATGCAATTGCGAAAAAATCTTTGCATCGCTACTAATAGTAATACTATTAATTCAAGTCCACCAAAAGCTATTGGAGCTAGACCATACAATTCCAACAAGATTACTGCCAACAACAAGAGAAATGGTCACAATTTTTGCAGAGAATGCAAGCAAAGCCAAAGAGTGGGAAAAGAAACATAGAGGAGGGGAGGGGAAGCATAAGAAGAAAGAGAAACTTTAGGGGGAAATCAAATGGAGAAGAAAAAAAAAATAGTACATTGTTTCGTTTTTCAAACTCTTCTCTTATGTGGATTCCTTTGACATCTTGTTCATGGTTGTAAGCATTGTTGGTGTGATGCAAAATGGTCTGGCGATGCCACTCATGACCATCATCTATGGCTCCTTCACCCAATGCCTTTGTTAATAAGCAAAATGACAACAACGTATACCTTTGGTAATAACCGCCTCCTTGACCATCATCGGATTGCCATAGCCAGAAAACAAAACAAAACCATGTGCACATAATTTGCAACAAAAATTGATACCAGAAACACGATCAAACATTTTTCAATAGTTACATCACAAATCAATGCTCACACAAATAATCTCGATCCACAATAGAAATCTCGGATGAATAATCTTAATTTGCAATGGAAATTTTACATGGGTAATCCTAATCTGTAATGGAAATCTTGCACAAATAATCTTCATCCACAATGCGAATTTTGCTTGGGTAGGCTATATAAATACCCGTGGTGAATTGGTTTAAAATATTGGTGTTAAAACTATTGAAATGTAATGATGTTAAGATTAGTCATTTTAATTTTGCAAACATAATAATATATAATTTACAAACTTTTACTATATATTATGTTAAAATGTTAAAATCTTAAAAATAAAAAATACTATTATTTTTGTAATGTTAATTTGTGTTATATAATTTTATTATCAATATTATAACATTTGTGTAATATCATAAAAAATGTTACATAATATCATAATATATTGGACCATAAAGTTCTAATCATGTGTACATTGTAAAATAATGATAATGTTACATCATATACAAAATGATGTGTTAAATAATGTACATACTTGTTTCATGTTGTGAAATGTTTTACATGTCATCCATTTATCCATGGCCAATTCAACATTAGCAAATAAAATTGTTAACAAATTGTCTTGGCACGATTTTAATCTTAATTTTGAACATTATCATGATAATATGCTCATATAATTGAAGCTCACAAATTGCATTTAACATTTATTATCAATATTGAATTCTTCTGGAATTCTCATTTGAATGTTCACAAATTGAAAAAGGTTGAGCTCCATTTTCCATTTTTTCCAAATACAAGTATTTTGTTGAAAAATTGGACATTTGTTTACACTTTGTAAATGGGAGTTATGTCAATGTCACATTTGATAACAAACACATCCAAGGAACTTCATGGATTGGATGATTCATACACATTACATGAAAGACAAATTGGACTTAAATAAACAAAGCTAATCACATATTATAAATATATATTTACAAATTAAAAACATGGAAACTTATGCTTCATAAAACATCTTTTTTATTTTAATGCATGCAAATTTTAGATGTTTGTTGTTTTGTTTTGCTCTACATGGAAAGTGGTTTTGAAATTATTTGTCAACCCAATTTGAGCTGCTTAGAAACTTAGGGATTAAATTTTTGGTCTTAAAGTTATCATGTTTTATTCTCTTTGTAACTTTTCCTTTCTTTTTATTTTCGTTCTTTCATTTTCTTCACTTTTTTTTCTTCCTATATTTTTTCTTGGGGTATTTTTCATTTCTTTTTCTACGTTAAATTTTCTGTTGAATTGGCCAACATCATTGACTTTAATTATTTTCCTTCTAGTTGATCTTATGATTTAAATTCAATATCAGAGTATGTTTACCATTTTGGCAACAAATTGCCGAATATTTAATGAAATTTGAAATCTTAACTTTGACATTTGGTTTTTTAATTCTAAACTTTTTGGCAGGTAATGGTTATAGAAAAAAATAAACATGGCTTTATCACTATTATGGAATAATGAAATGTGTTTAGACTATCTTGGTTTTAAGTCCTTGTCATGGGAGATTTACGATTCAAGACTTAACAATTGAGCTTCTTGATGTTATTACTAGAACCCCATGATTGGGGAAAAAAACTCTGGATTAATCGAAGGGAAACTATTGGGAAACTCAATATTCAACAAGTTGGAAAACTCTACAAAAATTCACAAGACTCCATAATAGACTCCAAGGTAGAATTGCATAGATGCAAAAATAAACATTCATAACACATACAATTGGTTCAATTCCCAAGGATGGACTCAACATATATGCAAATGTAAGGAACATTTTTCCTGATGCACATGTGATCATAATCACCACTTGCTAAACATTTTGCAATAGTGGGTTTCTTCACTAAGACCAAGTTTGTTCAAGAAAATTGGACACATAAAACATTACTATCTATGTGACAAACAACTCTTCAAAAACCACATGGAATGGTTCAAATAAGGAAACAATGGAAGAATCTTTCTATTCTTGTACCTTAGAAAACATGGTTTGCCTTCTGGTGGACACAACTTCTTCTCTCTTGTCAAAGGCTTCTTGTAGTTGCTTGCTTTTGCTCTAAATGGCATTTTCCTTGGCGGTCACATCTTGGAATTACTACTGCAAATTTCAATCAAGATATGCAAAGTAATCCTTGAAGTTTTTCCACTCCATAGTAATGTCCATTATCGCTCTTCTTTGGACTTCCAAATTGGTAAATACCTTGTCTAGGTGGTCTTTTTGTTTAGAGCCGGCCTCTAATGCTTGCACTATGGGATCCTCCTCCATCACCATTCCTAATTTCCACCCTAAAACACTTTTTGCACCACATGTTGACTATGTAGAAAGAAAGACCCAATGAGATATCCATTTTCTTCATGAAAATAAGAAAAACTCCCAAATTTTGTAAAAACAATTCAATTACTGATATTATGAACATCCTTCTATTAAAAGCTAAATTCTACCTTCAAATTGAACAAACTTTGGTGAGATAATGGAACCATTTTTTTTGTGTGGCTTTGCTCCTAGTGGAACTGAAGGTTCAAAAGGGCAAGAGTCTCCAAGCCTTGTTGTAAAATGACCAAGGATTTCAGCATTCAAGCCCATATTTGTGGCCAGACTACATGAAACCACCAGCTTGTGAAAGTGTTGTTGATGTGTTTCATCTAATGAAATCATGTTCATTCTCTCTTGCCCTTACATGATTGATTAATGTCAATGATTGATCCACACAACAAGGGGTGAATGAACACAAGGTTAAACTTCTATTGAAAGTTGAGGTCTCGGTATTTAGCAAGAGGATTGTAAATTTGGCCATATTTAATAGGTGGTTGCATGCTTTCTAGAAACCCAATGCATCATTTGACATCACTCTACATAGTCCAAGAAGTGTTATGTATTGCATGTTATTTAGACCTACAACATTGATGAATTATAACGTTTATACATGTTAGAATTTCAATAAACATATATTCCCAGAAACACATACATGATGTGCAATAAAAGCTCAATGGGCTCTACAAATTATTTTGTTCCCATAATCTCCTACGAGTGCAAACTTGAAAGAATGTTTTCTCATTCAACACAGAATAGTGCATGATTTGTTTATGGCATAACTCAAAGATAGAGTTGAAATACTCTATTTCAACTCCAAGGGCTTTGTATAGCCTAAGACACAACAATAGACTCAAATCAATTGACATGGAATGTTTGGTTTGACAAAAACTTAAGTTAAAAGAAACATGCTACTACCTTCATGGTTAAGAGGTGGTAGTAACATGATGACTTTCTAGCACAACTTTATCATTGTATCGAAATGCATCATTCGTAGCAACTAGAAATGCATTGATGAGACTAGGGCAATCAAAATCATGGAATGATGCAACAAGAGCGGGAGCAAATATTTCCAATTCATTCAACCTTTGTGCACCCTCTATGAGAATGAGTAATGAATACTTACAACCCACATCCATCAATGGTTTCAAAACCCTAACAGTGACTGTACCATCATAAAACACAAGCAACATAATCTCTCACTACTTACTTCATGTGGATCTAGATTTGTAATCCAAGGTTCCAATGTGAAAGTTCATTCTTTCAAGTATTTTGTAACAATAATGTGCAACATCATAATCCAAAAGAAATGCAATTTTGTTCACCCTGGACAAAATAAATATGGGAAAAGATGATGTCAATATGACATTGGATTCCAACAACATGCCTATTCATGTGCTAGACAAACCATACTATTTCCAAATATATATGTAAAAATGAGGTTTCTAGGGTATCCCCAGAAAGCATGTTGAATGCTTACCACCATGTTGATTTATGAAATCGCCATATGAAAATGGAATGCATGTTTTTCCACACACTTTAAGAAATGATCTACCAACATTTTCATATCACATTGATTAATCAATGTGAGACTAGTGGACAAGGAAATTGAGGAAAAAAAAGAAAAAATCAAAAATGCTAACTACCCAACTACCCAATAGAAAAGGGGGAAAATTATACCAATGGCTATGGGATAAGAAGTTGCTCAAAGCAAAATGGAGGGAGTGAAAAAAATCTCACATGCCATTTGGGGGTTGATCAAATACATGAACATAATCATGAAGTAATAAGCAATTGTTATATGTTGTGCACAAAATTGATCAACCCACCTTTCATCTCCACCCAATGCCTGAAATGATAATGAATTTTTTAAAACATTTGCAGCTCTATGGAGGTTCACTTGGATTTTCTAACCAAAAAAACTACTTAATAAATGTCCGATTATCATGTTAATTGGCAAGGGGTCCACAAAGTATTATTCTTTGTCATAGTGTAGAAAAATAACCTTTTTGGTTACATATGCTAACAAAGAATGGGAATTAGAATCATAGAACCACACTCCACATCAACTAAGAAAACAAGGTATTATAAACCTCCATAGTTAAGAGGTGATGTAGTTCATTCTAGTTCTTTGCAAAATGAAATTTCAAGTAGTTTGCATGCCTCCACCAGGCAAAGCTCTTGTATATATGCAACATAGACACAAAGGCTACAACATGTTTTACTAGTTAAAAGCTTCAGAAGAATAGACTTCAAAGGTGAATTTCAAAACTCAAAACTGGTGCCTATTTACATGACATCTTTGGAAACTAACTAATAATAAAATGCCCACTCAATACCACTTCGCATTGGTTGGCAGTACATTTGCAACATTCAAGATTTGCAAGTCATTGAATGCTAATGTGAAAATGAACAAGGAAAATTTGTACCTAGTTATGATAGACATATAAGCATGTTACAAATGGGCAAGATACCACAATAAATATTCTTAAAATTAATTTTCCAAGAGCCCCACCAAAACTATCCCTCACTAATCAACGAGACAACTAAAAGTTTCAGCCCATTTGGATATGTATATTCCAAGTTATTAGTCAACTTTATATCAGATAGTTGAATTATCACACAACTTACCAAAGTAGGGAACCCTTGTAATTGTTTTCAACACATAGAAATGAACATTTAAGCACACTTTGCATAAAAAAATCCAACACCATGATTATAGCCTCTTGCAATTAGTCTTTTATAAAACAATTTACAAAGAAAGACTAATTTGCACATGGCAAATGAGACCAGAAATATGCCTAAATTTAGTACAATGTGTTATTGTTAGCCCTCACAAGCAACTTATTAGCTTTTTATCACCATTAAACCCAAACTTAGACCCTAGATTTCAAGGACCAATGATAGTTTATAGTAGCAAACACATTGAATGCTTTCTCCACATGGATGATCTATGCTTCTCAAGCCCCTTTGCAGGAAGCTCTACATCATTTTAACTTGGTTCAAACCCATAAATTTGTCCTCCACCACTTTTGTCTCCACCTTGCTTTTTACGCTACACTTAAACAATTGACACAAGCCTTTCATAAATTGCAATTTGTAGCCCACACATTGAAAGACATGGCAAAAGTAGTAATTCCAAATTTGCTAGTTCTCCATCCAAAAAACCTATCAATTAATTTCAGTAGTTAGAAACATGTCAGACATCACTATTTATGGATTTAGGGCCCTGTGGTAGCTGCAACCCATATCCTTGCAACAAAAAGCCATGGTATGTATTAGAATCTTGCGTTCATTCAAATGCAAATCATGTATCTACAAGCCTTGTGTAGTAACTTCTCCCATCCTTGCACACAACTTTGTAAAAACACACAACACAAAGTTCAAGAGACATTATCTTTTTCTCAAGGTTTATAAGAGGGTGAAAACATGAATCAGGGGATTGTTTGGATTGTCACACTTGTAGTTATTATGCATTACACACAAATGTAAAATTTAAAGTCATATTCAAAATTAATATTGTCAATTTTTTAATTATTCATGTTTTCATAAACTTTAATGGGAATCATCATAAAAACTTTGGATGAATTTTAAGAAGATTATGGATGTGTAATGGACTTTTGAAATGACAACATTATGTTTGTCACATACAAAAAATGAAAAATGTGGATTCAAAAAATATGTCAAAGTAATGTCAAAATAAAAATTAAAAAATAAAGCATCATCAAATGAGAAATTTATTAGTGAAGTGCATTGAAGCTTTCTTAATATATGTATTTTAATTTTTTTAAAGTTTTAAATGACGTGATTGTTATGAATTTTATCCTTGAGAGTTCATTTCACATTAAAAATTTTAATCTTTTGCATGGAGTTTTTGATTAATCACATGTTTAAGGATATTCATAGGTTGGTTTATTAGTATTTATGATTAAAAACATAAAGGATAATTATAGGATTTATGGTTTCATAATTGTTAAAATTGTTAGTGTTAAATTATGGACTTTCAAATGCCACTTTTAAGACACCTAATGATGCACCTTCAAGTTCCTCGATAGACTCAATTGCAAGTCCAAGGTGAAAACAATGGAAGGATGAGGAGTTGGGGTACGTTCCCTGGTTCGCATCATTTCGGGGGTAGAGGGGCATGCTAAAGCTCCAGGATGGGGAATAAGAAGAATGATAAGCAAATCAATTATTCACACGGACCTACACAAACAAAAAAAACAAGTTGGTTAATGCATAGTTGTAGCATTTTTGGTGCAAAGACAAATCATGGGCAAACATGGACTCATACGACTCACCATTGCCCAGACTTGGGGGAAGCCATCACCTTTCCCCTTATAGTATTTTCTGTTTGGCCACAGGGCCAGCACCCGAATGTCATTTTGTCCCAAGACTCCCAAGTTGGGAGTCCCAAAATTCCCGAAATTGGGACTTTTACAACTTTGGGGGCCCATAACTTTGTGTGCAGACCTTCGATCGAAATGAGTTTTAAAGCAAAGTTGTAGCCCTTGTCAAGAGCTTTCCAATGGTATGTGACATGCCACTTGCACACAACCTACACGTAAGGAAATCAGGGTGATTCCCACTTTTAGTGGTTGGGAGTCAAATTGGCATTTTGATTCCCGACCCTTTTTTTGGCCATAATTTATGTTTTAAATACCCAAATGAATCATGAAAGCCCATTTGAGATATCTACGTTTTAAGAGCTCTTCAATGGTATAAGGAAATTTTCAATCCAATGAGTTTTGACCCCTATAATTGCCCTCTAAAAAATTCAAAAGTCCATTTGGATTCCAACTCCCAAAATGGGAGCCCATTTGGGAATGTGTGGGTTCATTCCCTCACAATTTCCTAGAGTAGACTCCCGGGAGCATGAAAATGTAACTTTCAGGCTTTACTTTTGGCCTGCACCTTTGCAAGCCCTTGTTTTGGTCGCGAGCCCAAGGCTAAGGTTGTGACACCTAACCATGCTTTCACCCAAGAAGTTAACTGTGCAAGGTGTGACTTACATGAAACAACTAAATATATACAAAAATGGCAATGTTGTAAGTTCGACTTTAGGGATTTACCATGAATTGTATTACGTATTTAGGTGAAACAATCTCCTCTACTTTGGTTGAACAAAGGGTATAATTTTTTAATTTGTTCCATAGGCATGTTCATGTAATAGATTCCAAACATGTCCACTTCATCATTGATTTTGGATACAAATAGTAACAAAAATAAAAGTAAGGGGGCTTTCCAACTTCAAGAAGGCAAATGGGATTTATATTTAGGTCTCAAAAACTCATGTCTTAAGACACATTAGCCAACCTCATGCTTCGTTATGATGAACCTTAAACCTCCATGGATAACTAAAAAGAAAATGAAAGTTGAAAGAAGCCAACTCCTCACCTTTAGATCATAAAGAAAACCATCCACTAACTAGTAAGCTGTGTAAACAATAAGTTCACAATCTAAGCCTTGCATACGAAAATGTGTAAACTTTGGCACTAGCATGCCATGTCAGTAAAAGTCTCCACCCACCATAACATTCCATAATCTTTTAGATTTGTAAGACATGAAAATTGCATTTGCAACAATATTTTTGTATTTGATAAGGTGGGGTCTACTATCCAAAGAAACATAAAGGATAAAACAAAATTATTGATGAGGTTGCAAAAGGAACTCCAATAAAACATTTTGAAGGCAACCACTTTGTGTCACTCCTGGCCAAACCAAAAATAAACATGATAAGAATAAGTGGGTCATAACCTTGTGAATGTCATTCACAGAGTATTAGACCATCACCTTCATCATGTCTCATTAACTTAATTTCATTACAATAGTGGGTGTTGATAAACATATAATGATATGTTCAAGACTTAGGGAAAATAATCATATAAGAATCTGCATCCTAAGTTTGTCACATTCCTAGAAGCAACAATAAGATATAATCATGATGTCATCTAACACCCAACAAGAGGCACAACAAAAAGATATAATTGCATTGATAGAAACACTCATTTGGAAAATAATCAAATCATTTTTAAACACAACTTGGGGGTCTTGCTGAGTGCCCTTACCCAATTCCTTTGCAAATACGTGGAACTCCTCTACATTGCATGGCAAGTATATGCATTTGAGCTTGCCCCATCCCACAACATTATGTTCCATCCTATTTTCTTTGCTATTGGTACTATTCAAATTGAAAAGTATAATATAATTAAAGAGTTTTATATATGGCCATATATGTATAGTTACATTACATGCCAACAATATAATAACATAATAGTTTCCTAACTTACATTTGTAGCCAACAACATCTCTTGGACACGACAAAACTCACATTATGTGTTTGGGGTCATGTTCCATCACAAAACATTTATGATAGAATTGCTTGAAGTATAGGATGGCAGTTGCTTGAAACATAAATAATTAGTTACTAGAAATAATATTCATTTTAAAGAACCACAACTTTCCACAAATTTCATTATGATTGACATTAATTTGCTTATAGTCGTTCTATCAAGCACACTAGGCTTGATTAATATAGGGTGCTACTGGTGTACATGTTGCATATAGTGAAAGCACACTTGCTTTCCTACCAATGAATGGTGGGGTTGAGCTCCAAATCACAATGCCTCATGGGTATTACAAGGGAGTTCAATTAGACCTATATTTTGTAACAGAAAGAGAAAACTGCGTTGAATTGCTGAATTTTTTGTTCATAAAACCTTCACACAAAAAGCTCCTCAACTACAATAAAAGGCACCAATAAGGATCCTTGTCTTGTTCTAGAGAACCACAAAGTTGTTCTAAAATTGCTTTCATATGACCAAAATGAACTCATAGATGGCAAATGGAAACTACTAAAGGAAGACTAAACATGATTTGCAAGTATACAACTTTGCAACTATGCAGAGCAATTGGAGAAGAATCAATACGGTTTTTTTAATGCATACTTTGTTGTTCCCATCTTGACTCATATTCAAACTATAACAACCTTCATTACACTAGATGCCACATAGTTGCTTTTGTACAAAAAATGCCAATTCTCACACTCCCAAAAGCAATATGCATTTTGTAGAATGAACATTATCATGAACAACCCTTCACTAGGATTCTTGAGTTGCTTCAAAAGCTCCCCCCTTTGGTCCATCATCTATCATTCCATAAGTTTTTTTCTAGTTCAGGGACAAGCATTTGCAATCTCTCAAGCACACTTTATTGGACATAGCCTAACCTTAAACTATTTGAGCTTTTGCCCACCTTCATGCAACAAACTCTTGGGTCCTAAATGAGCCTTCATGTTGCCTTCCTTTTCCATTATTCCTATAGTAATGATATTCTTTAGTTGGTGTTGTAGCCAAGCTTTTTGCTTTGCTTGCTACACGGTGAAACCATTGCAAGCTACATAAATGTTAGCCAACAATATGTGAACTTATGTACCATAAGACAATGTAGAATGTCCAAAATTTTACAAAGAAGAAAATCAAGAGCTTGTTTTTTGAATTGCTTGATGCTCCTTAGAAAACATGTCGTTTTTGCAAATTGAAAGACACTTACTTTTGACATATGTGTCTATTTTGGAGCTTCTTCCTTTTCACTTAGAAACATCAAGTTCTTCGTTCTTTTTTTCTACATCAAGCTTGGACATGGTTACCTACTAGAGGAAGAGAAGCATTCGTGTCAACAAAATGGGACAATTGGAACGACAAGATTATTTTAACAACAACATATTGCCTCCTCCTCCTCCTCCTTTGCAATCTTCCGAATTAGCAACGACGACTATAACAAAATGGACATGCATTTCCACGCAAAAACAATGTGTCTTTTCATATTTAATAATTAAAGGTGTGTCTTAACAATATGTCTTTTTGTATCCAAAAAAATTTAAGGCGCACAAATATTCATGGCCTGAAGCCATAAACTCTGGATAATTCCAAAATTTTTTTTTGGCACAAGTAAATAATTTTTCAAGAGCTCAGCAAAACAAAAATAAATTCAATTTATGCCAAAATGGTAAAAGTACTATGATATGTTGGTTACTGTTTCACATAAAACCTCACCCATTGGTAAAAACTAGCAAAATTGATTGGAAAGTTATGGTAGGTAGTCAATACATTCATGTTGTTATTCAAGGTTTTTGAACATGTGTGTGAGTGTCCCATCGCATTGTTAAATTTCACTTAAAATTTTTCAATAATATTTTGCAGTTCTTTTTTTTTCCAAAATAATTTTAGTATGTGGTTGGGGTTTCCCCCCCCCCCTGTTTGTTGTTTTGTTAATTTGTCAACTTTTACAATATTCATAACTTCAATATTGGGCAATTTTGCATTTGTCATTTTTATTTCAATTGTAAGTGTTGAATAAAAATGAATTAAAAAAAATGTTTTACATTTTTTTTTTCTCTTGAATTTTTTTAAAGAATCCCTTTATATATATATAGTTCATTCTTTTATCTTAAAATTAAATCAAGTTCATCCCTTCCACCAATCTTCCCCTTTTCTTTAATAATGTTCAACACAAAAATCAATCACAATTTTTTTTGACACTTTTAGTTTCCGTTTTAGATCAATTATGTGAAGGTTAAAAGCTTAAATAAAATGGAGTTTATGTGGTCATAAGCTTGTTGCAACTTGAATGGAAACATTGCTGATTTTTTTTATTAACTATGTTTTTCAATCGATGTGATTGCCATTTGTCAATTACTTCTACAAATGACATTATTTTAAAAAACTAATGAGATCAATGAGGAGCAATGACAATTGGAGATTACAATTTATGATCAAGGTGATGTTTTGATATTCTATGAATGATATTCCTAGCTATCACTATATATTCATTTTTGGTGTGTTTGTTTTGGTTTGCTAGAATAGACACAATGGTTACCTTTTAAAATGTTGTTGATTGTTTATTTGCAATTTCATACGTATGGCTTTTGAATGGTTAAATAAATGTTTTTAAAAAATATTGTCTTGATTGTTTTCATTCCCATATCAAAACATTTGGCAAGTTGCAACTCATTATATTTCATGTTATTACTTCGCAAGCATGGGCATCTCATTTTTCATGCACGTTTCAACCATATTTACAACAAAAGGAAATATCATTAAAAATTTATCTAACCTTTTTTCTTGCATTTGTTCACCCAAAATCATCATAATGAACCTAGGATCATTTTTAACCCTTACACATACAATTTTTCATTCCTTTTCCCATGCAATATGGGTTTCAAAAGTAATGTAATGTGTCTTTTTGTGATATGCATTATTTATGGAATTCAAAGTCAAAACACACATATTTATTTTCATCACCACATTCGACTCACTTCACAAGGCACACAATGATATAATAACACTATTTTTACAATTACATTTTCATTTAAACATTACCCATTAAAAAAACACAAACATGTTAAGAATAACATTATTCAATATGGGAAATCACAATGATCTTAGAACATCCTCATGTACATAAATCTCTTCTCCATGAAATAAACTATATATTAAAAAACTCAAATTGTGTAAAACTTCCAAAAGGAACATGGGATCATTTAAGCATTTGATGTATCTTCATTGAATTAAAAAATATTAACCAAATTCAAAAGATTGCAAAATCTAACTTCTAATTTTTGACTTTATCTCCATCACCTTGGAAAACCACATGTTGCTTTTGCAATCTCCTCCACACATTTTGTCCAAATTGTCCTAGTTTCTTTCCTTTGCATTGTAAAACTTTTCCCTAGTATGGCTTGTTCATTATCAAAATGTTCACATCCAAAATGTCGAACTTTAGGTTTATGCACATCTCGTAAACAAACCTAATCAATGACAAAACCCTTAAATTACATATAATGATCCTTAGTAAGATTGTTCATATACATATTTCTCTTGATGGGAATTAAACCAATGCTTTTAAATATGTGCTTTATCACCACATTTCAATTTAAAAATATAACTTCCATTTTGACAACAAAAGTAATGATGAAAAATGAATGTAAACTTGCTTTAACCACCCCCATGATAATATATGATTACATTGTAGAACTAGTGATGGATTAGGTTACCGACACCAGTATGCATGGTATGCATGTCACCATGAATAGTATGAATGTTAAGACTATTCATTATAAGGTAACTAGTGTGTTCAAGCCAATTACCAAATATAACTCCCTCATGATAATCAAGTTGTTGCCTTCTTTTCATCCCCACATATAATGGCTATGAAATTTTCATTCGAACAACAAAGAATTAGGTAATCATTGGGCCAATGAGAGCCCAAGGTCATACCTTGTGCTAACTAATAGGTTGCTAATGAAATGGAAGCCAAAGATTATGAGTTGTAACTCATGACTTGACAACCAATCAAAACATTGTTAGATTCTCACAAAGGATGGTTATGGAGGAGAAATTAACATTGAGCTTTCCATTTTCATTATTAATAATCATTTTTTTACATGTGTCCATTGTTTATTCACAACAAGCCTTTTTTTTTTTTTTGGCAATATATTGCCAAATTGAAAAACGAAAAAAATTGATTTTGGAGGTTTTTTGTTTACAAAAGTGAGGGAAAAAAACTAAAAATCACCATATGAATTCATATATGTGGTTTTCATTGTGTGGCCAAACACATAGAAGGTTGATTAAAGATTTTTCCATTATTTTTGGTTTAGAACCAAATTTTGCCATGATTGACACTTTTTCTACATTTTCCAATGAATGATCACTTCAGCTACAAACACAAATTCCTAAAAAAAAGTGTTCACAACACCATCCCTTGCATTCATGGGTCATTCCCCTTTCAGCAAATGTTAATCCAGAAACACAGGAGCTGCACACAGATGTCAGGAAAGTTTAAACTTGAGGTACCTGTTCTGTATAAAAAGTTGCCCAATCTGCACACATTGGGCACATTATGTACCAAAACATTTTACTTGTGTTATTGGCATTTGTGAAGTGAACTTGCAGAAAGGCCTTGACATTTCTATCAAGGATTGATCTGACCAGCATAAAATTTGAGAATACATGAGCAGACTGAGGCAATCCACCTATTAGTGGAGAAATTGCCTTTCTGCAGTTGATGGCGGAGGTGAATTGGGTCCCATTCTTGCATGGAAGAAACAGGTCAGACCACTTCCTTGACTCTATCATTTTTGGCTGTCTCTTTACCACTTGACTTCTTCTTGGCCTTACCAGGAGATTTCACTGCAGTGAAACCTGGCTTTTCAAATTCCCTAGCCATATCAAACACCATTGCCTCATGAGTCGTCACAGCAACACCCTCATATGTCCAAGCTTGCAACACTGCTGTGCCTTTTACACCAATGCCTATCCAGCCAAGACCTGCCACTGCCAGATCAACACTGCTGGCATCCCATGCATCCCCCGACACTGTCACCTTCCTTGCTAACCACTCCCCCATTTCAGCAACTCGCTCCTTGTCCATTGGTGGCTGCAGAATACACTGACCCATTCTCTTTAGTAATATGCAATCATATCTAGTAGAATCCTAATATATCCTGGTTACTCCTGCACCCTAAACAAGACTTTGTAAACTCTGCATCTCTCTAAATTTTTGGAGTCAGGATCTCCCAAGTACAATAGGTCAAAGTGTGGATTCAAAGGGTTATCAGGAGTAGCCATGTGAGTTGCCAAATGAAATAATTGTGCTCACAGCTGTGGCTAGCAGCATGGGCTAGGGTTTTGGTACTAGGGTGTCTTCTCAGAATTACTTTTGGATGGTCTGAGTAGCATTAGTTTCTGCAAAGATATTAATCACCTTAGAGCAATCATAGGTGCAGATTAAACCAAGTACAATGCAGGATATGATCTGACCAGCTGCTTTCAGTTTCAGAGTACCTAGCGCCAAACAAGAGCAAATCAAGGTAAACTTACCTTCAAGCGCTCACCAAGATGTTTCTCCAGAAGCTCCTCAGCACCTTCAGCTTTACCCATGTGGCAAGGTACTTGAGCAGATGCCCATACTGTCATGTAAATGCTTTCTGCAGGAGTCTCAACAACATCCAACCGCAACAATCCTCCCACGTGCACAGTGTAACCTTTCTGTCCAAATTGCAATTCCACAATTTGTCATCAGTAACATGTACTTTATTACATTCAAAACAAACAGGAGATTTAAGAATATGAGTGCAGCTGACCTTCACACGAAAAGTACGAGGCCTGAGCTGTTTGCGCACTTGTACAAGCTTCTGTTCTTCATGAGTAAGCCGTGTTGTGATCTGATGAGGGTGCAGTAGGCCTGGGGTGTCAAATAGTCTTGCTTTTGCAGGCAAAATATTATCAAGCTTCAGAATCCCCAGAGTGGTGCCAGGTACAGGTGCCTCAGTAAGGTGTGATAACGCTTTCTTATTCCCTTGTGCTGTAACCTTGGCAAGAGAATTGATCAGTGACGATTTACCTGCATTTTGAGCTCCTACTACCCATACATCTCCACGTGGCCCTGCAAGCTCCTGTAAATGCCTAGCAAGATTTTCCACTCCCCAGCCCTTAAAAGCACTCACAAGATGAACCCCTGTGAGCCTTGGTGCACCACCAGCCTTAGATCTCCGCCGCACCCATTGCTCCAACCTGTTCGGGGAAACCTGATGAGGAAAAAGATCAAGCTTGTTCACTACCAATAACAACCGTGGAACATTGCCAGATCTTCCCTCTTGCCAGGCAGTGCCCATCTGTTGCTCTGTTTCTGCAAGCACTGCTGCAACTTTGCGAGGGAAGGAGCCATCAAAATCACATCCATCAACAACCATAACTACGACAGCCCTTCTCCCGTAAGCTTTCTTGAGACGCACACCTACAACTCGTTCAAAATCAAAGTCAGGAAGAAGATTCTCTAAGGTTTCATCTTTCACTTTCCCATAATTTCTGAGTGCATGACATCGAGCGCACACCACAAGCTTCTCCTCATCCTCCTCATCTCTAATGTCTGCTTCTGCTTCTTCAAAGTTACGTCTACTTGAACCAAGGATTCCTTGCCATGCATCTTGCGCTGTTTGTTTAACTCCCCCAACTTCATTCCATTGCTCCAATCCTGAGTCTTGCAGATGAACATCCTCATCACCATACTCCAGGAAAGACTGCTCTGAGACTTCCATTCCAGTTATCTCCCTTCTTTTCTCTTCTGAAACATGCTCATAATCTTCAAGTTCAGAGTCATCATCCTCATCATCAAACCTTCCTTCTTCTTCTTCTTCATTTGACAGCTTCTCGAGTGCAGCAGGCATTTTGAAAAACCCTGGAGCCTTGGGATTTGTGTCTTGCATGTAAATTCCACATCCAGGGCATGCCAGTTTATTCACATTGTCGCTGGACCTTTTTCGCTGGGATGAAAACTGCCCTTCTGAAGGGGGAGAACTCGAGCATTCCACTACACCTCCTCCTTGCTGCGAGGCCCTCCCAGAAGGATTTGATTCTGTGCTAGTGTAGAAACCTTCGGAACTCGTAAAAAAATGTCCCTGTAAAAGTTTCCTTGAAAACCTAGAGACAAACCCTGTCGAAAGAAATCGGTACATAGCCCTTTCAGGAAACAACCGTGACGACGATCTGAACCCATTGAGGCTAACATCAGTGTACTGAAGCATCAACCTGCTATACATGACGCTCCGCGAATCAGGAGGAGGAGAACAACACAACTTGGTTTCGCGGAAAGAAGAGCAGGATGTATGCTGCAGCAGCTGACATTGATGATGATTCGGTACCGCTTCAGGGACGGGGGTGGAAACAGTGAGACAGGAAGCACGGGAGCACACCGTGCGGGCAAGACACGCCATCCCAAGTGCTGACGATGACTGCACTGCACAGCGCATTCCTCGTGCTACCCTCCGTCTCTTCTTCCTACCACTGCTCTCACGTTCCTCCTACAAACCAAACTTGCACTTCCCACCCTCTCTCCCTCCTGTCCTTAATCCTAATTCCCCTCAACTCTTTGCTCCTGGGATTCTGCACCTGCTTCCCAGAAGAAACTGGATTCCACTCCCCATTTCATTTGGAAGAGAACACGAAACCATAATTGTATTCCTTCCCAGCCTCCTCCGTCTCGATTCCTTCTTCTCTATCTGCAGCAAAAAAACAATGCTTCGATCGTCAAACTCTTCGCAGATCTTCGTCTCTCGAACAAACAAAACGAAATCCTCAAAACCTTCAAAAGCTTCTCCAGATGCCTCTGCAAAGCCCGGAAACACTAAACCCTAAAACTTGGAACGATCAAACAAAACATCACCAAAACCCTAAGAACCTTGCAAGTCCCTGAAGTGCTAAACCCTAAAACTTGGAATAATCAAACAAAAGATCCCTGAAACCCTAAAAGCCCTGCAAGTCCCGGAATCACTAAACCCTAAAACCCAGAACGATCTGATCGATAGCCAGAAAAACGAAAATCCGCGAAACCGAAAAACCTGAAAAAGATGATGAAAATTACAGGATTTCCCAGAAACCCTAAAAACCTTGGAATTTCCCGACTCGCTAAACCCTAAAATCCTGAACAATCATAAAAGGAAAAGAAAAACCCTAAAACGTGCAAAACGTTGCTGCTCCCGGGGGGGCTCGAACCCACGACCTTCGGCTCATAAGACCGATGCTCTAACCAACTGAGCTACGGGAGCCCCATTTGACTCAAGTTGATGATAAATTTGATTTTTACCGTCAGACTATCACACTAGAACGTGAGTTCGTAAGACCCACAATATCTCCATCAAGTCAATCACAACTTGGATTTGGAAATTCATGTAACTTGGTTGGCAGATGTAAAAACTTACTTGCCACTGTTGACATAATGTTACATTGTAAATCTATACACATGGAAAAATATGATTAATGAAATGAGGTTTGGAAATAAATTCATTTACTTGGAGAAGATCTAAAACTTTCTTGCTCATGTTGACATAATGTTATGTTGTAAATTTATACACATGGAAAAATATGATTAATGAAATGAGGTTTGGAAATAAATTCATTTACTTGTAGAAGATTTAGAATTTATTTCCCCATGTTGACATAATGTTATTAGAAAATTATTTTTCCGTTCTTGATTTGTTAGTCACTGCTATATTATTTATTAGTCACTACATTGATTTAAAGAATATTTCTTGATTTATTTTTGCATGAAATCATGTTCAGTGCATGCATCAGTTAACAGTAATGGGTACTATAACATAGAATTTTTGGTCATCACCAACCTTGATCTCAAGTGACCACCATCACCACCCATTGATGATGGGTTTTCTAGTTTGTATTTAAGTTGCTAGTTTGTTTTTCTTTTTTTCACCTTGTACATCAATCTTCTTGTGCACTGTATATGCATGATCATATTTTTCTACATGATTAATTAGTCATAAGATATTCAATATCCAGTGGCTTCCATTGATTAATTATTTGTTTTATTTGGGACCTTAATTGTTAGTTGCTTTTGTTTGGTTATAGTGTGCACCATTAGATATAATGCGACACAAAATAGTGTTAGAAATAATACTATTCCAACAAATATGGTGGCAAATGTTTTTTCCCCATGGCTCAATTTGACAAATTAAAGTCTATAACAACATTGTGGCATTAAAGGTTCAGGCATCTCAATTATCAAAGTTTGCATGCATTGTCCACAAGAATGGTTACTTGGATGCCATAGTTAGCACTCTCAAAACAAATTTGTGGAATTTGCATGGGTAGAAAACAACATAAAGTTGAACAACCTAAGCAAAACATGACACAAGGAAGTGCCACACCAAATCAGTTCATCCGCTTGGATGTTTTTGGCCTTCTTCCTTATGTTTCTTTGGCTAGTTCTTGCTATTTCATTACATTTATAAATGATTATAACATAAAAACTTGGACATACTTCATGAAGACTAAGAGTGAAACCTTTGGAGTATTCAAAAAATTCAAGTCCTTGGTTTAAAACTTGAAGGATTTCAAAATCAAAACATTATGCATAGACTGTGGAGGAGAATACATGTCTAAGAAGTTCACCCAATTCTATGAACAAAATGGGATTGTACAACAACTTACAACTATGGACACTCTTCACCAAAATGGGATTGTTGAGTGCAAGAATAGAACTATTCTTGATAAGGCAAGAAGTATGTGATTAAACAACAATGCTCCACCTTATTTGTGGACAAAAGCAGTCAACACCACCACTTACCTCATGAACAGCAGTCTAAGTAGGTCCATTGAAGGGCATATTCCAAAAGATATTTACAGTGGAAATAAGCCCAAGGTTGATAACTTGAAGGTGTATGGATGTTTGGTGTATGTTTTCAAACCCAAAGCTCAAAGGAACAAGTTGGAAGGTCACACTAAGAAATGCATGTTCATTGGGTACAATGTTTAATCCAAGGTTTATCAATGTTTTGACATGAGAATTAAGAAAATTCTCATCACCAAAGATGTGGTATTTGGCAAGTTCATATTCAATTTACCAAACATACAAGATCACAAAGCATTATAAGACATGATCGTCATTCCATTTGATCATCATGTTTTTATTAGGTAATGCGAAGTGGTATCATCAAACCAAGTCCCCATTAAATCAAATTTTCATCCAAGCTCAAGTTCTGATTTTGACCATGAAGGTTTTAAAGGACATATTCAAGCCTTTACAAATTTTGATGAACAACATACCATAAACATTGATTAATTAACCCATGTTTAAACTTCCAACCGTTTAAGAATGCCACCTTGATTTTCATTGGATTATGTTTATCTCATGGAGTTTGAAGAATTGAACAATTACGAGGAAGCAACTCATTAACTACATTAGAGGAAAACAATGGAATCTAAGATCAATTCCATCCACAAAAATCACACATGGAAGCTTGTGGATTTACTTCTTGGGAAACGACCCATCACTACAAAATGGGTCTTTAAGATTAAGTAGTAGGTTAATGGTGTAGTGGAAAAGTTCAAAACATGATTAATTGCCTATGACTTTGAATAGCAGAAAGGGATTAACTATGAGGAAACTTTTGCTCTAGTTGTGAAATGGGCTACAATCATTTGATGGTTGCATTAGCTTCAAAAAAGGGACAAAAAATCAAGCATCTTGACGTGAAGATTACATTTTTTCATGGAAATCTTTAAGAAGAAATCTTCATGTTGCAACCAAAAGGGTTTATAGAACCAAGGAAGGAACACAAATTTTGCCTTCTCCTAAAGGCTCTTTATGGTCTGAAGTAAACATCAAAGGCATGGTACACCAAGATTGACACTTTTTTATGTACTCTTGGTCTAACGCAAAATGAGTCCGACCGCAATCTATATTTTCAATGGAAGGAGGACATTATGTGATAATCATTTTGTATGTTGATGATTTGTTCCTGATTGGAGATGTCACCAAATGGCTTAACATCCTTGAAGAGGAACTCACCAAACGATATGAAATGACAAACATGGGTTTTATGAATCTGTACATAAGAATATAATCCATCTACTTTGAGGATGGAATTTTATTGGTGCAAAGAAATTAAGCTTGGAAGCTATTGTGCAAATTTAGTATGTTAGAATGTCATTCTATAGCCACACCCATGAACGAAAGAACTAGTTTACAAACAAACATGAATTCCGAACTAGTGGACATCACATCTTGTCAACAATTTGTGTAGAGTCTTATTTTCCTCACACACACATGACCATATATTGCATATCCCATGGTTATGTTGTTAGCAAGTTCATGAACAATTTTCAAGAATCTCATTTGAAAGCAATGAAACATAGTTTTCAATATGTTAAAAACATTATTGAGTTTGGGATTTTTTTTCCTTGTGAGGAAAGTTCTAAACTCACATGATGGGTAGATGTAGATTGGGCACATAACCTTGACAATTGAAGATGCACTATTGGAATGTTTTTCAAACTTGGTCACATCCTTTTATTTTGGACAAATAAGCTCCAACCAACGGTAATCAATGGTTGTTTTGTCTAGTATTGAAGCAGAATACAAATCCCTTTCGGATGGTGCTAAAAACATTACTTGGTTTCAAATTATATTGAAAGAGCTATAATTTTTGGATGATGAACCAACACAACTACATTGGAATAATGAGAATAAATCAAGTTTATGAACAACCCTGTCTTCCATGCATGAATGAAACACATAGAAATCCAACATCACTATATCAGAAAAAAGGTGCACGTAAGGGAGATTGAAATCATTTACATTCCAACTATGCAACAACAAGTTGATGTTTTCACAAAGTTGTTGGGAATTATCAAGTTCAAAAAGTTACAAACCGACATACACATGTTTGATTTCGAGCAAATCTTCTCACATAATTATTTAATCAATGTATTCTTGCTTAATTCTTAGTTTATATAAGTAAGTCAAGAGTAGTAAGTCAAGAGTAGGAAGGGGTGTAATTTCATTTTTTCCTTTCCTAATCTATTAGGCACTACTAGATTATTTATTAGTAACCATTATATTGATTTTAATAATATTTCTTGATTTATTTTTGCATGAAATCATGTTCGGTGCATGCATCAATTAACACTAATGGGTATCATAGTAAAGTCTTTAGTCATCATTGACCTTGATCTCAAGTGACCACTGTTATGGGCTTTTTAGTTTGTATTTTAAGTTGTTAGTTAGTTTATATTTTCTTCACTTATGTATACCAATCTTCTTGTGTAGTGTATATGCACGATCCTATTTTTCTTCAATGTTATGTTGCAGATCTATACACATGAAAAATATGATTAATGAAATGAGGTTTGGAAATAAATTCATTTACTCATAGAAGATCTAGAATTGAATTGCCAATGTTGACATAATGTTATGTTGTAGATTTATACACATGGAAAAATATGATTAATGAAATGAGGTTAGGAAATAAATTAATTTACTTGTAAAAGATCTAGAACTTATTTGCCCATGTTGATATAATGTTGTAAATCTATACACAAGGGAAAATTATGGTTAATGAAAATGAGCTTTGCAAACAAATTTATTTTCTTGAAGAATACATTTTTTTCACTTTTGTTGTAACAATGTAATGTGAGATTTTGATGTGGATTTTGGTTGCTTTGCTTGTTCTTCCATTTACAAATCTTTGTCTTGTTGCTGGGGGTGTATAAAAAACTTTAATTTTGTCAACAAGGATCATAATTCAAACACACCATGCCATGAGTGGACCAACTTGCATCATCATCTCATGTGTGTCAAAATTCTCCTTAATCAAGTTGTGAATCCTCTTGCTTTCAAGGTCTCAAATTTGTCAAGATTTTCTTCTTCTAGTTCACAAATGGGTTGTTGGAACTTAGCATGGCCTGATCCATTTACGTGGGAAAATCAAAATTTTGAATTGTAGTATGAGAAACGGTGACAAATATAGACATGCATATACAAACATAAAGCTGACAAGGCAGTGATTACAATAAGCAATTTTAACAAAAAATGAATAAGAGATTTCTTACTTCAAAATCAATTGTAACATGACATCCTTTCGTCCCCACATGCTTGTGTGACCTTTTCTCATAAAAGGTCAATATGATGAGGAAGCATTGGTTGATTTGAAATGGTTGAAATGTGAAGTAAATGTGAAGTCAAGTGTTAATGACTCAAAAACATTAAGGTTGGGGGTGTGAAAGAACCAACAACAAGGGGTGTGTCACACTATGGCCTTGCCATTTACTTGAAAAAGTATCTTTAAGGCAAAAGAAGAATTATGGAAACTCAAATATTTCACCATTCAAAAATATAATCTTCAAAAAATCCTCTAAAAGATACCAAAATGCTTCAAGATATTATAACTCTATAACTAATTTAAGTTTCAACACAAGCCAAAATATCATCTTTCAAAAATCCTCATATAAAAATAGACCTATTACCTAGGGGCCAAAATCCCTTAAGCTACTATACTCTATAATGAGTCTACACACAATATCCTTGCCTTGGTAGGCAGGGCCAACAAAGCCAATATGATGCAAAGGCATATCTATTGGTTGGAAATAATCAGCTTTGTAATATGCAATTAATTTTCGATGGAAAAAATCAAACCAAATGTTAAAACTATTACTCTCTCAATTCATCAAAGGCTTTCCGTTGGCACCATAAGTGCATCAAGGGGCCACACAATTTAACAACCTTTTCAGGCAATGTGCATAATTTGAAAAACTTGGAATTGTAGTAGTGCCTTTTGTTGCAGAGCTTTAAGTCTTTTGCAAATGTTCAAGCATGGAGTTGTGGCTTTGGTTCTGCATTCATGAAAATCATGTCGACACCAAAGGCTAAGCTGCACCAGGTTTATGCAAACACAGGGAAGCGGTGTGTGTATGAGACTCGTGCAGTTGTGGTAGAGCAGGCAGCACCAGTGGTCTCTCCTGATGGTCTGCTTGATTTTACGGGGATCAAGGAGGAAAGACCGACTTTTGAATGCACTCTGCGCCTGCCGGATGGCAGCACCTTTCTTTCTGGCTCCTTTAGCCGGAAGAAAGATGCTGAGCAAGAGGCCGCTCGCTTAGCCTTGCAACAGGTTCTCCTTTCTTGACCTGACTCTGCTAAAAGTGCGGCTTGGTCTCAAGTGCTTCAGACATACTTCCATGATGATTCTCCTAAAGTTTTCTATATTGTTTCTCTTCCATTTTTTGGTTTTTTCTTCTTCTTGGGTTTTGCTGGATCATCTCCTTTGTTATGTTTTGTTGAACTAGCCAGCATCATGGCTGTGTCTTCTTGCTACTGCCTGTCTTGTGACGGAAACTCCATATGTTGTCTAAGGTATAACATTGACCTACAACCACTGCAGGGAGCTGATGAAGTCACAGTGCATGTTATGGTAGCTAGTCACTGCCATACATATCAATATTGATGGTCACTGAACTTGCGTGGCTGTTGCTGTTGTACAACTACTCTCTCTATTTTTTAGGGCTTTTCTATCCTCTTTTTCCTGTTCACTGATGTACTGATCTGGATCTGTAAAACCTTGTACATGGTTGATCTCTCATAAACATGGAGTAGTTTCTCAACACTTGTAAGATGTTGAAGACTGTAGCAAGAGGTTGGAGTGCAGTTTACTGAAAGTCTGGAGGATGTGTATGTGTGGCATGCTGGGTATTGGCCAGTTGGGGGTGGTGTATGATGCAGGCCCAAAAATCTCCACTGTGCATGAAAAGTGGGAGCTTCTGAGTCACAAAGTTCAATCTGCTTTTGCTGATCAGGTGCAGTTCTCTTGGCTTTGTAAACATCTAGGTGGTTGTACTTTTTGCTTGAGGTCTTGCATAATGTACCTAGTTGTGCTCTGCTTCAGGATGCTGTAGTTTCTTTCATGAGATGGATGATAGGGACCCTTGGTCATGGAAAGCATATGGTTTTGTGTTGGGGAGTAAGTTTTGTTGATGCTTTATTGCGCTCTTTATGCTAGAATTTCATTGCTCAATAAAGAGAAAATTCTTTTTGGAGTTTCACTGTCAGGAGTCTTCCAAATGGTTTTGTATAGAGTCTTGTAAGTGGGGAGCTTTATAAATCCAACTTGATCCTTGTTTGTCTTCTCCCTTTTGTCTGTTGTCTTCTGTTCTTTCCTTCCTATTTGTGCATCCTCATATTTATTTCTTTCCTACTCTAGTTTTTCCCTTTAGTGGTGTTAGATGCTAGCTAATTGACTTACATTACTAAGTGTGCAGAAGGTCTCATTGATTTTGGAAATGTTTAGTTTGGTGAAGTTGATGGAGGACATAAGGAAGGATCATGGAACATTTGATGTTTTTGATGTAGTGCCCTCTTGACAGCTTTTCTCTCCCCTTTGGGTGATGGGTTTCTTCTGATTTCTTCCCCAGTGATTGTAATGCCTGTATGTTATGGAACTTCAGATATGTCTAACAGAGCTGCCCAATTGTAGCTGGGTGGTTGACTTCCATGGAGATTGTTCCATTCTCAGACATTCATGTGAGGCCTCAGGGATTTGCAGACATAGTTGTTATGTTTTCTAGACTCAAGGTTCCTGGAACAGTGAGTTGCAAGATGTGAGATAGAGGACTGTCATGTATGGTTCTTTGTGGAAGGAAGTAGATACCTATTTTCCAGACCCAAGTAGGCAAAAGACTGTTGCCTTAGCACCGAGGATTGTGAATGTAGCTATCGTTTTCTGTGACAATTGATTGTTTTGATTTGTTATAAGGTGTTTGAAATTTTGGCATCCTAAGTGCAGAAAACAGTGGGATAATTGCAGATGGTCTTAAGTTACAAACCACTGGTGGAACATTTTAGATTAGCTGTGAAGCGCAAGGACTCACGGCATGGCCAAGTGCCTGTTACTGTATTGACAGCCTTGGACACCAAGATTATGTCTCAATGCAAATCAATTGATCACCTTGCAGAAATCTCTGCTGCCTTTGCTGCTGCACTTGTTTCTATGGCAGTCTCTGCAAGTCCATCACTTCAGCTCTCTGCTGATGGTCTTTGGATTAGCCGAACCAACCCATTTTCTGAAAAAGTTGTGATAGAGCTCTTGCATCATAGAGAAGACCTAAATGTACAAGCTGGGTTTTATACTAAGACAAAGCTCCAGTTCAAGGCCATTAACATTCCCGCCAGTGCTGAAAGGGCAGTGACAGCCATTGAGTTGACTGTAGATGAGGATGCCTATTACCTGGATGTGCTGGCACAGGAGTTGGGTGTGCCTGATGCAGGGCATGTCCTCATGACAAGGTACAACAGCTGTTCATTTTGTTACTTTGAATTGTGGTTGCTTAAGGCTTAGTTTACTGTATCTTGTGAAGTGAGTAGCATCAGCTGCCATCCTCTTTAGCTAGCTTCAAACTACATGCTACATCACCCTTGGCAACACAAATGCTTCCTCCCTCACCAGCATTATAGTGCAGCACACAAAGTCTACTCCTAAGTGAAGGGCATTTTTGATGACTGCAGGGCTATTACAAAGGCTCCTAGTGGAGCTCGTTTGTACTCTCCACTTGTAAAGATGCCACCTAACATTCTGGTCCCTACAAGAACACCACTGGATACTCAATGGATTGGTGCTGTGGGTAAGGACTGCATGTTGCAAGCAACATGTTGCCATCCTGAGGGAACAACTAAAAATGAGAGAGCAAGTTTTCTGATAGGTCACCCTATACATGGCAATGCCATTTTAGCTTGTGTTGGGTCCTCTTGGCAATCAGAAGGGAAGTGCGACTGCAGTGATATCACTTTAAACCTTTACCATCGGTATGCCTCGTGCCTTGCTGTTTGTTGTCTAAAGTTTGTTCTTAGATACTGTCAACTTTCTGGAGGATGGTTTGGTGATGGGTAATGAAGCAGTGTAGAATTTGAGGATGTATGGCTTTCAACAAAGCATCATTGTGGTACCTTTTTAGCCGTTAGAAGACTTAGGTTTGTTAAAAAATAAAGTGGTTTGTCTGTTGTAGCGTTGCAAAAGTAACAGTTTCTCATAAATGGGAAGTGTACCACAGGCTGATGCTGGGTAGATCCCCTCGAGGTGCTTACAAATTGAGCAGGCAATCTGCACTTGTTCCTGATTTGCCAACTGTCTACAATTGTCGAACACAGTGGCGAGGTGCATACCCAAGGTCTCTGTTAACTGATTTCTTTCAGCAACATCATCTTCCTGAGCCACGGTTTGTGTGCACTTATCCAGCTTCAGATTCTGATGGGGGATCATGTGATTTAGAGGATAGCAAACAAGTAGATTCAAACAATGGAAGTATCAATCAGAAAGATGCTAAAGATCACCAGTCTGAAGCTGTAGCTCAGGGACCTTTTAGATATGCAGTGTGGGTGACATCAGATGGAGGACAAAATAGTATGTTTTTTGAGTCTCAGGGTTATCACAAAACTCGTTATGATGCAAGCCAAAGTGCTGCCCTGAAGGTGATGGCGCATTACAGCACTTGGTGTGATGCAAACATTCCTGGTTATGTGGGGACACAGAAACCTTTGAACTACCTCAAATCCTCTGAGGATGATCATTGTAAGAGTGTGGAGTGCCAAGCAGTCAAGAATAATGCTACAATAAATGATCCTGCTGGTATGACATCCAACATCTCTACATCTGTGGGACTATCTGCAATTAAGGACATTGAATATCAGGTTGTTGCTGAAGATGATGAGGTTGGTGGAACTCCTCCTGCTGGGTCAATGGTTTCTGTGAGTTTCAGCGTCCACATGGTCAAAGATGCAGCCGGATGCACATCTTCAGGCAGAAACGACAATATAGACAACATTATATTGGAGGAACAGTCAGAGTTTGAGTTTGAACTAGGCACAGGAGCTGTGATTGGTGAATTTGAAGTGTGTGTAATCAATGCACGTGTGGGACAAACTTTGAGCTTCCTGAGTCCTGCCCCACCTGTTAACTTTCTGCTTGCTACTCAAGATAAACTCAGCCAACCTGTGTGTGGTGAGGATTCAGGAAGTCTCTTAAAACTTGTAGCTACTGTCAGTGCTTTATTGTTGATGCTCTGGGTAGTTGTGATCATTAACTGTGGTGCTTGCAAGGATTCCTGTAACATTTTTTCTGTCGTGCAGGTGATGGGTTGCTCAAGTACACAGTGAAGCTAAACAAGTACATGGAAGCTCCAGAAGAGAGAATGGAATCAGCACATTTCTCACCGCCTCTGTCCAAGCAGCGAAATGAGTTTGCGAGGAATATAATAAAAGCATTGGAGCCAAAGTTTCTGGTAGGATATCTTGAGGATTTCCTCAAATCTGCTGACTTTTTATCTGGTCATAGCTTCATGCTCCTTTTTGCAGTAAAAATTACTTGGTCATGTGAAAGTTGCTAGCCTGACAAGATTGTCAAACAGCTCCTGATTGGGTAGAGGCAGGTGGACTTAGGGTGTGGATCTGGAAGTTTGCTTGAGGCAATTCTGGAGCAGCCTTTGGGACTGGAGCACATTGTGGGCGTTGACACATCTCACAAGGGCCTCATTCGCGCTGCTAAGGTCAAAAGGCCTAGCCCAGTTTGTGTGCACGGTTTTTTTCAAAAATTTGCTTGAGTGTGGTGTCACCCAGAAGACAACAGAAGTATATGGGTGGGGGAATATTGTGTTGTCAGCCCAAAAGAGTGGCACTGGTGACAAACTAACATGTCTCATGCAGTGCAGGCACTACAGGGAACTTTGACAAACCCAAAGTCAATTCCAGGGTTCCCCTGGCCTAGCATACAAAAGATTTCTCTATATGAAGGCTCAATTGCAGATGTTGACCCGCATTTGCATGCTCCTGATCTGGCAACCTGCATTGAGGTACATATTTCATGTTGCATGTCAGATTTCTTTCAGGTGTGACAATTTTCATTATTTTTGCAAACATTTTACCCTCTCACTGATTGACATTTCATGTACTTCATTTCCACTGAATCAAGGCCTCTCTCTGTAACCAGTCATGAGTATTGTTTATGGACATGCCTTGGACTGCATCACAACAATTTTTCTGATAGATCATTGTGTTCAATGACACTGATTCAGTCAGAAGCAAAAGTAGCTGTGCAAGAACAATTGTCTTGACATTCAAGCTGATTGTGGCTTGCAGGTGGTGGAGCATATGGATCCAGAGCCATTGGAGAAACTGGGAGAGAGCATATTGGGTAGTCTAGCACCACAGGTATGGATGGTGAGTACACCAAATGTGGAATACAATCCAATTCTGCAAGGCTCAACCTGGGATCCTGCTACCAACAGCCTCCAGAAAAAGAAAAACTGGCTATTGTTGGACGATTCTTTGTCAGTTGAAAGCATTGATGCTATGGAACAAGATAGATATGTTAAGGATACAAAAGCACCTAAGTTCCGGAATGATGACCATCGATTTGAATGGACTCGTCTTGAGTTTCGGGAATGGGCTTGCAAGCTAGCTGCACAATTTAACTACCAGGTCAGTTTCAGTGGTGTTGGTGGTGATGGACATGATGATAATGGTCCTGGCTTTGCCTCTCAAATCGCAATCTTTGCAGTCTATTCTCTATCTGTAGAACTACCAGGTACAAAGTGGGGGAATCCTTCAGCATCCTCGTGCTCTAATTTGAGCAATGCCGAAGTCACAGTTGTCAATTCAGTGCAGATTTGTTCTGAAATCAAAAGCAAGTCAGTTCAGGAGAACCCTTATACAGAGCTGTGGCGGTGGACTCCTTCAGCTTAGCAAGACTCTTCAGCCACTGAGAAAAGCAAGAATTGTGGTGGATGGGCAAAATGCTTGCTGGCCTGGTAGAAGGAGAGGAGGCTATTGAGGGCAAGTTTTGCACTAAAAGGTGACCAATGAACTGCAATATGATTGCTTACAAGCTGACGCTGATCCACCAATGTTTCAGTGCAGATGTTGCTGCTATGTAACCTATGATCCTGACATCACATGGTTATTGAATTGGTACAGGTCAGTTTCTCACAGCAGTTGCCACAGAAGTTTGTCATGAGTTTCCAGTTTCACGAAATGGTTCTTGCCACCTGCTCCAATTTTACAGTGCCACATTGTTTGGATAAGAGGCCTTAAATGGGGTTGAAAAGAAAGGGAAGGGGAGTGACAGATACCATTGGGATCCAGCTGCCAGAAACAAGCCAGTCATGTGGGTCTCAAAAACTGGTGCTGTGCCCTTCTCCAAAGGGAGCAAAACTGGAATCTTTCTTTCTTTCCTCAGAGATTTGAAACTGTTGCCTCTTCAACTCTTCCCCACCTCCTTTTCCAGTCTCCCTTCTTTCCCTTTTTTTGGCTGCTAGGGATGAAAGAGAGAACCTGGAGCTTCATGAACGACTGATGTTTTGCTGCCACACCCCTACTGCCTTTATGTCAAGGACAAAGAATTGGAGTCTTCCTGAACCTGTGACATTTGATGTATGGACGACTGACTGATTGTGTTTGTAGTCTACACATTTATCTGGAACTCTAGTCTAGTCTCAATGGTAATCACATTTTCTGACAGAGGGGTCCAATGTTTGATACGCATTTTCTCTGGGATGTTTTCTCTGTGTTTATCTGGATGTGATCTCATATGCAGCAGTTTCTGTGATGTGAAAGCCAAAATGTCCCAAATGTGCAGGTGTTGCAGAGCACCATGGTCCTTTATGAAGGTGTTGATGAATTGATGTGGTGAATTCGAAAACTGATTGTCAGTGCCAGGGTGAGAGCTTGGTTTCTGGATTTCTTTTGTCACATGATCTCTGTGTTGCTTGCAAAGCTCTGACAATGATTATGTTCTTAGTCTTTCCCTGTTCTTTTCCCTTTCTGTCTTTCTTTGTTTCTTTGTCTGGTCTTCGTTGTGGGGTCTGTTGCTAGCCAGTAGTATGGCTGAGTCTTCCTGTTGCTTCCGGAATTGCAGCAGAAACTCAGTTCACAGGATGGTGCTTGTCACCGGCCTTTACCCACTGTGGGGAGCTGATGAAGTAAGTGGGGAAGTTGTGATAGTTAAGTCACTATCATACATACTACTGTTGATGGTCCCTGAACAGGTGTGAGACTGGCACTTTTGTTCATACTGGTGTGTGTGTTTTTTTTGTTTTTTGTCTCCCCTTGTTTGGTTCTTTCTGTGGCTTCCTGAGGAAGTGTTAGCCTTGCTGTTTCTTCTTCATCGTGAGAACAGAGATTTCTCTATTCTTATGAAAGATATATGATTATGTAGTAGTGGTGATTTGGACAACAAAACTGACATACACCAAAGCTTTACCATTACTTGTGGGATGTAGTCTGATGCAGTTGTAGGGTTGCCAAAATACCTGGAAGAATGGAAGGTACTTAGGTGGGCTGTAGCTTTTTTGCAAAAGTACTGTTACAAGTGGCATCCTAGGAAGTGCATAGGTCTAGATATGGCTAATTTAATTATTTTTAATTTGAAAAATGGCGAAAATGGTGAAAAATCACAAAACCTTTTCTTTTTTCATTTTCTGAAAATAATTCACCTAGTTTCAAAAATGCACCCCCAAAAACAAATACTGATGCCTTTTTATGGGCAATAAAAAGTGGACAACATAAAGTGAGTATATGAATGTTTAGGCCAACAATTATAACCTTCCAAGTAAAGTGTCATCTCCTTTACTTGCCCCCTTAGAGGGCATTGTACCCAGGCATGACATAACATCATGGTGTTAGGGATATAACACATAACACCATGACAAAAGCAGTTGTGGTAAGTAACAATGATCATTTATATTAGGGTATGTGTTTGTTTTTTGAATAACATGTATGTTTTGATTGACGGTCAAAATATTAAATGACATGGGTATGTTTTGATTAATTAATTTGAATATGATGATTAATTTGACCCTAAAAAAGCCACCATAGTCAAAAGGATTATGCTTTAATTAATAAGGACACTTACAAAAGGGTCAAATAAACAAGCTTAATCAAAATAATTATTGACTTAGTAAAAAAAAAAACCCACTTACTTATCAACCTATACCTTTTCACCTACCGTACATGGTTATTTACATTTACCCATAAGGTTAACTTATTAGGTTTGACTAATTTTAACAAAATTTTCATTTAAACCAAATCTAATCATTATATTTTAATATCAAATTTGACCATTAGATTTTATTAGTTAGATTTTACCATTAAATATATATTTTAAATTTAACCATTAAATTCAATTAAAATTTAATCATTCTATTTAGTCATTAAATAATTTTAACCAATTATTATTTAAACCAAATTTAATCATTATATTTTAATATTGAATTTGACCATTAGATTTAATTAGTTAGATTTTACCATTAAATATATATTTAAAATTTAACCATTAAATTCAACTTAAATTCAATCATTATGTTTAGTCATTCTATTTAGTCATTAAATAATTTTAACCATTTAGTTTATATCAATTAGTAGATCATTTAATCATTGTATATGTTTAATCATTAAGTTTAACCATTAGAGTTGATCATTAAATAAAATTTGATACTAAATTTAACCATTGAATTTAATCATTAAATAAGTTTAACCATTAATTATAATCATTAAATTTAGTCATTAAATAAGTTTAGCCACTAAATTTAACAATTGAATTTAGTCATTAACTAGATTTAGCCATTAAGTTTAACCATAGAGTTAATCATAAAAAAAGGTGTAGCCATTAAATAGAACCATTGAATTGAATCATTAAGTAATTTTAACCATTAAATGTAGCCATTGAAATTTGTCATTAAATAGGTTTAACCATTAAGTTTATTCATTTTATTTAATCATTAAATATGTCTAGCCATTAGTTTGTCATTGAATTTAGTCATTAAATAAGTTTAGCCATTAAATTTAACCATTTGAATTTAATCATTAAATAGGTTTAGCCATTAAATTTAACAATTTGAATTTAGTTTTAAAATAAGTTTAACCATTAAGTTTAGCCATTGGATTTAGTTGTTAAATAGGTGTAGGCATTGAATTTAGTCATTAAATAGGTTTAGCCATTAAATTTAGCAATTGAATTTAGTCATTAAATAGGTTTAACCATTAAATTTAGCCATTAGATTAAGCCAACTGCTTTCTTGCAGTTTGTAACATGTGAAATAAAAAATTTAACAAAAATTGACATTTTTTAATGGTGTAATCCATTGGTAAATAATTGGTTTGTTATGTTGAAGGTAAGAGGTTTAATTCCTAACACTTGCAATCTATGTGTACGTTTGGAGGCTTGGGTGAATAAGTAGATTAAATATGATAAGTTAGGCTAGGCTAGGGTAAACTAGCTTAAGGTAAGCTAGGTCATCACCTACCTACCTACACTATTTATTTATTTATTCCCATTGAATATGATTTGACCAATCAAATGATGACACATGGGGCATTGAAATGACCTTACAACATGTCACACTTGACCATTAGTCAAAACTTTTATTCAAAAGCATTGTTTTGCAGATGGTCAAAAGCACCACCATAAAATTGGTCAAAAGAACCATATTAATTGTATTAAATTTGTCCTAGAAAACCAGTGGTTTTTTGACCCCTTGTCACTTTGGGGTACTTTTTGTTTTGAAAATCCAATTTCAAAAACCTGGAATTCTAGTAGTGAGGAGTTCTTGTACACTAATTGATTTCATTGGATTTTGAGTGAATTCATTGGTCGTAATGAATATGACTTAGTTAGGAAGCACCAAATTCACTGGTCTAATGAATAAGGATTAGTGAACTACAATCACATTTTGTAGTAAAGTTTTTTTTAAGCAAACCAAACTAAGAGAAACCTAGTTCCATAAGAAGTTGAATTGTTGTAAGGTGAAAGAACTTTGTGTGAAAGAGCTTTGTGTCAAGGAGTTTAATGATTGGGCTTCTTTTTTAATGGTTGTTATCATCATCTTCTTGCCATTGTTACCACATGTAGCTATTCCACTAATGTCTAATTGAACCCAAAATAACAACATTAGTTTATGAGGAGGGTGGATTGTGAATTCAACTTGGGAACAAAACTAAACAAACTCAACTTAGGTTTGCCCAAGCTTCAAGATATTCAAGAAAATTTGAATTTTTTTTTTAGGTGAGGTTTAAGGTTTAAGTTCCTAAAATTTCGTTTTGTCCAAGTAACATGGCGTTAGTGAAGACATCTAGAAATGATGAAGTTTTTTTTTTAATGCCATGGTGAGGAGTTTAGCTTGTGGCAAAAGTGTTTGTTGTTGATTTGGTTAATTGCCACTTTTTGTGTTAAGATGGCCTAACTTGTTCAAAGTTTTGCTCACATATGGTTGGTCCATTCACTTAGACATCCATCTTCAAGTCTAGCTCCTATACAAATCCCACCCAACCTACCCAAATAACCCTAAACCATGGTCCAAAATTGTCCCCCCAATTTCAAGGTCTTTTGTTGCCTTTTTTTAAAAACTATATGGTGATCACATCATTCCTAAACTATTGAAGACTCCTCGATGATATGGCATCTTTTTCGAGTAAACAAATCATGGTGTCTGGTAGTGGGCAAGAATTTTGTTTGGAATGCACTAGAGATAATTATAATTAATCATAGGCTATACCTCAACATGGTTAGAATGTATGGCATGGAGAGGTGATCTTTTTAAGCACAATTTAAAATAAAACTCCAATGCTTGAATGAATGTTTGGAGGTGATTGAATTTTTTGAGGATTGTGAATTTGACATTGATTCATTTGAAAACCCACATGTAGGCTTACAAACCCCTAGGTAGAACTAGAGTAGATTTGGAAATTTGAATGGCCCATATGAAACATCAATTTGAATGTACATATGTGCCACCAAGATGAAATATAAGCCATGTGTGTATAAAATAATTATATGTTTTTTGGTCATTTGTGGTTATGGTTTGATCTTCAGTTTGTTTCACCCTTTGTCTTCACTTGATTATGCTCTTAATAATAAACAAATTACAACTTTGTTATAGGAAAATAAATCCCACTTCACTTCATTAGGACTTGAAGACTTCCATCAGTGTTTAAAGAATTTTTATTAGCCCTATATATGTTCCTTTGGATTAATTTCTATTATGTTTAACTAAGGTTTGCTTTGAAATGATTAGGGATTGAAAACTTACATTAACCTAATTGCCCTTGGATTAACTTTGGTTGTTTACAAATAGCCTTTGATTAGAGCTTGGAAACTTGGATCATCACTTGGAATGTCTAGCATACAAGCTTGGATAAGTTTTTCATGTCTTGGAAGCCTTTGATTAACCTATTTTGGATTAAACAAACAACTTCAAATCGAATGGATTAGCCACTAATGTTGAATATTAGCCTTTGATTTTTTGGATTAAATAATGATAGTGATTGTTTTCATTTAGATTAGCCTATCATGATGTTTTTGATTAAGATTTGATTAAGATTGTTTTCACTTATATTAATTTTTGAAATTTTGGATTAGGACTTGATTATGATTGTTTTCATTTAGATTAACCTTTGAAATCTTGAATTTGGACTTGATTAAGACTGTTTTCACTTAGATTAGGTTTTGAAATCTTGGATTTTGACCTAATTGGGACTGTTTTCATTTAAATTAGCCTTTGAAATCTTGGATTCAAACTTGATTAGGATTGTTTTAACTTAGATTAACTTTTAATGTCTTTAATTAGGATTTGATTAGGATTGTTTTCATTTAAATTAGCCTCTAATGTTGAGGATTAGCTTTTGATGTATTGGATTAAAGAATGATTTTGACTATCTTCATTTATATTAACCTATGATTAGGATTATCTTACTTAAATCAACCTTTGATGGGATGGATTAACTTTTGATTAGGATTGTTCTCATTTAAATTAACCAGTTCTAAATCGTGGAATAACTTCTATTTTATCCATTTAGGTTTTGATTATTGTTATTTATATTAGCTTCTGATGTAATGGATTAACCTTTGCCCTATCTTTTTAGGTTCTTATTAAAACTGTCTTGAGTTAAATTTGGTTCCAATGTCTTGGATTAACTTTTGTTCTATCTCAAGGATTAACTTTTACTATTTTTAGATTAACAATATCTTATTTTGGTTAACTTCTAGAAATTTTGATTAGGTTTTGGGCTTTGGAAATTGCATTAGTTGGGGTTTGAGAAAAGTATGGGTGGAGCGAAGTTGGGTAGACATGAATAGTGAGCATGAAAACCAACCATTTTTGGTTGATTTAAAGGATTGCTTTGTTTTGCCTAGGTAAGGAAAAGCCAAGGTGGCTAGGAAAGATAGACAACCATGGACCATTGGGGAATTTCTTCATTTGAACACAATGGTGACGAGTTACCAAAGGCATTTTGTTATATATTTGACGGATAAAAAAAAAGTCACCCAATTGATACCTAGCCTTGTGTGGAAGGTTGTTTATGATGAATACAAGGAGACTTACATTAATTTAGTGTTCCAAGAGGACACATTGAAGGATCACCTCTAAGATGCATTAAAGAAATTGAAGATGGGCACAAGCAATGAGGAAGGACTTGAACAAGTGGTTTTGCAAAGTGAACAATTCTTGGCATAATTAAAAGCCATGGATGGACATGCTAGCCGTCCAAAATGTTTTCAAAAAGTGGCAAAATGTCATAATTGGTACATTATGTCCCCCACTTACTATTCCCAACTTTAATGATTCCATACAAAAACCATTTACACCATCGTTTACTTCCATCATCTAATTGTGGCCTTAGTTTTACTATAGGTACATCAAATAACGAGTCATAATTGAAAGCCAATTTGTTGGCTTCATAATCTACTAGTTTTGCCACCGTGGTAGAAGATATGCAAGTGAGTAATGAGGATTAAAGAGCCCTGATCAAGGTCAAGATGGAGGTTAGTCTAAAGAATAAGAGAAAATTTGGACTTAACAATTTCAAAGTAGTTAGGGACATAAGGGTTTTCATACATGCATAATTTAAGGAGAAGGTTAAAGAGGTTTTATACTTGTAGGTAATGGTCTCCATCTTAGCCATAATTAGCTGGGTCCTTAATCTACTCACCAATGATTTTGTATGTGAAGTCCATCCAATGTTTATGTAGGAAGTTTGTAAAGATAGTTGCTACATGAAATAAATGATAATATTTGGATTTTGTGGAATTAAAGTGCTTCATAAACTGTTTCCATTTCCACTTCAACCCCCTAATTCCCCACTCCACCTTCACCCTATAACCAACATGCATCTTGTTGTAAGCATTGATTACATTTTGGTCATGCCCATGAACAAACTTGAGCTTCCCAAGTTGGAACATAACAAACATTTCTTCATCCAAATAACCAGGGTCCTTTAGTAAGTACTCAAAGTATTCATCAATGTGCATAAAAAATTGGCACCAATTTTTGTATACATTTGACTCACACATGATGGTGACATTGTGAAAAGAGCTTGGGTAGCCAACATTCATGTAAATGAATAATCCACAATGATCCACCATGTTATTCATGAAATACATCTTCTTCCACCCATTGAATTATGACCTATGGGCAACATTGTTTTAAGGTTTGCAGATTTTGATGAGAGTCCCATTGATGAATCCAATATAACCTTGAAATTTGAAAATTTGTGTACCAAAAGATGTCCGCTCCTTGAGAATTGGCCATTGGATTTCATGGGTGAGGGTTTGATTGATGCAAGATGCAATGAAAATTGCATCAACACATACAACAAACTTGCTCCAATTCTAGAGGAATATGTCATGCTTGCTCCAATTCTAGACGAATATGTCATACATGATCACATTGCCATGTTTCAAGTATAAGATGAATTGGAACAATCGTTGATCTGGGGTTAGTTTAGTCAATCACCCAACCACAATGTGAGTTTTACTAGTAGCCTAAGCATGGGCTTGGATGGTGGGGGTCATAAATGCACATAGTTCATTAAATTTTGATAAACAAAAGTTTGTTAAAGTCTTGAACAAACCTTGAATGGCTTGCATTCTGCTTAACACATTTCAAACACCCACATCTTGGTTTATTAATTGTTCAGCACTTGGCTCCAATTCATTCACATTGAAGAGCTCCCATGTGTTAGTGCCAACAATTGATGTTGCTTACACGTCTTCTCAAACATCTCTTCATCACTACTTAATGAAGAGTTATAAAACTCTGGGATGTCATGGAAAACCTCGCTATCAGTAGAAGCCATGATGTAGAAAAAAAACCCAACAAAAAAATATCCAAAAACCTTAAAAACAACCCCTAAACCCTTAAACCCTAAAATAAATTAAACCCAAAAAATAGCCCTTACTAACCTTAAACCTTAAAAATAGCCCCTCCTAAATTCAAATCCTATAAAACAACCTTTACTAACCCCAAACCCTAAAACAACCCCTCATAAACCCAAACCCTAAAAAAGCCCCTATACTTCCTAAACCCTACAAGTAGGAAGAAAAAAACCAAACCCTTAAAATAAAAAAGAAAACATAAAAAGACCAGGAAAGATCAAAGCAACCAAGTGAAAATAAAAATGAAAACAAACATATAAGTTGGAAAAGGCTAAGTGAGAATTTCAACCAAATGAAAAAGAGAAAGAAATGAGAAATTGAAGAGCTAACTTATATAATTTCATGTAGACTAAACCGTAAAAATCATCCTAGCTAAATCATAGCTCAAACCCTAAAATGATTTTATAATGAATATCAGGGTTTGAAAATGCTCAAATGTATAGGGTTTAATGAATTCTTTCAAAAAAGTTTCAAAAAAGTATTTCCAACATGCCATCCAAAAAATTGTCGTAGAACAAATTTTTCAGGTGTGCCCAAAAGTTTCAAAGTGTACCCAAACTGGGCCAGTTAAAGCGACCAAAAGTTTGGTCAAGTGTGACCAAAGGCCAAAAAGTGGCAACCCTAAACCTTGAAATACGTCCCTTAAGTGTGCTCCTTTATAAGAAAGCAAAAAATTGTGCCAAAAAAAAAAGAAAAAAAGCTCCAAATAGTGCCCCTTTGCGTCTGCCCCAAAACAAGGCCAAAAAAGAAAACCACAACAGGCCCCCTTTGCGTCTGCCCACAAGAAAAAAGTCAATAAAAGTCCCAAAAAATCCCCATTTAAGTCTGCCCAAAAAGAAGGTTAAAAAAATGTTCCAAAAGTGTGCCCAAAAAGAACCCCAAGTGTACCCAAACTAAAATAGAAAAGTGCAAAAAAAAAGAAAGGCTAAAATCGAATCTCACCGCTAGTTTTCGACTTTGACCCCCCAGTTTTAGATTTTCAACCCCAGTTTCGAGGACTTTACGGAAATCCAAAAACAGGGGGCGAAAGTCAGACAGGGGGGTGAGACAGGGTACCGGACTGGGGAGCACTTTACGGATAACTTTAATAGATGAAATGGTTTGTTAATGGTGTAAAGTGCCTGCCGATTTGGAGAGGCATTTATTGTATAAGTTTAGGGTGCCCAGGGTGAACTAGCACCCATGTCGTTTTGGGTTTGGGTTTAGGTACCTTTACCCTTTTTAGTGAGGCCTCTTAGTGACCGTATTCAGCGCAAAAAGTGTTAGATTTGAAATCAGAGACTATGAGTTAGTCTAATCAAGGGATATTTGTAATATTTAGAAATAATTTAAATGGATTTTGGGAC
>Ga0116227_10000423_pt1 | contig 80984 bp, 63 predicted proteins | sample S1TSphgellanicum_FD_89693 | JGI IMG/M metagenome (GOLD analysis project Ga0116227, IMG submission 89693) | Host-associated microbial communities from peat moss isolated from Minnesota, USA - S1T2_Fb - Sphagnum magellanicum MG | ecosystem: Host-associated > Plants > Peat moss > Unclassified...
AAAAAAAAAAAAAATTAATTAATTTAAAAAATAAAAAAAAAAAACTTTAAAATAAAAAAAAACTTCTTAAATTTATTTACATTAATGTAAAAAAAAAAATTAAATTTTTTTTTTTTTACTTTTTTTTTTTTTTTTTTTTTTTTTTTTTTTTGGGCAACATATCAATCCAAGGTCTTTTGATGGTCCAAAAAAATATTTAATTTTATTGTCAAACTCCCTCCCCATCTCTTTAAAATGCATAGGTTTCATTCCTACTATTACAACCTAAAGGAGGTCACTCATTGCATAATTTTTGAAATATCTAAAATAAAGGGGGTTTTTTTGTATGCTATGAAATAATGAAATATTAAAAGAATATTCCATTAAAATTGTGATTATTTTATGCATATTATATGTCTAATATTTCCATAATGAATTTTTGGCACCTTCTTCACATTTAAATAGATTATAAATTATATTTTATAATGAATTAGTTATACACTTTATATTTTCTTGCACATTGTTTGGAAAAAAAATGAAAGTGATTTTCTCAAGTTGTCGTTGTTCGAACAACATTCTTAAAAAATTGGGCACTATTTTTGTCATTTTTAGTCTCTTGGTTTTTGTTCAATCAAGATTATTTCTTGTTAGAAATTTAATTTGCACTGATTCTAACACCCTCTTGTTTCAATAATAACTAAAAGCAACTTATGATTTTTCCCCCATGGATTGCGCATGTCTTGTTCCTTTCAAATATTTCATTGGGAAATGTATCAAATGACTTGAAGGCTTCTTTTCAAAACATATGCACCATCACACTCTTTCTAACATAATTTTATTGGGACATTCAATGTGCATCAAGTTCACATCATCTTTTACTTATGCCCACCTTTCAATATGCGGCTCACAACTTGCCCAATCTTACCAATGTTTCACCTATTATTAGCAATTTTCTCCACTATTTAGCTTGGTCTATTCCATCCCTTAGCAACAAGCCTAATTTGGTTGCATATACACCTAATTCATTCATCCATTAGGATTCCAATTATTACAATGTGCCGATGATAGCAAACACATAGGAAATGCATGATGCCATCTACAATATTTTTACATTTATTGCAAAGGAAACTAGCTCTTGGGGGTTTTTTGTATATTAGAAAATTATATGAGTAAAGTATAAGGTCCCATATATTGGTTGTTAGATCAAAATTATAATTCAATTAATTTGATAATATGAATATGTTGATTCTCAAAATTCAAACATAATTAATATAAAGTATGCATTAATAATAGGTATTAAATAGAAAATATAAAACAATAACATACATGTACAAGACACTTATAATAGGTATTAGATTGTTGGTAGGTTCAATTAGTAGGATGGAAAGGGTATAAATTCTAAAGTTTACAATAAAAAAGGAGTTAATATTAATGAAATGATATTTACTTGGTTAGGACAAGGAGTTAATGAAAGGCTAAATGTAACAACTTAGTGGTATTATTACTAGATTATAATCAAATTGTGTTGGCCAAGTACCCAAATAAAGGGTGGATATTAACCAAGGCATAAATACAAATATTTAATGCCTTAACCAATAGGAAGTGATCTCAAAATAATCATGAGAAGGCTTAGCTAGCTAGGATTATGTTTTGTTCATACACAAGTTTTGTTGATATGACATTGAACTTTTATTTTTTGAAGCCCAAAAGCTGCACATGTTTAATCAAACTTCTCATAAAATTTACATCAATCTAGAATTAGGGTTTAGAAAAAGCTTTTGATATGGCAAGAATTGAAAATCAATAATTCTACCACATAGCAAAAATGAATGTTGCATCAAATGACAATGTGACATAACAAGAAGCACCAACATTTGTGGGTTCATGATTTCTTGTTAAATTGTTATTGTCATCTTCTAGTTTACATTGACGTAAATGAATAGGTGATATGTATATTGAAGAAGGAAAGCTTCAAGTTCACATTTTTTCTTTGCCTTGTATTTCCAATGTCAAATGTGGTTATGAGCTTTGAACTCTTAATTTCATTTGCATCATTTTTGCCAAACATTCAAGCATTTCATTAAGTTTTTTTTCATTAAACATTATGTTTTCACTAAATTTAATTGAACTTCATTTTGCCTAAACCTTTAAACCTTAAAATGAAGCATTGTTATTGAAAATTGGATTTGCCGAGCTACAATTGTTTGAAATTTATGTGTTTACTAGGGTTTTATGCTCATGAAGGTGGTCTCGTGAAGTTGATGAACTTGCAAGGGCTTTACTTGTGAAATTTATGCACACATATTTTATTGTGTAATTTTCAAACACAATGCAAAGTGTTCCATTGTTCTATTGAAAATCATGCATTGTTTACAATTGTCTGAAAATATTGTTTTCTTTTTGTTGTGTTACTTTCAATTTTTGATTTGTTGCTCTTGTTTTTTGTTGCATGATGGATTTTGGGTTGGGATGTTATAGGTTTCGTGATGTTAAATGAAGAATCACCCATAACTTTTCTTTGTTAGTTGTTGATTATGGTATTATTGTTGTTGAAGGTGGGGTTGGGTTTGAAACAATGAGTGAACTAACTAATTTAGAAAGAAAAACAAGTGAGGAGATTTTACAAGCAAAAGCACAAGTGCAACAACATCAACAATTGGAAGTCAATCAAATGTTATAAACTCCTTGGAACAAGACAACAAGCATTAATTAGTACTTGGGTTTTCTTTACATTGAATGATTATATTGCTATAACAAATCATTTTACATTTCAATAAATGAGATGTGTTGTATGTCATAATGTACACTAAGAGTCCACTTCAATTGTGAAAAAAAACATTCATGACCAAAAGGGGTTGTTTATATGTACAATAAAGACCATGGAACAACGACCATGAATAGACACGTAACTTCAAAACATTTGGAGGTGTTGGTTTTCAAAATAAAAAGAATTGCAAACAATCTCACACCTAATGTTCCATAAGCTTCTAAAAAGAAAAAACAAACCACATGAACCTCCTTTGCTTATTTTTTCAACAATGGAATTCTTCATAAAATATTTGACCTTGTTCAAGAAACATTTCTTAAGGACCTAACTTTATATATCTTTAAAAAGTATTGGCCTTTGAATTCTACCAAAAATATATGGCTTAGGAGGTTAGTCCTTTGGCAATGTGGTTGGGTTATGTTTCCAAGTATATGCATTTTTCAAATGCGTTACAATTTTGAAATGGTGAAGAAGACCATGGAATAGTGTGTTTTTTCTAGCCTTGTTAAAGTTTCCATAATCATTGTCATTTCTAACATTTAGATGTCACAAGGTGGGTTCAATACATTTGTTTCGGTTGTTAGTTACATTAATAAAACATGGGAACCATGCCATGTAACAATAAAGATTTTTGAGGTTCATAAGAATTTAAGAGCTACCATGGCTATACAAGTGAAGGATTTGTTTGCTTGATATGGATTATGTGACAAGGTAATTATGTACATGTGAAAAACAAAGGTGCCAATTTCAATACCTTCATTGTTGCCCTTACAAAAATAGTATCATGTATTCCATTCATGATAACAATGTTTTATTTTGCCACTTGTTATGCACTACAAGAAAAAAATGGTTTTTATCACAATAAAAGTCATAGTTCATGATGCTTATGTGAGCTAAATGTGTGGTTTCATCCATTACAATGTATAATATTTGGCATTTATTGTGGCATATAATACAATACAAAAATTGTAATTTGACATTAAGTAATGGTAATGACATTAGGTAATTCCAATTTTTGTATTGTATTATATGCCACAATAAATGCCATATGTTGTACATTGTAATGGATGAAACAACATAGTTTAATTCACACAAGTGTCATGAGGTACAATGTTTTGTGTGATAAAAGTAATTTTTTCTTGTTACGATGGGCATGAGATGTTTAAATGTTGTCAATATGTTAATAATGACTTCAAAATATGTGTTGGAATGTGAAAGGTTTCAATTGAAATTATGTGATTTTCTTTTTCAAAAAATTATTACTTGGACAAAGTAAAGTGGAAAGGGTAGACATGAATATTGGGTTTAAACTTATAGGGATGCATTTTTTTTCCTTCAAAATTGAAGACCAAGTTTGCATCTAAAATGATTTGTTCAAAAAGACTTTGGAGTTTTAAAACATCATCAACGTATGTTATCCACAATAGATGACCTTGCAAAGTAGAATTCATAGTCCCATGAATATTGTTTATTATCTGATGCAAAGTCTGCAACCATCATTATATGTTGTATGATGTACAACATGAATATTCAAGGAGCTGAAACAATAGAAATGCATGTCTTGTACAAATTACATGTAATTTCATGTTGATGGTTCTATTTTGAAATTGGTGTATTTGATTTTTTTTTCTATTTGATGTGATTGCAAATTATAAATTTTAAATCTAATTCATGCATCTTGGCAATTATATGAGAATTGAGTTTTAAAATGTGTTGAAGGCATGTTATGTTTTATGTGTCATAACATGCTTGTGCTTATGGTAGACTTGTGGTTTAAGAACTTGTAACTTATTATATATTTTATGGGCCTTGAAACAATTACACATATTTTCACAATGTATGATCACGAAGTTTCGATGCCTTTGTTGATGATTGTCTACAACAAATTAACACCAAATTTTTTTGTCATTATTTAATTTAATGTTATTTTGCACCTACATTAGTGTTTTGGAGCTTTGATTTTGTCTAAAGATACGACAATGGGGGTTTCAAAAGCAAAATTATCATTGTTTTAAAGGACTTTGGCTTATTGAATTGAATTCAATAACTTACATTGGTGGACAATTTCCAAACATTGGATTTATTACATGTTAAGTGATGGGCATGTAGGATCACATATCAAAACTAAAAGGATTTTAAATATAATAGGGATATGGTTATAATTAATTTGAAACGTTGTTGACTTGGCATTGACAATTTGAACAAATTGGTTTAAATCATCAAAAACTAACTGCCAAAGGATCTTGTTTTTCAGTGTTCAAATGCTTCATATTTCAATCCAATTGAAAAATATTTGGATATCAAAGATGGTGTTGTTGAGGAAAATGAAGAGCTCATTGCTAATTTCAATTTATTTGAAGAAGATTGAAAAGACATTGGTGGCAATAGATAATTGAATGTTAAAAATTGAGGTTTAAGTCCTACCTATGTTTTTTGTATGTGTTGCCTTAATGTTGTGGTAGAAGTTTTTTTAATATTTGAAGAACTAATAAACTTGATTTGGTTTGATTTGAAAAACTATTTTGGTAAACTATGAATTGGTTCTTTTGGGTTTGTTTCTTGTGTCTACCTTACAAATGGATTACCGTTAATAATGTGTAGGTGGGCGATGTGATGGACTTCCCAAGGCGTAAAATGGTTCAATGATGAAATGGTTTAAAATGAAACAATTTCTTGTTATTCTTAGAATAATTGGCCATGGATTGTTTTTGAATGTGTATGCCTTGAAATAACATGTCCCAATTTAATGGCATATGAAAAAGTTAGACCCAATATTATAATATTTCCACCTTGCATTACAATTTTAATTTTAAAAAATCATAATTTAGACCATGGAGATTACAACATTTAGTTTAACATTACAAGCTTAAATTTGTAACAAATTATTTTTTTACAAATTTTTCTTGAACTAAATGAGGATTTCACACCACATTTGTGTTAAAGTTTAACTATGACAAAACATTAATGAATGACTATGATTAAGAATGAATGATTTTGCATTTATATTTGACAAAGTAGTTATTTGAATTATCCAATTGTTAATGTTTGGCCTATGATGGTTTTGAATATAGGTTTGTTAATATGCATGCCCGAGTTGATGTTCAAAAGACATTTCACTTGTTCACATGTCACAAGCATGCTCATATGTAAAAATAAAAATTGATCTATGTGCATGTTTAGAGGGCTTAATTTTGCAAAGAAGAAACAAGCCCATGCCATGCGGTTGATGTATACATTTTTTCAAAACACCTTATCTATAGGGTATGGTTGAAAGTAAGTACTCAACCAACATTGGTTACAATGCACATTTTGCTTACTTTGATTTTAAAATCCAAAAACACCATTTATTTCTTTGTATATTTTTTCTCATGGAAACAAATAAAATGTTTATTGTTTTTAATAGGTTTATTGTTTCTAATAACTTTGTGAATATCAAACATATGTATGAAATGTGATTTGGTATTGATATTTGTTGATGTGTTTCTAAAACTAAATTTAATCATTTCATGCATGATGTTTAATCACACATAATCACCTTACTTTTTTCATCATTCATCACACCTTCAATCAAAATTGAAATTTCAAAATATATATGGCACCAAAATTCAATGCAAACATAAAATTTAAATTAAGTTTACGATGATTTAAATATGTGAATATGAAAATATTAAGTTCAATAATAAGGTGGGAAATTTTTATTTTCTCTCGCATAATAGTCCCCAAACAATGCCCACTTTGATATATGTAATGAAAAAAATTAACACATATTGACCCCCCAAAAATTGGCATTAAAGTGACTCGAAAACAACTACATGTTATTCCTTTATCTATTTCTTTGACATCTAGATGGCACATCGACATTGCCCATTCCAAGGACAAGGTCCACACCCTTGTAGATATCATCATTCTTGACTTAATTTGTGCAAACCTTTTGTTTCAAGCAACCTTTACCCAAAGGCAACCCAAACAAAATAGTGAAGTTATCAAGACCCGCACCCAAAAGATTAATTTCTACCCCCAACAATTTTTTAAAAATTATTTGCATAACATTTTAATGAATTTTTATTCTTGTTTGCCACCAATGCATAAATTTTAAAAGGTCTGAAAGGTCTTCCTTAGAAAATAGAGTTATCCTTAAAGTCGTACCTAATTTAACCTTTTTTATACCCTTTTCATTTTGTCTCCCTTCTTTTGTTGTTATCCATAAAGTCCAACAAAATTTGTTCAAATAGCAAAATAATTGAATGTTCACATACCATTTCGACTTGTTTTGGACACTCAATGAGCAATTCCATCCCTTGTTCGGGGTATTTTATGGATAACTTTAATGAACCTCCATAACTCTACAAAAGATGCGAGCTTGTGTTTACAATTCCAAAGTTGGCCAATAATGATGGGGGCATCCTTTTGACTTCCATCGGCCACTTAAAACATGTCATTATATGTAGTTGAAGTTTGGGTTCTTGTTTAACCTTACTTTTTTGACATTTTGAACTTAATAACACTTTAAAACTTGTATTCAACCATATCCTTCTTCTCAATTATTATTTTTCTTTCATTTTTTTCTCCCCACCCTTTGTTTTTTCTTGGGATGAAGTCTTCCAAGTTTACATCAAATTAAAAAGTATGCAAAATACAAAAGGTTTACAATTTTCCTTGATAATTCATCACAATTTGAAGGAAAAGATGAATGGAACAACTGAATGCTAATAAAGGAACATTAAGGGTGGGAGGGGGGAAATATGACAATGTCTAATTCTTGTTTCCAAATATCTAGCAAAACATTTTAACAAGTGATTCATTTGGTATTTAATGGCTTTGGCCCCATTTTATGGCAAGTTCTAAATTATAACCAACAATAATTAAAATAGCAAATGTTCCATGGAATTCCCAAAAAAACATGAGTTCACAATAAGTTCATATAACACAACCTAGTGAACAATCCAAAAAATGTAGGATGAAATGAAAACTATATTGACATATTTGTAAAGTACCCCAAAATTTAAACTAGGGCTACTAAGCAACTAAACTTGGGATGAAATGAGAAATCAAGATGTTCAAAAGTAGTATGCATGAAAAGAAAACTTGGAACTAAATTAGTTTTTTCACCTAAACTTTTATGTGGGGGAGTTTCAGCCCAATTTCAAATTTTCTTTACTTATGCCTTGTTTAATATATACTCACATTTTTCATTCAACTCAAGCCTTGTTATAATAAGATCCTATTAAACCTCTAAACTAATACCCAAAAAATTTCACTTTATGGACACAGTCAAATTGAGGATCATAAACAAATATTAAAAGATCAAATTAATGGCCCAAAGATAAGCTGACCAAGTTACTAAAGATAACTCTATTATTTTTTAGCATCTTCCAAAGCCAATAGACTCAACACCCACTCCCCCTTCTATCCATGTTTTATGCATTATTATTTTTAAAGAGAACTCAAGAGGGTGATGATGATGCTATGGTTGAAAGATAATGAAACTAAAAATGTTTATTTGTCCTTTGAACCATATCTCTTTTGCCTAACAATTGGATCATTTAAAAAAATTTGAACAACTCCATTTTCTAGGGATAAATAAATAGTTAATGTTGTTGGTGTTGTTCATATGCCAAAGTTATTGAATCACAACATTCAATTTTTACGTTAGAAAACAATCATCCCAATAGACGTGTTGTCTTTTTTTCTCCTATTTGAATTTTATTTGTATTTTTATTGAAATTGAAACTAATTTAAAAAATCAACTTCATTAGTTTCAATTTCAGTAACAATAAATAATTGCCAACCCCCCCCCACCTCTTTGCTTTCACAAAGAAAAAAGTTTATTTTTTTCCAATGTGAAAAAAATAAATTCTAGGCAACATTTTTATTCTAGTTTATTTGCTAATAGCAAGCTGATGCCATCTTCATAATGTTAGCATTTTCCTTAGTATTATAAGTTAGAGTTTTTTTGTGCAAAACAAGTGGAAATTCTATAGATACGATAATATGAAACCCCAAGTGTGAGAATTTTATGAAACATTGACTTCAATGATTTCATGTTCCTTTTTTGGAATTTGGATCACATTTTGAAGGTTTCCATCAACTATCTCTTGCCAAAGCTTTAGGTTTGTCTATGTTTATTAAATACTTGGGCAAATCTTCAAAGTTATTACATAAAATGCTTAAAAGTAGATCTTCAAACCCACCAAAAAAAATTTACAAGAATGTTGTTAAACACTAAGTTATTGTCCAACAAAAGGATAGGCACAAACTTTATACATCTAACCTCAAAATATCAACAAATATAAACAATAATAAAATGTCACTCATGATTCCAAATTATTCACATGGTCATCCCAAGAACATTTTGCATATTCATGTGATGCATATTATGCAATGAATATGCAATTAATTCATCACAAAAGAAAATATGTAATGATACAAATGGAAGTCTTGCCCAAAACTTGACAACTTGCATCTTGTCAACTACCCAAGTGAAAACCTTTTATGTCACTCTATTGAATGCCTTTCTTCACAACTATGTTGATAGCTTGAAGATCTAGCTCAAAAGAGAAAGTTTTTCTTTTTCCATTTGGGACATTTCCATATATTGAAAACCTTGTGAATGTTGATGATGGTTGCATCCGCAATTGAGTGCCCTAGGTTAATGTTTGATTTTCAATATTTTACGATGAAAATATTTGCATTTTTAGCTTCTTGATGTGCAAGATAAAATGTTTACCATTCAATTGTTGTTTGGTTAAGGCTCAAATTATAGATTTTCAAGGGGTGAAATAGAATGCCTCCATATGCAAGCCACAAATTTATCAAATATGCAACAAGCTTTAAATGAAGATGGATATATGCAAACCCTAAATTGTAGCCTCAAATTAACCTCTTTCATTTGAACTAAACAAATCAAAACCTTCCAATTTGAACACATCTTCAACCCAAAAAAATTTTGACAATTTTTTTGCGACGTCTTAGTCCTTTAAAGTGGCTCAAAATGCTTTCCCAAGATGTCCACTTCCAATTTTAGTATATAACTTTCAATTACATTATTATTATTTATGTGAAATTTGATAATTGAATATATTAGTAAGTTGCATATATGAAAATAAGATTTGATTTATAATTTAAATATTATTTGACATTTGTGGTATGTAAGGAATATTTTAAATGAAGAAAATACCAACATAACCTTGAAAACAAAGCTTTAATAAAATACCAACAATACAAAAAATGGATTCCATGGTCAAGTGGAAATGGCCTAATTTTTAAATATTAGACACATGTGAAAGGATATTATTGATATGGGTAATAAATCTTGTGTTTAATTTGAAGATTATTATGGTCATGGGAGAAATAAACTTGGGGGGGGGGAGATTTGAACTACACGGATATTCACAAGATTTAATGGTGAACCTATCTTTTGATACAATGTTGTTTTAGATTGCACATTAATCAAATTTCCAAGGTCTAGTTTAAGAAAGGTGCAATGTCACTATTAGTTTTGAACATTAACTTAATTTCCAAGGTCTATTCAAGAAAGTCTAGAGGAGAATAGGTATCATTGAAGTCAACATTGGAATGTGTGGGTGTCATCAACATTTTTTGTTATTGCTTGCAACACTACCAAGGTGATTACTAACACTATTTGCGTGTGTAGTGAATTCAAGTATGTCAATAATGGATTTAAGATTGTCAATGTTTTATATGGACATCAAGTGAACAAATTGTTTAGGGTTGTCAAAACTTGCAATCAAATGTTCACTATGCTCATTAAACAAGGTTGTATAATTGTACAATTTTGTAGTTGGTAATTTGGTTGAACATTAAGATCTTTGAGTCAACTTGCACAAGCATCTTGCAATGCCAAGACAATGTAATGGTTGGGTCCTATTATGGATACATGCAAATATGTCATTTTCATTTTCAATAACTTTTTTTTAGATATGAACCATGACCATGGAAACAAAGTCCCCTTTGTGCCACAACAAAACGACACAATAAAACCTTTACCTTCATATTGCATAGATCACCCTAACATTGGAAATTTGTTTTTCTATAAAATGTTTATAGTAGATCATTTTGAACGAACCAATGTGTTATTGTGCACACCAAAAATGCAAGGTGCAAAATATAATGACTTAAACCTTATGTCTTTATAGGACATGAATGTAGATGGTGACATATGTGCATAATATTGGAGGTTGGTGGATGGAAGATTCTCCAAACAAGGCAATGGTCATGATCTATACTTTTATCACTTTGTAATTTGAATATTTCATTGAATTAGTTTTGTTGCCAACACATTTAACTCAGTGTGCAAAATAAAACCATTAGAGTTATTTTATCATGCCCATACATAGCCTCATACATGATGGCCGGTTACGAGCATGCCCATCATGCCTTTTAGGGTTAATGTACGCTTTTTGAGGTTAATGTACGTTCTTAGGTGACTGTATGCTATTAGGTGCTTAGGGTTTCAGCTTGTTGGCGGTTGTATAAAAGGCCAAACCCTTCCTTCCCCCTTTTAGTTTTTCTAAAATACCTTTGTCAGGAAAGTTTCCTCCATGGTCAAATTGGACTTCTAAATGTTCATGGCGGTTATTGCACGGCCACCGTCTACATACATTACATGTTCTTTCCTTTTTTGCAATTCAATTTTAGAAAAATTCTACTTTCTGTTGTTTCATGTTGAAAGCAACAAATTTATTTTGCCTTTGAGTTTTTGAGTTTTTGTTGTTGGTGTTGGTGTTGCTAGTGTTGTTGTTACCGGAGGAAGCTTGTGCTATTACATTTTTGCCAACCAACAGAGTTGGGATCCTGGAACAGGTTTCAAATCTCTCTCTCTTTTCTTTTTTTTCCCTCTTTCTTGCGTGTAGAGACACAAGAGGAGGTGGTTGAAGATTCTTGAAGTTGTTGAATTAAAAAATAAAAAATAAATTCTGTAGCACTGCCCGCCATCGTTATAGAACAACATAGCGCCATCGCGAGTTGCAACTCGTGCAACACTGCTGTGAGTTACAACGACGTGAGCTACAACGCCATCGTGAGTTGCAGCTCGCGCAACACTACAGTGAATTATAACAACGCAAGTTACAGTGCCACCGTAAGCTTGCAAGACCATGTTGCCATTGGCCATTGCCGCGAAGCTCACGGGCACTTTACAGCGACGTGAGTTGTAATGCTTGGAATGTTGCGTTGCTGTCTACCATTGCCGTGGAGCTCATGGGTGCTTTGCAATGATGTGAATTGTAACGTTTGGAACATTGCGTTGCCATTAACCATCATCGTGGAGCTCACGGGCGCTCTGCAATGCCATGACCTTGGACATCATGTCGCCGATTTCCATCCGTCCACAAACATTTTTTATTATTATTTTATTATTATTTATTATTTTAAAAAATAATATTATTAATTAATACATACGTCTACATATTCTCATATTAATAAATACACTTATGTAATTTTATTAATAAAAAAATATACAAATTTTTTTCCTCTACTTCGTAATTTAACACTAGTGATTACTGAAACTGAAAGTTATTTAAGGTATGTTCTCATAAGCACTTCACATTTCAATTTCCATTATAATTGTATTTAATTACATGGTTATGTTAAAATTTTGTAGTTAGTGCTTTATGTTGCTACCAAATTTTGGGTCATGGGACAACACCATGTCCTCAGATGATGAAAGCACTACCACTTAGCCAACGCCAAAGTATCAACTACGAAGTAACACATAATAATTTGAGACGATTTCTTTAAGTTCACAATCTTCATGATGGTACCATCAAGTGTCTACAACATCACTGTCATCTAGTACAACTCCTACCAGGAATTCAGGTTCAGGTTACACTACATCAACGGTACATTAAAATCCATTTGGAGGGGTTGATCAATGGGGTATGCCTGTTGGTGCACCTGCTTTCACACCATCATCGTATATTCCGCTACAAGTCATTACCTTTACACCCATATACACCATGGAGGTCAGCAATTCCTTTGGGAGAATTGAGAAGTTTAGCGAAAGGCCAAGTACCATTTCTTTGAAAAAAATCAAAGCAACTTTCTCAACTATGGTTTATGAATTGGAGCTCAAATATGGCGCTAATTACACTAAGGTGTTCGCATTCAAACAATTAGCCCGTTATGTGCACTATGAAGCATTAGATGTCTACGAACAACATTTTCAAGGATTTTGGGTGTTACCCAGATCCCTAATCCAGCTTATGCCACAACCATCGGCACCGCCTCTCAAGCTGCACTACAAACTGCCATTGCACATCATGAGACTATGCCCAATAATCCAAATCCAATATCTATTTTAGTAAACCTTTCTCCTCAACAACTCATTGATGCTATCGCAAACATTCTTCCCACCATCGATGCACCAGCGTTTGCTGATCCAATGGGGGAATTCTTTCGAGTTCTTAAGCTGGAATTTTCGATGAAGAGTTCTGAAAAAATTCTGCAACTCACCACCTTTTCTCAGCAAAAGGATGAAACCGTCAAGATGTTCTACAGGAGGTTTTTCAAGCTTAAAGAGGATACTCAGAACATCACAGACTTGGAAGCTGCCCATTAGTATCTTTGTTTGTTGGAAGGTACTCCGACATTCCATGCATAGGTTTTGCAACATGTTTTTGTAGAATTTTGGGACTTTTACATTTTGTTAGATGTGTATAACATTTCTGAAAAGCTGGAATTAGTTCATGCACACTATGAGGCCAGTACTATGAGGCCTCCATCACATTCAAAGCCTCATCTTCCACCAACTATGCCAACCAAATCATCACATTTTTCTTCAAGGGCTAAAGTAGGGCACTCGACTGCACCCATCCTACTTTCTTGTAACTATTGTGGCAATCCTGCTCACAAAGCTAGTGAATGCAACATTCTTTGGATCTCTTTTGTGATTATTGTGGGAAAGAGGGACATTAGGAAACTGTTTGTTTTGCTAAGTTCTTAGAATGGAAGCAACTTCGATTAACATGGCAAAATCTACTAGCATCTTTCGTTGCCCCTCAACCAAAAGCCAAGGCATTTCAACCTTCCACTCAAGCTTTCCCCACCAAAGATAATTCCAATAAGAATGTTAAAAAAAAGGAGCACAATGTTGACAAGAGGGAGGTGCTTCAAGCCCATGCCGCTCAAGTTCAAACTTTACAAAATGAATTCGAATCATTGAAAGCCCAACTTGTTAATGTAAAAGGCAAGTCTTCCCAACCAACTAGTCATGCCTAACTTGTACAGGGTTCAGGATCACGAAAGGGACCTCTTAGGTCGTTCTGTGGCCTCCCACACGATGCCATGGTTGAGGAATATGTTTTTTGTAATGCACACAATTTTAGTCTTACATTTGAATTTGCCACTTCCTTTTGCCCTTCCTACTTTGCGGCACAAAAAGCTAGTGTGGCACCCAAAGTTTTTGCATTAAAAAGGTAATTCAGATTGATGAACTCGCATCTAGTTCAAGTCCTATTACTAGGGCTTGAAAAGCTCAAGCAATCATGCCATAATCTTTTCGTCTTCTCAACACAAAAGAAGAATGCACCTTGTTGGTAAGGGGGGAGGAGCTACTACACCACAAGCTACTAGGGCATCAAATTCTTGTGTCCCAAGAGTACATGTACATTAGGAAAACACACAATTTTCCATTGATCAGCTTGTGGAGTGCCAACTTCAAATGTGTGAAGTGATGCAAAAGCTTGTGAGTACACCGTTGTTTAGTTTTCAAGATTTGAAGCTAAGCACCAGGGACATAATTATAGTACTAAAGGATACCCTGAACGTTACTTCAAGTCTTTTACCAATCTCTGATCCACATGCTGTAGGGGTCCCATCCAACACCTTGGAGAAACACTCGATTAGCTCACGTGTTGCAGATGGCATTCGTAATCTAGTCACTTGTTCTAGCATGGCTAAACTAGTGGGCATTCCTACTTTTGATTCTACATTCACATATCAGAAGGGAGTTAAGAACACCTCACTTGTGGATTTGTTACTTAGCAAAGGCGTCGTGGATAGCCATTCTCTCCACAAAGTTTCTCATTCATTTTCAAAGGTGGTGCCTAGTGAAAGAACTTCCATCGCCACCGGAATTGCCATTGTCAACAATACTAAATCAACAATCTAGGTGGGAGAACATACACCTAGAATGGTACTTCTTGATATAAGTCCCCAACCTGTGATTCTTGGAGTTTAATTCGCTAAGAAGATGGGCATGTTCGATTCCAAACTACAGAAATCTATGTGGCAAATTCACACCGCTAGTGGGAGCATAGAGAAGGTACTTGGGGAGAGTTCGGATTTGATTGCACTTAATTTCAGTAAAGGTATAGATCATGAGCTTTGCATGTAGGTCAAATGTCTAGTCACCAATGCCACCAATTACGACGTGTTCATGGGGCAAAAGGCCCTGTTTCCACTAGGTTTCACAATTGACAATTGGTTCGAGCATGCATATTACTGAATGGATTAGGAGATTGATAGCCACCACTTGGGATACATACCCTTAATTTACATGGAACCATAGTCCTATGATTCACCATTGTATGCTCAAGGAAACACACATTATTTCCTACATCCAACAAGTTGGCCATGAGTGCATAAAGGGAGATGAAGAGGAGACAACTTATGTTCAAGCTACTGAAAGTTTGAAGGTGGTTCCTACTGACATTCAACACGGACCAAAGGTTATATAAAGATTCAAAACAGCCCATGAGCCCTTGGTCAAAGCTCTGTTTAGTTTTGAGAACATGGAGAGCCATGGTGAACCGATTAAACCAGTACTTCATCAACTAATCACTTGGACACTACCTAAGGAGGGGATTACATTACTAAAGTTTTTTTGTGGTATTGGTATAGGTCTTGAAGCCATACTACAGTTAGGGGTGGTGGTTCAGAAGTATTTCTACATAGACATTGATCCTATTGCAAAGCAAGTGGCGGCATCAAAAATGAGGGAATTCACAGCCAAATTTCCACAATAGTTTGTAACCACCGCATGGAAGGTCAGTTTCACATTTTTGCCCTCTGACATATAATTAATTCAAAAAAAACATATGGAATTACTTGGCCCTATGGACCTCATCATTTTAGGTTGGGAGTGTCAAGGATTTTCAACGACTAGATTTGGAAAAGGCTTGAGTGACATAAGATCTGGTCTTTTCACGAACATGGTACAATTGATCACCTAGGCTCAATCCATTTCTCCTACACTTGGTTATGTGATTGAAAACAACCCTTCTTAGCTTGACCAAAGGGAGAAATCTAGGAGCATTAGGAGCATTACACAGTCATTAAACATTACCTTGGAGAACCGTTCTTATTTGATGCAGCATAATGCGGTTCCTATGTGCACTAGCTGCGTAACTGGTGGACCAACCTTGCACCACTTTCAATTCTATAGCTAGCTCTGATATACACCATTAGAAACCCCAACCTACAGGTTTTTCACATATTGGATGATCAGAGCTCTTGTTAACTAGTTACAAGGTAAGAGAAACCTCCTTGGTTTCTTGCGAACACAATAGGAAAACCAAGAGGTGTTTGGCCCACCTTTGTCTTCTTCCCAGGAACACACGCCTTTCAAGGAGATGGACCAAGCCTGGTGTATCATCATGCTTTAGCCATTTGGGGTGAACCAAGCCCAGAAAAAAGAAAAAAGGCTATGGGGTCCAAACTAGCATTACTACTCACACCAAGGTGACTAAATTGGAATGTAACATTCTACTAGGGAGAGGCATGGACTTGAACTCCTTTACATCGTTATTGGTAACCTGTGTACTCTTTCAAATGTATACAACAACAATATTAATTCAATTAGCTTGCAGTTCTGGCGATGCGACCACTTGGCACCCTAACCAAGTACGCTTGCCTATCTTCAACACTCTACATTTCATTCTTAGTGTTGGGGGGAAAGGAAGTACCATGTAATTTGACTCAAGTTGTTTCTGATACACTTGGAGGTACATTAACTTCTGGAAAAACAATTATAACCTTTTACGAATCTGCATAGTTGGATAGTGGAAAACCCAATACAATAGGTTCTTCAAACACACTTTCCAACTCCATTCCATGTGTTTCCAACTACCCTTTCGTTATGGGGAACCAACTCACCAAAAAGGAGAAAGACCAGGTCATAGACTTGCTAATTAAATATGAGAATGTGTTTGCATTCTCAATGAAAAACTTAGGTACGTGTAAAACCATGTAGTTTTCTGTAGACCTTACAGATGAGACACCCATCTATCGAAGGAAGCATAGGTTGAACAAACATGAGTGGGAATTTGTAGACGAAAGATGCAAAGAGCTCCATGAGGCTAGTTTTATTCAACCATCAAGTTTCGATTTTGCAGCTACTATAGTAATGCCAACAAATAAAGATTCAGTTGGATTATGGATTGAGAAAAGGATGTGCGGGGATTATAGGCCTTTGAACTTGGTTACACTTTAGGACAAGTACCCCATCCCATCCCTGAAGAACTATTTGATAACATTGAAGACTCAAACATCTTCACAATTATGGATCTGAGGTAAGGCTTTAACCATATTGTGCTGACTGCGAAGGATTGCAAAAAAACAACATTCCATGGAAACAAGTTGTGGGAATGGCTTGTGATGCCTTTTCGATTAAAGAATGCACCTGTCTTCTTTCAATGAATCATGGACTAAGTTCTTGAAGGGGCAAATTTCTTTAAGTGCTACATAGATGACATCCTAGTGCATAACAAGGGACTCTTGTAGCACTTGGCTCATCTTGAAGAGTTATTCAAGAGGATCCACGAAGTCAATATGAAGATCCATCCTAAAAAATGTGAGTTTGTTATCCCCTCAATAGTCTACCTTGGACACAAAACTTTGCCAAATGGTATTATGGTTCATTAGGCCAAAGTAGTAGCCATTTTGGAAATGCCCAATCCTACTGATGTTCACACGTTGAAGAGTTTCATCGAACTATGTAATTACTATAGAATTTATGTTCAAGACTTTAATATTATTGCTCATCCTTTCTATGCATTGTTAAAGAAGGATGTTGCTTGGACATGGAGTGATGAGGCTTAAGAAGCTTTCAACACACTCAAGGAAAAGCTTTCAGAATTCCCCATTCTAAAAATACCTAATTTCAATAAGGTTTTCATTCTACACATTGACTGGAGTGCTCTTGGTATTGGAGTTGTTCTTGGCCAACTTGATGATGAAGGCAAGGAATATGTTATCGCCTATGCATCTCGAAGCAACAATAAGGCTGAGAATAACTATTCTTCATATGAGGGGAAGTGCCTTGCTATTGCATGGGTTGTCATACATTTTAGGCCTTATTTTTATGGCACCAATTTCACTTTATATACCAACCACTAGCCTATCAAGTGGTTGATGACCAACGATAAACTTACTGGTAAGTTAACTCGTTGGGCATTTATATTTCAGGAGTATGAGTTTAAGGTTATTCACTGACCTGGTATTACACATCAAAACACGGATGCCATGTCATGGAAACCCCTCACTACCTTTGAAGATTTTTTAGAAGCCAAACAAGACTTTGACCAGATTCCAACAATGCATGTATATGATGCATCTAGTTATTTTGCACTATTATAATGTAACTTGGTTGAACATCCCACTGTGGATATATGGGAGGACTTGGACACTTTAAAGTTTCTTCAGCATGGGGAATACCTTCCCCAAGTTACATCAAGTTAGCAAGATCGCATACAACAACGGTCCAAACACTACTCATGGAGGGACAATCACCTTGTCCAATGCTTACCACAAGGCGACAGAGTGGTCCCTCCACCACATGAATGACTTGATCTTATTCAAAAGGTACATTTGGAGCTTGGACACTTTGGAATTAAGCGTACTTATGGCCTTTTCGCTCCTCATTACCATTGGAGAGGTATGTATTCTTAAGTCTGAGATGTCATTGCTAGGTGTGAACAATGTGATAGAATGAGAATTTCCTTTTCCTCTCGACAATTCAAGCTTTCTCCACTCCCTATTCAGGGCATGTTCTATCGTTAGTCATGTGATTTAGCTGGAAAATTACCACAAACCTCTAAGGGTAATGTCTACATCATGATTATGATTGAGCATTTTTCAAAGTGGGTCGAGCTTGTTGCGCCATTGAACAAATCGTCACACAACACCAACTAGGCTTTCTTACAACATGTTCTAAGTAGGTTTGGGGCTTGTGTTGAGTGCCTTACTAATCAAGGATTAGAATTCAAGGGAAAATTCCAAGACCTCCTTGACCATGTTCTCATTGATCATCGATGGATTTCAATGGATCATCCCCAAGCTGATGGCCTTGGAGAGAGGATGGTTCAGACATGCAAAAAAGGACTTCGAAAGATTTGCCTCACCAGGAACAAAGAGAATTGGGACTTGGCCCTCCCTTACATCACCATGGGTTACAGGATGTCCAAACACGCCTCTTTGTCTCATTTCTCTCTTTATTTTTTACTTTTTGGCAGACATCCCATTCCACCCTTCTCTATTGCTGTTCAAATGGACCAAGTTGTGGACTTGGACTCTCCATCCACTTGGGCTAGGGTCATCGTAGAGAAGGTTGTTCTATTTAAGAGGGTTATGCCCGTGGCCATGGAAAATTTGTCCATTGCACAACATCAAAACACCTTACGGTATGCACACACATGAGGTGGTAGTTACAAACCTAAGGTGAAACAATTTGATGTTGGTGATTTTGTGTATCTCCAGTGGCAACTTAATGATATTCTAGACACTTCTTCCGGTCGCATTATCTTGAGGATTAAGGCGATCAAGCCTTCATGCGTGTTGGAGTTGCAAGGAACTAACAGACGCATAATTCGGGATCATTCCAAAAACTATGCGCCCTGCCATCTATCAAACTTGGATCCTACCATCATCACGTCGACTTAGATTCTTCCACTTGACTATCCATGTTAGGTATGTCAGAGGATAGACGATGCTGATCAAATGTTATTTTGTAATAACTGTAATGGTGGATACCGCATCTCTTCTGCCTTAAAAAGGAGCTCACTCAAGTTCTCGCTGATAATTAGTATTATTCATCATGTTTTCCTACAGCTCTTTGATTTCTACTCAGACCATGTCACGCTTTTCCCGGCTCAGGTATGGGGCCGGATACATGAAAATTTCATCTTAGCCTCATATATATATATATATATGTGTGCATGCATCTTTCTTTGGTTGATTAGTTTTTACCTTTGACTAGCTTTAGTCTTTTTGTTTAGTAGAGCTTAGTATGGATTTACAACCTTACGACATCGTACATCACAACACTACACATCACGATAGCTTTGCATTTGGAATTCTTAAAAGAACAAATCCAAGGTGTTAGCAATTGCAAAGTGTGATGTTAAATGAACATCAATATATTTATGTTCATAAAATAGTCTTCTTAAAAAATTAGTGTTAGTGCTAATGTCCATGTACATGTGTATTAGAAGTTGATGGATACAATCTTTGGAAAATATTAATACAAATTTGATATTGAACTTTTATTGGCACCATCTAACTCAAGTGTATGGATTACATTGACACTTGAGTTACATTACATGTGCACATATGGCTTAACAAAACAAATGTGAAGTGTTCATGAAGAGTGTAAAACATCACAAGCATTAAGATCAAGACCATAAATGAATCGATCCAATAAGGAAATGCGTTTTTATAGACAATTAGGTATGTCCAAAAGGGATTTAAATGGTTGTCAATGTTATGGTGGACATGAAGTGGACAAGTTGTTTTATAGGGTTGTTGAAGGTTGCATTCAAACATGACATCAAATGTTTGTTAGAGCATGGATTCAAATATTTTGCTCATGTGAAAGATGGTAAATTGCAAAGACATTTTGTGGGTTTCAAATGGTTGAACAATAGGATAATTTGAATCAACTTATGCAAACATCTTATCATGCCAACATATTACATTTGTTTGGTCATGTTGCTACAATAGATTGATGAAATAGAAGGTCTTTACAATCATATTGCATAGATCACTATAACATTGGAAATTTGTTGATGTATAGATCAATGTTTGTAAAATGGGGAATCGATGTGTTATTGTGTACACCATAAATGTAGAATGTAAGATATAACAACTATCCACCTTATCTATTAATAAGTTAAAGATGTGAATGGCAACTATTTGAAGTTGGTGGATAAGGTTGTGCCATCAAAGTGCATTCACAAGTTTGGCATTTAAAAAGTTGATGTCAATACATTACTTGTTTGGACATTTCATTTAGTTAATTGTGTTGTTTCCATATTTTACCTAAATGTAAAACAATACCATGGAAGCTGCATTGCATTTGGAATTCTTGGGAGAACATATGTTAGGGACTATAGTGTGTGATGAACATAAAAAAATGGTATAAATTAATGTTCAAGATGCAAAGAAATGTTAATTATGGTTATGTCCATGTACATATATATTAGATGTTGGTGGATAAAGTCTTTTGAAAATAATGTAGATTTAACATTTTAAAAGTAAATTTGGTAATAACATTCTATTGAACTTTTACTAACACCATATAAATTAAATGTATGAAATAAACATCATCATTTGAATTTACATTACATGTGCACATGTGTTTGGAGGAACAAATGCAAGGTGTTAAGGACTGCATATTTTCACAAACATCAAAATTAAAAATAATAAATGAATCAATTTAATAAGGAAGTGTGTTATTGAAAATAATTTATTGTCTACACAAAAACAATCATGTCCTTTTGTATTTAGATCAATATTCAGTAAGATTGTTGTGAAAACATACATTTTTCATTATGTAATTTGGACCCATTACAAAAATTCATGGTTTATTTCACTGAAAAAGTAAATAAAAAACTAGTCATTTTGACATTTGGTTAATTTGACCGCTTAGTCATACTGGACAAGTCGATTTGAACACGTCCAACTTGATTGGTGGTTTTTTTTAATGACAATAAAATGTTTTTTTTGACTAGTCAAATTGGACAAAAAATTGGGCATCCAAAAAAATTTAAATAAAAAAACTCAATTTGTAAATATAAAAGTGTAATAATAATTAAAAATAAGTACCTACCTACCTACCTACCTACCTATCCACCATGGCCTCCTACCTACCTATACACAACCCACCTAATTACTACATATTTACACACATATACAAGGTATATTTATGAATATATATACTCCACATAATACATGTTGGTAAAAGGGATCAAACCTTGGTCTTTTTAGCTTCTCACCAATGTTTTGGCCATAAAACCACCCCATTATTTTGTAAAACAATATGGTACCAAATGCATTTAACACGTTCCCTTGAACTTCCATGAATTTTTTTGTCAACGTGTATAACAATATTTGAGCTTCAATTTTTTTTCATAAATAAGTTAGTGGGTACCTAACTAGGTAAATAGATAAATAAATATACGTAGGTAGGTAGATAATAAATATGTAGATAGATAAATAAATAAGTAGGTAGGTAGATAAATAGAAAGGTAGGTAGGTAGGACATGGGTAAGTAACTGGTAGGTAATTAAATTGGTAGGTAGGTAAAACATAAGTAAATAAATGGTAAATAAGTAGGTAGGTAGGTAAGACATATTTAAGTAAGTAAGTAGGTAAATAACTTAATAGGCATAGCAAATAAGCTAGTTAAACAAATTAATATGGCCAGTTTGATTAAGTATGGCCATTCAATATGGCTAATTTGATTAAACCATGGGCATTTTGATGAACCATTTAAGAAATTTGTCGTTTTTTATTAGATGTATAACTTAACACTTGGTCAAAATGGTCACTTCAATCAAAAAAACCAACCAAAAAAACCATGTGTCTTTCATGTCGCAACCCCACTTTGGCCAAGTGTGGGGGTGAAGCTCAACACTTGGAAAAGTTGGGGGTTGGGAATCTTTTGGGACTCCCGAATGTTCAGAGCTCAACAGAAAGGCACAAAACACCTCGCATTGAGGTGTTCCTAGTGTCATTGGAAAGGTCTTGAAACGTAGATATCGAAATGCCCTCGCATTGGCAATTCGGACATTTGTAGCCCAAGTTATGGGTAAAAGAAGGGCTAGTTTGACTCCCGACCACTAAAAGTCGGGAATCGACCTCTTCCCGACGTCCGATTTGAGTGTGCGACATGGCGTTGGAAAGATCTCGACAAGGGCTACAACTTTGGTTTAGACCTCGTTGCAATCCAACTCTGCAGCCGGGAGTTATGGCGGTTCAAAGTTCCAGGAGTCCCGCCGGGACAATTTCGGGACTCCATTTCGGGAGTCCCGGGAATTTGTGCCATTTGGATGTAGCCTCCGCGACCATCCACAGAGAATACTATATGGGGGAAGGTGGTGGCTTCCCCCGAGTCCGGGCCGTGGTGAGTTTTGTGTGTCCAAGTGCCCGTGGCAAGTCCCAACACCAAAGGGTGTCCCGAATGTTAAACTAACCCGATTTGGTTGGTTTTGGATGCAGATTCACACGAGCTAATCTAGTCCCTCTTCCTAGTCTAATCCCGGGGCTCCCAACTCGACCCTCTACCCCTTTCTAGAGTTGGAAGCCGGGAGCGTGCTAGCAAGTTCAACTTTCCGCAACTTGACTTTGTGAAACCCTCAAGTGGGTTTCACCCCGTGACTTGGGAGCGCGTCATTTCATGTGCCATGCCTTTAGTCAAAGTGAACATCTTTTTGGTCAATGTGGACACTTTAATCAAGTTGAACCTTTTGAAAAACCATGATTTCTTGTAATGGCCTAACTAGTTTAAATGAAAATAACTAGTTGATTAGGACATTTTTGGAGGAATTGTATTTGGCTATTTTGTATAATCACGTGTTTCACTAGGTATTGTAATTATTAATCTTGAAATGGAAAAATTTGAGGCTCCAAAATAAAGACGTGAATTAATGGAAAATGTTTCCAAAATGATAATGTGATTTTCCACTTAAAATGAATTGCCAGGGTAATAATCTATAGTTAAAAAATTAAAATTTTTGGCCTAATTGTGTGATGCCACATGTTAGTCAAAGCCCAATCAAATAAGATTATGCAAAACTAGGTTTAGCTTCATAGGGAAGTTTTGCTTAAAAGGTTTAACATAGGTGACCCATATTGTTAACAACAAATATAGATGGGCCTACCTAGGCAAGGAACCTAAATAACCTAAGCCATTACATAGGTTGCAAGTGTGAAGACTTGAACCTTTCACCTAGACTTTGAAACTTCAAGTTTTTATTTACCACACCACAACTTTTTTTTAATAACAAAACTACCTACCACAAAATTATAAACACAAATTTAATAAAAATTAAGTAGAAAAGCCTATGTAATTTAATTAAGTTCGACTTAGATTAAAAAATTTCAAATAAATTTGATGTTCAAATTGTTTATTTATTAATTAAGGTTGGAAGTATTATAATCAGGGAAATTTATTTTGTTTCAAAAATTTTATTTTAACTTTTTGGGAATTTTTTTGTTCTTTACATTTTCTTTGAATTTGCTCTATATTTTTCCCCCAAAAAATTGGGAAGTTAGTAAAATTTCAAGAATTTTTTTCCCAAGAATTGCCAAGTTGGACAATTTTTGGGAAACAAATATAAACATATTGGTTTGCAAGGGGGGGGAGGTGTTTAATCTAACTATTTAATGCTAGAATTTCACTAGGGTTATGTTTTTTTACTTTTAATATAAAAGAAACAAAGGTAAAATCTATTTTTACATCATTAAAAAATGAAATAATATGTTGCAATTTTTTTCAAACTTGTGTAATTAATCATTTGTATTAGTGTATGATTCATGTTGCTAAACAAATATGATTTTGAAATTCAATGGCTATATAATAATAATATTGACTATTTAATTAATGTTTCTTATTATGGCCAATTTTTGCCAATTTAAAGGGCAACAATGTGAACAATGATTTTTTTGAAATTTTTTTGGGTCATATTTTAAAAATATATTGTCAATTATTTTTAATAAGTTATAGTAATAACCATAATATTGAAGGATTTAAACATGTTACCAAGTCCACAACATGTTTATAACCAAATGTGGTTAAATATTCTTATGGTTGATTACCATTTAGCAACATCACAATAATAAATTAAAAAAATTGTACCTAATCATATTGGGGGAAATAAAAACTTGTAATTCTTTGAAAAATGGACATATTTTATGCTACAAAAATAACATTGTTTAAGACTTAATGAATGCATTCTTGAATTCACATTGAACTTACAAAAATTGTAAGTTAATTTAAACAAAAAGATATTTGTAGATTTATTGATGACATGTTATTTTAAGTTTTTTTTTAATTCTTTAAATTGAATGTTTATAAATTATTATAATTTTTTGGAATACATTATTGAATAAGCTTCAAAATCATGTTTTCATTTGTAGCACCTGAATAATTTTTTTTTTAAATGTTAAAGTTTGAATTTCTTAAACAATTTCATGCCAAACATAATAATGTTAAAACTTTTTCTTTGTTGTTAATAGAGTTTTGAAATGGTTTTGTGATTAAAACCTTGGTGTGCCTTCATGATGGCTTGGGTTCAAACCTTGATGGATGTGTGCATTAATGTATCTTGTACAAATGTAATATACAAACATCTACATCATGTGGTGAATGGTGTCAAAAAACTTTTGTTGACAAAACCAAAGAAATTTTTAAAATGAAAAAAAATTCATTACATGCTTTGACAAAAATACAATCCATGATTCCATGATCCGAAAAAAAAGAAATCAAAGAAAAATGTTGTTAGATGACGTGGGGCACATTATTCCATGTGATATTAACTTGAAACCTCATATATACATGTCATAATTTTAAATTAAAAAATTATTTATTGTAACATGTGACTATCCAAAATGACTAAAAAACATTTCACTAAAAATGTTTGAATTAATTAATTATTTTTAATACCAAAACTATACAAATTACATATTAATCAATTTTGTTCCATTTCATTAAAAGTATAATGAATTTGGGTAGTGGAAAAGGACAATTTTTTTTCTTGTATTAATTTAAGCAAGGTTAAACCTAGGCCAACCAAGGTTAAACTAAACTAATTCTAATTTAACCAATGAAAAAAACTTGGTTAATTTCAATTAAGTTAGGCTGATCTTAGGTTAACATTGGTTAAACCTAAGATAATCTAGGTTAACTGTTAAATCAAAGTTAACCTTGATTCAATTTAAGTTAAATTGAGCTTAACTTTCATTAAACCTTGGTTAAACTTAACTTAATGGTTAAACCTAAGTTAATAAAGGCCCAGGTTAATTTAAGTTACAATTAGACTAACTTATGTTAACTTTCGTTAAACCTAGATTAATTTTGGTTAAATTTAGGCTAAATGAAAACTAAACAAGGTTAAACTTAGGTTAACATTAATTAAACATAAGGCAAGCTTAAGTTAACTTTGATTAAATTGGGGGTAATCTTAAGTAAACCTTGGCTAAACCTAGGTTAATTTATTTTAACCAAGGTCAAACTTAGAATAAATAAAAGGTAACCAAGTTTAACCTCTATTAAACCTAGGTTAAATTTAAGTTAACAAACATTAAACTTAGGGTAAATTTAAACTAAGTTTAGTTAATACATTATGGATGATATTACTATGGGCTTGAAAAATATGCTTGTCACATTACATATTAGCTTTAGTTTTAGTTTTTTGCTTTATGAATAATGTTTGTTTTGAACCTTTGGTCTTTGAATTGAAAATCAATAGGATTTAATCTCATTTCAAATTGAAGTATTGATAAATATTGATAAATAAATAAATAATTTAATTATAAATTTTCATGGCACATGTGAAACTTGTGTTGTGACACAAACTAAAACTATGACATTTAAGATCTTGTCACAATGAAAAAGAAAACTCATTTCACATGTGAAATTCATGTCATGACACAAATTATAATTATGACATTTAAAGTTTCAGCACAAGGGAATACCCAATAAAAATCCTAACTTTAATGGGTGCAAAGCGTGTAAAAAACAATTACAACTTGTTATGTTTGAATGGATATACATATGTAATGATGTTCAAAGTGGACAAGATGAGGAACAAACCACTAGAAATTTTTGTGGATGCTTAGGACATTAGGGCCCAAGGGATTGAGACATGAAATATTGAGAACCTAAACCATGAAGGCATTTGGGCCTAGGGCATTAGGGTCCAAGGGGTTGGGGTGTGAAGGATTGAAAGCTTAAATTAACAATCAAGGCATTAGGGCTTAAGACATCAGGGCCCTAGGAATTGAGATGTGAAGGATTGAAACCAAATAATGAAGGCATTAAGGCTTAGGACATTAAGGCCCAAGGGATTAGGATGTGAAGGATTGAGAGCCTAAAAAATGAAAGCACAACTTGACTTAGGATGTTAGGGCCCAAAGGATTGGGATGTGAAGGATTGAGAGCTTGAACAATGAAGGGATGAAGGTCTAGGATATGAAGTTTTAAAGGCTTAAGGAATGAAAGCTTAAACAAACTTTAGAGTTTTGAAGGCATGTTAAAGGATTTGTTTTCCAAACTTGGGCTTGTCCTCACATCCAAAAGGCTCAATCTTTTCTATATTTGTGTTTGTGACAATCACCTTTGTGCAACAACACAATCATCAAATAATGATTTGCATGATATGCATATTTTTCAACGTTGTATTAGTATCACCATTTAGGTATACTAGTCTAACACAAGTATTGTAGAATCAAAAGATTTGAAAAAACAGATTGATATGAGTAATAATAAATTTTGTTGACGAACATAATACCATACTAATGTTATATATATGGATATGAATCATGAATATTCAACACTTAAATTTTAGAATTGAAACCCAAAGCTTAGTGTAGCTTCACATCAACATTCAACATCTAAGAAAATAATTTATAGCATGTTGCAAAATGCTTGCCATATTGCCCTACATTGTCATGCTATTCTTTTCAAAAGCCAACACCAAGTGTTGCACATTCAATCTTCCAAAAAGCCATGCTTTTAAAGTTCATCTTCATGTATACTCTTTTATGAATGCATCTTTAGCTCTCAAGAAATCCCCAACATTGTTGTTTACAAGAGAACAATCACACTTTCCATTAGTTGGCCAATTCTTTTGTATAATGATTAACATGTCAAGATTTTTCACACCAACCTAACATCACCTCAAGCTTATGATCACACCACAAATGTTGAAAATATGTTTTGTCTCAATTTGTGAATTAGGAATGCCCAAGATTTGCTATGTCAAAAGCCCAACATTTGAGAATATTTTTTCATGTTCCTTCCAATATAATAAAAGAAACATCACATCCTCAACATATGCATCGATTCAATAGTACGAGGATAATTTAGATTTCAACAAAGTTTCACTCACTTCTTCATGTGACATGTGTGCAAAGTTCAAAATTTTCGAAGTCTTAAGAAGCTTTGCACAAGACCACAATATCAAAACAAGCCACACAAAAACAAATAACTACCATTGGATGAAACGGACAATATTATGACATGGAGGATTGTTGATTGTAGAAAAACACATTGTTGATTGTACAATGTAAGTTATTCCAACACATTGATTGTAGAATGTAATGGTAAGTTATACCAACACAATGTAATGGTTTTCATGAGTTGCAAAATGGGTGAGTAGATTTAAACACGATGGATGATGTGGAATTTGAATAATGGTTAGGTTAGGTAGACTCAAGAAAACCTGTTCATTGTTGTTGTAAGTGGACAAAAAAGAGGTAGAAAATGCAACATGAAAACCATTTCATAGGTATTCCATCCAGTGCTAATTCACCCCAACCTTGGGCGAACCAGCACCCAAGTTGGTACCATGATAAAAATCCCAAAATTCATTTAAATTATTAATAAATATTACAAATATCCCATTCTTAGACTAAGTCAGGATCTCTGAGTTCAAATCTAATATTTTTTAGGCTTGATATGGCCATTTAGAGGTCTCACTGAAAAAGGAAAAGGTAAAGGGCTGGTTCACCCTGGCTAAGCTTATCACAAAAGTGGTAGTAATAATTAGTAATAATAAAGGTGCATTCACACTTGGTGTTAGGGACTCAAGTTTTGAGTCCCCTAACACCATGCTAGTCATTTAGGACTTAACTTATTTATCATGAAGATTTTATATTGAGCTAACATTCACTTAACATTAAGCCATCGACCATTTAACATTGGGTGCCACTGAGGATGCCACCTAGATTTTCATTTAACACAGACTTAACATCAAGTGTGAATGCACCATAATAATAACAAGGGGTGTGTCACACTGTGTGGCCTTGCCATTCACATTGAAAAGCATCTTAAGGTGAAAGAAAAATGATGAAAATTCAACTATTTCACCGTGCAAAGATTATCCTCTAAACAAAACCAAAAATTTCCTTCAAGATATCAGAACTCTATAACTAATCTGAAGTTTCAACACAAGCCAAAATATCATCTTTCAAAAATGCTCAGATAAAAATAGACCTATTATTATTATTACCTAGGGGCCAAAACCCATTAAGCTACTATACTCTATAATGAATCTAAACACAATATCCTTGCCTTGGTAGGCAAGGCCAACACACCTGAAAAAGAAAGAGTTAGTTGAAACTTGAAATAGGGTGGGCAGAGGGGGGCCAGCGAGAGAGAGAGTGTGGGTAGTGTGGGAGTAGCAAGCCAGTTGTAGTCATGAATGTGGCAGACCCACACATTACAACTAAGTGGAATATGGTGAGCCAGGGGAGGAAAGAAAACCGGCCTTTCTTCAATGCACTGCATATGCGCTTTATTACTTACACCATCTCTACTTCATTCTTTTGTCAACTTTCATATTTGTTTTCTTATGACCCAATTAATGAAGAACCTGCCCTCCCTCCCTTTTATTTTATTATTATTTTTTAAATTTATTTCTGTGGGGGCTGGTTTTGGCAAAGGAATGACTTTGATTAGCTCATCACCAAAATAAAATAAAAATTTATTGCAACAAATTGGACATTACCTTTTCAATAGAATCCAGTATTAAGTAATGCACATTTTGGCAGTAGATTGAAAGTCTTCCTCCCCTGATCTACTACAGTAAATGACGACTAGGAGTTGCAGCTGTGTTGTTTGTCAGCTCTCATTTATGTGTGTGTGTGGGAAGCTGCAGGCAGAAAGCTAGCTGGGTTGTAATTAACAGTGAAAGACATGATCAGGTCGGATGTGCACATGAAGAAGTCGTTTTTGCTGCGCCTTCTAGATTAGTGCAAGTTTGATACTTACATTGTTTTGTTAGGGTGAGATTTACTACAGCTGACCTGCTGCAAGTGATCGGTCAGTTGCAGGCTCCAAATGATCATCTGTTTAGGTGCAAATTTTCGCACTGTTGCAAAAAATTTGTCACAAATTCAATGATTTTTGGAACAATAGTCTCCAAAATGTAAGGCCTTTTTTTTTCCCCTGAAAACCTGAAAAAGTGCGAGATTTGTAAACATGGTTGTAGTAGGTAACCAATAAATATAAAAAGCTGCTAAATTTTTTCCTTTCAAATTTTTTTAATAACCAATTTTGGCTATATCAGCTTACAGATGATATCCCCCCTCTCTCAGCTATATCACAAAATCGGAAATTTAAATAAAATAAAATAAAATAAAACACTACTGCTATATACATGAATTCTGAAAAAGTCAGTATGCAATAGTATAATAAACAATTTGTTTTTGTTGTAGAAGCATGAGAGCTTTAATGTGTGTGTTTATGAGGGTGGGTGAAGATGCTTGCAAGTCATCAACAACTTCCGGCTGTTAAGGAGAAACCCACAAACCTGCAGGGATTTTTCTCTCTTTTCTTTTCTTTTTTTCAAAATTTAAATTTATTTTTTTGGTTTTTTGTACTAGTGTATAAATCTTTTTGTTTCCAGCTTTAATTTTATTTCAAGGGACCTCACTTCTCCTCCTAATAAGCGCATCTCCAAACCCCCCACCCCCCGCCTTCCCAACACCACACCACCAAACAACTCTTTTATTTTGTTTAATGATGATCACTTTCCCCGCCCATAAATGTCATAAAAGACCCTTTAAACACTCAAAGACCATTTATGTCTTTACATCTGGAGGAGGACTAATAGTCACTGTCCAAATCCATAGTAGAAAAAAAGCTTTTAAAGGGGTTAAAATGACCACTGCAAAATGGACCATCAATACTGGAGAGCAGCAGCAGCACGATTTGCGCTATCCTGCCGCAAGATTTAATGAAAAGGGGTGTTTGCTGGTGTGGGGTGGAGATGCTCTAACTTCTATAAGTGTGGTGGAGGTGATCGATTAGTGTTCGCTAGGTCTACTGGATTCCACCGCGTGTGGACTTTTTTTGCACCAGCAGCTAAGGTGGTGGCTTAGCTGGTGGTGGTGGTGGGTACACTAGGAAAACGCCGCGTTTCTGAGACATCCCACTCCTATTGCAAATCGCTAGGAGCAGCTATGTATTTATTGTCCTCATCAGCTTGAGTCTACAAACACCAAGACTTGCATCCATGAGCTTGCAGTTGCAAAAGACCCAGTTGATCTCTTCATCATCGCTAGTTGTGCAGGTATCATCAGCTCATGTGTGTGTGTACCTTAGCAGCTGCGCTCCATTAGAATTTTCTCCTTGCAAATTAGACTAGTACTGGAGGCAGCAGAGAGAAAAAAGCTCGAAGATCTACGCCTAGTGAACTTCATATATACATATATAGTGCTCTGAGTGAGTGTGTTTGGTTTTGGGTCTGACACATCTGGTCTAGAAATGGAGAGAGTGGGGAGAAGGTTTCGTAGTTGCATTGGACTTCCAGGGATTGCAGCTGTTTTTTTAGTACTGGTGTCAAGTGCATTGCAATGGCATCAAGTTTATGCACAACAACCTGGGGGACTGGTAGTGGGCTACTACCAGAACAATGGCCTTTGTGATGCGGACGTCGAGGGCATCGTCACCAGTACTGTACAGCAAGCTATGCAGTCTGATCCTACTGTTCCTGCTGGCCTTCTTAGACTCTTGTTCCACGATTGTTGGGTGGAGGTAATCGCTGCGGTCATGTCCTTTGTAGATTCCGGCCATTTGTGATTTTTTCTCTCATGACTCTTGCTATATACATCAAGCTTCCGGCCAATGCACCACATTGGGCGGGGTGAACAAGCTGCTGCACTACCCCAAGCTGGTCTTGGATCTGTCCATCGAGTAGTCTTCGTGAAGGACATGCAGAGTCTAACAGTCACTCGACAATATATTATTATTGCTGGATGCAGGGATGCGATGGCTCCATACTGATCGACCCCACAGCAAGTAACCCAAATCCAGAGAAGATGGCCAACCCCAATCTGACAGTGAGAGGCTACGACGTCATCGATCAAGCCAAAAGTGCCCTTGAGCAGGCATGTCCGCAGACCGTGTCATGTGCCGACATTGTCGCTCTTGCTGCTCGAGACTCCGTCATTCTGGTAAGAAGCAGAGTCCGAACTCCGTCCCCAAGCTTTCCATGTCGAAGCTGGCCGCTAGCTAATCGATTCATGTGTTTTCCAACTTGCAAAACACAGCTGGAAAGCAAGTCTGTTGGGTCCAGTGCAGCTGCAAGTCTCCAGCTGCTCGTTGCCTAGTTACATTACTGAGCTTGGTAAAAGCAGATCTGAAGCACTGGCAGTACTAGAGAACAGTAGACTTACTGAATTGTTTTGGTTGCAGACAGGACTGAGCAATCAAGGCTTAACGCTGGATATGCCAACAGGAAGACTTGATGGGTTTGTATCGAGTGCTGCTGAGGCCAATTCTCTGCTTGTATCTTCACAATCCACAGCTGAACAATTGACACAACAGTTTGCACAGCAGGGTTTCTCACAAGATGAGATGATAACTCTGTCAGGTAAAACTTATGAAGTGAATGCTCCAAGTCTTGCAGCCTTCTGTCATGCTCCAAGTTTTTCCTTCTTAGAATAACAAATGATTTACTAGGTGCTTGCTTGCTTGCTCTTGGCTGCAGGTGCACACACCATTGGTGTTGCTCATTGCAATGAAGTCACAGGCAGGTTATACAATTTCCCAGGCTCTCCAAACGGTGTAGATCCAACACTTGATCCTGTCTATGCAGCTCAACTGCAAGCTCAATGCCCACCAAACCCAGATCCCAGCACCACAGTTGCCCTAGACCCAATTACCCCCTTTGTCATGGACAACAACTACTACAGAAATGGGGTAACAAACAGAGCTGTATTGGCATCAGACACAGCCATCTTTGAAGACTTCCAAACACAATTTGCCTCCAATCTCAACTCCAATGATGATCTTTTATGGGAGCAAAAATTTGGAGATGCTCTTGTGCACTTGTCCACACTCAACCTCAAGCCTGTCAATGGTGGAGAAGTCCGCATCAACTGTCGAATGGTGAATTAATGGTGGCAACAATTGAGAAATGAACATGAATTAGGAAATTCTTTCTTCAGAGATTCTGGAATCATGAATTTCTCTGCTCAATCAATCCTGTGAATTGGATTTTCCAGTTTTCTTCAGAAAATAATTCTGATCATCATATCTGAATCCATGATCCCATGAATTGGAATTTTTCTTCTGAAATTCTGATCCATCTTGGATCCAACCCGTCGTGGATTGGAATTATTTTCTTGAGAAAAATTCTGGTATTATTTATGCTCTGACACTTTTTTTTTGTATTAAATTCACCATAGCATTTTGATGAAGAATCTCGCTCAGCTAGTTGAGTAATTCTAGAGCTTCTTTTTCAAGTTCCACCGAGTTTTTTGCAAGCATGCTTCACTATGAACTATAGCTAGATTTGTATCACAGTGAAGGATGTTTGCAAACTGCTGGAGCTAAAAGTTTCCAACTTCCTTTAGATTTTTTATTAGTGGGAATTTCAATTTGTTAGTCGAGTTTCATTAACTTTTCCTTACCACAAGTTTTCCTTGTGATGACCAAGTCTCAGAATCCTTGTTGGTGATTTTAGGATCAATTGTAATAGCATATTTTTATTGCTTGTTTCTCCAAAAACAACAGTTTGGAGTACAACCTTTTTTTTATTGTTGTATTGGGAAAACAATAAATGTGAATTTCCTATGGCCTTAAATTGGAAAAAAATGGGCGACTCAAAGTCCAAGAGACACTACTATAGTATAAACTCTATAGATAAAGATAGATTTGATCTGTAATAAAGTGCATGAAATTTGTAGATAGAGGAATTCACCTAGTTTATTATTAACATACATTTGCATATGATACCCATAGTGACGAAGGTTTGGAATTTTGGATACTCTATTGTCATGTATGCAGGACCTTCACACTTAAGATCCTGATACATGTTGTCTGTATTTTGCAGATGATTCTTCACAGTTGAGATCTGTTGTCTGTAGTTTGAAGATGATTAGTTGGATAACTAAAATCACATGTGGTGCTGTTGATTTCTTTTCAATGCCTATTGAAACTGTGAAGGTATATATATATAGGTTGGCAGAGGTGATGATCCACAAGTCCCATTTGGGTACAACACACATCAGAATGATACCCATATTATCAAATGTTAGTTTCGTAAAAAAATATGCTTAAACATACCCATGTTTCACCCCAATACATAAGAGTTTTTAGGCATCAACATTTATTGTTGGTGTCTGGCATTCCCAAGGCCATTGAAGAGGCTCTCATCTAAGCCAAATGGAAAAAGGATTACAATAGCTAATTAGGTTGAGAAACCAGTCTCTTTGCAAATGGAGATGAACAAATTCTTCTTTGTCTGCCACCTGATTCTATATCTGAGTTTCACAATTAGAGTCTGGAAAAATATTACACAATAACAATTGCAGGGATAATTACAACAAAATTTATGGCCTTTTTTTTCTTTTTCATTTTTTTTTTGGAAGCACCACAGCTGACCTGACAAGTCATTGACACTTCCAAGTCAAGCTCAATGTCAGAAGGTTGGGCCCCCAACACAAAATGATCAGTAGGTTTTGATGGCAAGTGCTTACCAATTGCTTATGTTTGTACTTATTGAAGTCAATGGGCATCCTATCCCAATTTGAAAATATGTGCACACAAATAAAAACAATGAAATTGTTAAATAAAAATATTTTTCACCTAATGATAAATATTATAAGCAATATTGATAAGTTTCGTTTTATTTTGTAGTGTATTGGAATTACAATGTATTAATGCATCATGTCATTATGCATTTTATTGTGTTGTCATCATAAATCCCATGATACACTTGTATTCTGTAGGCAAGGGTTTTCAAAATTACATGGACATGAGATTGTTACCTTTTTAGGTTTATGGTTATTATAGAACAACTATTAATGTATTAACAAATACCAATACACTACTCATGTGATGCACAAGCCATACACTTTGGGGTGCGGATGAGTTCAAACAAGTCAAAATTGATGTCAAAATGTCAACTTTTTTGTAATTCTTATTACATTTTTTTTAATATGATGCCACTTTAATGGCACATGAGTCATGGAAAGTTGTGCTTATTGAATAATATGGGTATTGAAAAATTTTAAATGAGTCAAACACATTTCCAATATCAAATTTGGTTTGAACAAAGAATGTTTAACAATTTCATTTAATAACGTTACTTTTATAAAGGCTATTTTCATAAAGGGCCCTTTAATTTTCATAATAAATTTTTTTTAATCCTTAATTTTTTTATACTAATAGGGTACTATTAAACACATCTAAAAAACACTCAAATTTTTATATTTTTTCAATTTTATGTTTATCAAAATTGAAGGTTTTAAGAAAGTTCATGAGTCCTTTACAACATGTAAATGTGATGCAATGTATATGTTCTTCAAAGAAAATTTGTAACTTATAATATAAAAAATTAAATTTGAAAATGTTAGCATGGTTTGGTATGATTTGAAATTATGACAATTTTTCAAGACGAAACACAAAACTTAACAAAATCTATGCACTTTTGTATTTATTCAATTTGATTGTAAAAAAACATATGACATATTGGAACAACTATAAATACAATAAATAAAAAATCTCAAAATATTTCATTTGAAAATTCCTCTTTATGAAAACATGTTTTTTTGGCAAAAGGACCTTGAAAAGGACAATAGTCCCAAATGCAAAGTAAAGACATTGGTTCATTAAATGTCATTTGGACCTTTGTGTATCATCATTTTTTGGACACATGACAAATAGATAGTTACATATCAAAATTTAACACCTAGTCTACATTTTTTGCCACTTTTCAACCATAAGGCTCTAATTGTTATTTGTCACATGTTTTTTGATACACTAAGTAACTTTTTGATTGAAAGTTGTTGTGCATGTTTAAACATAACAAGGGTGGGAAGATTTCTTCAAAATACATGGATAAGAGGTTGGCATGTTTCTATGTCTAAAGTTATTCAAAGATAATAGTAGTACATTATTCAAATGTTGTGTGACCAACACATTCCATGTATGACTATTTTTTCACACATGACAAATTGATGGTTGCATATCAAAAATCAACACTTAGTCTACATTTCAATTATAATCAATTGTTATTTGTCACATGTTTTGATACACTAAAAATTTGTTGATCCATTAAAGATTTTTTTAATTGAAAGTTGTTGTGCATGTCTAAACATAGCAAGGATGAGATTTTTTTTTCAAAATGCATGGACAAGAAGCTACCATGTTTCTATCTATAGTTATTGTAAGATAGTCACTAATGTATAAAAAAATCCTAAGAAAATCATCATGGTCATTGCATGGGGCACCTTGTTCAATGATTTCACCATGGAAATCATTTTATTACATGATAATAAAATCCAGTCATGATCATTTAGTGATGCACAAATGTTTGATACCCTATGGGTAGGATGTAAACATATTCCATTGATTTCTTTAACATGGAAACCATTTTCACCTGTCATCAAAACCTAGTGACCATTTAATGCTTGTGGTCAAAATATGTCTTTTTATGTTATGTCTTGAAATGAAGACATTTATAACATACCAACATAGAAAGTAACATATATGTTGACTTAACAAACTTTAGCCTAAGTTTCATTGCTTGAAAAGATCAAGACCATATACTTGACAAGGAAAAAAACACAACTAAACTATAGCAAGCATAGTTCAACAACAAGCAAAAGAACAAAGATCCAAAGCAACATGGGAACGACTTGGCCAAACACATCACCTTCCTCGAAATTATTGTAAGTTATTATAATTAACTATATATATGAGGGTAGTTAAATAAAAGCAAAACCTGACTTCAACATGTCCTCTATGTTTCCAAAATTTTACAATTTCATTAACATGTCGATGACAAAATTGTATTTCCAAGGAACATTTTTGAAGACCCAAAATTTCAATGATTTCTAAGGTTGAATGCACATTTTAACCCCATACTTAGTCACCCTTTCAAAAGAGAAATCACATAATCCCTCTACCTCTTCTATGTTCTTGAGACTTGATTACAGTGAACTTCATTGAGTTATAAAAATCATCTGACCATAGGTTGGTAATTTTTTTTCTAGAAGTTGAATTTTAAAACAAGGTTTTCTTTAAAACTAAAAAAAGAAGGATAATAATTCCAATCAAAATAATATAACATAAAGAGAATAGTGAAATGAAATTCCTTTAAGATCATAGACAAAGAAAAAATTAAGTTTCAATTTAGATTTCCTATTTTTTCTTCCCTTTTGACCTAATTGTCAAGAGGCTAAAAAACCATAATTTTGATCAAATAACATATCCAACCCACATTGGTAAACTATGCCTTTACATTAAAATAAGTCGATGTTTAATGTTTAGTGTCCTCTCCCACAAACATCAAAAAAAATTACTTCAAACAATGAAAAACCATTTACGCCTAAGTTACATATGAACCACTAATTGTCATTAACCAAACTCATAGCAAGAAAATGTGTTATCTTGTTGCAAGATTTAATAAAAAAAGGTTTTTATCATTATGTGATGGAGATGCTCTAGCTTACAAAATCTTGTTTTGCCATTTGTGGTTTTATCAAAATGTTGGCCATTTGATCCATTGTGGGTACTTGTACAAGATCTATCTCATTGCATTCTACTTTTTCTTAAATGTAATGATGATGGGTGCCAATGTGCTTGGTTCTAACATGAAAAATAGGTTCTTAACTATCTTAATGCTACTTTGGTTATCACACTATAGAATAGTAGGTTTGTGATCTATAATTCCAAATTCATCTAAAAGATTTCATACCCATGTAATTTTCTTTGCCCTTCAATAAATGTTTGGTATTTTTTTTCAATTGAAGATATTGTTATTGTGGTTTGTTTCTTGGACATTCAATAAATGGAGCTACTTCCAAGTTTAGCACAAAATTTATAGTTGAGTGTCAGGGGGTGAATGTAAGGTATGGTGGCTCATTTTTGGAGTCAAAATAGCAATTTCTACATGGTTTTTTGTGTTTAAATGTTTATGGTGAATAATTTAATTTTAAATACATTAAATAATGATTCATTCTAGATTAACAACTTGATGATGAAGACATTTGCACAATTATATTTTTAAATGAATGCATTCATTATGAATAGTGGACTTTTGAAGTAAAAATTATGAATTAATCGGTTCACTAAATTGTTAATAAATTCAAGAATTCATGTTGAATTCCAATCCAAATCATAAAGTTAAATGTGAAATCTTTTTTTGTGAAACTTTAACCAAATGGTAGTTATGAACTTTTGAAATGTCAAAATTGAACCTTGTTTTCAAAAGTCCTTTTGAATTGATTTTTTTAATTTGTCAAAAAGATTATGCCCAATGGTACGTAATTAAAATAATTAAATGGGCTTTTTTTTTTTATGGACTTTGTAAGTTTTTCTTTTAGAATTTTCAAAATGATTTCACCATATTAGCTAACAACAACATTTTTCAATATGGGTTTTAACTTAATTTTAAAAGGTTTCATAAGGGACTAAAACTTTAGTAATCAAAGATTACACTAATGAAATCTTGAAAATTTAGACCATATCCAGATGAATCATTTATAAAAACTTGTTTGTGATTTTTGTGAATGATGTATGTGCCTAAAATGAACCACTAGATGGTGCATACACCTTAGGTTTCATTGTTCCTTACTTAATTTGATTCCATATTATACCCATTTGAAATGTTATCATCCCCTTGAATAAACGTTAACAATGGTCATCTATCCCTTTCACCTATTTAAAAAATATGTTTCATCGATTCAAGGTGGGTTTTTTGTGGATGTGCCATAAATTGACTTATTAACCTTCTAGCATGATAATATACATTGAACATTGTGTTGATAAAATAGATTAAGCAATCCATCATTTGTTGGTATATCTCAACATTTGCATCTAAAAAATCCATTTCATGAACAATTTTGTTCCGTCAACCATTGGAATGTCACTATGTGGATTATGATCAACCATTCCAAACCTTTTATCATCTTGTGAATGTAATGTGTTTTTGACATGTGGAAATGCCAATCTTGATATGAATAAATTTAATTACTAGGTAAAAAATTACAAGTTCCAAACTTGATTTAAGGTATGAGTTTATTTTAGAATATTGAGCCTAACTAGGAACTTAGTTTAATCATTATAAAACATTAAGAAATGACTACCTTGTTTCTTCCCTTTCTTTAGCATATGGTTGTGACATGTACATTTCTTATTTTAGTTTTCCATTGAGAAATGCAATCTTTACATCAAAATGAAAAATTGATCATCCTTTGTGTGTCGCCAAGGTGACAATTCATCTTATTTAAAGGTGAAAGTGAATTACGGGGGACCAACTTGGGCAATTTGATGATGTGTGCATAAAGTATACACTTGCAAAATGTGTTGCATTTAATTTTGATTTCCACAAAATTAATGCTATCGAATATTTTTTGAAAAAAATAATAAATTTTTTAAAGATTAAAATCAAGAAATAATGGGTATATTTATGGTATATGTAGTATAATAAAACTCATTTTTGAATTTTAGATTTCATTAGATTTTGGTTTAAATTAGTCAACCAAAAACTAGTTGAAATGAAAATTTAAAAAAAGACCCACTTCACATATCTTGTCATCTTCCATTTGAAAGTGATTATTTGTCAAAATTTTAATTTACCACATACTTATGGTCATTGCCCTGAAAAATACCCATTTGTGTTATGATAATTATCAAACTTTTCACATGGCTTCCAATTTTATTTCAATCATATGGAATCACATATATTCCAAATCATTTTAATAATTTCTTGAATATGTTTGCATTTTTTAGTACAACATTTGTGATGTATATATTTTTAACACAAATATACTCTAACATCACATCATAATAAACAAATGAATGTTGTTTCTTTAGCGTTTGATTTCTTTGGGTTTTGATTTACTATAACATGCAAAAACATTGTGGAAGCCCTTCATAATATTGACATAGTTGAAATAACATGGGACCCTTGAAAAACAATACAATGTGATAACAATCTTTGCCCCCCCCCCCAAGTGTGCTTTCACCCTTAATTTCAATCTTCAACTCACAATTGGTGCAAATGTCTCTATGTAATGAATCCCTTAGTTTATTCAAAATCCCTCACCACAAGCCTTGCCTTGAATTTATTTGTGTTTTTGTCCACCTTTTGTTTGATTTTGTGCACCCACTTTGAAGAAATACACACCTTACTTTTATGAAGGTCAACAAGATTCCAAGTTTGAATTTTAAAATAGAATCCATTTATGAGTTCATTGTTCAATGTAAATTAATATCATATTAGCTTCATGGAAGTTGGTTGTTGGTTCTTTGAATGTCTTTGCAACATTCACATGGTAATCAAGGAACTTGATAAGTTTTTTCACAACCTTCATTACCCTTTGTATGGGAAAATTATCTCAAGTTTCAAGTGCAACTATGTTTGCTACATGTCCTTCTTGATTTGTTGCTTGTTTGTTTAGTGTCAAAGCCTCACATTGTGATTTTATGCCTTCAAGAGATGTTGGTTAGTATCTTGTTGTGTTGAAGGAAACACATTAAGATAGATTATTCATTTTCAAAATTTACATCTTTGTTAATGAAAATATTTCTAATTGATTTATTGTACAACTTGTATGCTTTTATAGTTTGAATCACACCCAACAAGGGTGTAGGGTATTGATATAGCTCTAAACTTGTTGACTATGTCATTCTTGGCTATGTGTACATGAGCAAGACATCCAAAAGTTCAAATATCTTAAGTTTGATTTGACTTCAATTTTTTTTCATATGGAATCATATATGCATTTGCCTTGGTTGGGCATCAATTGAAAATGTAAGCCACAACATTGACAAGCTCATTCCACAAATGTTTCTAGATTTTGACAAAGTGTTTTTGTGTATTCAAATAGGATCTTGTTTTTCCATTCAAAAATGTTGTATGGTTGTAGAATTTGAGGTTGAAAATTTCCTTTGAATTCCATGTTTGATGCAAAATTTTACAAATTTGTGTGACATGGATTCTCCTTGATGTGTTTTCAAGCATTTTATGCAACATTTAATAACATTTTCTATCATTTATTTGAATTGATGAATTTCTCTAAAGCTTAATCTTTGCTTTTGAAAAAATATACTCATATCATGGTTGCCGATGATAGACACAAAAAACTTAAACCTAGATAATGAAGAGTATTTCATGGGTCCATAAAGATTCCAATGCGCAAAATATAAAAAAAGTTGGCAACATGATAATTTTGGTAAGTAAATTCTTTAGAATGTTGTTTGCCTTCAAGACATCATGGACATGTTTTTGTCAACAATGGTAGCTTCAGGATTCCAAAAACCTTCTTCATGTTGGATGAAAATTGAAGATTATGATAGTTTAAATGACCTAACCTTTTATGCCAAATCTTGGCTCAATTAGTGATTTTAATTGAATACACACAAATTTCTACTTTCTTTGCATATTTGTCCATCTTATAAAGACCATTGTTACTATCCTACACATTGAGTTGGCTACAATGACAAATTGGGTTTATTTTTTTCAACCATTAAGCATTTTCTACATCCAAAAATTGATTAGTGCCTTTTGTCACTTATAGCACCAATAGAAAGGATTTTTGTGTAATATAATACATTTATGATTTTATTTATTGCATCAGCATTAAGGGATAAAAAAAGAATAAACCCCCTTGCCCTTTATAAAGTGTGAACTTCTTTTAGTTGGTCTAACTTTGGAGGATCTCATTTCTTTGATATTTAAAAATAGTTCTAGATTTCCAACAACATGTTTACTAGTTTTTGAATCTACATACTAATCATCCCCATTGTCTTCCAAGGAAAAAACCTCCAACTTTTTTATATCCAAATTGTTGATGGCAATGTGAATAATTCTTTAGTTCCTTTCGAGTTGTTTTCAACATTTGACTATTCAATTTGTTAATCACTTTTGTCTTCAATAGTCTTTTCCTCTTGACAACCTCAATTTTTCATGACCTTTTCATAAGGAGCTAGACAATTTTTGGCCCAATGTCCAGATTTCTTACAAGTATTACAATTTGTCAAGGACTTCTTCTTAATGGGAGACTTGAAATGTACAAACTTTCCTTCTTTCTTGAAATTTTGACAAAACTTTTTGAACTTGACAAACAAGGCAGCCTCGTCATCTTTATTTAAACTCTTGAGTTCTCTATTACTTTCTTCATTAAAAGGTTTCCTAGTTAGTTCTTCAAGCATGGGTATTGTTATTTTGGCCATTATTCATTGGATGTAATGTTTGTAACTATTTGGAAAAGTGTTCAAGACTATTTATATGAGCAAATCATTTTCAATGGTCTCCTTACTACTAGCAAATTAATTTACAAGATCAAAAAAAATTCTAAAGGAAAAATTCTATGGGATTTTCTTTGTTCATTCCTAATGGAAATCATCCTAGAAGAGGCTTTGATTTCATAAAGGTTTACAAGATGGTCCCAAATTTCTTTATGTGCCTTCAAATGTTGAATCTTAGGAATAATCTATTGAGATTGACACATTGATAATGGTGATAACATGATGCTTTTGTTTGTTGACCTCCTTTGCTTACGAGGTTTGCAACCTTTATGTGTTCTATAATTTCCTTTGAAAATTGTTAAGTTGAACTTTCAGACATTTTAGTTGAATCATCCAAGAAGTTTGTTGGCTTCATAAGTGATTTCCCTAGAGGTAGCCATGATGTAGAAAAGATATAAATGAAACACAAAAAACCTGAAGAAAGGAAAAACTTTAAGCAACTAAAGTTTCTTGGAATTCATCCCCACAAGAAAAATTGAAACAAACATCATTTTCTATTACGCATAGGTACAACAATATGATGTTAGTAGCAACATTCATTATCATGAAGGACAAATACAGTTATAGTTAGTTCTAAGAGATATGATACAATGAGATGGCTACGGGCAAGGTCAGTGAAATCCACTATGCTAAAGAGAGAGATATTGAAAAAACATGTTTAAAAATGAATTATGCCATAAACTTCATGAAATTCACCAACAAAACGTCGAAAATTTAAGAATTAACAAGATTAAATTCCCTTTCAAGAGTGACTTTTTACATGGTGACTAAGCAAATACAAATATCTGAAATAGAAATAAATATGAAAATATTATTTGCAAAAGAAAGATGCAAATAAATGTATTTTTAAAATGTGATTAAGAAAATGAATATCTAATTTTGAATATTTATAATTATGATCTATAACCATTAATAAAACTTTGGTTCCCTTAACTTATTTTCCAATCAATATATATTTATTTGTATATCTATAAAAATGTGTGTTTGAGTTTGTAAAAAAGATAACATATCATGTCATATTTTCCAATAGACATTGAAGTTTCTAGAAAGGGAATCACTATTATCTTTAGTCAAGCGTTATGGTTCATAATAGAAAATCAAGATATTCAAATACAAGAAGAGGGTGTTGGTGAAAAGAACTCGAGAACTCCAAGATGAAGAAGATGGAAACATGGTTTCTAGTGGACAAACCCAAAGCAATGGAAGAAAAATATCAAAATGTTGGCCAAGAAAAAGTTGTAGCTAATGAAAGATATGTGACACAACCTCCTTTCCGAGCAAAGTGCTTAGGTTGAAAAGGCAAGAACTTATTTTGATGTGTGTTTTGAAGATTAGCTAGTTTAGGAAACAAAGTTAGTTTGCTTTTAGAATAAAAACAAATTGATCATTTCTAATATATGCACATTAGAAGTGCTATTAGTGCTTAGAACAAGTTGAGTGGATCTGAGTTTTATCCTTTCGGCCCTACAACATGTGTGAGTGAAAAGATGTTTCTTGTGTGAGAAAGGGACATAATTGAGCTTGAAATCACACTTCCAAGCTTGGTTTCTTGAAAAAGGTGTGTTAGGAACCCTAATTTCTTACATGAGATTCTCACATATAAATTTTTTATATTCTCGTTCTTGTAGGAGGTCAAGGACACACAAACAACACAACTTGAGGTAAGCTTCCAAGCTTTTCAAATTTCATGTTTTTGAGTTCTTTTTCTTTCAAGTTTTTTGTTTTATGTTTGTTTGCTTTGAGATTTTGTAAAGTTTCATTTTTTGTAGCTTTTTAGGTTTCTTTGGAGCTCGGCTGAAGCAAAAAATGCCATTGGCCTTTCTTGGATTTTCCAAGTTCCATGCTTGAGAGCTCTAAGAGAGGCAAAGGCAAAAAAATTACATTCAACCTCCAACTTTTAGCACCAAAAGTTAGAGGCCAAGAAAAAAACATTTTTGTTCAGCCTCTCCTAAAACTTTTGAGCTTCATGCTCAAAAGCTCCTTGAGGGGCTGAACAAATTTTTTTTTGCTCGGCCTCCAATTTTCAATGCCAAAAGTTGGAGCTTGAGCAAAAAAATTGCCCCAACCCCTCTTGGAACTCCAAAGAATTGAGCTCTTGGAGCTCCCAAGCATGGAGCTTGGGAGCATGAAGAGAGGCCAAGGCAAAAAAAATTGCATTCAACCTCTTGGGAGCTTTTGAGAATGAAGTTCGAGAGTTCCAAGAGAGGCCAATTGAAAATCTTTTTGCTCGCCCTATAAGTGGATTAAAAAAAACTACACTTGGCCTTCAACTTTTGGTGCCAAAAGTTGGAAGCTAAGTGCAATTTTTTGCCTCAACTTCCCATGTTTTGTAAGACAAGAGAAATTTTAGCCTCGGCCTCTAATGTTTGGTGCCGAAAGTTGGGGCCAAGAGCAAAAATTTGTGTTGGCCTCTTTTTGAGTGCTCGAACATGAAGCTCTAAAGTTCCAAGAGAGGTTGAACTTTGATTTTTTGCATTCAACACCAAAAGTTGGAGGCCAAACACAAAAAAAATTATTTGACCTCCAATTTTCGATGCCAAAAGTTGGAGGTTGAATGCAAAAAAATTGCTTGGCCTCTTTTGGAACTCTCAAGCTTAGAGCTTTGAAGGTCCAAAAATATTTTCAAATTTGTTTGGTCAATGCAAGCTTTGGCTTTTATTTAACCTTATTGTTTATTTATTTACTTTACAAGACTTTGTCCAAACATGGAGTCCATCCGAAGAGGTATTTTTGACTCCTTTTTCACATTCTCTTTTCAGATTATGCATCTTACTTTTCGTCTCATTTGATTTTGTCCTACAAGTTCCTCCATCTTTGAAAGGTATTGAGTTTATTGAACAAGAATTGCTAGAAGAGATTTCTAAAAAGGTATTTTCATTATTCCCAACTCTTCATGATATTGTTGTTTTGCAAATTTTTTGTATTCTTCAAGTTGATTTTGTGCCCACTTGTGCTCAGGTATAGAGCTTTGATTCACAACCAAGCAGAGATATGGATGTCCATGAATCTCAATATGTGCTGGAAACCACCTTTACATCGGTACATTCTATTCAATGTTTCTTTTGAAATAATCTTTACATCTTGTTCTTTTCTAATTTGTTCTCATGAAATGTTTCCAATTAAACCTAATTCCATCATGATCTTGTCTACTCAAGAGACATGCTTAACTTTTGGGCCTTTTATGCAATTAGAATTATTCAATACAATTGGAGACAAGGGCATCTTCCAGGTCTAAATGGAGCACAAGTTCAAGATAGGCGAAGTACTAGAGAGGCATAAGATTCATTCCAAAGCCGAGGCTTAGATGAATATACCACTTTGCTACATAATATCCATATTAATTGTGTAGCCAACCCTTAAAATCAATGCATTCAAGATGGAACATGCGTTCCAAATGGGCTTTGAGAAGGTGACAAAGTGTTCTACATCATTCCCACAAACTAGAATGGGGAGGAGGAATTTGTTGCATATCAAATTTATGAATGGGACATTCATTGGAAGGTTGTGAATGCATCATTTGAGGAAGCACTCAACTTAGATGTAAATTTGTAAAAGTTCATTGAGAAAGTGTTCTTTGTGTGGGACAACAACCATTTGTTATAAGCTTGGATGCCATATATATCAAGAGTTCATTTGGAACACCTCTCTTGGCACATTAATTGATTCTATCATGTTGGATATGATAGAAAGCCTTGTCCAACTCCTTATTACAATGACAAACATGAACAAGTAAGATTCATACTGAACACTATAGATTTCAAAGTTCCAATCCTATATTACTTTCAATTTTCATTCTTTCAATTCCTTGTTTTGTGCACTTGCATTGAAATTGAAGTTTTTTTTCAATTTTGCTTCAACCCCCCAAGTCTATCAAATTTGATCATGTCAAGCCAAGTTTGGTGCATGATTTTTTCTACATCCAAAACATTGAAATGATTCCATTGGTCCAATTCAAGGATGCCATCGTTCCTAATGTCTACAAGAGATGTGAAAATAAGTCCCAAAAGATGTGGTACTCTTTGATAAAAGAATTTTTTTTTGACTATATGTACAAGGTTCGATTCTTGCTCGATTTTTCCATTTGAATTTGTCGATTATTTAGTTTAAGACATGTGAGTTACAAAAACATTTCTTTTGGGTGCAACATGAAGGTGTTTGCACAATACAATAACCTTGTATGGACATCATAATGGCAATTTTTCTTATATTATTTAGATAAATAAAATAAAATAAAATAAAAATTCATTAAAATAATAAAAAAGGACCCATTTATCTAAAGATATCATAATCAACCTTCCAAAAATGAAAAAATCAAATCAAAATCATGGACAACCAATAAGTAATGAACTTTTGAATTTTGCCCACACTTTTTGTCACACTTGCAAAACTCATGGATATGGACTTTTATCTTATAATATGTTAATCTTATGTGGTTGAAACTTTGGGATATTAAAGAATTATGTTTCAAAAACTAAAGATCCATTGAATGAATGGAATGTGATTCTAATTTATTATGTTATGGATTTTCTAAAATCCCAAAAACTATAATTATTTTAAAAGCCTTTTAAAACATTTCAAAATAATTATTTTTAAAAAATCTTTTGTGATAACTTTGATATGTCTTGTAAGATCATGATTTGAAATTGGAAATGGAAAAAATGTTACTTTGAATATCATCTAAATATTCATATTTTAAACTAGTTTCAAATTACACTAGAAAAGGACTTTGAAAAGGGACTCCAATCCACCAAAATTGTGACACTATAATGTGCTTTCACCGATGAGCTTTCGATTGTGCTAGAAATTGTTATAAACTTTTATTATGAAGAAGTTCCAAATGAGAAATTCAAGTCAACATCCAAACTCTAGGCACTGATGGACAAGGTGATGGACCAAGTTTAAAAGGATCATATAGGTCCACCTTCGCAAAACATTTATTAGTATGCGATCCAACTTTTGGTTTGAAGTTCCTAAAATAGATTCAAGACCACTATGATATGAATTTGGACCTGAAAATGCTTACCGAAAAACTACATATGTTAACTTTTACACATGTCACAAATGAGCAGAAGGTATTGTGGCTGAAACTATCGAACCAATCTAGTGTGTTGAAGGAAGCAAGGAAATTTCTAAAACATGGATTTTTGAACGGAACTTTTGATAAGTGGCTTTACAAGGTGACTTTCTAGTTTCAGGTAAATGATTACCAATTCAGGCCTTTGAACTTATTGTCTTTCAAGTGATTACAAACTGACATTCAACATATTACGATTGGAGGTGGAGGCACAAAAATTATTTGTTGCCATCGTCACTAATTTCTTTATTCAATTTCTAGAATTTGAAGATCTCCTTTCATTATTAGACTATATTAAGGAATGGAAACCTTCTTTCCAAATTACTTGTTTCTTTAGGGAGTTCAAGTCTAAGGATGGGATTCGGAAGAATAAGTTGTGGGAGTAACAAATCAATGGTGTCACGACCTTAGCCTTGGGCTCATGACCAAGGCAAGGGCTTGAAAAGGTGCGAACTAAGAGTGCAGCCCAAGAGTCACATTCACACTCCTAGGAGTGTAGGAAGATGTGAGGGAATGACCTCACACACTCGCAAATGGGCTCCCACTTTGGGAGTTGGAATTTCAATGGACTCTCAAATTTTCAAAAATTAATTCAAGGGTCAAAACTCATTGGATTAAAAAAAAAATTATACCATTGGAAAGCTTTTGAAACTTAGATGTCTAAAATGGTATCATATGACCCATTTGAATATTCCAAACACAAGTTATGGCCAAAAGAAAGGTTGGGAATCAAAGTGCCAATTTGACTCCTAACCACTTAAAGTTGGGAATTGCCTTGATTTATTTGCGTGTAAGTGGTGTGTCACATATTGATGAAAATCTTTTGATGAGGCTACAACTTTTCCTTAAACCTCACCTTAATCGGAGGTCTACACAAAAAACTATGGGCATTCAAAATCATAGGATTCCCAATTTCGAGAATTTTGAAACTCCCAACTTGAGAATCATGAGATAAAATGACATTTGGGTGTAGCCTTATGGTTAATCATAAAGAATACTACAAGGGGGAAGCCACCAAGTTTGGGCCGTGGTGAGTCTTAAGAGTTCGTGTATGCTTATGGTTTGTCCATGACCAAAAGTGCTCCAACTACGCATTAACCAACTTGTTATTTAGTTTTTGCAAGTCTGTGTGAATGGTTGACCTGATTGTCACTCATTCTACTCCCCATCCCAAAGCTCTAGCATGCCCCTATTATCCCTTTGAAATGCTACGAGTTAAAGAACATCCTTCAACTCTTTTTTCTCCATTGTTTTCATTTTTGAACACACATTTGAGTCTTTTAAAGAGTTTGGGGGTGTGTTAAGTGGGACAAAAGTCTTAAAGCAGGTGGTTTATAAATGATTTATAATTCAGCCATTCGACATTCGTATCTTCCAATGTCATGTGCAAATTGATTTTCCAATGTCATGTGCATATTGATATTCTAATGACATGTTCATTTTGATCGTTAGTCATGTTCTTATTGTTTTTTAAACATTGTAAGTACTTCCATTTTGTGTTTTTTCAAAGGGGGCCCATCTCTGTGATTCCAAAATTCCTCAAGATGTGGAAAGATCCAAAAACATATTACACAATGTATAGGAAGGACATGTTGGGAGATTGGAGATTTGCACATCTTTCAGATTGTGTTTAGTATCTTGATTGTTCGAAGGAAAATATTCTTACATTAGAGATGGAGATTCGGGAAAAACATGAACCGAGATTCCTTGAGGGACTTCGAGCCTCAAAAGAGACATTAAGTAAGAAGAGATTGGAAAAGGGCAAAAAGAAGGGAAAGAAACAAGTTCAAGAATTTGGATTTGAAATGCAAGACAAGAAAGATGTTCCCATTCAATCCTAGAAAGAAGTAGAGCTTGGCTTGGCCATGGCATTTCTTCAGGAACTTCCAATGACTTCCACTCATATAATCCTAACCAAGTTAAATGATGTGACTATAAATGCCTAAGAGTTTTGTTTTCAATGGTAGGAACATCGGAGAAGACAAAAGAAAAGAGTACACTTGGTGTCGGAGCATCAAGTATTAGGAAGAGAATTCCATTACTCATTCCTTTGTTAATTCCCAGTTCTACGAACTACCATTCAAGATTGATGAATGTATCTTGGGCCTCAATTTTTGCATCCTAAATCAAGATTCGGGTATGGCCACTTGAACATTCAAGCATTATAGACTTCATGAAAGAAGTATTTCCTATCCTACATAGATGCTCAGATTTTGGATTTTGTCAAGAATATTGTTTTCGAACCAAATTCTTTCAATTCAATAGTAGATGTCACCAACTTTCGGTGTCGAAAAATGGAATCCAATCTTGCATTGGTTCTTAACTTTTGATGCCAAAAGTTTAAAGCCAATTGTAAAGAGATCTTGGGATTCAATTTTTGATGTTAAAAGTTGAAGACCAAAAGCATTTGACGCTTGGTCTGCAACTTTTAATGCTCTTGGTCCTCAACTTTTGGCATCGAAAGTTGAGGACCAAGAACACTTAGCTCTTGGTCTCCAACTTTTGACACCAAAAGTTGAAACCGAAAGCCTAGTTTTTTGGGTTTCCAACTTTTGGTTTCAAAAGTTGAAAACAAAAAGCATAGAGCTCCTAGGATTCAACTTTTGATGCCAAAAGTTGAAGACAAAGAGCATAGAGCTCATGGGATTCAACTTTTGGTGCCAAAAGTTGAATCCCAAAAGCCTAGTGCCTTGGGTCTTTAACTTTTGATGTCAAAAGTTAAAGCTTGAAAAACCATGATTCTTGGTTTGCAACTTTTGACCTTGAACTTTGATGCCTCATTCTTTGAATCCCTACTTTGATATGTTCATCTGGCTTTTTGTTTTCTTTGATGACAATTGGATTGATCCCAAAAAATTTCTTCATTCATTTGGTTTAATCCTTCTTGTAAACATTTATATTTTGTAGGTGTCTTCTCAAAACAAGGTTTTAGGTGACATACCAACTAATATCCCTATTCCCCATGTTTTTGAACTATTCTCCTTCATTCCTCAATGGAACATGCATGTGGATAATTTCATCAAGTTTGTTGTGGTTTTTGCTGATAGATTTTTGTTTGATAGAAAGGTTGTCATTATGATGCATGCATATGACCTATGAGTGTTGAAGGAGATTTGTTTTGTCCTTGAAAAGTATTAGTTGAAGGTTTGCATGAAGTGGATTATTCTAAACTCTAATCCACAATTGAATAGCAAGGATCCATCTTCTTAAGTACCATAAAACTCATTTTAACCATATGTTTATAGACTCAATATTCTTTCAAATTCTAGTTTGATTTGACTTTTACTTATTTCTTGTAGACTCTTATAATTTTTGTCACCTTTTTCATGAAAGATTCAACTCTTGGGGCCATGTTTTCCTCGATGTTTTAATTCTCTAGCCTTTTTGCTGAGTTGGTTGAAAAGGGTATCAATTTTAAAGCTAAGGAAGTCGTTTACAACTACATTGATCCAACCTCAATGACCTAATCTCGAATTGGACAAGCTTGGAAGGCGACGAAAGAGTTCCATGTGATCACATTGTAAGCTTTCATTGATGTTTGTTCACCACTAGACTTTGCAATTATGGACCTTAATTGTGGGACATGTATTTGCATTCCTATTTTTATAATTGTTTCTAATTCCAAGTTTATTTTGCCATATGATATGTTTCTAAGTTTTGTATTTGTTGGTTCTTGTAGGGAATAATGTTCACATTTGTCAAGCTTTAAATAAGCCCATCCTTGCACTTGAGGCTAATCCAGATATTTTTGATGAAGTGTTGAAGATGCCTTTGGATGCAAAGTTAGACAAGATTATTGTTCGGTATGTTTTCAATCTTGATGATGATTCTCCCATCAAGAAAAGAGCCAAATTTAACCTTGATTGTGAATAATTTGGGTCGCATCCTTTTACCTATGCATTTTAATTATTTTAACATGTTTACCTCTTTCTAATGTTTTGGTTTCTATCTTCAAAAAGGCCAACAAATCGAGGAGATGGAACGTGCCATTCTTCACTCATCTTGATTTCCTTCAAAGTCCTTGTCAGAGCTTTATCTTGCCTTCATATGCCAAGGCATCTATATTTGCATTGGTGGACCTATGTTCCATCCTTCCATCTCTAGAGCCTAAGACCCATTACCATGCCGGTGTTGAGATATTTATTGATGATGAAGTGAAAAAAGTTAATGTTTAAGACATTTTTATACTTTAACTCTCTTTGATTGTTTTACGCTTATATTGAATGGAGTAACTAGTTTTCATTCTCTATTTGTTCTCACTATGGTAGTCATTTGAGTCATTTCGTTTGAATGCTTGAGAATTTCCTTTTTCTTATGCATCCTATGCTTATGTCTTTGTTGTTGAAGAATTTCATACTTGTAAATATTTTAAAGAAGCTTTCGATAGGTTTTGATTATAAGATCAAACAATTATTCCATTAGTATACATTTGTAATTTCTACAATTTGGGGACAAATCAACAAGGTGTGAGGAAGAATAATTTTCAACCAATTTGAAAAGCTCTGTTCAAGATAATGAGAACATGAAAAAGGTTCAAATATACATTTCTTTTACAATAGGCTCTAAGGTCCTATGAATTTTTTTTCCAATAATGGATAAGTTTTACACTATTGTTGATGGATTACCAAAAGAGTTTATTAACATGTTGAATGCATTATGTACTTCCATTTCTATTCCACTACATAACTTCAATACATTGTTAGCTTGTCCTTGAATTCTATAATATTGCTTTTGATAATGATGAGTGTTTCATCCTCAAGGAGAATGCCATTGAGTAGAGCATGTGATTCCTGACCAATTTCAAAGAGTTCATCAACTTTATTTTTTGTCCCATGTTATAACAATTTCTCTTGCGCACTTTGTGTTGGAATTAGATAAATGTTTTCACCAAACTATTCCTCTAAGACCTCTATGATATTCGATTTCCTAGTTCGCAAAATCTTCAAATGTGAATTCTAATTTTCCCTTTTACTTTCTAACCTACCACCTTCATTGCATTTCGAACTTTGAAGCAAAGTGAAGTACTCGTTTGATTCCTTTTCATTTGGTGCTTGAACCAACATGGTCATTCTATCAACAGGAGGCATTTTGTTTTTCTAGATTTTTGAATTCTCTAATATGCTCCATGAACTCATTTTCAAATTTTCCACATATATTCAAACATGGATGTTAATCAATACATAATTAATATTCAAATATAGATACCATGTTAGAAAAAATCAAGAAAAGATTTTTCAATGATGACATCAATATTCATTGGCTACCTTTACATGTGTTTTAAATGTCGAATATAAAACCTCCAATAAATCAATGATTTGACAAAGACATTCAATTTGGTTTTTGCTAATAAAAACAAGTTCTTTCTCTTTCTATGCAATATTTCACTACTTGATACACATCTTAATATGTAGCATAAGTTTTATTATTTGATCCTTATTATTTTCTCCCTTCGAATTTATTGTTTAAAGGCTCCCATAATAGGATTACAATGTTTCTACCAATGGTCTCCACAATCTTGATTAAGGTTGTACAATGTTTCTTGATTTTTTAACGGTGTTCTTCCAGCTTTTCAATAGTCTAAGTTGTTGCAAAATGCATATTTGATTTTCTCCCATTATCACCTCTTTTCCAATGGAATTTTACCTTGGTTTCAATTGGTTTTCCCATTCAATTTGACAATCATCTACAATAATTGATTATTTACAAAGGGTAGCTTGAAGTCAAGTGTTCCAAATTCAATGCAATTTTTTAAAAATATTCTTCATAATTTTTTTAATTATTCATGTAATTTGGATGCATGCATATCATTGGAAGTTATGTTTACATTCATTATCAGTTTTTTAGTTGGTTCATCCCCTAGGCTTTTTTGTTATTTTCTGTTTTTCATCCAATGTCTTGTTGTTCCTTGTACACAACACTCAATGATTTCAAGTCATGTTTTATTATAAAGGAAATGAAATGAAAAATTTGGGATATCACTTGTGTCAAATATCTCAAAATGTGACGCATGTTTTGAGACTAATCACCTCATACTTCAAGTAACCTATGCATTTTCTTAGTAGATGTTTTCTCCCCAAATTTTTTATTCAAAGATATTAAACATATTACTCTTTTAACTCAAAAATGCATATCGGTTGAAAAAACATTTTCATCATACAAAATATATCTTTACATGCATTATAGCCTTGAAGTTTTATGTCCACACAAAGTTGTTAATTGTTACACATATTTATTCAAGACTTTTCTCCTACTAGACTTTCCAATTGTTGTGAATTTTAGAAGCATCACTAGACTCTATTCTGGACATATTGAACTAAACCAAGTGCCATTGTTGGGTCATTTAGTTTGTTGGAACCCATTGTAGAATGCGGTGTAGTCACTGAGGTGGTGTCCTCCAAATTCATTTTCTCCTCTTTTGGGTCCATCACTACGTCTTCTAGGTATGGTGGGGAGCTCTCCTTTTCCACATTGCTTTTAATAATTTATTGGCCGATACTAAAATATCCAACTCTTTATTATAAGCAAATTTGTGTGTTTCATATGCATTGTCTCTAACATTTGAAGCATTCCTTGGCCACTTTCGTAGCAAAATTGATTCGTTTATTTTCTTTCAACCTGAAATCCAAGCATCTAGTCACACTACTTATGAAATTATGTTCTATAATTTTGATTTGTCGAGTGTGTTGGCCATAGATTATTTCCAAGAGGTTGTTGTAAGTTGCTTAAAAACTTTGGGCAAAACATTTTTATCATTGTCCTAGATATCTTGTAATTCTACAAGTGGTTCAAAGACACCCAATATCCAACCTCTACTTGAAACTTTGCATCTATACTTTTTGGTTTTTTTCTTTCTACTAATGGGTAAAACCCCCAATCTCGCAATGTTTGACAAGAGTGCCTTGGACATGCATATCATGACATGATGCAAATGAACAGTTCAACTCAAAACTCATTTGCTTTGATTGTTACCTAGAAGCTCACCAAAAGAAACTAAATTTTATTTGTGTAATGTTACAAAGTTGTAAACATTTCCTAGAGTCAAAAGTTTTATAAGGTTGCTCTTCAATTACTACATTTGATGGCCCCTTGAAACCTATCTAATTTCCTTTGGACCATTTGAATGGGACTAATTACACTAAAATGTTTATAATTGGTAGAACATTTATGTTTTCTACTCATGTCATGCATGATATGTGTAATCAAAGTAATTGTGAACACTTGACTGCCCCTTATGCCTAATGTGGCTTCATGCCATTTATGGTTAGCATTATTGTTTACATGCCATGTGTCCAGTTCATGGCCTCTAGCAAATATCACTTCATTGCATTTCTACATAGACCTTCATATCAAGTGTAAAACATTTAATACATTTTGCATGCTTCAATTGATTTTTGGATGTCAAAGAGGTTAATAATTATGTAATGAGAGTAGTTAAACAATCGTGCGAACAATTTAAACAAGTTTATATTTTAACTAATGTGTATTATAGATTTTGGAACTATAGATCACACATATTGGAGGTATTTAAATTGGTGCATTTTTCACCTTGTGAATGCCACATGGTTAGTTGATGGCTTGGTCCATTTCCATGTTAACATCCTCCATATTTGATCCATTTCCCTATCGTAAGCCATTATTGTTACTTCATATGGATCATCCTTTGCATCTAAATCATTTCTTGACCAATTTTTTGTTAGGATTGAATTGCTTTTTTTATATAATACCAACATGTATTTGCATTATCAATGAAATGACATTCTAAAATTTCAATTCATGGGTGTCTTCTTCATGGATTTCTCTTGATGCTTTTGTGGCAAGTTGTTAAAAAACTTTGTGATAAACATTTTCATCACCATCCCATATATCTTGTAATCCTACAAGCAATCAGAAGATCCCCAATATTCCACCATTGCTCGGATCTTTACATCTATAGTCTTGAACTCTCTTCTTTCTACCATCAAGTACATATCCAAATTTGGTGGTGTTCATGAGTGTTTTCAATGATCGTTTGTCATATTCTTTGTGACTTTTTGTCTCAAAATCACATTTAATTATTTCAACAAACAATTTCAATGTTCAACTTTAGCCACTATTCATGTTAACACTTCTATTGTTCCATAATTTATTGCAAACAATGGGATTTTTCTTTCTTCTTTAGTTGTTGACCTGTTGTTTCTTTCAACTATTGTACACATCTCATGGTTTTAGGGCTAGCCCTATCATTCCATGATTCACCAGATGTTTAAAAATTTTATTCCTTAAATCTTGTAGCACCCATGTTCACCTACCTATAGTTGCATAATGTCGTATTTAAGGTTTCAAGAATTATGTTGATAGCAAGTTCCCAAAGGATACTAAATCCTATGTCAACAAATCATTGAATAAACTTGTGAAAAAATGTTTTGGAATCGGTTTCTTCAAACTTGCATGTTTTTTGAAGAAATCCATGGCATGTGTAAACATCGCCCAATGGTAGTTTTCCATATCCTCCTTCAAAATGTTTATAATTTATTTCAATAATGCAAGATTTTCTTTGTCTATATTTGCATTTGCCCATCACCATGCCACCAATTCATTTGTTTTGTTAATTGTTCTTTTCCATTTTATTCCCCATGTTCTGATTTCCAACAAATGTTAAAGGGGGAGTAATTGAGTGTCATCTTTTGGATATTCCCAAGGTTTTTCTATAATTTCACATATTTTATCCAGTATGCTTGAAATTAATGTATATTCAATCATTGAGTCCAAGGTGTTTGGTGTAAAAATTGGTGTTAATTTTCCTCTTGTCATTGTAAAATAAAGGTTTCAGGATTGCAAGCTTGATGTATAGGTAAAAATAATGCAACTAGGTAGTATTTGTGGAAAATACAAATTGTTGTATAGATCGGAACAAATTAGTAATAAAGGAATATAAATGCAATTTGATTTTGCAAGTAGCAAAAATGGTGCTAGATGTAAGAGGTTGAAAGAGTGAATGAAAACAAAAAATAATTTTAAATGGTGTAAACAATGTAAAGTGTCATGGGTTGTTTCATATTGTCTTTGTTCTTAATGAGCACATGCCTTTTAGTGGTGAACAGGTAGTGTTTGGTTTCACATATACTCTTGGTGGGTCATTGGGATTTAATTTAAAATTCTATATGGTTTAAATGTTGCAGAGCTTGAATATATTTCATATTAAGGAAATATGAAGTATGATTTTGAAGTGTGACTCAAAAGCATTTCATGTGTCAAATTATTTTTGAAAGAACCAACATAAATTGTTTCCACCTTTTTTTTATATACAAAAATAGCATTTGTTGCCAACATTTAAAATAAAGTTCATGCATTTTGTTTCATCCATATTTTCATACTTTCATCCATAAAGATCATTCATCCATGGCCATGTGGCATAATATTCTTCCACCTCACCAAATATTTTGTCTTATGTGTGAAAGAATATTTTCCTAATATTTTGTCGACATGGACATAATATTCTAAAAAGGATTCGGTCCTACTCATGCATTCATGTTTGCATGCTCATGTTCATGCTCGTAAGCTTGTGGATTAGCATCCTTCATCCACAACCAAAGGAATCAAAAAATGAACATGTCTAGTTTTAGTAAGGATCGTGAGGCTAGACCTTGATGCATCATGTAATGAAAATGGTCCCAACCTATTTTCAAATCCAGCAACATGTTTATTGGTACCAATCATTGTCAAATGTGATAAACTTATGACAATGGAAGCCCAAACACATCTTAATTCTAGCACATCAACATGTTTCATTAACAAAAAGTTGGTGCAACAATATAAGTTGGCTTTAGTGGAAAAAAACACATTAGTTTTGATTAAGGTCATTGATGGTCATAATTTGTCATTAGGACCAATTGCACATGAAACCAAGGCATTAAATGTTACCATTGGTTTTCACATCAGCAAGGTTGTCTTCAATGTCATTTCATTTATAAGAAATATTGTCATCATTGGATTATTTTGGCTTGCTCTATATAATCTACGAGTGGATTGGCATACAAAGAGTTTTCACTTTGAAACACCAAAGCATGAGGCCATGGAATGTGAAACATTTATTAGAAGCATGCATGGCAAAAATGAAGATGGGTAACATTAGGAAAAAAACTATGGTTTTCAACTATGGTTTTGATTATGTTTCAACTACATCTTGAAGTTGAATATGTCATTTCCAATTGTAAAATGCTCTGATACCAAATGACGCACTCCCAACTCCTTAAAGGACTCAAATGTGAGCCCAAGTAGAAAACAACGGAAGAAGGAGGAGTCGGAGCACACTCCCTAGCTCACAACACTTTGAGGGGTAGAAGGGCGTGTTGGAGCTCCGAGATGGGACTAGGAAGAGTTGACAAGCTTCACTCACTCACACGGGCCTGCACACAACCCACACAAAGTGGTTAGTGCATAGTTGGAGCACCTTTGGTGTTAGGATGAGCCACGGGCAACATGGACACACTAGACTCACCACGGCCCGGACTTGGGGAAGCCACCACCTTCCCCCTTATAGTATACTCTATGGCTAGCCATGGAGCCTACATCCAAATGGTTTTTCTTTCTTGGGACTTTCGAATGGGAGTCCCGAAATCGTGCCATTTGAGACTCCCGCAACTTTGGAGCCCCATAACTTTGCGAGCAAACCTCAAATCGAGATGCGGGTTAAAGCAAAATTGTAGCTCTCATCGAGAGCTTTCCAATGGTATGTCGCACGCCCTCTACAACTAAGTAAATCGGATCAATTCTTAACTTTTTCTAATTGGGAATCAAATTGGCAGTTTGACTCCCGGCCTTTCTTTTGGCCATAACTTGTATTTCAAATGTCCAAAATGCGAGCCCATTTTGGATATCTACGTTCTAAGACTGTCCAATGATATAAGGAACGCCACAAGCCATTGAGTTTTGAGCCCTAAAATCGCTTTCTGAAGTTTCAGGAATCCACCGAGACTCCATCTCCCAAAGTGGGAGTTGCCTTGGGAGTGTGAGGGTTCACTCCCTCATACTCCCTCACACTTTCTTACACTCCTGGGAGTATGTGATTTGACTCCCGGGCTTCTTCTTGGCCTACACCTTTGCGACCTTTTTGCGTTAACTCCCGGGCTTCCTCTTAGCCCGCAACCTGATAACCCCTTTGCCTTGGTTGTGAGCCCAAAGTTAAGGTTGCAATAACAAATCTACAACAATATATAATGTGCATTTTAAAATTATCATGTAAATATTGCATTTCCCTCTAGCATATATAGTATGGATTAAGGTCATAATGTGGGTATTGCATTTTCCCCATATATAGTGTGCATTTTATATTCTTCTGCAAGTATTGCATTTAGGGCTCCCACATATAGTGTGGATTAGGGTCATAATGTGAGTATTGCACCTTGCCCTCACATATAGTGTGCATCTTTCAATTATCATGCAAGTATTACATTTAGTGTTCCCACATATAGTGTAGACTAAGGTCTTTATGTGGGTATTACATTTTGCACCCACATGGGATTGTTAAGTCCACCATTGGTGTTTTTACCTTAATTCAAAAAGTGAATATTTTGGGACATGCACAACATGGTGGAACAACAATAATGGATTCAGAGTTAATTTACGTACCAACTTGGAAATAATAGGTTCAAAAATATTGAGTCCATGAATCACCGGATAAATGTTGGGTGAAGCTTTCAATGATTTTGTTTCTCCCACGAGTCATAAAGGCTTTAATGTTTTCACTTGGTTCAATGGGCATGTACATGAGGGTGTGAAGGTCATGCAATATTACATGTCATACTTCATTGTCTTTGATTTTTTCCATCAAACATAAACGCTAAGCCTTTAAGACTTGCCATGTGCAAAGGTAAATGGACATTTGATCATCGTCCCACACAATCTTAACCATGCATAAAATATCAATTTATTATCATTTCAATTAATAAAATTATTTATAATGGAGGATGTGGGATGAAATTTTGAAATGGCTACATGTACATAAAAACTAAAAAAAAAGTAGAATGAAAATAAAATTCACCGCAATGTTTGTAATTTTTGTGGAGCATCATCAACTATGAAACATGAAGGTTTTCATTTAAGGTTGTTTGGTGGCTTATAATGATCCATGCAACCGGCATTCTAGTGCGATGTGCATCAAACACCATCAATGTGAACAAATGAAATTTCAGATCATTGGTGCTAAAGGTGGCATCTATTGAGATTGTCCCATTATCACTTAATGAAACCATGGCTTGCGATTGAGATGGGGTTTGTATCCCTATTGTGAATGAGACATGAATTCCATTATCTTCATTTACATTTTGAAAGTAAAACACATCATCTAGATGATTAAATGCCCATGTGCGAAGGGAAATGGCTTGATTTTTGTGTAAATGCCAACTCTTTTTTATGTGTTTGTGATCCAAATAAGTGATGTCTTGTTGTGTAATGAAATCATCCCTTATCATTGTTTCTTTTACATTGATTCTAGCTCACCATATTGCCTTATGCTTGTCATATATTTGCTTGATGGTGTAGCCTAAACCCAATTGGGTCCAAATGTCCTTAAGGGCTTGTGACATTTCATGGGGCAAAAAAATAAGCTTGTGTAATGGAATTAAGGTCATGTTGTGTGCAAGCTCACCATTGGCCCGTGTATGAGGTCGATGGTAGAAGATTATCTTTGCCACTTCAAGTTGTGTGCACAATCGTTTAATTGAAAATTGAGTTAAATAAACTCATTTAATGGATTGATGGTGACTTGGGTCTCCATGATTATCTTCCGGCCCATACCCACATGCATACCTACAAAATGTGAAATCAATTTAGGACCTAAAGTTTGGTACAATATGAGTAAAATAAGTTCCATATAACAAAAGTGAATAATAGAACATCATACCAAATATTGCCGAAGTGGTTTTGGATTCTTGGCATTTTACATTTTCTTGTGAGGGTACCCACTTATAAATGTTCCACTCCATCTAGGAGTCTTCATGGTTTCATTCACCATTTTAAAAATTTCAAAATTCATGCATGTGGGATGTATGCACACTCAACCTCGATTATATGTGCCCCTCCATGTCAAACATCTTTTTTTCCACACCAAGTCCATGTTGTTAAAAGGTGATTTCTTTGGGTTTTGAATTCCAATATATTGAGATTTAAAAACATGACCCATGTTTGAAACTATGCCTTGAGTTGATTGTACAAGAAAAGACAATAAATTGATATTGATGTCCAAAAATTTATATTTGCAATATGTTGAATTACATGATAATTGTCATATTCAATATTAATGTAAATGTACATATTTTAAGTACTTAATTTGTATCCCTCATTTAAACCTTATACAATCATGCACATAATATCCTAAATGTTAAGTATGGAAAATATATGATATGGTCTATGGCCATGATTGTAAATTTTAAATCCATTTTATCTATGGATAATCTAAATGTAATACCCACATGATAGTTAACGAACTACACTATTTATGGAGGAAATAAATGCAATACCTACATGACAATTTAAAGATGCACACTATATATGGGGGAAAAATGTAATACCCACATTATAACCCTAATCCACACTATTTGTGAAAGCCCTAAATGCAATACCTTCATGATAATTTAAAGATGCACACTGTATATGGGAGAAAAATACAATATTCACATTATGACCATAATTCACATTATATGTAGGAACCTTAAATGCAATACCTACACAACAATTTAAAGATACACACTTTTATGTGGGGAAAAATGCAATACTCACGTTATGACCCTAATCCACACTATATATGGGGGAAGGAAATGCAATACTTGCATAATAATTTAAAGATGCACATTATATGTGGGTGGCAAAATCCAATATTGGCATTATGACCTTAAATTCACACTATTTATGGGAGGCCAAAATGCTAAATCCATATATCAAACATGGAACATTCTTAGTGAAATTTGATGATCGTATTAAAACCATCCAAGGAAATTGATTTCCTTAAATTAGAAACAAAACAATAAGAAAACATAAAAAAATGATTAATAAAAAAAATCATACCATTGATGTTAAAAGGTGATATCACATTCAAAGGAATTGTATCTTGATTTGAAAACATAATCTAAATAAATCAACACACATTTCATTAAACCTTAAACTTAAAACCTTAAATAATCCTAATGGTAAATGCTCTCAACTTAATGATTATATAAACAAAACTACAAATGGAATACAAAAAACATTTATAACAACAACGTTTTGAATTTTAAAGTTAATCAATTAAAGATTATAATGAATGGAAGCATTAGCCTTAGAGTTTAAAACTAATTACCCCAAAATATTTATATATAAACCTAGAAAAAATCAATAGTAACTGTCAAAAAAATTAATAACTATATAAACATATACAAATGCCATACAAAATAGTCTTTTAGAAGTGAGTGATGAATTAAAATTAAAACACAATGAAAAGAAAAAATTAAATGAATGAAATAAGAATTTATTATCATTTTTTTAGTGTGGTCACTTCAACTTGAAACTTTTTTCATTCATTGATTACTACCAATTTTTTTTGGCAATTACAATACCCACATTTTACATTTTAATTTTTGCAATTGAAATCCATAATTTGCAAGTGCATAGGTAGGTATAATGACATGTGGGTGGGTAGGTTTTGCCCATAAGTAGATGTTTTGCAAATAATTAAAATGACATTATTGAAAAATGTATCTGTTTTCTTAGTTAATTTCTGGAGTAGGAATTGAGTAGAAGCTTATCCAATAAAATATATAAAGTTCACCAAGAATTAAAAGTTTAGCCAAGAAGAAATATAGGTTTAGCCAAAAAGTACAAATTTAACCAAAAAGAAATATAAGTTTGACTAAGAGAAATAAGTTTAAATAAGAAGATATTTAGGTTTTGCCAAGGGATATAAGTTGAACCAAGAAATATAAGTTTAACTAAGAAGAATATAAGTTTAGCCAAAAGATATAGGTTTTGCCAAGAGAGAAAAGGTTAACTAGTAAGCTATATAAGTTTAGCCAAGGAAAAGTAGTTTAGCCAAAAAATATAAGTTTAACCAATAAGAATTATAATTTTAGTTAAAAGATAGAAGTTTAGCCAAAAAAAAAATTTTTAATCAAGAAAAAATATAGGTTTAGCCAAGAGATAGAAGTTGAGCCATGAAATATAAGTTTAACCAAGAAGAAATATAGGTTTAACCAAAAAATAGAAGTTTAGCCAAGAGATTGAAATTTAACCAAGAAGAGATATAGGTTTAGCCAAAAAATACAAGTTAGCCAATAAGATATACAGGTTTAGCCAAGAAATAGAAATTTAGTCAAGAAAAAATATAGGTTTAGCCAAGAAATAGAAGTTAGCTAGTAAGATATATAAGTTTCACCAAGAGACAGAAATTTAGCCAAGAAAAAATATAGGTTTAGTCAAGAAATAGAAGTTAGCCAGTAAGATATATAGTTTTAGCCAAGAAATAAAAATAGGCAATAAAATATATAGGTTTTGTAAAGAGATAGAAGTTTAGCCAAGAAGAAATATAAGTTTAACCAAGAGGAAATAAGAGTTTTGTCAAGGTAAGTAAAGGATTAATTGTTGGTTAATAAGCGGGGCTAAGATTTAGGTCAGTATAGTAACTAGGTGGGTGGGTAGTATGGAGGTCAGAGTTGGGAAAAAATTGGCAATGAAAAAAAGAATGGTCAAAGGTGAGCAGCCAAAAAAGATTCACTGTGGTAGAATGTTGGTTAACGTATGGCAAAGAGGTGAATGAAAAAGAGGCGAATCATCCAGCCCATCCTATGGACAGAACGACCAACTGGTGCAGCCATGGGGGCTGGTTTATCCTGGCCCAGATATGGGTCCGATTTTCATAACAGGAGTCGAACTTTTTCTTTAAGAACTGGACCCAGAACCAGATCCTCAGTCCCATTTTTTGTGTGGCACTGGAACTGGAACTGAGACAGTTCTAATTTATTTTTTGGAACTGGAACCAGAAGCTCTTCACAAAAGTAAAGACTGCCCAATACTGTACGTACCCTAAGAGTAGGCATGGCCCTACGGCTAGGGCAATTACCAGAAGAAGGACCCCTACAAGGCAGGAGCCAGACTGTGGGCCCATTTCTGGTAATGCCCTTGACTAAGGCCCTCACCAGACATAAAGATCGATGGGTTTTTTTTTTTTTTTTTTTTTTTTCCATTTAATTTTTTTCCATGATACCAGATGGGTACCTGCTGGATAATTGTTGAGCATCGCGGGGAAAATTTGAAAAAAAATCTATTGATTTTTATGATGTGTACTAATATCCTTATTGGCCGTTAGCCTCCAGATACAGTATTGTGTAAGTTGTGCCTAATCAGGGTTTAGGGTTTGACATATTAGACATGGTTCTCAAAAGTTTCAAAATATCTAATCACTGACCATAATAAAACGGTCGGGTTCTTTCATGAAAACACCTGATTCTTTCAAGTTTTTGAAACAAGTGACACTGGTGGTTTTTTGGTTCTGGTTTTTTCCACAAAAAACAACTCCGATTTTGATCTATGTAAAAAAAATCGAAACTAAAAAAACTGGAAATTTCCTGGTGTGGCATCTGTGACTGGCCCAAGTTTGAACTTTGTACTCAATTAACTTCTCCTTTTAAAATCAGTTTTTGTAGTTTAATTGAATTTCCAATGACAGAAACTGCTCACAATTAACCAATCATACTTTGTCAAACATGCTACATAATCCATACAAGCATCACAAATCCTTGTGCCAATTTTGGTCCAAAGGCCGCATGGTTGTATTTAAATTTTTAGCTTAGATGTTGAGTTCTTAGCTAAGCTAGTTGCAAAGTTCTTCAATTTCCTTTGAATATAAAGAGATAACATTGATATGGGTTTATGGTTGATAGCAATTACTAGATACACCATTCAGTATCACATGTGCTAAAAGAGGGACTTTAAAAAATGCTCATTTCTTCACCCATCTGCCCCCAAAAAAAAATCATGGGTGAAGAAAATTGTGAAGAAAATCATTCAAGGACACAAATGGAAAAATACAAAAGAGACCAAATTGGACATCTTCATTTGCAAAACATGTTGAAGATAGGTCCCAATCTTCGAAATCTTTGTTGATGAAACATGTTAAAAGACCTCTGTGGGGTCTATTAAGGACTCCTTCTCAAGGCTCTATTAACGAACCCCTCCCAATGCTCGGTCTAATTAGGTACCCCACTTAATGGTCGGTTTCTTAGGGACCCTGTCGCGAGGGCCTGCTAAGGATCTCCTCTCTCAGCGTCGTCGAGGAGGCCAGCGTTCGGACGCAGGAATCGCAGGGCCTCGCAGTGTCCGTAAGATCTCTCTCTCGCTCACTCACGCATACAAAGTCTCAGGACTGCAAATCTACATGTCTCGTTCTCGGTCATGAGAGCAGAATCGTCAGGATCCCAGTGTTTGATTTGCTCCAGTGCAAGTGTGCAGTCGGCAATCGACGAGGATTTGCAATGAATCGCGACCTGGTTTTGCAGGAGGGACGATTCGGAAACCGTTCATGGGGCAGCAGCAACAGCAGCAGCTGCCTGCTGAAAACAGGGTGCAAGACAATCGACATGCACAATAGCAGCAGCAGTTGGGGATCGCATCAAACAAGGGATCAAATGTTCACGGGAAAATCGGGTCCAGGGTTGTGTGGGCCATGGCCTGTCTGTCTCTCCACGAACTGGACTGGAGTTGGTGTAAAAGTGCGGTCGGAATATGCGAAGCTCGGAGCGGACTCGCCGAATTGAGAGATCCCCATCAAAAAAGCTGCTGACACCAAAATGGCGGCCGGCCGGCAGTGCAGCCTCGGTGCGCTTTGGGTTTGCAAGCATGACGATCATTCAACTCCCAATCCCTTCGCCTTCGCCCTCTCACAGTCTCCTTTTTTTTGTCCTAAGCCTTATTCTTTTGTCTTCACTGATTCTGTGAAGACCAGCTCTCCGAAGCATGCGGAACCGATTTCGCATTCCCTCGTGCATCACACTCTGCCGCAGCAGCTGCCGTATACTGCACTTTCCATGATACCCGACGTCATAGCCAGCCTCTCGTAGTCGACAACCAGCTGCTGATCTCGTCACGACCAAATTCTTTCCGCGCTTGACGCTAAACTCCCTTTCGATCGACCAGTGGATTGTCGCCTGGAACTGGAGCATTCGGCTTTCGGCAACGTTGCATACGACAAAGACTTATTGTATGGCTGTTTTGCTGTCGATGGTGGTCGGCCCCAGCTTGACTGAACAAGCGGTACTACACTTCGGATTCTTGAGCACAGATCATCCCGTGTGACGCTGTCGCGGCAGCTACTATCTCGAATCTGAGGAGGAGGCCCAAGCTGAGCAAAGTGGTGGAGTGATCCTGAGGAGGCCAGAGACGTCCGGTGCGAGCTGATGGAATTTGCGATCAAGGCCGCGAGTCCGCAAACGGCGGCGCAGGGAGTGGTTCTTGTAGTACTGGATGTGAACAAGGAAGTCTCATCAAACGCACTCAACTGGGCCCTGGGACATGTTGCACGCAAGGGAGATGCCTTACGACTCGTGGGAGTTCTCACCCACATCTTGAATCCTAGTAAGAGGTCCCCACTAGATCAAGCTCGCCTACATGTATGCATGCAGAAGAGGTTTAGACTACATGCACCGGCACTATTGCAAGTTTCAAAGTAGTACCATGAGGAGGAACTGCTGCAGGAAGTCTAGCGTCATGATTATGGGTGTTTTTTTGTTGTTGTTGTTGTGTTGGGTGGTTTTTTGGCAGTGGGGTACAAATGCCGGGTGGATGAGAACAGTTGGACCGGAGCAAATCGAAAAATACTAGAGACCGAGATCGCCCACAAGAAGTTCATGCTTCAAAACATCGAAGATCTGGATGTTTGGTGTGAGAAGGCAGGGGTGAGAGAATCGTTGCTGCTACTGCTGTAGACATCTGATCATCTCTCACGCCTGCAGCTGCATGTCATCACTGATCAGTACTAGTCCGTCATAGCTAGCTTGTTTGCAGTTGTTCGCAATCGCCTTATGTGCATGCGCCACCAGTGCTCCAATATTCTGTTTGCTGTTGAACACTGATCATGCTGCAGGTTCAGTTGGTGATCGAGGTGAAGGCAGGTCTCCATCCCAAGCTCATTGTTGTGGAAGAAGCCAAAACGTCTGGAGCTTACCATGTTGTTATTGACAGGTACAATATGGTCAAGATGTGAAACCTTCAGGATTCCTTCTTTCCAGCTTCTGGTACACATGAGCTCCTATGGGTAATAGCAGAGCTTGTGCTTGCAGTATGTTCATGTGGTTCCATTCTCGGTCGAGATCAAGGCATTCAGAAAGAACTGGAAGGAAGCAGAACTGAGTTTTGGGTGGTGTCACATTGTGTACAGGACCATGAAGAAAGACAGGAAGTACTTCATTGATCATCTGACGTGCTTCGTGACGCGCGTGCGGAACAGCGGAGGCGTCGATAGCATTCGTTCCTTTGCCATCAGCAAACAACTGCCACCCGTGGTTCCTCATGGCGGCAGCAGCACACCACGATCAACACCAAGGTCCATACAGAGCACACAATCAAACGGAATTCCCTCTCGATCCGTCTCCTCCATGTTCTCGTCCCTCCGCGGCGGCGGCGGCAACTCCAGTTCCTTCGGATCCACCTCTTCCTCCTCGAGCAGCAGCATTATTAACGACACCAAGTCGACGGTCTCTTCGGAATTCAACACGTTTGATTCCCAATCAACAGGTCCGCCGACGGCCAGCAGCATCGCCTCGACAACCTATCGTGCTTCTTCGACGAACTCTCCCAGCTGCTACTCCATATCCAGCTTCGAGACTTATTCAAGCGCAGATCATGAACTCTTCAACATTACAAAGAACCCATCAGGGGATGATCATGAGCAGCAGCTGCTCCTGAATGTCGATGTCCCTGCATCTGATTCCACTCTTACATGTAGCTTCAAGGCAATCAACATGCAACCCAGCACGCAGATAGAATGTAGTACAGATGTAAAGACGTTGCAGCAGACGAAGCTGAATCCCGTCGCCGCCTGGCTGAGCAATGATACAACACACGAGCCGGATCAGCGTCTACATGATGAAGCACCCAGCTGCTGCTACTTGCAGCAGCAGGATCATCAGAGACCTTTTGCTGCAGCAGCAGCTGCCCACGGTACACACTAAGAACATCTTTCCATTAGGCTGCTGTCCATTTCTGTTTCTTGGCTATTCATCATACTAGCTGCGCTCACAGTCATCTCACAGCTTTACTGATCAATTATTGACCAAATTGCATGATGAGTTCTCATGCTAGAGTTATGAGTCAAACTGTGACGAGTTCACCATAAAGTGATATGCATCTATCCTTTTCTCATGTAAACATGAGTTCTTAGAGTTCTTAACAAGATTTACTACATATTTTCAACACAATGGCAGCTCTCCAAGAAACAATTTAGCCTCATGTCCATTTTTATTTGTCATGTGAACATGATTCGAACTAGAGTTCTTAACATGATCAAACTACAGATTTTTTAAACACTTGCAGCTCTGCAAGAAACAAGGCCCTATATCAGCGGCTTTCCATTAGGCTGTTTCTGAGATGTGTGCTGTGATCACAGTAGCCTACTGGAAAGAGACCCTACGAATTATTAACAATCAAGGAGCTTGCAGGCTCAAAAATTCTCCAACTCCTGAGCTGGTCCTTACAGCCGTTGCAATAAACTTCTCTTGGGTTTTTTTGTTGGTTTGTTTTTTGCAATGCAGGTAGGTAGGTGCAGGCACCATGATGAAGATTGTTTTTTGCCCCTCTCTCTTTTGCAGGTCTTGCGGGTCTTCCGAGAGTGAGGACGAGTGTGAACAACAAAATTAGCAGCGGACCATCATTGCTGTTGAATCGCAGTACTAGAGCTTCACCTGACCGAGTGGCGAGTGGCAGACTTGGATCACCGGATACACGCACCAAAGACGTGTGGGTGTGGACAAGGAACAAGGATGTGATGAGCGCCGCAGTGGAGAGTGGCTGGACCACTCTCATCTTCACTCCGGACACTACCGATCTCGCTTATGACTGGACATGTAAGAATTAGGGTTTTTGAGAACCTAAAATCCTAAAGCCTAACAGTTAAATTTGTAATAGGGTTTGGTAGGTTTGTGAGAATTTTTAAAGGACCAATGGAGATGGTAAAAAAGAGGACCATTATTTATTTTCAATGTTTAGGAGAATAGAGTTATGTGTAGGACTGAAGATTTTCATTTTTCAGGTCACTGGTATTCTTGGATTTGGTGGTCTGGAATTTATTTTTTCAGTTATCTTGAGTGTGCTAACAATTCAATATGCGATAGCTATGCACAGACAGGGTTCTTGCACATTGCTTTGTGCACTTTGGTTTCCTTGTTTTGTTTGAGTCCTTCTTCACCATTTGTGGTTGAGTAAAAATGATCTCCATCATCCTCCCCATCCTACCCATTACTTACTTCGAGTTTTCATTTTTCTTATAACAGTGAAATTGACCTTCACTGTTGGTGGGGAACATTGTGGGTGTGTGGGGGCTGCAGCAATTGCACGAATTAAGCCCTTGTATCTTGAAGGTGGACAGTTTTTGGATGTGGACAGAAAGCAAGTGGCTGTGTTGGGGCAGGTAGCAACTGGTGAGCAGCTGGATTACCTCCCAGCTTTGATGGGTCAAGCTGAAATTGTGGTGATGAGTACCCTGGACTGGCAGGTGGGTGTCGTTATAATGTCCCACAATTGATGCTTTTGCTCAACCCTCAAATGACCCAATTCAATTCCACAGTTGCAAATTTGCTCTGTGCATTTGCAATTGGTCATAGAATTGGGATGTGAATCTGCAAATGAATATACTTCATTAGGAGTGCATTCATGGAGTAAATGTGCAGCTTGACAGTGAAAACTGTTTTGCACAAAAGAGAGAATGGTGCAACTTTGTTTCTTTGGTTGAATAGCATCAATGATGTGGTACTAGGTGATGTTGAGCAGGTAATACCGGCAGAGAATTTGGTGGCAGCATTTGATGATAGCAAAACTTCCTTGTATGCAACGGCCAATACAGCCAGTGATGCACAGGTGTACCTTGAAGCTCTGAACAAAGGCACAGACGGGGTTGTCATGAACACAGATGATCCACAGCAAATTTATGCTCTTCGGGTAATTAATGAATTTTTAAGCTTGTACAATGTCATTTCTCTCTTAGTAAGATGACCACAAATTGCAGTAAAGTTTTGCTTTACGAAGATGACACTGCAAGAAGATGCAAAAGAACATGAGTTTACAACTGGTTTCAAGGAGGTGAGATAATAGGGTTCAGTTGTTTAGGGTAAACCCTAATCCCTTTCCCAGCAACTGGTTGGTGGAGTGTTGATAACAGGCATATCTAAATGGAAGGAGAGAGGCAAAGATGGGAGTGAGGCTGGTAGAGGCAAAAGTCACACAAGTAGAGCCAGTTGGTGTTGGAGATCGCGTTTGTGTGGATCTCTGCAATCTCTTAAACCCTGGTGAAGGACTTCTGGTGAGTACTGACTGTTTTGTAACAATTCAATCTAAACTTTGACTAAGTATATGGTCATCACATTTGCATCTTGATAAAATTGAACAGAAGCAATAATCAAATCTATTATTATATTCTGAAGCAAAATCACAAAGTCTTCATTGTCGGTACAATATGATTCAGGTGCCTACACAAGGGGTGGGTGTTGTTGTGTCATGGACTTGGCTTTACATGTGCTGAAAGATTTTCTTTGTGACTTTGTTTCTACTACAGGTTGGATCATTTGCCAGAGCTCTCTTTTTAGTGCACTCAGAGTGTATAGAGAACAACTCTACAGCCAGTCGTCCATTCCGAATCAATGCAGTAAGTTCTCCTTCCCACAACATCCTGGTTTATCCATAGATGGTGTGGATTAGAAATCCATTCTCTGATGTGGGACAGAGTAGAGTTAGTGAATATGGACAAGATGGAAACAAAACCAAGAGGCACCATTGCATCACCATGACAAATGGATTGTGGGTGGACAAGAAGATACTTTTCCACTGGGTTCTGGTTCCCTAGCTAACTGCAGTGGTTCACTCAATTTCTGTTTTTACTACCTACCTACTAACAATCAACTAGCCCTAAACCCTAAACCCTAGACCTATCTACTAGCCATCTACATGCATTTACTTACCTCATAACTACATATTATCCTACCTACTACCACTTTTGCAGGACCTATTCTGTAACCTATCTGGTAGCCAAGATGTAACCCGATTGTCAACTTTGTGGGGTCTCATCTGTGCAACTACATCATAACAGGCTTCCAATGGCTGGTGTGCTGGTGGCAGTTGGCTCACTCATGCCTCTGATCAATGATTTGTTTGGTGGTGTATTCTTTGCTATTTTGCAATGTTGTAACTTGTGACAGACTGAAACAATGGTTGTGGTACAATCAATTTTAAGAAGGCTAAAATTGGGAATATGAATGCAGGGTCCCGTGCACGCATACGTAGGTATGGCAGATGGAAGCACTGCGTATTTGTCAGAGTTGCACACAGGGAGCCAGGTGATGGTTGTTGATGGACAGGGCCGATCAAGGTCAGTGCTGGTGGGGCGAGTCAAGATAGAGACTAGACCCCTTCTTTTGGTGGAGGTTGAGGCAGAAGGCCAAAGACATAGTGTGCTCCTCCAAAATGTGGAATCTGTGTGCTTTGTCACTACCACAGGTAATTTTTTAAAATTAAACAATTGTCACTCGAGAGATTTCACCCTTCACCCTAAACTTCTTAGCGTCCACCCCTGCAAATGTATGTGACCGACACATAGAACATCATCTAGCAACCTATCTACCTAGGTTCTAATGATGTGGTAGAATCTCTCCCCAGTGCCAATTATGTCAGATAATGACCATTGTCCAGACCTGGCTTGTAGCTTCCTCCCAGTAGCTGACACCTAAAACGTAACTGGTTCTGGTTTCTTATTGGGGTACTAGTTTAGGGTTTGCCCTAGGTGGGACAGGCAGTGATCTATTAGTTCCACTTTTGGTTCCACCAGTTCCACTGTGATGTGAATCAACAGTGAGGAGGAACATTGTAGCGATGCGAATCGAAGGTAGGGAATACTGGTTACACTTGGAGGCCCTGGTAAAGCCCGTTGCCACCTGACAGAACAGCATGTCAACCTATTGGGCTTGATGTTTTCCTCAGTGGAACAAGCCCCACCAGGCCTGTTGGATAGTAAAATAACACCTTGTTCTGAGCAACTTTTTAGTTAGATTTTGCCAATTCTTGCAACTTATTGTCAATGATATCCAATTGTGGCAATGTGTTTTGGTAATGACAAAGATGTGGGATCGGATTACAGCTAGAAACCGAGCGGTACCCGTGACAAGTTTGAAGGTTGGCGACATATTGCTGTTGAACTTACAAGAGGAGACGTTTCAATCAGGTATCCAAATGCAGGAATTCTTTGTTGAGAAGTAGAGAGTTTGTGGCACACTTGATGATTACTCAAGTGCAACCACAGTTCATGTTGTAGGCTTGTAGGCTAGTTGAATGTAGTGGAGGATTTTATTTTTTAATCCGAGTGTACAGATCAGATTTTTTCTGCTTGTTGGGCTCTTCCAAGATCACCAAGGTTGATGATGTTTCCATAGAGTTGTGTGGTTAGAGGCTTAATTTGAGAGGTGCAAGGTACTTTTGGCTAAGATGCCACTATTCATTGACATGTACATCAACAGATTCCAGTGTCATGGTTAGGTGGAGAGTTTGTTTCACAAGGTGAACTTTGATCATAAGCTATGCCCCTAGACTTGGGCCCAGTGTAAATAAATATTGGATTTTCTGTCTATTTTATCATGTTATCACCCCATTAATCTAGTGAATGCAATGAAATTTGTTGATCAATTTGACCTTATTGAACTTCCACAAATGAAATGTTGTATGCAAATCAACAGTCGAATGTTGCTTCAAATGAAATGGAAATGACATATGGTTAGTGTGAAAGATAATGGTTGAGTTTAATCTACAACTGAAATTTATGTATTAAGTTCATCTTGATGGATTGAGTTAATTCATTAAGTTCCTTTCATCCGTGGAAATCTAGATCATGAAGTCATTATTATCCATGAAAAATCAATTCCACTTTTGGGTTGATTTCATTCACCAAAAATTCTCTAATTTAATTCCATAATAATCATCCCATGATATTCATCATTTCATCAAATGGTGTCAGATTCATCCATGTCTATTTACAAAACACTTAAATGAAATTCATCCCATGGGATCACATTCAGCCATTAGAATTCATTTCACCAATTAAAGTTCATTTCTACACAAAGTTGGGGCTTGTGGTCGGCCTACTATCCAACACACGATTCAATAGCCCTTAGCAATTTGTTGAAAAGATATGAACCTAGTTAGGTATGACCCGGTTTATGAGTCCACCTTTGCAACTCATCTAAGTGTGATGAGTTAAACGACATTAAATTGTACACCCAAAAAACTTGGTACATATGATAGTTGAGTTTCTAGGCCACTTTCAATCGATTTGTAGACCTTTCTTTTCAGGGTAACTATGGAGGCTTGAGCTTCTGAGGCCATGGCATCACTCTTAGAAAATAAAATACGGTTACTAAGTTGTGACATCAACTTGCCCTACTTGTTCATTTTTCTAAGTTCATGGGATTTGTTCAATTCAATATTCAAATCATTATAATATGGAAGATGAGAAAAAAAATTCATTTTAACATTCATAAAGTTCAAACTTTGAAATCGATTTATAAAACATTTGAATATTTTTATACATATGTAAACTTTATCGCAACTTGGTAAGGAATTCTTTTATAAATTAATAAATGTGCATGAGTGGCAACCATTTGTCCTCATGTGTGTTTAAGTGGCTCCTATTGTGTTTTTGTATAAAAATAGGTAGCATTTAGGTTGTTTCTTGACTGGTTTTTGACATACATAATTTTTTCAAATTAAATCCAAATGGCAATTCATTAAATATTTTTAAAAATCCAATTAGCAACCACAAAAAAATTAGTGAAGTGAATGTGATTACATTTTTCATAACAAAGGAATAATTTAACAAAAGTGAAGCACATAAAGGACCATTCAAAGTGCAAGCTAGGGAACACTAAATTTATTATTTTGAGGGGGAGTTGAACCCTAGTTTGATATTAGACTTTGCCCAATGCAACTCAAAGTCCCATCCACCACCTTGAAATGTTGGTAAAATTCATGATGAAGTAACATAATCACCATGCTTGTCTAGATTGTGGAAACAAAAAGACAAAGCCATTAAAATTTAGTGAACACAAGCCTCTTAAGTGACAGCACCAACATTACAAGGAATCTTTATCAAACCAACCCATGTGTTTATTACTTGTGTCCAAATAAACTATTTTTGCAACTATCATTTCAATTGCCCTCCATGGCATCATAATAAAAATGATTTATAATCACATATTTGATTAAAAAATGGTTTTAAGTTGTACATGTAACTATGACTTGTAACTATTGTTGATTTGGATGAAAATAAAGATGAAACTACATTGATATCATCCATAATTGGTGATGTTCAATAATAGATGAAAACTTAATTATTTTTGTAATAATTAATGTGATTCATACAACACATTGTGTCATTTTGTTCAATTTGAATTACAACTATATATCATAGTTGCATATTTACATATCTTAGTGGCTAGTTAATGCATGCAATATGTCATGTTAGCTTAAGCAACTTAACTAACCTAGTTAGACCTTGGGTAACTTAGGCAATTTAGGTAGTTTTTTAGGTAGACCCTTAGGTTGCCCCTATGTACGTACGTTAGTCCATTTAAACAACACTTAGGTACCTAAAAAACCCCTAAGTAGCTTACACAACCTTTTGGTGACCCTTAGGCTACATTAGTAACCTAAGCAACTCTTATGTAGCCTTGAGGTAGGCCCTTAAGTAGCTTACATAACCTAGAGTATGTTGAATAGGTAGGTCACTTAAGTAGGTTAGGACAAATATTTATTCCATTCATGTTAAAAAAAAGAAATTGGTGCAATGGTAAGCATTTTGACCCTCAATGCAAAGGTGAAGGGATCAAATATTTACTATTGCAATTGATATACCTTAATTTAGGCTAGGTGGTTTGAGTGTTTATTTTAGACTAAGGTGTTTATTCAAAACCACCTATGTTCCATTCTAGCGTATGTTTTTAGCCTAGGCGTTATATATTAACTAGGTAAGGCTAGGTGGCCTTTCCTAGCCAACCTAAATAAAACACATCGTGTCATTTGTTCAAATTGAAACTTGCCACATATCAACATTTTAGTGATAGAAACACTCCCCAAGTTTGCACATTTTAGTCAAAATTAGTTGGGAATGACCATGCCACATAAGCATATGTCACTACATATTTTAATCTTAAACACTAGTGATAAATCACAATGCCATGTAGGTTGGATGTTAGTTGAATGAAAAGTTGATGATAGTTACACCTTCATGTGATTGACATTTTTATTGGGTGTCACATCATGTTTTATGTGACTTTTCCACAGTGACTAGAAAAATTAGTAGTCACATGAGGCATTTACAATTAAAAAATAATAAAAATTTGAGTTGTTAATATGTAAATTCCTTATGTTAATACAATTCAAACTTTGCAATTTCTCCAACTTGTAGTGGTGTTTTGATAAGGGAAATTCTCTTGAGCAAAAAACTCCTATGCAAACATGTAAATAGGTGTGTCCAAGTGCTACCCCAACCCATTGCACAATTTGTTTTTCATGAATGCAAAAGTAGAAAAAAATGTGTTCATCTTCCACAAATCCAAATTACATTGAAACAATGACTATTTCAACCAATTTTATATACTCACAGTTGTTGAATCAACAAACCATTGTTGCTAATTGTCACCCACATCTTTGTTACTAGATTGATATCAAAAGGCTTAACCACGGCCTTGGGTGCTTATGCATTCATAGTGAATATGGAGGGTTAAAACACTCTAAGGTGGACCAAAAGTGGCACATGAGGAATTCTTAAAAGTACATTTTGATTGTGACATTTTTGTTCAAGGAAAAATCATCATTTTATCCCAAAAGTAATTAAACAAACACATGTCTTAAACATCTTACGATATAATGTTTTTGGAAAAGTTATATGGATTCTTAAAAAATCATGTCCAAAAAACTAAATTAAATTTATTCATAGTTTTTTTTTAGAAAATCCAAAACCATCTTGAAAATGGTTTCAAAACCCCTATTTTGAATTGCTTATGACATTGAATTTTTTTTTAGATTAATAATTGAGTACATCATTATAAATTTTGGAAATAATGAATCCATAAAAATGTTATTTATGTACTATTACATTTTAAGTGATAAAATTAAAAAGTGCCCCATTTGAAATGCTTACATTTTTTGATTTTTTTTTCTTTCAAATATAAATGTAATTAAATTCATTAAATGGAATCCTTTTAAAGTAATAATTATTAAAAATGCATGCACCATACATTTTTAGTTAAATAGGTGTTAAAAAAAGTGCCCCATTACAATATTTTATGGACATCATATTGTATAACTACCTAGGATTGTTGCAACTTCAAGAGATTATTCAAACGTTTCATAATTTGATCCAATGAGGGTTTTACCCTTTTCAATTCACAATAATGTTTCTTGATGACATTAATATGCAAGGAAAAAGAAAATCAACATTAAGGTGAAATCATAGTCGAAAGAGCCAAGGGTGTCGCGGTAAAAATTATTTTCCAAGGATTACACATGACACATGTCATTTTTGCGTTGGTTTATAATTTATAATTTTGTATTTCAAATACCTCATTTAACATTACATTTCAGCTATAAATACATTTTCACTACAAATTGATTTTATATCATGTATATTATGCATTCATGTTCACATATATATGCCCAACTTTTATTAAAGCCACATTTTCAAAGTCCATAATTTTTAAAATCAAAAACACTTTTGAATTGAATGTCTTCAAATGGGTTATAAAAACAATTTTCATCAGTTCAAGTTGTTTTGCCCTTCTAATCATCAATGTTAAAATTCTCTCCAAATTTCAAAAACAATGTTGCACATTTGGTAGGAAAAAAGGACATTTGAAAAAAACAAGGACTATTCATTTTCAAGGTTTGAACGCTTTGAACATGTAAAAACATTTTTGATTTGTGTCAAGTGTTGAGCATGTAAACTTTGCAAATAATGAAAAATATTCCAAAAAACATTATGACAATCTAAACTATTATGTTTCCTTTGTGATTTTTCAAACATACAAAAATACAATTTTAAGGTACTTGGGTGGCTCCTTTTACTACGATTTTACCCATTAGGTTGCATCAAATATGTAAACAATGATGAACACATTCATCAATTCAAAATCCATTAAATGGATATCCAATTATGTGATAAGCATGTTAATAACAATTCAAAACATTGGGCCTTCACTTGCGCAACCAATAATTGTATTAACAATTTGAACATGATATGAATGACTTGCCATGGGAAATGTAAAAGTTTATACAAATTTTGAAGTCAATAACCCATTCTTGGGTGATGGTGATAGAAATATTGTCCACAACATCACAAAAGACTTGAAAATACTCACATTGATAATTAGGCATAGGATCAAAATACATCATGAAAAAACTAATTTGATAGATTTTTACAATTGCCACAAAATGAAGGCCTCCCTTCCTTGAGTAAATTTGATCATGGCAATGATAAGAGCAAATCCTCCAACTTGCACTTGGCCACCATTAGCAAGTTAAACAAAGCTTCCACAACAAGATTTGTCCTAAGGACCATTCAATGTTGCCCCATCATGTAGGGAACATGTTTTTCCTTTATTTTTGATGTCACTTCAATGTAACAAACTTGAAAAAGATAGTTTCCATTTCCACTAAAACAAATGAGCTTCTCACCTAACTCTTCTCTAATCAACCTTCCTTGTTGCATAAGGGATTTGCTAATAACAAAGGCCCAAGATGTTGAAAAGTGAAGAGGATAGGCATTTTTTTTCCATGCTTACATCACATATACATGAATTGATATTTGAGACTAGTATTCAATAGTACTCATTTCGTTTGAACTTAAAGAGACAAAATTCTTGCCTTTAACCACAACACTTTGAGTTTTCTTTCAAAACTTGCTCACACATACAAATCAGCATTTCCCAACTTGCAACCATCAAACTAGTGTTTCATGGGATTGTTAAAAACATTCAATTGCACAAACAAATTTTGTGTTATATATTCTATCATGGGGTGGCCATGATTGAACAAATGAAAAATCAAAGGCAACTTGGACAAGTTTTTTCTTCCTATCAATTTAAGTTGCACATGAATGATTTGTTGCAATATTGTTTCAAGACCTTTGGCAAAATAAAACTTTTCATTGGCGACATGAATGTTATTTTTCATGAAAGTTTTTTTATAAAAAAGAACCCTTGGCATGAATACCAAAACCTTGTGATGACTTGCATGCTTCAATAGATAATCAAATTTGGGAACAAGGAGTTTATTTCTACTTTGAATCCAAATGCACACCTTGCATTGAACTTGAACAACTTTGCTATTAAAACTTAGGGCAAACTCCACCCATGGTAATTGCCCGTGTATCTTGGAAATGGTTATTCAATTCATAGATTTTTAAATATTTTTTAATATTTCAATGTTATCTTTTGCCATAGTAGGGTCCAAGATTATGTAATTAGATTATTTAGTAGAAGGAACATTCATGGTAAATACCCTAGAAGAATTGACATTAAACTAAGGGACTCAATCTTCAAATAGAAATTTAAACTTAAAGTTTTAAGGGGGTTGAAGTTCTGACATGATCCCAAGAGGTCAAGGACCAAAAATGAATAGAAAAAAATTCAAGTAGCACAACTTCAAAGAAATGGACACAATCTCAAAAAAAAACTTATAAGTCTTTCAATAGTCACATAAACATATACACAATGTGAAAAAAACTTAAGGCATATGGTGCAAACATATTGAAGGGAACCACATGGTGTGTGAACAATGCTTAAAATTATAATCATAATAAATCAGATTGTCATTTTTTTTCTTTTAAGGTTCCATTCCTTGGAAAGTTTCAATGCTCAAAACTTGATGTAAATTAATGATATCTTAAAAGTATTTTGCATGCTCAAAACAATTGTGGATGTTATTTTTTTCAAATGTCCTTTTCAATTATTAAATATGCAACATTCCTTTTCAAAATTGGAAAGGATCTTAATATTGATCATTAAAAATTTAAAAAGCCTTGAAATTGGTGAGATGCATTTAAAGACACATTTGAATGTATTTGCTTCAAACCATTAGAAAAAAACTTCTTTTTGTGACCTCAATTTGCAACTAGAAATTAGTCACAAATCAATTTAACAACTAAATCTTCCATAATTTAGTTGCATAAATGTAGTTGTACTTAGCCGTGGTCACAATAATCACTCAATATGACATCAACACAATGCACATGGATGAAATATACAATCAACCATATATTTCTTCATATGTTGACCATAGATTTTTATTATTAATTACCACAATTTGTTAACATTGTGGAGCAATTACATGTTATCAAGTGGCATAATTTTATAATTTCAAAAAAGCTAAAATTAAAACTAAAATTTTAATCTTTGACATCCACTTTGGATTGGATTGATACAATTTGTGGCAAATTCAAAAGTTGCCAGTGGCATTAATGAAATTTCAAAAAATTAAATTAAAAAAATATAGAGTTTAATCTTGGTTGCATGGCCTAGGCCTAAGCCACATGGCAAGTTTAAGTTATTTTATATTGATTCATCCAAAATGGCACTTTCATTTTGATGTTTCAAAATGTTTTTTCAATGTTTACAGTGCATTTCTTTATATAGTTTAGAAAATTAAAATGAAAAACAAATCATATTGGATAAACATTTTAGTTGCAAACTAATTGCAACATAGTCATAACTACTACCTATTAGCAATTACCTAACTTAGACCTAATACTTAACTATTATCTACCTAGTTACATACCCTAACTTAAAATATTACCCATTAACTAATACCTAGCTTAATCTATTACCTATTAACCTAAGTCCTCTTCACCAATCATTACATAACCTATCTTAGCTTACACAACACCTAAATTAAACCTTGTTTAAACCTTTGCTCAAGTATTAAAATTTGACTAAACTTTGGCTAAATTAAAATTGGTTAACAATTAGAACTTATTTTTTACAAATTGTGAATAACAACCATTTGTTGTTTTATTGTTGAGCCAACCACAAGTTGATTGTTTAAATTTTTTGTTTTGACTTATGTAAGTTGTTTTTTTAAGGACTCTACACATGCAAGCTACCCTCGTACAAGTTACAACACTTTTCACAAAATTATTTGAGTCTTTGTCATTGCGTTTGCATTTTGATATGGACTTGAAACTTGGTTGTTTTGTTTTTATTATCTCATCAAGAATGACTGATGGATGTGCTGATAACTAGATGCAAGGATGTAATTGCATCTATGTTTCCCACGCACCACATCACAGAATCACATCTTGTTAAGCGTGTTATAATATTAACATTGTTGACGATTATAGATATGTTGTGTTGCAATGGGCAGTGCCCTTATGAATGAGATTCAAATCTTTAGAGTTCAAGTAAAAGTCCCGAAGTTACCTCTGCAACTTCAAAACTCTTTCATCGGATTTACAGTTCTGTTGCATTATAGTCAGATACATCACACTGATGTTTTTGGCAGGTAATTGAGGTAAGATAAAGAGGTGGGTACTAGATGGGTAGATGTATCATGTATGTAGATGGTTAGAACTTAGAACGTTAGGCAAAGGCCAATGTACTAACCTCATTGATATTATTGGGGAAAAAAAAAAAAGCTACATTACTACTGACCTTGAATTTCCAATCGAGATTCCAGTGGCTTCATTAGTCTATGGAGCACTTAATTATTGGTTCAGAAGCTGGTTTTGTTTCTCCCCAGATTTCGGGGATGGGTTTATCAATCTTTCTCTGGAATTGGGCGATTTCCTGATTGAGTCCATAATTACCAGATTGAATAAAAAGTAGACTTTTGTAGAGAGTGTGAATTAAATCCACTGATCAATCAAAGTTTGGCAGGGTTCCATCAATCAAAGCCCTCTACTCCTCTCCCATTTATGAAACTAGTGTTTCTTATTATACTTAAGCATATGTCAGTATTGGTATAGTATTGTGTGTACAAATGTTTGGCCAGAGTGAATTAACAGCCACCAATACACCAGTCGATTTCTTTTTGCTGCTGACCACTGTATTTTTTTTTTCTTTTTTTTATTTTGTTCTTGGCCGTTTTTCCTGGACCTGACCTCACACATAGCTACCCTGCTCACTTTCCTACCCTCATAAGTATTGCACCAACCTACTGACACAGCTACCCTAATAACTAGTTATCCTACT